>ENA-ORCP01003230-ORCP01003230.1-human-gut-metagenome-genome-assembly--contig:-NODE-3230-length-12331-cov-25.861351_pt1 | contig 12331 bp, 8 predicted proteins | sample MGYA00242990_ERZ507991 | MGnify/ENA primary metagenome ERZ507991 (study PRJEB26167, sample SAMN06115496) | human gut metagenome | host: Homo sapiens | place: China:Henan | collected 2015-05-07... | reverse complement strand
GTATTTTACTACCGGAACCGGATACCAGTTATATAAAGACGACAGTATGGTATATGATAAACCACGAAAAGTATCCATGAACAAATGGGCGGCAAACTTTGGAGTAGGCGGAGAATACCACCTTTTCACCCATTGGGGGATCAGTGCAAGGATAAGCTATATCCTGGCGTATTCCGGTGAATATTCCGTCCGCTATCATCATAAAGAATGGATGGTACAACCACATTATCCGATGAACGGTTCGGATGACATTTCTCAATTATCTTTCTCGGCAGGTATTAACTATCACTTTTAAAAGATTCAGACTATGATTAAATATCTTATTACAATAATATTAACTGTCGCGTTATGCTGTGCCTGCGATGGAGAAGACTTTTCAGCAGATCCTACTCTCATGCCGCCTGCCACTCAGACAGGTGCCAATACCTTTGGCTGTCTGATAGACGGCTGGATATATACAGGACAACGCTATGGGCCGGACCATAAAGCATCCTACTATCCTGCTTATAATGAAGATGAAAAAGCAACAGTCCATGTATACGTTTGGGTAGATGACAATACGTCTATTTCTTTCAATATCATTGACCCGAAAGAAAAAAATATCACTGTTTACAGTGCTCTTGAAAGGATGAATAATGATCAGACCATCTATACCGACGCCGTATTCAAAGATGGTAATAAACAAGAAGAAAGACTGGAAGACGGCATTGTCAATATTACCCGCTTTGATTTGAACAACAGAATAATCAGCGGAACTTTTGAAGGAGGAAGAGTGACAGAAGGGCGTTTTGATTTAACATTCTAACATATACCCGTTGACAACTTAAGCTCAGCTTGCCAACGGGTAAATTAATCTCTTTTTTTATTTTATCCTATCATACTGATCGTTCGCACTAATCTCCGTGTATTTAGGCGCATCAATCATTTCCACCAAAGCGCGTAACACAGGCCCTTCACCCATCGGATCATTTTCCTGAGTGGGACGATTATAATAAAATACGGTGGAAGGCATAATACCTGTACCGACACAAATAGCCGTCACATCACCATTCTCTGAAATTTTTGACAATATTCCTTTGAATCCCTGCCATGCTACATAAATGAAATCCGGATGCAACCATCCTTCCTTCACACCTTTAGCTATGCCAAATACAAACATAGAACTACCGGTAATTTCTTCATAAGAATCTTCTTTATCCAACAACTGATGCCACAAACCGTTTTTCCCTTGATACCGCGCTACCCCACTAGCCTGCATCTGGAAATTCTTTATCACATCCTCACGCATAGGATGATTTTCCGGCATTCTTGCCAACAGATCGGCTGTCGCCATAAAAATCCATCCATTGGCCCGGGACCAATGCGCCACTCCATGTTCCTTATTATCCGTATGATAGCAATGATAATAAATCTGTTTTTCAGGACACCACAAATATCGTGTATAATTCAATATCTGATTGGCAGCATCATCAAAATACTTCTTTTCACCAGTAACCTCTCCCATACGGGAAATAAAAGACACCGCCATAAACGCATCATCTGCCCAAATTGTATTTTCATGAGGCCATAAACGGGCTATGGTTCCATCGGCCAAACGAGGTTCTGAAACCATAATATGATGATTGGTTGTTTCAATATATTTTTGAAAAGCATCATCCGGATGACGCTGGTTCAAAGTTATCAAACTAGCCCCCATAGGACCGTTGTCATCCAAACGCTTGTTTCTATAAATCATATGCCAAGTAAGACGGGGAACCGCTCTCCATCCTCCTTCACGGAAAGTCTTATCATACAAACGATGAAAATAGGACTGGTTAGTCTTATCAAAAATGAACTTCATATTCTTCAGCACATAATCCTCATATTTCCGGTTCTGTATTTTATCACCCAACTCCATCAAAGCCATATTTGTTACTCCGTTTGTGTAATGCCAATTCAAATATTTACTATTGACACGCATATCCGGGTTTAAAGAAACATTATCCAAAGAAGTGTATACTTTACCTGTTTTTACATCCTTGAATTCATAAACCGTAGAAGCAACAATACGATCGGCTATCTTTATAGCCATCTCTTTAGCCACAGCATTGTCCTGTGCCAATAAAGGAAATAATCCCATTGCAAACAATAAAATGCCTGCACAACCATAACGTTTAACCATACAACCTAAATTTAATTTTTTATTTTTATACTAACAACCTCTATATTCCACCGAAATAAAAAGTCCGGCTATCTTTAATATTCTTCAAAGATAAAGCCATCTTCCCGTTTCGTACAAATTTTCATCCTACTTTTTAAGGGTAATATCCACATTTTCAGTTTTAGAGTATATAATGTGCTCATGATTTTATACTAAGAGAAAGAAATTCTGTTCATGATTCCTGTAACAAGAGTAACAAATGTAAATCTAACTCATTATCAACACGCTAATTATTTCTGTGTAAGTTCTGAGATCAACACTGAATTTATTATGTAAATTTACTAAAATGTTTGCATGAAAGGTTTAGCTCCACACACGCTGCAAGTTTTTGAAGCTGTTTCTAAGTTGGACTGCATCAAATCCTATCTCTTGGTAGGTGGCACTGCCTTGTCATTGCAAATGGGAACTCGGCAAAGTGAAGACTTGGACTTTATGAAATGGCGTACCTCTAAAACAGAGAAAATGGAAGTGGCATGGTATCAGATAGAGAAACAATAGTGAAACAACAGCTATATATTAGGAGTAAATCAACCAAGAGCAACAGAGTTATATCTGGAGGGTCTGCAAACAAAAAAGGCTGTATCCCGTTAGGAATCAGCCTTTTAGCTTGTGGACCAGCCTGGGCTTGAACCAGGGACCTCCAGATTATGAGTCGCAAATATTTGGTTTTCAGTGATTTGTATTTTATGTCTTTTCATATCCATACCTCTTGATTTCCAAGTCCAAAGATAATATTTTCTTTTCAAATAATATCTCTTGTTTTCTTCTATTTTCTTGAGATGCGTGCAAATTGTGTGCAAAATATCTATTATTCTAGTTCTGCTTTTTCTTTTTTGAACTTTTGTATTAAAGCACTTTTGTTTATTCTTTTATTGCTGTTTTTGTTTGCATTTACTTTTATATATAAATCTGCAAGTAGATTGACTATAGAATTATCATCAGATGGTGTGGTCGATGAATAGTAATAAGCTAATAATTTGAAAAAGCAAGAGTCGGCTATATATGTTTTATTTATATTTTTTATGAAATCTCCCATGATAGCTTTATAGCCATCTCCTTTTATATCACAATAAAGATATACAGAAAGAAATTTTTCAAATTCAGAAATAACAGCTTTATTACCACTGACTTTATCAGCTTCTATTTTTTCTTTTATTACTTCAGCTAGTTTATAGGTTCCAAGATTGTCACTAATTAAATTTTGATGAATTACAGGTAAAAATCTGAGCACAAATTTAAATTCTTCTACTCTTTCTTTTGGAAATTCTTCAAAATGATTTATTATTTCCTCACAAATCATTTTATAAAGGACAACATAAGAAATGGAGTTCTTTAAGATTCTTGTATAGCTATCAGCTTTTAAATTTTCTTCATGTATTTCTTCGGAGTTTTTTAAAACATTCATTGCTAAAAGCATTAATTGTCCAAATGCAATAAACTTATTAGTATGTTTCTTCTTAATTATACCTTCTTTTTTATCTGAACTATGTTCTAACTTTGTATCAGATTCTTTCTCGCTTTCTTCCTCTGTTTTTTTATCTGGTAGTAATTCGAATAATTCTTCTGATTTAATCTGTTCAACTATGCTTTTATCTATATGAAAGAAGTCATCAATAGATTTAACTTTCGAGAAAACTATGTCATTTATAGTAATATAATCGAATTCTAACCTATCCACAACGTTTTTTAAAATCTCGGCTTCTCCTCTATGCAGTCCTGTATAATAGTTTATTTCATTACAATATTTTAGATAATTATTTTCATCTAGTACTTCTTTTTTAAATTCTGGATCAGTTTCCATCTTTTTTACAAGAAAATATTCAAAGAAGCAATTGAATCTAAATCTTATGACAGAGTCTTCTTCTACAAAAACACCTAAATTAAGAATGCCATTTATTATTTTTCTAGCACTATAAGATTTGGGGAATTTTCTAAGAGCTAGATGTCTTTCCGTAATCTTTATAATATCAGAACAAGGCAAAGAATAATTGGGCTGATCAGAAATGAGCATTTTATGAGCGATTTCTGCTAATAACCATATTTTGTTCTCATAATCAAAAGTGTCCCTTAGAATACCTTTAATATTTTTTTTATCTAAAATCTCTTCAATAAATTTTTCTATTAGCGTGGCATTATTTTGGGGTCTATATGTTTGTTGTCGCTCTATTATCCATAAAAACATAGAAACAGCAAATGGGGTTCTTGGTAAGTTTAGGGACATAAATGCATTAATTAGAGTATTCATTTTTTTAGGTGTCTCATATTGTGGACTATTGGGAAACCACTTTTGTATTAAGGTTTTGATTTGTTTTGCCTTAAACTGTTTTAATTCTAAACGCTCAAATTGCAATAAACTTTGCTGTTCCGGGGTAATAGAGAAATTATTTTCATATAATTGTAAACTTGTCGCGATAAAACGTGTTTTAGGGAACTTCTTTAAAAAGTTACTTAAGTTTTGAATTTGATTAATATTCTCTATTTCGAAGTTAATATTATCAATTAGTAATACAATATTATCATTGAGCAATAAATCATTTGTCTCATTCGTGTTTTTCTTCCAGTATTTTCGAATATTGATTGTTATATCATTTTCAATCGAGTTGAAGTCTAATAATACAGGTATTAGATTAGCCCCAGTTACTACATTCAGAATGTCATATAGAATTTTGTCTAATAAGACTGTTTTACCAGCTTCTTTAGTACCAAAAATTACAAAATTGTTTTTGGATGAAATTATCTCAGCTAAATTTTTAATTGGAGTTTCTTTAGCATCTTCTTTTTCATCACTTTCTATATCATCTTTTCTCTTTACAATATTAGGCATCACAAAAATTTCAGAAAGTGACTTAGGTGCTTGGGAAGCAGTGTTATAACTTAATAAATGTTCGTTAAGGAGAGATAATTCTTCTTTTATATCTAATATAACGCACTGCATTTGCATTTTTTTCTGTGCTTCTTCACCTACTGGTATATTAATTTCCCATACTCCATTTTTCCCTATTTCTTTATTGATTCGAAAATTGGACGAATATTCTTGAATATAAAATGTAGAAGTTGCTTTAGCTTCTTCTAAGTTGTAATCAATTAAAGAAAATCCATTTTTATAATCATTTAAAGCTGTGAGCTTATTTTTAGAAAGTACACCTGGAGCTACAAATGTGAATAGCTTTCCGTCTGGCTTTATACAATATTCCGCTTGGTTGCTATGAGTATGACCACAAAAATATATGTCGAAGTGTATGTTTAGTAATTTATCAATTATTGTATTTTCAAATTCAGCTAACCAACCGTAATGGTGGTGTGATATTGCAATTTTAACATCGCAGTCCTTTAAAAAATTATAAGAGTTAGTTATTTGTCTTTCTCCGATTAGAATTCTTCCTTTATCTTTTTCTGAATCATAACACCTCCAAGCTGAATTTAAGCATGCAACGCCTATCTTTAAGCCATCTATATATAGTTTATAGCAGGATTCATAGTTAGATTGATAGTAATCATTCTCGGAAAATACTTTATTATAAAATTTTTTTTCGAACAGTTTGTACGGCAATACTCTTTTTATTCCTTCTTCAGACTTTGATTCATAAAAAGAAATAACTTCTTCTTCTGTTGTTAAAGTCTGTGATAGCCCCATTTCAACATACTTGCTATCTGCATTTCTATCTATATCATGATTTCCTATCGTAAATAGAAAGTTATTTTTAGGAAGATTGAGTGTTTTAAGTATTTTATCTATAAATATAAGTTCAAATCCTTTAAATGCCGTGCCTATACTATCGTAAGAGCTACCTCCGGTATTTATCATATCTCCAGAATATAGGATTAGATCAATCTTTTTTTCGTTATTTATGGACTTTAAGGTTTCGGACAGCATACTTGCGATTGTAGCTGAATCATTAGCAGATTTTTTATCTAAATGGTAATCTGATATATGTATTATTCTCATGATTTTATTCTTTTCTTTCATGCAAATATACATTATTTTATTTTTTAGGTGGAATTTTCCGCCTCTTTTATTGTCTCTAAATGACTATTTTATAATTAAATTCTAGCTTAAAAACAATATTCTATAAAGGGTTGTTCAGAGTTTTCCTAAAAAAGGAAAATCTTATTAAGCAGAGTGTTTTTGTCTAATGATTCTGCATAGTAGTAATGTTAACGCATATTGTAAAGTTTGTAATAAAGGGAATTGTAGGATTTTGAACACTTGAAAAATGAATGGGGTACAGCAAACGGCTCTTTTACTTATACTAGAACTACGAGTAAAACTATCACAGTTCATCAAATTATTCATTCTACGTTATTGTAAATAAGTTCAAGTGCTAACCTCTCCATACGCCAAGATAGTTCCAATTTTCAGGGAATCCCATATCTTTTAATGATAACAATTTACCGCCTTCTGCTATTAGTCCTTTCAGATTCTTATGAAAGTCATTATTAGGACTGATTATATCCAAAATGTATTTGATACAACATAGATATGCAAATAACTTGTTTCTTTTAGTCCTTGCAATAGTATCTCTATCCAAGAACAGACGGTCTGCATTGGTTGGAAGCAAGATATTTACAATAAAACGCCTGTTCCAAACTCTACTATGATGTGCGCAACAATTTCGTAAATTAGATAGTGCATGCATCCAGTTTTCCAATATATCAACCTTGTTTAAACCTAATAGTTTGGCTACAGTCTTTTTGTTATCATCTTTATTTAATAATTCATACAAACGGCTTAGAGTACCAAAAGAGATAACTTCCAAAGTCATCCATGCAGGTGGAGTATTAGGATTGGAATACTTACTTTTATAGTGTTTGATGAAATCCTCGTTGCTTCTGTCTATTTCGTGTGTTATGTCGTCTAAAAGAGTGTCGTAAGCAAAAATCTCCTCACCATTAACTATACGTTTATTGTCCTTAAACAAAGATTCATCTTCGTACCAATGGCTATTCTTGGTGTCTTCACTATATGTTTGAACGATTTTAGTCCGAAGAGCGACCTCTATTTTTTCGATTGCATTAAATATCAGAGAACGCAAACGCCTGTCGAAACAATATAAATCAATGATGTCTTTAAAATGAATGTCTGTTCGTAAAAAGCTGTGGTCAGCTTCTGAATCCGTATTATTTTGAAAAGGATAAGTATATGCACGTAAACGATAGTAGCTGATGTTAGACAAATAGTCACCAGCTAAATTTTCATCATCTATGATTAAACCTCTTTTTTCAAGTTTTGCAACTTGTGTCTTAATTGATAAAGGCCTCTTTGTATAGGGTACTTTCTCTTCAAAATCCTCAATCATGCATATTTCTCAATGTATAGAAACTCGAAGACCTCCCCGGGTGCGCTGTTCAAATGGGAAGCGTGGGAGGTCATATTGAGTGCAAAAATAAGACTAATTTTTGGATTAACAAGCAGATAATCGGAAATAAATAGTCTGTTATATAACATTTTAACAATAAAAGTGAGCAAAAGTTTAATCAGTTAGTTAAAAACGGGATTGTATCTACATTATTATATACTTCAATTTGTATGCAGTTTTATTCTATTTTCTATGTTTATTTTGTGCTCGGAATCTTCAAACATAATTTAAAAATCAATGCGAACTCTTTAAAATAGAAGAATCGGATTCAATGGCTTTGAATGTTTAACTTTTATTATCTATTTATCGATAGCTGTATTTTTCCGACTTTTAGTGATACTTCTCAATAATGTTCTTGAAATGAGCGAAGCGTATAATTCTTATTTACAGACTAATATATATACTATGTTTTGCTATTATCGTTTTAAACCGTTTGAAACTAACGTCTAAACTACTCAAAACCAATATTTAAAAGGCTTCAAAACGTTTATATTTCCATTCAAATGAGGATATATAGACTATCGTAAGCAATTCCGCTTGCGGGTAATCACTAAAACCATGTATAATTTTTCAAAAGACGGTATCGTAGTCTCTACGGTACTTGATGCACGTACTGCCAACAAAGAAGGCAAATATCCTATTAAAATCAAGGTTTATTATCAAAGAAAGCCCAAGTATTATTCTATTGGTATCTGCATGACGAAAGAAGAATGGAACAAACTCCCGGATAGCAAATCTTCTGAAAGCAAAAAAATCAGACAAGCCATTGAAAGTAGTTTTTCTTTAGTCCGTATGAATGTTGAAGCTTTGGCAGAGAAAGGAACATTCTCTTTCAATACGCTCAATTTACGTTTGGGAAAAGCTACCGGTGATACTCTGAACAGTGCCATACGAGCTAAGATTGAGGAACTGAAAAACGAAGAAAGAATCGGGACAATGCAGTTCTATCAAACTACATTGGTAATGGTTGAGGAAGTCGGCGGCAAAGATATTCCATTTAGTACTGTTACGGTTGAATGGTTACAAAAATGCGAAAGACTTTGGTCGAAAACGAGAAGTATTTCTACAATCGGTATGCACATGAGAAATATCCGTACTTTGATGAATGAAGCCAAGAGAGCCGGCGTTATCAAAGAATCGCAATACCCATTCGGAAAAGGTCTGTTCGAGATAAAGACCGGTATTGGAAGAAAGAAAGGATTGACAAAGAAACAGTTGAAGGCCATTTTCGATTATAAGAGTGAAAATGAAACCACTAACAGATATAAAGACCTCTGGATATTCATTTACTTGTGCAACGGTATCAATCCGACAGACATGCTGAAATTGAAGTTCTCGGATATTGTGGACGGTGAAATATGTTTTGTGAGACAGAAAACAGAGCGCACGACAAAGAATAGGAAAGAGATACGTGCGGTTGTTTCTTCCCAATTACAGACAATAATTGACAAGTGGGGAAACAAGCCGTTACCCGATAATTACATATTTCCTTATATGAAAGGGCATGAAACGGCTATAGAGCGTAAAGCGATTGTACGCGATGTTGTCAAGCGAATCAACAAACGTATGAAGTTGATAGGTGAAGAATTGGGTATCGGCAATATCACCACATACACCGCAAGACATTCATACGCTACCGTATTGAAACGAAGCGGAGCCAATATCTCTTATATAAGTGAATCCTTAGGACATACCGACTTGAGGACTACGGAAGCATATCTGGCGAGTTTCGAGAAAGAGGAGCGTGCTAAGAACACTAACCTTTTGACCTCGTTTTTGTAGCCTATATAGCCTATATGGGGCTCTTCTTACTTTCCTGCCCGGTAATTCTATTCATAAAGGAAACCGGGCTTTCTTTATGCAAAATTACCGGTGCGAGAGCTTAATTCAGGTTAAGAATATAGTTAAAATACCTTTTTCTTTTATATTCCGACAAAAAAGAGGATATATGTAATGTCCGATGATTCATTTATTCGGAGTATTACTAAATTCAAAAATAAATAAAGTTATGGCACGAAAGAAAAAAGTAGAAGAAGAACAACCGGTGACTGCCGAAGTTGTAGAGACTAAAAAGAAATCTTCAAAGAAAGCACCAAAGACTAAAATGTCTGCTCAAAAAGAAAGCATACAGGAAACCGGTGTTCAAGAGCCGATTGTCAAAGAAGAAAATACGAAAGATTCTTTTAAAGAAAAAGATTATACAATCGATGAGCTTATAGATATGTTAGGACCGGATATTGATTGTGAGGATGATACAGAGTTTTCATTAACGGAAAATACTTCTTCACAAGAACAGGAATACACAATAGAGGATATGCTTTCCGGATCGCCGAGTTGTAGTCTGTGCCGCCGGTCACAACGTCCTGGATGGCCGTGTCAACGTATTTCTGGTAGTACTCGGCAAATGGTGTGAACACCCGCTTTCCTGCCAGCAGAATCGAAAATCCGTAGCTCTGTGCCATATTGACAAGCTCATTCTTCGTCTGTTTCTTTGTCGCTTCTGTGAGCTGTTGCAGCCATTTGTTATCCTCCGGCGTCAGGAAATCATCATTGACCTGTTCATAGATCTCCCGGTTGCGGACGTATTCCCATTCCGCTACCTTGTCATACATCTCAAACATTTCTGCCCAGGTTGCCCCCAGTGCTTCCTTGATGATCCGCTCCACCTCTTCCCGGGACTTGCCCATCTCGATCAGGCGGTTGATCTGGTAGTCTGCCGTTGATGTGATCTCACCGGCCTTTTTTATCCTGCGGATGACATCCTCCATGATACGCCGCTCTGCTTCCCTCCAGATCTTCTCAGCCTGCAACCCCATCCGCTGCACATCCGGTGCTGTCCTCTCCCCTGCCATGGCATCACTCCATCACGGTGTTCTGGATTGGCAGGTTCTTCCTGGCTGTCGCCTCATCCTCGTTGTACCACTTCATACGGTATTCAACTGCAGACATCACACCCATAGAAACGTCCTGGCGGTCCTGCTGCCGTTCGGAGTCTTCGTCCGTCAGGATGGAATCGTTGAACTTGCAGGCAAATTCATAACCAGAATGGTACATGCTGTTATAGAACGCCAGGGCAGCGGCATAATCCTCCAGGCATTCTTTCAGGTTCTCCTGGATCGCTGTCACACGGTTGTATTTCCGTGTTTTCGAGACACGTACCTCAGTCGCTGTCTTGGATACCTCCTGAACGTCTGACAGGTCACCGTAGGCAAGCCCAACCGTGAACTCAATGTTCCGGTAATATTTCTCAAGGCCGGCAATGTAGGAAGTGTCCCGCATCGCCGGGGAATATTCCCGCAACAGTTCCTTATCCTTGCCGTCATCGATGTTCAGACCGCGGTACAGGCGTTTGTTCAGCTGTGCCATCCGTGTGCCCCTGCCTCCGCGTTTCAGTGCACGTTCATCCACATGCACGGCACGCTCGCCGGATTCATACTCCCAGTCGAGCCTTGCCGCCTGGATGTCTGCCTTGCGGATCAGGTCGGCAGCAGCGTCAAAGATTGACACCCCACAGAATGAACCGTCAATCCGGTTTTTGAGTGGGTTGCGGTAGTACCCGAAGTCCATGCGGTCCATTCCTGGATAGGTCACCGGACCCTGGTTGATGTCTGCCCATTCGTCCACCGCATCCAGGCTGCATGGTGTACCAAGGTGATTCCGGTCAAGGGAATGGTAGCACTTGTTTTCGATCGTTAGGTTTCCGTTCGTGAAGTAATGACGCTCCATTTTCGTGTAATAGTCATATTCCCCCACCCGCTTAACGGTCAGAAAAGCAACATCGACCGGTTTCCCGGAATCATCGAAGCGGACCGGCACGAACTTATCAGCTGTGACGAACTCGGTCCTGTCTGCCCCCAGCGGCCGCAGGATAAAAGAGCCGAAGCCAAGACCGTCCTGCAGGTTCTCATTCAGGTCTAACAGCCCCCTCTGGTAAGCCGCATCCAGCCGGTCATTGTTCAGGATGGAGCTTTCCATCTCAACCAGCACCGCATCCGCAAATTCGCGGCAGATACCGGACTCAATCCGAAGCGACACCACCGGGTCCACGCACCACGGTGCCTTTCCGTCCATCATGCCGCCCCAGCTTTCCAGTGCTTCGATCATGGACTGTGACAGCGTCAGCTCACGCCCCAGGGCTGTTTTCAGTGTCGTATAATCAAACAATCTCCTCACCTCTCTCCATATCCGTTTTGCAAAATCAAACATCCTCCACCTCCTGGATGAGTTCCTTCAGGTCGCGTTCTATGGTGTACTCGAACGCATCCAGGCTGTCTATGTCCGTGCTGCCATCGTCCAGCCGCTCATCATCCTGTTCCTCCCTGTTCCAGACCGCATCCGAAAATGCTGTTTCCAGGCTCTCGCAGTCGTCTGTAAGAAAAAACCGCCCGGCTCCCATAAGCCTGACGGTCGCATTGATACGGTCATTTACACGTTTCTTCTTTGCCGGTTTCACGCTGATCCACGGGAAACGCTTCTCGACCGCGTTCCGGATGGAATTACCCAGCACGGTTTCTGCATTGTCCCAGAAGACCGTTTCTACGTTGCAGTATTCGATGGTATCCCAGTGTCTTACAACATCCGCATACTGGTCGATCACATCCTGCACGAAATCACAGAACAGTTGATCCAGACGGTTGCTGTCAATCGGGTCGTCTTTCTCTTTTGCCATGACCCGGCGGGATTTCAGGGCGATCACATCCCGGTAATTGTCCGTGTACCCTCTTGCCACGAACGCATGGCCGGACTTGTTGCCGCCGAAGTCCAGACCGACCTC
>ENA-ORCP01003227-ORCP01003227.1-human-gut-metagenome-genome-assembly--contig:-NODE-3227-length-12340-cov-2.437006_pt1 | contig 12340 bp, 19 predicted proteins | sample MGYA00242990_ERZ507991 | MGnify/ENA primary metagenome ERZ507991 (study PRJEB26167, sample SAMN06115496) | human gut metagenome | host: Homo sapiens | place: China:Henan | collected 2015-05-07... | reverse complement strand
GAACAGTGATGGAATATCAAGAAAATGATTTTGCAAAAGATATTTTGAACAATGCAGATCACAACTTGCTGGGACAATGACTGCGGCAATTTCAGCGCGGACGGCCGAAAGTTCGTTGAGGAAACCGGCCTGCTGGTCGGCGGCAGCAAGCTCCCCAACGGCGAGGCGAATTTCATGTGGCAGGACTTCCTGACCCGCGAGCAGTTCGCAACCGTCCTCTACCGCTTCGCCCAGAAGTTTAGGCTGAGCTGATGGCAAGGCGCAAGCGCAGAGCCGCGAAGAAGCGCAAGGTCGAATGGAGCAAGGTGGTGTGCCTGCTGGCGATGCTGGCCGGTCTGCTGATCGTTCAGGAATGCCTGTTCCTCATGTATCTGTGCATCAAGAGCGGCTATACCGCCGCCGCTGCATGGCTCACTGCCGCCACCGGCGTTGGCGAGGCGATCATCATCGCCGGAGCAAACGGCTACCTCTCGCTTGCGAAGTCCGACCACAAGCGCGGAGGAATCACCTTTGAGGCAGCCAAGGCAAACAACTTCCGGACCGACACGGATAACGACGGCAGTATCGACAGCCCCGCCATCTGAATGCCGCCCCGCACAATGAAAGCCCCCTCGCAGGATTTTACCGTCCTGTCGAGGGGGCTTTTTCTGTTTTTCAGCGCTTTCGCGTTTATGGGGCGCTGTGGCGCTTTTCGCGGCTTGGGTGTGCGTCTACCCTCCCGCGATGTAAAGGGCGTGTTGCAACTCACCTACGGCGGCGAGAGAGGCGCTTGCGCGTGGCCACCGCGCCTTCCTTTCAAAAATTCCATGTGTCCCGTGCTGGAACAAACTCAATGATCGTTCCTTCCGGCACGGGGTCGCAGGGCTCACCGTCGAAGGCGTTGCCCTGCTTCGTGCAGATGTCGGCCTGTCTGCTCCGGCGCGGGTCGACATCGACATAGAGCCGACCGTCGCACTCGTAGACGGGGCGACCCCAGCTGTCGCGGCCTCTGTGTTCCAGCCGCAGCACCGGCGCGGCGCAGAACTCCTCGTAGCTCATGTGGCCCTCCGCTTTCATCGCGGCACTGGCAGCGGCCAGCTCCTCGGGCGTCCAAGATTTGCTCATATCAGCACCCCTCGTATTTCCGTTCGATGCTGCGCATCAGATTCAAGACATCCTGCGCGAAGGGATATTCTCCCGTGTTGTCTCGCACGACCTCCGTAAGAAAACTCCTCAGCTCACGCCAGCACTCTGTCTAGAACATCAGCTCGTCGTCACGCTTCACACTCATTGCCTCCGTCCTCCATGCGCCAGTTTCCCGGCGCGGCGACGATAGCCCATGCGGTCAGCGGGGTGCGGCTGTTCGCCATATCCTCCATTGCTTCTGCCATTCCGCAGGAATCGCAGATGTAGACCGTTGCCCTGCGGCTCAGAGCATTGCGCGTGACGATCTCCGCGTCCATCGTCATCTTCCCGCAGCGGGGGCAGGCAAAATGCCCGCCCTGCTGCTTCTCGGCGAACTTGGAAACAAGAATCCGCGCCAGCGTTTCCTCGTGCGGCTCGACGCTTTCGACTTCCCACACTTCACAGCCGCCAATCTGCTCGTCAGCTCCGGCCCTTTCCTGCGCCTTCTGCCGATCCTGCGCAAATACGGTGCAGGTAATCCGCTGGCCATTGTCACGATTGCGATAAGTGACCGTCCAAGATTTATTCTCCATGATGCATCCTCACTTTCTGTTGTGCAAATCCTCAATCTCGTCGAGGGTCGCAAGTCTAACCTCCAGCTCGTCGATGCGCTCCTGACAATGACCGGCGATGTCGTGCGCCTGTCCCTCCAGCGCCTTTTCCTGCATCTGGCGGTAGTTCGCTTTTTCAGCCTGTAGGCCCTTGCGAGCCCACCCGAGGATTTCGAGATAGGTCATAGCTGTTCCTTTCTCCCCGTCGTGCCGATAGGTCAGCTTCTGCTTCACAGCTTGCAGAGATCCTTAAACTCGTTTGCGATGTTCTCGATGATCTGCGTGGTGCTGTAATACTGGGTCACATTGTCTCCCTGCATTGCGGCGTCCGTGAGCATGGAGAGAAATTCCTCCGCGTCCATGCGGTCAATGATGATCTTGTCGTCCATGATGTCTCCTTTCACTCAATGGCAGCTTCGATGCTGCTGATGACTTCCTCCAGGTTATCTACGGCTTCGGAGAGGTTGTCGCAGGCCTCGTCTGCCTTTTCATAGCGTTCGCTCTCCTGCATATTCTCAGGGATATTGTCGCGGTACTCTTCCTCCTCGGCCTGGAGATCTTCGAGACTGCCCTTCAGCTCCTCCAGCTGGTCGATGATGCTTTGCAAATTTTTGCGGCGGATCTTGTTCATGGTTAGTCCTCCTCCCCATAGTCTTCTTCAAAGCGGCCCTCGGTAATGCCGCCGTAAGTGTCGCCGTTGTCAAAACTCAGATAGACCGGCGTATCTTCATCGTACTGGGCGAGGAAGTTAATCAGCTCGCCGGCCGTCATCGTTCTGCGGATCTGGTCGATGCCGTAACCTTCGCGGAAAGTAGAACAAATCAGCTTTTTCATTGTCAGCGCCCCTTTCTCAAAATCTGAATACCAGCCCTTTGACCTCGCGGCGGCCTGATGGATCGTGCAGTGGATCGCGGGTAACTGTTCCGACACCCTCCAGGCACGCGCCCTCGGCTACCAAGGCGTGGACACTTTCCATGAGCGCGGTTGACTGATCTGTGACGATAATCTCGTCAATATCAGCCGCAGTTAATGCAGCAACGAATTCTTTCATCACGCCGTCCTTAATCTGACTGCCCCATGGAAGCGCTCTGACCTCAAACATATTGGCTCGGTCTTCCGTGCTCTGCTCCCAGCTTCGATACGCGTAAACCTGTCCGCGAGTGGGGTTCTTCTCCGTGTCGCGGAGCTTTTCAAAGTATTCCTTTGCGGTATCTCTGTTGAGCGTATCCAAAATCTCCTGCCTGATTTCATCGGTGATGTTGATCTTCATCGTGGTTTCCTTTCTGCCCTCGTGACCTCCGGGGCGGGCGGTGATTTAGCAGCAGTAGAAGCGAAGCTCGCCGTTGACCAGCTCATACATGAAGCAGGCGCAGTCAAAGCGGACATAGTTCCAATCGGTGGCCTCGTACACGGGCGCGCGGTCGAAGGTGCCAGACTTGCGAAGGCGGTGGTGCTTGTTGACCTCGTAGGTGTTGACCTCGTGCAGAATGCGGATCTTCTCGGGATCGAAGCCGCACTCGTCAGCGATAAACGCCTTGGCCTCTTCGTTGGTCATCGCCTTGCCGTATTTGGCAAGCTCCTCGTAACGCTTCTGCTCCATGTTCGTGCCGGCACCATCGCTGGGCTTCCATTCAAGCTCACGGTCCAGCTCGGCGGTCAGCTCGTCGATCTGCTTTTCACGGTCGGCCATATCCTTCTTGTACTGCCGCTCGCTCTCCAGAAGCAGGCTGTTCAGGCGGTCGATCTCGGCGGCTCTGGCCTTGCAGAGCTTCCGCGCCCCGCCGTCCTTGACGAAAGCCTTACAAAAGGCGTCCTTGTCACCGTCAAAGTCGTAATAGGCTTCTTCGATCTTGGCGTACTCTTTGGCGGTCGGCTCGAAGCCGGTGCGGTCGATAAATTCGGACATCATCATTTTGCGTTCCTCCTTGTATTTTCACACTCGGTGCTTTATACTGAGGGGGAGGGGAGCTTTCCCGCTCCCCCTCGCGCCGGGGTTAGGTCTCTTGGCGTTCGCCCTGCTGGGGCTTGCTGTTAGGTTTGATGGTGATTGTAATCCGGTCGGCTAAATCGGGGTTATCAGCCAGCAACCTCAGAAGCTCTTGCAGGGCTTCTTTTTTTGCTTTGTCCATCGGCCTGTCCTCCTTTCCGGAGAGGTTTGTTCCTCTCCCTTACAAGAACTATATTACACTAATTCGTGTCACTTGTCAACGGTTATTTTACATTTTTTCGTGGAAATCGTAAAAAAGTTTTTGACAAGCGACACATTTTAGTGTATAGTACGAGTGAGGAGGTGAGAGCATGGGACTCTCTGTTGCCGAAAAGATTCGCCTGATCATGAAAAGGCAGAAAATAACGATGGGCGATCTGGCTGAGGCGTCAGGGCAGACGCGGCAAAACCTGTCCAACAAAATGACGCGCGGGAACTTTACGGAAAAAGACATCACGGAGCTGGCGGCTGCGCTCGGCTGCACAGTCGAAATCCGTTTTGTCACACAGGACGGCGAGGAGATATAAGAAAAGGCCCCGGGCGAATGAACGCCCGAGGCCTCGGAGCAGGCTTAACGCTTGCTATGTATATCCGCGCCGGTGCGCGTCTTGACTCTGGTCTCCTTGTTTTCCTCTCGGATCATCAGGTCTGACAACTCACACCCCAGCGCCTCACAAATAAGATCCAGATGCTCCAGGTTTACCCTTTCTGCGATCTCATGGTACAGGTCATTGATCGTCGAAGGTCGAATGCCTGTTGCCCTTGCAAGGTCAGCTTGTGACCACCTCCGCTCGCCAAGCCGGGTGGACAGTAAAATCCTAATCATAGCCATGCTCCTTTACGGTAGATTCTAACAACGATTTTAGAATCTCGCTGGATTTTGGTAGATTATAACGAAATCCGTTATGGCTATGAGAGAACACAAAGAGGCTACCACACAGGAAGTTCCCTGTGTAGTAGCCTCTTTCTTTATTTCTTGGCATAGGCAAGTGGAAACACCAGAACAAATATCCCGCCGATCATATAGACCGTTGGGGCAGAGCAAAAGCCAGGCGAACCGGCTTGGTTCGTCTGGCTCTGCTTTGGTGGAGCCGAGGGGAGTTGAACCCCTGTCCGAAAGCGCATCCACGAGGACTTCTCCGGGCGCAGTTTGTCGATTAAGATTCCCGCCGCGGTACGCCGGCAAACAGGCTTACCGTTTTGGTAGAGTCATGTTACATGACGGAGGCAACTCTTACCCCGTACACGTTCACCACTAATCGACGCCGGGTCTCTGGGCCGTGGTCCTCCCTGAGCCGACGGGCTAAGCCTTAATTAGGCAGCCTGAAGAGTATAATTGTTGTTGTTTAATTTATAAACAGTTGGAGCTTTTATCGCAGATCCCCACTGCGGCCCGCTATCCCGGCTTCAACACCCCCGTCGAACCCGTTACGGCCCCATTTTGAAATGGAGAATGGAAAATGGAGAATGATTCTGCTCTCAGCTTTTCCATTTTTTTGATTAACGATTACGCTCTTTCATCGCGCGGTCCATCTCGCGTTTTGCATCGCGTGCGGCGATACTGTCACGCTTATCGTGCAGCTTTTTGCCCTTGCACAAACCGATTTCAACCTTCACGCGCGAGCTTTTGAAATAAACCGCCAGCGGAATGACCGAATAGCCGTCCTGCTTGGTCTTGCTGAACAGGTTGACGATCTCGCGCTTGTGCATGAGCAGCTTACGCACGCGCAACGGGTCCTTATTGAAGATATTGCCCTTTTCATACGGCGAAATATGCATGCCGCGCACGAAAATCTCGCCGTCCTTGAAGGTGCAGTAGCTGTCCTTCAGGTTGATGTGCCCCTGACGGATAGACTTCACTTCGGTACCCGCAAGCTCGATGCCTGCCTCGTATTTTTCCTCGACAAAGTAGTCATGCCATGCTTTTTTGTTGGCAGTGACCTGCTTTGTGCCCTTTTTATCGACAGCCATGGCAAAACCTCCCTTACCGTGGTATATAATATAATACCATGGTAAAGGAGGTTTGTAAAGTTACTTCTGTGTTACATCGTTCGACTGATTACCAGCCAGTGATTTCTGCCAGTTCATACGACGCTACCGCATCCGGAGATTCCATCGAAATCGCCTTAAACTTCCATGTGCCGCCGGACTTCAAATTGTTGATGTTATCCATCGCTGTGCCAATCTGATTGCCGTCTGCATCGAACAAATTAAAGGTAATCTGTGCATACGAATAGTCCTTTGCGCGATTATTGCGAACCGTACCAACTAAATACAGAGAAAAATCGTCTTTTTCTTCCGTTACCGCATTATCGACCAGTTCCAAATCCGGTGCTTTTTCCGTCTTAGACGTATCTGCTGCATCGGTCTTAGTCTCTGTTTCTGCCTGCGCAGAATCGCCGCCTACCGTACCAGACACCGGTTCCTGCGTATTACTCCCGCCGCCTCCTGCTACGGCAACCACTACGATAACTACAATCAGCCAAAGCCACCATTTTTTATAAAACGGTTTCTTGTTCTTTGCACCGCAGTTCGGACATACCTTGCAACTCTTTGCAATCTCCTGCCCACAGGTTTCGCATTTCTTCAATTTTTCTTTTGCCATGTGTGTACCTCTCCTTGTGTGAATTTTCCCTACCGGGGCACAAAGGGCGGTAAAACCGCCCTGCCCACGGTTTGGGAAAACAAAAAATCCGTGCAAGTGCGGCCCGACAGGACCGTCCACACACGGATTTCACACAAGAAATATATATGTGAATGCGCAGCAGCACACCGATGTACAAGGAAAATGCAATGCAAAACTTGTAATTTGCGTGCACTTCCGCTATAATACATAATTGTGGTGCGGTATGTTGCCGTTGTGTATGGTGGGTAAGCACCTGCATAGGTCATAGGGTGTTGGCGCACCCTATGACTGCCGCATTTTCTGTTTTCCTTGACCATAGTATACCATTTTCTATGTCGTCATGCAAGGCTTGACGGAAATTTTAAGCATTCGACAGCATTCAAAAAACGAGGGAGATTTTTGTTCATCTCCCTCGTTTTCTTTTATTCCCCCAGTGCCGCCGCTATCCCGATGTCCGCGCAGACGAGCTCGCCGCAGAGAGGCGCGGACGGCTCCGCGAAATGGAGCGGCTTGGTGCAGTCGAACGTTACCGTCGCGTCCGCCTGCACAGCGCCCGGCGCGGTGTCGCCGGTGTCCGCGTTCACCCCGCTCGGCAGGTCGAGCGCCAGCACGAACGCCCCGCGTTCCCGTTCCTCGTTCATGAGTGCGCACGCCGCCGCGCCGGACGGGCGGAGCGCCCCGTGGAACCCCGTGCCGTACAGCGCGTCAACGACCGCATCCGCGCCGAACCGCACGTCCTCGGGTGCGTGAACGACTTCCGCCGCCGTTTCCGCGAGAAGCGCAAGGTTCGTCTGCGCGTCCGGGGTTTTCGGCTCGCCCTCCGCGAGCAGCACGCGCACCTGCACGCCCTCCTTTGCCGCAACACGCGCAATTACAAAGCCATCGCCGCCGTTATTGCCCTTGCCTGCGACGACAAGCAGGCGTTTCAGCGCCGGAACACGCGCTTTCAGCTCTTTCCACGCCGCGCGTCCCGCGTTCTCCATCATCTGTATGTACAGCAGGCCGGCCTCGTTCGCCGCCCGCTCGCGCGCCTTCATTTCAGCCGCCGTCACCGTTTTCGCCATGCCGGTTCCCTCCCGTTACAGCGGCAGGTTCTTGCCGTTGACGCAGGCTTCCTCGTCGTCCTCGAGCGGCACGAGCAGGCACTTTCTGCCCTCGACGATGCCGGTGCGGATGGCGGACGCCCGCTCCTCCGGCACGCGCAGCTCGATGTTGATGCTGCCGCCCGTTACCCACGGCACATCGTCCTCGTTTTCCTCATCGGCGCTTGCCGCGTGCTGCGCAAGCTCCTGCTGAAGCACCGCGACCTTCTGTTCGAGCGCCGCCGTGTGCTCGCGGACCGCGCCCTCCTCGACCAGACGGCTGTCCAGTACGTTCTGCGCCGCGGGCGGCTGCTCACCGAAAGTGTGCGCGTAGGACTTGCCGATCTGCTCGCGCACTTTTTCCGGGATTTCCGCTTCGAGCGCCAGATCCGCGACAGCCTCGGCGGTCAGCTCGACCGGCGGCAGACTTTCGTCCTCCTCGCGCTCCGCGACCATCGCGCTGATGGTGCGCTGCATCTTGAAGAACGCCTGGTCGGCCTGCTCCTCGTCCTCGCCGAAAGCGTCAATGACCACGTTCTTGAACGCCAGCTTGTCCTCGGCGGCGGTGCGCTGCGAGATGCAGCCGAGCACGTTCTCGATGAACTCCGCGTGGGACGGCCGGCCGGTGCGCACATAGTACATCACCGAATTGACGTCGCTGCCGCGGCTGGCAAACGCCGGATAGACAAAGCCGAGGTCAGGCAGGCCGACCACCCAGTCGCGGGCGCGTGCGCCGATGCGGTTTTCGTCCTCCTTGTAGCCGAGCGCAGGCTTCGCCAGATCGACCGGGCAGACCGCGCACAGCAGATATTCGTAAATCTCCTCGGACTCCTCCTGCTCCTCGCCCGAAGTCGCCTTGGACGGGACATCGTAGATGTCGTGGTAGACGAGGATGAGGTAGTTGCCCGGATAGCTGTATTCCTCGATCACCTTTTCGTACAGGCGGTCGAGCAGCTCCTCGTTCGCGAGCTTGCTGTCGCGCAGGGTCAGCAGATACGCGCGGCGCTCGTCGGACGCCTCGTTCCGGTCAAACTCCAGCTCGAGCAGATTGCTGCTGAGCGTGCCGGAGATGGTTTTCTTCGCGATTTCAAGATACTTGAAATACTCGTCCTCCTCCAGCTCGGAGAACATATCGGTGAATTTGAGCACGATCTGCTTGCCGCTGTTGACGTAGCAGCCGCACATCCGGTCAAACGTGCATTCCTTCTTTTTCAGTCGGCGGCGCAGCTCCTGCACATCGCCCTTGGTGATATTCATAAGAACATTCGCTCCTTGGCTTTCAATTTTGCGTATCTCCAGTATACTATCTTTTCATACAGAATGGCAAGAGAAAAAGCTGACACGGCATTTTCCCGTTTATCTCCGGGAATTTCTCTCATTTTCTGCGTTTTGACGTTGAAAAGTGCCCGCCTTCTGTGCTATACTTACCCTGTCTGAGAATAATTTGCATCAAGTGCATGGAGTGTATTGATTTATGGCATATGAAAAACACAAGCGCCGTCCCCCGCAGGAGGACGACGGTACCCTGATCGAGGGCCGCAACGCCGTTCTCGAAACCCTGCGCTCGGGACGCGCAGTGGACAAGATCTTCCTCGCCGAGGGCGCACACCTCGCGGACGTTGCCGCCGAGGCGAAAAAGCGCGGCATCCCGACCGTGACCTGCGACCGCCGCAAGCTCGACCACATGAGCGTCACCGGCACCCATCAGGGCGTCATCGCGCAGGCCGCCGCACAGGAATATGTCTCGCTCGACGACATCTTCCGCGTCGCGGAGGAGCGCGGCGAGACCCCGCTCCTCGTCGTCTGCGACGGCATCGAGGACCCGCACAACCTCGGCGCGATCATCCGTTCCGCCGAAACCGCCGGCGCACACGGCGTTATCATCCCGAAGCGCCGCGCAGTCGGCCTGACGGCGGCAGTCGCCCGCTCGGCAGCCGGTGCACTCGCCTATGTCGGCGTGCACAAGGCAAACAACCTCGCCTCCACCCTTGACGAACTCAAGGAGCGCGGCGTCTGGCTGTTCGGCGCGGAGGCCGACGGCACGGTAGACCTGTACGAAGCGCCGTTCGACCGCGCAAGCGCCATCGTCATCGGCTCGGAGGGTCAGGGCCTCAGCCGCCTGACGCGCGACAAGTGCGACTACATCGTGAGCATTCCGATGCGAGGCCGCGTCAACTCGCTCAACGCCTCCAACGCCGCAGCCGTTCTGCTTTTCGAGGCAGTCCGCCGCCGCATGGGACACTAAACAGATAAAAGAGGTCAGATCATGGACAGAAATGATGATATGAATCTGGACGAGCTCAAGGATCTTCTGAGCGACGTTCCGGATGACGGCGGCTTCGACCTGGAGTCGATCATCGCCGAGGTAGAGGGCCGCGCCCCTGCCGCCCCCACGCCCGAACCCGAACCCGAACCGGCGAAAGCTGCGCCGGTACATACCGCAGAGCCTGCCCGCGAGCCGTCGCCCGCGCAGACCGCGCCCAAGGTAAAGACGGCGCCGAAAACCAAGGCTGCGCCGGTCGAGCCGGTCGAGGCCGAAACCGAGCCTGCCGAGGACCCCCGCGCCGCCCGTATCGCCGCACGTGAGGCGAAAGCCGCCGAGCACGAGCAGAAGGCCGCCGAAAAGCGTGCCGAGCGCCGTGCAAAGCGCGAAGAAAAGCTCGCCGAGCTCGAGGAAAAGCAGGCGGAGAAGGCCGCTGCCGCGCCCAAGAAGGAAAAAACCGAGCGTGTTTCGCGCAAGCAGGCCCGTGCCGAGCGTCTCGCCGCCGAGCAGGAGGAGGAAAACGAGGACATCGAGGTACTCGACCCCGACCAGTCCGCCCGTGTGTTCCGCCGCCGCAGCGCCGGACTCAACGCCCGCTCGATTTTAGTTCTCATTCTGGCGGCGGCTGCCGCCTATCTGTCGCTCGCGCCGAGCTTTACGCAGCTTCCGCTGCCGAGCGTCATCGACATCGTCGCGAACCCCACCCTCGGCATCGGCGCGCTTCTCCTGCTTCAGCTGCTCGCGATGCTCATCGGCGTGGATATTTTCAGCATGGGCTTCTCCGAGCTGCTGCACGGCCGTCCGTGCCGCGAAACACTCGTGTCGGTCGCCATCATCGCAGCCATCCTGCACAGCGTTTCCCTTATCGTATTCCCCGAGCAGAACGGCGTCACGACTCCGTATATCGCGGCGACCATCCTACTGCTCTACGCCATGATGCGCGAGGACCGCGCACGCTACGCCGCACGCTCCCGTTCCTACAAGGCGGTGGCGCAGGCCGACCGTCCGATTGCGGTTTACAGCCACTATGACGAGGTGGACGACGCCTGCCGCGCCGCAAAGGGCCCGCTGTTTAACAAGAACGATTTTCTCACCGAGCTTGAGCGTCCGGATACGGTCGATCGCTTCTCGATGATCTACGCGCCGCTCGCGCTCGCCCTCAGCATCATCCTCGCGCTCGTGTCCTCGCTCGGACGCGGCGAACCGGTTCGCTTCTTCTGGGCGTTCTCGGCCGTCACAGCGGTCGCGGCGCCGATCGGTCTGCTCTGTGCCTTCGGCGCAGGCTACAAGAACATCGCCCGCCGTCTGCTGGCCTCGGGCGCTGCCATCGCCGGTGCGCGTCAGGCGAACCTGCTGCGCGGCACGGAGGAAGTCGTCCTTGCGGAGAACGACTTGTTCCCGACCGGCTCCATCGAGCTTGAAAGCATCAAGGCCGTCGGCCAGATGTCCGAGGAGCGCATTCTTTCGTTCGCGACCTCGCTCACGACCGCCGCAGGTCTGGAGCTTGGCCGCACGCTGGACGCCGCCGCGCGTCAGCACGCCATCGTGCCGCTGAGCGCACAGGACGTCCGCGCCGTTGAGGGCGGCCTTACCGGCCACGTCGGCAGCAGCTATGTCGTGCTCGGCACGGGTGCGCTCATGGTCAACATGGGCATCACCATCCCGGCGGAGGGCGACGCGACCACTATGTATCTGCTCGCGGACAATCAGCTCGCGGGCATCATCGCGCTGCGCTATATGCCGACCAAGAACACCTACAAGGCGATGCGCCTGATGCGCCGCATGCACATGAACGCCGTTATCGCCGCACGCGACTTCAACGTTTCCCCGGCCATGGTCGAGGAGGAGTTCGACCTGCGCCGCGGCTACGCCGACCAGCCCGACCCGGCAGGCGTCCGCCGTTTGCTCGACCCGTCCTACGCCAAGGGTGACGCCCCGGCGGCTATCCTGACCCGCGAGGGCGCAGGCCCGTTCATGCAGGTGCTCCGCTGCGCCGACAAGCTCGCCGGTGCGGTCCGCTCCGCGCTGACGCTCAGCACCTTCGCCGGTCTGTTCGGCATACTCATCGTGTTCTACCTCGTGTTCCAGAATCAGGCGGCGGCACTGCCCGTGCAGCACCTGCTGCTCTACCTCCTCATCTGGTACATTCCGGTGTTTATTATTAACCAGCAAGCGCGTTAAATCTTGTCGTAACGTTTTCATATCCTGCACCGTAGGGTGGGGTGCCCTCACCCCGCCGTTTTCCCGGCAGTAACCACGCATATCAATTCAACAGCTGCCAAGGCCCCGTTTTTTCGGGGCCTTTTTCTTTTGTTGGCAACTTTCCTTAAATTCCGACTGTCGCGTACACGATTTTAGAAAACCATACAAAATTCCCCTGCCAGACCCCGTCACGGCGCACGGATTGCAAATGAACGCTTGTGAGGCGCGGGATAACGTGTTATAATAGGGGCATATTCCATCAGATAAGGAGCTTTCGACGTGAAAAATCGTGAGCAAATTCGCAATTTTTCTATTATTGCGCATATCGACCACGGCAAGTCCACCCTTGCCGACCGCCTGCTGGAGCAGTGCAAGGCGGTCTCCGTCCGCGAGATGGAGGAGCAGCTGCTCGACAACATGGACCTCGAGCGCGAGCGCGGCATCACCATCAAGGCGCGCGCCGTC
>ENA-ORCP01003218-ORCP01003218.1-human-gut-metagenome-genome-assembly--contig:-NODE-3218-length-12362-cov-3.552055_pt1 | contig 12362 bp, 8 predicted proteins | sample MGYA00242990_ERZ507991 | MGnify/ENA primary metagenome ERZ507991 (study PRJEB26167, sample SAMN06115496) | human gut metagenome | host: Homo sapiens | place: China:Henan | collected 2015-05-07 | study... | reverse complement strand
AAAAAATTATCTTGCGCTCTCTCTGTTTTTATCATCAATTACAATTTTACAATTTGATGGTATTGCAGCGGAAAAGTCTGATCTTGTGTTATCTGATTTATGTCATCATTTATAATGTATGCTCTTGAGTCACCTACATTTATAATATAACATTCACTTTGAGTTATCAGCATAGCAACAACCGTTGTACCAAGCTTTATTCCTTGTGAATCTCCATAGCGACCTATGATTTCATTTTGTCCTGAGATAATATCTTTCCACTGAGAGAATATAACTGACTGGTCAAGGGTTTGTCTTGTCAAAATAGGAAGTTGTTCATTCACCCATTTATCAAAGGCCTTTATTACTGTTGCACTTGCAACCTCACCTTTTTGCAGTCCGCCCATACCATCACATACTATGGCGAAAGCCATTCGTCCCTGATATGTATCAATAATTTTAACGCTCAAACTATCTTGATTTGTATTTTTTACTATTCCAATATCAGTTTCTGCTGAAACCATAAAATCCATTATTTTACACCCTTTCAAAATGAAAGCTTAAATTATACTATCTCAAAAGTAAATTTTTCATTTGCAAGGGTAATCTCACACCCTGATTCAAGCTTAGCTTCAACATTACTTGTAAGCATCTGTCCATCTAAAAAGGTATGATTTGTAGAATTAGTATCAACAATAAAATATTCACCATTTTTACAAATTATATTTGCGTGGCTTCTGCTTATTGCAGGATTATCACCTATAAAGTAATCCACAAAGCTTCTCTCTTTACCTATATAAAAGACATCTTTTGTTATTTTTATTCTTTCATTATTTTTCTTTCTTACCAAATATGCTGATTTAGCTTGTTGATATGTTGTTCCCATATCACTTCCAAGAACAGTCGTATCACCAATATTGTCACCTGATAAAACTGTTGTATCTCCAAAATTAGGTTGTGCCATATTAGCAGGCTGCTGAACTGGAGCAAAGTTATTTATAGGCACATTATTACTAACAGCACTATTATTTGCCACTTGAGCAGCAGGTACTTTTGCAGGTGTTACAACCGTATTTGGTGCTGGCATAGGGTTATAAGCTGATGTTGGCTGTTGTACTTGTGTATATTGAATTTGCGGTTGAGCTTGAGGCTGCTGTATATTTTGTTTCTTACCACTTTTTTTAGCCTCTTTTTGTGCTTTATATATTGCAGCATTTTCCTTGTTATAGTGCTGCAATAAGTAAAACATACTCATCGGCTTTTCAGAACTTTCAGTTGTTTGCTGAGAAACGTTCTCTGGTTGAACTTTTCCTGGCACAGCAAATGATGATTGCGGTTTAGCCATAGTAGGAGATTTTTGTGGAATAGTAATACTTTGTGCAGGTGCTGCAATATTATTTGGTGTTTTAGGTTTCTGAACTGAACCTTGAAAACCTACACTTGTATTAGTCTGTAAACTTGTTGGTGCCTGATATGTAGTTTCTGCTGGTTTTGGCATAACTGGTGTAGCTTGTACATTAGTTTTTTGAACATTTTGAGGTATAGCATTCTGAACTGCCACAGAAGTTGGCACAGCCTCTGTTTTCATTGCATCATTTTTTCATCCGATCCTCCTTACTTCTTCCAGGTCTGTGCCGCGAGGCTGAACGCCGCGTCGGTCTGCGCAAGTGCGGCGTTTGCCGCATCCGCATAGCCCGCAAAGGTGGAGGCAAAGTCCTTCGACCCCTCGCGGAACATGTAGATCAGCTGCTTGTTGATGTTGGCGGGCTGAATGTACAGCCCGAGGTCGTAGGCGCGGGTCGCCGCCATGCGCTCCAGCGTTGCCAGGCTGTCCTCGTCGCGGAAATACTGCCCCGTGAGCGTCTTGTCGTAGTACGCGCCGGTCAGGAGCTCCTTTCCGTAGTAAGCCAGCGCATCCAGCACCGCGCCCGAGCGCTCGGCATTCGCCGCCGTGAGCGGCACGGTAAAGAGCGTCATATGCCAGGGAGACGCCACCGTGTGGTACTCCGCCTGCGCCTCATCATACTTCGGATAGGGCAGAATGCCGTAATCGGTCTCCATATCGCGGTAAGCGTCCAGCGACTGCAGTCTGCCTGCAAGGAAGAGCGCGCGGTTGCCCGAGAACATGTCCATCGCTTCCTTCGAGGTGTAGCGCTGGTAATTGATGGCGTCGCCGCCGAAGCAGAAATCGGTATACTTCGTGAGCACATCAACCACGCGCTCGCTGCCGGTAAGCGTCAGCGCAAGCGCGCCGTCGGCGCCGACCGTCACCACGCGCTCGCCGCTGCCCTCGAGTACGGCATAGACCGAGTCATCCCAGGTGATGAGCCCGAACTTGTCGGACATGTCGTACACGCCGTCGCTGTTCAGATCCTCGGTGGCGCGTTTTGCATAGGATGCAAGCGCATCCAGCGTCCACTTCCCGTCCTCAACAAGCGCATAGAAGTCTTCCTCGATGTTGAGATCGGCCTTGACCTGCTTGTTGAACGCGATGACATTCTGCATCATGTCGTCCCAGAAGTCGATGTCGCCGGTGGTGGCAAAGAGCAGCCCGTGCATCGTGAGGTCACGCGCCGCGCGCGCATCCCACCGGTCCTTTTCGAGTTTCAGATTCCCGATGCTGCCGAGCTCATAGAGCGCGCCGCCCATGGCAAGCGGCACGGCGTCGTAGGCAGCGACTACTGCCGCGTCATAATCGTCATCGCCCGCCGTAGCGGCGACAAGCAGCTTGGTCTTTGCTGAGCCGTTCGTCCCGTAATCCTCAATAAACCTGAACTTGATGCCGTACAGTTCCTCCACCGTTTTCATCCGGCGATACACCGCCTCGTCAAGCGGCGTGCGCTCGGTCATGTCGGTGTCCTCAAAGGTCTTGAACGCCACATTGGCGTCGCAGTTGCCCGAAAGGAGCATGGTAAACTCGCCGGAATAGTCGGCGTCCACAGGGGTAAATTCGGGCGCTTCGGTCGTGGCTTCGGTGGTGACCGTTGTGTCTGCACTCGTCGCGGGCGCGGGCTTCTCCCCGCAGGCAGCAAGGCTTGCCGCAAGGCATGCGGCGGCAAGGAGCAGTGCAATCTTTCTCTTTGGCATAACAGTTCCTCCCATATTCGTTTATGTAGATTTTTTGATTTCTTCGTTTCCCGCGCGGCTATTCCCGCGGGAAGGTGTCGTCCTTCTCACAGTCGGCAATCAGCGCGCGGTATTTGCTCGGCGACACGCCGAAATGCGCTTTGAAGCGCCTGGAAAAATTCATGCAGTCGCCGTAGCCCGCGCGGCTTGCCGCTGCGGCGACGCTCTCGCCGTCCACCGAGAGCAGGTGCGCGGCGTGCTCCATGCGCACCACGGCAAGATACTGCTTCGGCGAGGTGCCGGTCTCACGGCGGAACACCGTGCTGAAATAACTGCGCTCCAGGTTCAGTGCCCGCGCAATATCTGCAACAAGAATCGGTTTTGCGTAATTCTCTTCGATATAGCGCTTGGCAGCGGTGACATAGGGATTCTGCCGCGTACTGTGCGTCGCCTGCATGCGGATGAGCGCCGCAAAGAGCGCCCACAGAAGCGAGGTGACCGTCTCACGTGCGCCGGGCTCCTCGCGCGCGGCGTCCAGGCAGTCGGAAAACAGGCTGCCGAGCGACGGCGCGGTGAGCACATCGGCGTCCAGCAGCGCGGGGAGGTCGATGTCACAGTAGAAGTTGAGCCAGATGTAGTGCCACGGATCGGTCTTGTCGGCGGTGTAGACATGCGGGCGGTGCGGCCGCACCACGAAGATCTGTGACGGCATCACATCGTAAATCACGCCGCCGGTGGAAAAGCTGCCCTTGCCCGACACAACGAAATGCAGCATCCAGTACGGGCGCGTGGCGCCGACCGAAAAGCCGGGCTCGCACTGCTCCGTCCCGCAGCAGACCGGACTGATTCCGGGCAGGCGCATGTCGTCAAAACGATACTCTTCGTAAAGCATGGCGTTCTCCTTTCTTTCTATTGTGCAGAAAAGCGGACATTTGCCGGCTATCGACAGCTGTATTTTCGGACAAAAATGCGCATGTTTCGCCGCAACGCAGCGCTTTGCGCAAACCGAAGCGGCAAAATTTCAGCATTTGCCTCACAGCACTTCGTCCACGCGGCAGGGCGTGAGCGTCACGCTGAGGCGATGCTTGCCCGCCTTCAGCTGGTAGGCTTCATCCAGCAGCGGCCCGCAGGCATACGAGCCGCAGCCGCTCTGGAAGGCGTCGAGATGCAGATAGGTGAAGGGCTCGGGTGTGAGCTCATGTGCATAGTGTGCATCGCGCATCTGCGCGTCGCTGTAGTGCGACGCACCCATCATGAAGGGCGCATCCGTGCGCGTGACGAGCAGTCCCGCACCGTCCACGGTCGTGAGGGCTGCATACTGCGTGTCAAAGTGCGCGCCGTTCTCCTGCGGGCGCAGGTAGGGCTCGAAGTTGTCGGTGACGGTCGTTAAAAACCGCCCGAGGCGCGCCGCAAGGTGCTTGTCGATGTAGCTCTCCATCGGCCCATAGCCGAAGTAGCGCAGGTTTTCAAGGGTGGGGACGAGCGGCAGACAAAGCCCGAGGCGCGGGTAAAAACGCACGCCATTATCCGGAATTTCTGCATCCATGGTGACGGTAAGTTTCCCATCCGCCGCCGCGCGATAGGTCATGCGGGCGCGGAGCAGCACCCTGTCGTCCGCCACGAGGCGCAGCGCCGCCGTGCAGGTGACGGCGGTCTTCGCCGCGCGCACCGTGAAGCTGTCGCAGACCTCGGCGGCGCGGTGAATGCCGAGCGCATCCCAGCTCGGGCGGAGCTTGCGGTCGTTGTCGATCGGCGCGCGGCCGAGCGCAAGCGCAAGGGGCGCGTCGAGGAGCACCGTGCCGTCCGCCGTGATGCCGGTGAGCGCGCCGCGCGCGCGGTCAAAGCGGTAGACAGTCTCCCCGACCGTCACGGTGAGGATGTCGCCGTCCTCTTCGACGCGCGGTACGCGCGCCGTGCGGCGCACGGTCGGCAAAGCCGCGTCGGCGGCGAGGACAAACTGCGCGTGTCCGAGCAGCGTGCCCACAGGGACGAGCGGCGTCTCGCGGCAGGCGTGCATCTCAAAGTTGACAGTCAGCGCGCCGACCGCCTCGGGCAGCGTCAGCGCAAATTCGGCGGCGCCGCGCGGTGCAACCGCGCCGATGTCCAGCATGCCGGAATCGACAGAGGCGCCGTCCCGCTCGATACGGTAGGTGACGGCGAGGTCGCCGGTGTCGGTGAAGTCGCGCAGGTTTTCAAAGCGGAAGATGCCCGCTGCGGCGTCCACTGCGGTGATGCGGAAGGGCTTCTGCGCCTCGCGCAGCTCGTACATGCCGGTGTGCAGGCGGCGGTCGGGATAGACCAGACCGTCCATGCAGAAGTTGCCCGCGTTGGGCGTATCGCCGAAACTGCCGCCGTAGCCGTACTTCGGGTGCTGCACATCGCCGTCGAGGAGCGCCGCATGGTCGCAGAACTCCCACACGCAGCCGCCGAAGAAGCGGTCGTCGGCATAGATGGCGTCCCAATATGCGGCAAAGTCGCCGGGACCGTTGCCCATGGCGTGGCAGTATTCGCAGAGGAAGACCGGGTAGCGGGCGTTTTCGTTTGCAAGGTAAGCGCGGATCTTCGGCACGGAGGCGTACATATAACTCTCGACATCCGCGATGTCATAAAGTTCGGGGCGCCCGGGATGCTTTGCGCGGTAATCCGCGTTGCCGCCCTCGTAATGTAAGAGGCGGGAGGTGTCGCGGCGGCGGAGGTACGCCGCCATGGCGGCGTGGTTGCGTCCGAGGCCGGACTCGTTGCCGAGCGACCAGACAATGACCGACGGATGGTTCTTGTCCCGCTCGTAGAGCCGTTCGGCGCGGTCGAGATACGCCGCCTCCCATGCGGGGCTGTCCGAGAGGTAGTCCCAGCCGAATTTTTCAATGGCAAGGAAGCCGTGCGTCTCGATGTCCGCCTCGTCGACGAGGTAAAAGCCGTATTTGTCGCAGAGCTCCGGCATGCGCGGGTCGGGCGGATAGTGGCTGGTGCGGATCATGTTGACATTGTTCTGCTTTAAGATGGCGAGGTCGCGGAGCATCGCATCCATCGGCACGGCATAGCCGAGAACCGGGCTGCTGTCGTGCCGGTTGACGCCGCGCGCCTTGACCGGTTTGCCGTTCAGCAGCACCACGCGGTCGCGCACTTCGATTTTGCGCGCGCCGACCGGCAGCGCGATATGTTCGAGGCCGATGTAATAGAGGTTCGGCACTTCGCTCGACCAGAGGGCGGGGTCGCGGAGCACAAAGGTGACGGTCTTGCCGTCGCGCTGTGCAAAGGCGCCGCTGTCCGCGCCGTCCGCGGTGCAGAGCCGCGCCGTCGCATTCTTGTGCAGCACGCCGTCGAAGGTCGCCGTGAAGGTCGCCGTGCCGAAGTCGTCCGCAAGCGTGCAGCCAACCGTGATATCGCGCACGCGGCGACGGTCACGGAAGAGCAGATAGACCTCACGGAAGATGCCCGCCGCGCGGAACATGTCCTGGTCTTCGAGGTAGGAGCCGGTGGAGAATTTGATTGCCAGCACGGAAATCTCGTTTTCGCCGTCCCGCAGCTTGTCGGTCACACAGAATTCGGAGATGCCGTGCGACACCTCACTGTAGCCGACAAATGCGCCGTTGAGCCAGACATAGAAGCAGGAGGAGACGCCCTCAAAGGTGAGCATGGCGTCCTTTGTCGAAAGCTTCTGCGCATCGACGGTAAAGCGGCGGCTGTACATGCCGCAGGGGTTTTCGTCCGGCAGGTGCGGCGGGTCGCAGGGGAAGGGATACTCGGTGTTGGTATAGTTCGGCTTGTTGTAGCGCAGGGTGTTCTCCCACGAGCGCGGTACCGCAATGCGGTCGGCGGGCATGGCGCCGATGGCAGCGAAGTCGAGGTCGGCGACGGCGGACGGCGACGGGAAGAAGCGGAAGTCCCAGGTACCGACGAGGGATTTGAAGAAGGCGCTTTCGTTTCGGTTGCCGCGGAGCGCGCCCTCGCGTGTGTCAAAGGGGATGAAGTAGGCGTGCGGCGCCTCGCATCCGACATGCAGGACTGCCGGGTCGGCAAAATAGGGCTCAAATAAAGACATGGGGTTCTCCTTTGTGGGGGTGTATGTAAATGTGTTTTTTATTTTTGGGGTACTTTTCAGGCTTCCCTTGGGGAAGCTGGCGCGTCAGCGCCTGAGGGGTTGTTCCGTGGCTTTGTAACATCTTCAGCCCCCTCGGTGAGGGAGGTAAAAAGCAGTCTGCGCACGGTTGCGGCGGGAGCGAGCCCCCGCCCTACAGTATGTACATATCTTCCGCTAATCTGTAGGGGCGACCGTTGGTCGCCCGCTTTTTCGCCCTGCAGGCAGGCGATTCGACAGTCGCCCCTACAGGGTTTGCGCGTGTCTTACTTCTCCGCCGGCTTAAACAGCGCGTGGTCGAAGCCGAGGGTGTGGATGGCATAGAGCCGATAGGCATTGACCCAGGAAATGAGCCAGTTGTTGAAATGCCCGCGCTCCTCCACCGGGCGGTAGCGCGTCCAGCGGCAGCCGAAGAATGCCTCGTTCTGTCCGCCGCGCGGGCGCAGCGTGCCGTTTATCACCGTCTTGTCATCGAGCGCGATGCAGAGCGTGGCGTTGTGCCAGAGCGCGCGGGCGCGGGCAAACCAGCGGTCATCACCCGTGATTTGCCAAAGGCGGACAAATTCGGGCGCGGCGATCGAGCCCCAGGAATCGATGGCGTGATGCTGCACCGAGACCGCCGTGCCGCCCCGCGTGTGATAGCCGTAGCGGGCAAAATCCGAGGTGGCGGGGTAGAGCGCGTCGTACCGGTACGCCCAGGAATCGAAATAGTACCCGCACATCTCGGCGCGCGTGCGGTAGACCGGGTCGCCGGTCTCGTCATAGAGGTCGAGCGCGGCGCGCAGAAGCGGCCAGACCGTCTCCTTGTCCACCGAGGCGCAGTCGATGGCGCCCGCGGTCAGCGAGAAGGCGTCGAGGTCGCGGCGCGCGTAGAAGTCAAACCCGCGCACGGCGCAGTCGAGGTATTTTTTCTCTCCGGTCGCGCGGTAGACCTCAATCAGCACGGGCAGCGCGAATGCGCCGATCGTGCCGGTCGCGTCAAAACTCGAACCGTCAAAGCGATACGCCTTGCCGAAGCCGTTTTCCGCATCAAAATGGTCGAGGAAGAAGTCGCAGGTGCGGCGCGCAAAGGCGAGATAATCCGGGCGGTCGATGCCCGCGCCGCGAAGGAGCATATAGCAGCGCGCGAAGGACGCCGCGCCCCAGCCGAGGTTGCAGAGCTCGGGGTACCAGCCCTTGCCGCCCTTGTCCGTTCCGCCCGGAATGTGGAAGTTGGCCAGAATCTTCGTGTCGGACACGGCGGGGCGCCAGGCGGGTTCGCCGGGCGCGGGATACCACTCGTAGTGCGCGAGGAACAGCCCGTTTTCGGCCTGCTTCTCCGCCCAGGCGTCGAGATTTTCAAGCGCCGCGTCGAGGAAGCGCCGCTCTCCCGTGCGCAGGTACTCGCAGATGTACAGCTGGCTGTTCAGCGCGCCCTGCCCTGCCCAGCCGATCTCAAACGAGGCGGCGGGCGGCGCAAAGGCGGGTGCTCCGAAGTCGGCGCGGCGCGCGGATGCAAAGAGGTGATGCCCGCGGTATTCGCGCCGCAGGCTGCCGATGTAGGCGATGCCCGCATCCCACAGCGCACGCGCGTCTGCGACGGGCGGCATGTCCGGATTTTGCAGCGCGTCCAGTCGGTCGATGAGGCTCGCCATGCCGAAGTTCTTCCACTTCGGCGCGCCGACAAAGATATAAAAGGTAAAGATTTTTTCTTCGCCCGGGGCAAATTCGAGGTAAGTGTCGAGCGGCGCGGTCAGCGTATCGGTGTTTGTATAGGAATACGGCGACTCGATGTAGGGATAATACAGATGATGGTCGAGGCTGCCGTCCGCGTTTTCGGTGAGCGAAACCGAGGAGACCAGCGAGGTTTCGTCTGTGTCCGCGGCAAACAGCGCGACGACGCGGGAGGCATCCTCGGTGAGCGAGCAGGACGGAATGCCGGTGCGGTCGTAGGCGAAAATCCAGGGCTTGCCGTCCTTTGCAAAGCCGTGCGGGTAGTTGCCGCCGCCGGGATTGCCGTTGTAGTTGACGCAGGGGATGACGAAGTGACTGCGGACAAAACAGTCGCGCAGGGTGGTCACCAGCTGCACCTGTACGGGCGTATCCGCTATGCGCCGCACCAGGCGGCGCAGACGGCAGAGCCCGCTGCCGAGGTCGTCAACCGTGTCCCGCACGGCAAAGCCGTGCCCCGCATAAGCGCCGTCCGCCGCCGCGGCAAGCGGCAGCATCTCACCCGCCTCCGTGCGCACGGCGGGCGGCAGCAGCGCGGCAAAGCCGTCGCCTGCGCCGTCGGGCGCAAGCAGTCCGAATGTCGTGCCCCGTCTTCCGAAAACCAACATTTGTGCCTCCTGTCCGTCTCGGCACAAACCGTCGTATGTACCAAAACAATCCGCATAAATTCTGCTTTCATTATGCGATTTTGCACACGGAAAGTCAACCGCTATCCCATTATACCACAGATATGGGCAAAATGACACAACAAACAGACAGGTAAGTGCCGCCTTTTTGTGTGTATTTTTCCATGTTTGCAACGCAAAAAGGCTGGTTTGCCTGCTGCGCATATGGATTTTCCCGGATTTGCGCTTTTGTGTGGGGGCGTGGCTTCCCTTGGGGGAGAGCTGTACGAGACGCGCAGTGTCTCGCGGAGTTTTTCTTCGTCGGCTGAACACCGACGATTTCGCGATGCGAAACCGAAAAACATCCTCCGCCGCAGGCGACTGATGAGGGACTGTGCAAAGCAAAACCGCGCATCTCGCCCCCAACATATTCCCCGCTTTCTTCCGCGGCGCACTCTTGCTTTTTTCGACAGCATATGCTATACTGTAGGTTGGATATTTGGCGGATACCCGTCGAAAACACGCGAAAGGAAAACGCGCGATGAAACATGTGTTTATTCTCAACCCGAAAGCCGGCAGCGGCGCACATCTCGACGAAACGCGCGCGGCGATCCGCCGCCTTGACGGTGATGTGACCGTCTACGAGACCACAGCGCCGAAGGATGCGACGCGGTACATACGCGCCTTTTGCGAAAGCCATACTGAAGATGTGCGGTTCTACGCCTGCGGCGGGGACGGCACCATCAAAGAGGTTGCCGAGGGCATCCTCGGCTTTCCGCACGCGAGCATGTCCTGCTTTCCCATCGGCAGCGGCAACGACTTTGTGAAATACTACGGCGGGCGCGAGCGCTTTGCCGACCTTGCGGCGCTTGTCGCCGCGGACGCCCTGCCTGTGGACATGATTACCCTCGGGGACGAATATTCTGTAAATGTATGCAACTTCGGCTTTGACGCCGCCGTTGCCGAAACGATGAACCGCGTGCGCCGCGTGCCGCTCCTCGGCGGCAAGCATGCCTACACCACCGGCATCGTGCGCGCTCTCGTCACCGCACGGCGCAATCACTGCGACATCTATGCCGACGGCGAAAAGCTGACGAGCAAAGCCTTTCTGCTCTGCACTATTGCCAACGGCGCGTATGTGGGCGGCGCTTTCCGCTGTGCGCCCCGCGCGAAAAACGACGACGGCAGGCTGGAGGTCTGCGTGATGAAGCCGATGTCGCTCTTCACCTTCCTCTCCCTGCTCGGCCCCTATCGGCGGGGCGAACACCTGGACGACCCCCGCTTTGCCAAATACACGACCTACCGGCGCGCGGCGCGCGTGGAGGTCGTGTCGAAAAAGCCCTTCTCGGTCTCGCTGGACGGCGAGATCATCGTGACCGAACGCTTCACCTGCACGGTGCTGCCCGGCGCGCTGCACTTTGCCGTGCCGGCATCGTCCGTGCCGGAGCCGCGTGACGCGCCCGTGCCCGCGCTCTGATTTTTACAAAAATTCCGGAAAGTCCAATGTAAAGGAGACTGAACTATGGAGCTGCTCTACACGCTGCTGCTGGCGGTGTTTCTCGCCGTGGCATCGCACTATATCGGACAGGCGCTGCCGCGCGAATCCTTCTTTGCCGACCGCTTTCCCTACCGCTCCTTTGCCTTTGAGAAAAACGGCAGCATCTACCGCCGCATCGGCGTGCACAAATGGATGGACATGGTGCCGGACATGAGCCGCGTGATGGGCGACATGGTGCCGAAAAAGCTGCGCGCCGGCATGACTGCCGAGGATGTGCGCGTGCTGATCCGCGAGACCTGCGTTGCCGAGCATGTGCACTTCATGCTGTGCGTGGTCTTCCTCTTTGTGTCCCGCTTCTGGGTGGACAGCACCTGGGTTTTCTTCTGGGTGATTTATGCCGTCTGCAATCTGCCGTTCATCATCATCCAGCGCTACAACCGACCGATGCTGCTTCGCCTGCTTGCCCGCATGGAAGCGCGGGAGAGCCGCCTTGCCTCCGCCGAGCAGACGGAAGCCACCGCAGAACCGTAACGAAAGGATTCCTTTTTCCCCATGATAGATTATCGTAAATTCCGCTTTTCCAAGCTGAACACCCCGCAGTTTGCGCATCTGAAGCTGCTGCTTTTCTGGCCGGTTTACGGCATGGCGTTTTTCTTTGTGGAGCGCATCTACACCGACCGCGTCTGGCGCGTGATGCACTGTGCCCTCGACGATCTGATCCCCTTTTGCGAATACTTTGTCGTCCCGTACATGTTTTGGTTTGTCTATCTTGTCGGCATGCTGCTCTACACGCTGCTCTGCGACATTCCCGCCTTCAAACGGCTGATGTGGTTCATCATTTTTACATACTCTGTGACCATCTTTATCTACCTCGTCTACCCCACCTGCCAAAACCTGCGACCGACTTCGTTTGAACGCGACAACAGGAAGATGTCTGTCAGAAAATATCAAGGAGGAATTCCGACATGTCTTTAAATAAGAAAACAGTTGATGATATCAACGTAAAAGGTAAAAGAGTTTTAGTCCGCTGCGATTTCAATGTACCGCTTAAGAACGGCGAGATCACAGATGAGACACGTATCAACGCGGCTCTCCCGACGATCCAGAAGCTGATCAACGATGGCGGCAAGGTAATTCTCTGCTCCCACCTCGGAAAAGTTAAAAACGGACCGAACGAGGGAGAATCCCTTGCACCGGTTGCAAAGAGCCTTTCCGCAAAGCTTGGCAAGGAAGTTGTATTCGTTTCTGATTACAATGTAACCGGTGAAGCTGCAACAAAGGCAGTGGATGCTATGAAAGAAGGGGACGTAGTCCTTCTTCAGAATACACGTTTCCGTGGCGCTGAGGAGACAAAGAACGGCGAGAAGTTCAGCAAAGAGCTCGCGGATCTCGCAGACGATTATGTATGCGATGCATTCGGTTCCTC
>ENA-ORCP01003211-ORCP01003211.1-human-gut-metagenome-genome-assembly--contig:-NODE-3211-length-12380-cov-22.129318_pt1 | contig 12380 bp, 9 predicted proteins | sample MGYA00242990_ERZ507991 | MGnify/ENA primary metagenome ERZ507991 (study PRJEB26167, sample SAMN06115496) | human gut metagenome | host: Homo sapiens | place: China:Henan | collected 2015-05-07... | reverse complement strand
CAAAAGGCATTGGGAATCGAAAATGAAAAGCTCATAGCAAAAGCAACCAAAGCTATCGAGAGCGGAGATGCAAAGCAGGTTGGGTCATTGATGGTTGAGGCACAAAATATGTTTGACAGTATGGTTGCTCCGGCTTCTCCCAAAGAACTTGCTGCACCTCAGCTTCACAAGGTACTTAATGACGAAAATATAAAGAAATACACATATGGTGCAAAAGGTGTCGGCTCACAGGGCGATGGTTCTGTCCAGTTCTTGGCAAAAGATGAGCAGTCACAGGTCGATTTAATTAAGTATATTAAAGATGAATATGGTATGGAAGGTTTCAGATTAACTTTGAAACCAGAGAAAAATATACTAAGAATAACCCGGTTTGTGCTGCTTGTCACCGGAATAAGCTTTATTTCCTATGGCGCAGCCAGGGGCGAAGCTGCCGTGGTACTTGGCAAAGCAATAAAATTATGTCTGGAGTGTGTTGGAATTGGATAAAAAAATAGCAAAATTAAGATGTCTCATACAGGCTGCCGCCACTCTGCTCAGCAATATCCATCTGCCAAATTTCTTTAAGGGCAAAATATATCAAGGCAACGGCAAAACTGTATGTGTTCCGGGATTAAACTGCTACTCCTGTCCTGCAGCATCAGGTGCATGTCCTATAGGTGCTTTTCAGTCAGTAGTCGGTTCCTCAAAATTTAATTTTTCCTACTATATTACAGGTTTTTTCATTTTGCTCGGTGTGATATTCGGTAGATTTATATGTGGTTTCTTATGCCCTTTTGGATGGTTTCAGGATTTATTACATAAAATCCCCGGCAAAAAGCTTTCTACAGCAAGACTGAAACCTCTTCGTTACCTGAAATATGTAATCCTAGTCGTTTTTGTGATCCTGCTTCCTATATTTGTCACAAATCCTATCGGAATGGGAGATCCTTTCTTCTGCAAATATATCTGCCCCCAGGGAGTGCTGGAAGGTGCCATCCCCCTTTCACTTTTCAATGCAGGTATCCGCTCAGCACTTGGCAGGCTTTTTACATTCAAAAGCATTATCCTGGTTACGGTCGTAGTACTCAGCATCCTGTTCTACAGGCCTTTCTGTAAGTGGATCTGCCCGCTTGGGGCAATATATTCACTTTTCAACAAGGTATCGCTGACCGGCATAGAGGTTGAAAAGACTAAATGCATCGGATGCGGCCAGTGTACAAAAGCATGCGGGATGGATGTAAATATACTCAGGACACAAAACCATCCGGAATGTATACTCTGCGGAGCCTGCATAAAGGCTTGTCCTAAGGATGCCCTTCACTATCAGTTTGCAGGAAAGCCATTATGCCATTCCTGTAAAAACAATCCATAGATTCCAATAACCTCCCTTTGCAGGGCATTTGGTAATCTGACAGTAAAATATTAAGGAGATTTTATCATGAAAAAAAGAAGAAACATTATCGCAGCCCTCACACTTTTCACAGCACTATCGCTTACTGCGTGTGCCGGAAACAGCACAGGTGAAAGCAATAATACACAACAAAGTTCAGCCTCTGTAACAGAAGCAGACGAAAGCACTGATGATCTTCAGGCACAGTTGGCAGCCCTGTATGAACAGGAACAGAAAATATTTGATGGCCATAAAGATACCTGGGATAAAGTGTTTGAAGTGATGGATAAGGTAGAATCAGATTCCGACTACGCAGATTTTCTGCTTTCGGCGGTAGAATATAACAAGAACAATTTATCTTCCGAAGAACTGGATATGCTTACAAAAGATATTGAAGCAATACGAGGCATTGAGAAAGACATAAATGATATTGCAGAGAAACTTCTTTCAAATGACAGCTATGTATCCTCAGTTGATACGGCAGCCTCCTCAGATGATTCCGATGCATTTAAGAACATATCAGGCACAGATCTGGATGGAAATGAAATAGACCAGAGCCTTATCTCCGATAGTACTGTGACTGTCCTGAATTTCTGGTTTTCGGGATGCAAGCCCTGTGTTGCTGAACTGTCCAAGCTTAATGAACTAAATGAAACAATCAGTTCAAAGGGTGGTCAGGTAATCGGGGTGAATGTAAATACATTTGATGGCAACGACTCTGCGATTGAAGAGGCTAAGGGTATTCTTGAAAGCCAGGGTGCCAAATACCGTAATATCTGCTTTGCCTCTGATTCTGATGCAGGTAAATATGCATTAGGCATTATGGCATTTCCAACGACTATTCTGGTTGACAGAAACGGGAATATCGTAGGTCAGCCACTACTAGGCGGTATTGACAATGAAGAAAACTTTAACAAGCTTATGGAACAGATCCAGTCAGTCATGGACACCGATAACGCAGACTAAAAATCAACAGGCGGCAGATGCCATCCATCTATGATGTAGCACTGCCGCCTGTTTGTCATTATGATATGCCGGCATCTTGATGCATGGGCTTTATCATTTTACCTTTTTGAACAATATTTATTACCCGCAGTTCTTTATCCAATAAAAGCAGATTTCCATAATTTCCAACTGCAATCTTACCGTAGTCTTTCTCCACTCCAATAGATTTTGCCGGATTTTCAGTTGCCGCAAGAACTGCATTCTCAAGTGGGATTCCCATATTCTGTACACAGTTTCTCATACAGTCGAGCAGATTCGTGACACTGCCTGCGATTACATCCGGATTTTTCGTCAGAATAGCTTTTCTGCCTTTTACGGTCACGCCCTGTCCACCAAGCTGATAGTCTCCGTCCAAAAGCCCCGTAGCTTCCATACTGTCTGAGATCAAAATAACTTTATCTGCACCGAAAATTCGGAATGTCATTCTCACTATTGCCGGGTGGATATGGATGCCGTCTGCAATCAGTTCTACCTCTGCTCCCGCCTCTAGTGCTGCTATGATTGGTCCCGGATTCCTGTGATTGATTCCCGGCATTGCATTATAGAGGTGTGTCATGTGGCTTACGCCTTTATCTAATGCCTCGCATGCTGTTTCGTAATTACAGCAGGTATGTGCAATAGAGATTTTAACCTGTTCATGGCACTGTTCAATAAAATCCATTGCACCTTTTTCTTCCGGTGCGATATCTACCAGTTTGATCAGTCCACCGCTTCTTTCCTGAAGACGCAGAAACATTTCCTTATCTGCCGGCATAATGTATTCCGGATTCTGTGCCCCGGCTTTTTTTAAATCAATAAACGGGCCTTCCATATTAATGCCGACCAGATCTGCTCCACTTTCTTCATTATAGTCCGCTGCCTTATCCATAACTTTTCCCAAAATTTCTTCATTATAAGACATTGTGGCAGGACATATGGCGAGGACACCATTTGCAGCTTCATACTCTGCTATCTTTAATAATTCTTCTTTCGATGCCTGGCAAAAATCATGCCCTACTGCACCATGGAAATGAATATCCAGCATATCCGGTAAAAGCATATGTGTAAATATTGCAAACAGTCCGGTAAGGATCAATAAAATGATACCCGCTGCACAGGGAAGGAGTGCAAAGCGCTGTTGTTTTTGATTGTCTTCTAAAAGGTTCATCATATTTTCCTCCGCTTTCATAGAATAGATTTCCGGTGTTAGTTTTTCACCGGAGAGAAGTTCATTGACATTGATATCGAGAGTAGCACAAAGTTCGTTCAGAATCGAAGTGTCAGGAATGCTGTTTCCGTTTTCCCATTTGGATATGGTTTTATCACTGACGCCGATCCGGTCACCGAGATCTTTCTGTGTAAATCCTTTGGCTTTTCTGGATTGTTGTATAAATTCGCCAATATTATTTTGTGACATAGTGGAACCTCCATTTCGTAAGAGACAGTTGCTGCAGTGTCTGTCTGCTTTCAGTATAGAAGAAACGTGCAGAGAATACAATCTATGAGTTGGAGAGTTGGAGGTTCGCAGTCTCAGAGAAAGAGAAGGACGGTTCCGTCAAAAGAATTCTCCCAAAAGGAGAATCTGAAAGAAATGGCTTTCAAAAAGGAATCACTCATTTTATAATAGAATGAACAGACAAGAGAGGATACAAAATATGGACAAGAAAAATGAATATCAGGATGAGGGATTAAGGGGCAACGAAAAAATCGAAGAAGCCATTTTTTCACTTCAAAAAGAACCTTCACAGGAACAGCTTGCGCATACATTGACCGTAATTCGTAGACGGATGCAGGAGGGAGGACAACTGATCGTTGCTGTGGAACCGGATCCGGCACAGGCACAAATGAAGTTACAGACAGTGAGAACTCCGGACGGTAAAATCTGGTGGTCGGCATTTACCAGTTTTGAGGAAGAATTAAAAGGAAGTAATAGTGTTATGTCAACCTTTATGACAGATATCAAGCAGCTCTTCACCTCTGCCCTTCAGGCTGATGCTATTTCCGGCATCATTCTCAACCCATGGAATCGTACCATTATGCTGGATAAAAATCTGATTCAGATTACACTTGGATTATAAAAAAATCATTTCTTGACATTTTGCTTTTTTTTAGTATAATGAGGAATCGGGCTTAAATTTGCCCATCGGTCAGTTCGAGACCTTCCTGACCTTAATTAAAACTAAAGGAGCATAACAATATGAAGAAAAAATTATCCCCTACTGTGTTTCTGGCACAGGCAGCAATGATTGCGGCACTGTATATCGTGTTGACTTTTATTGCAAATGCACTCGGTCTGGCTAATTATGCCATTCAGGTCCGTTTCTCTGAGGCGCTGACAATTCTGCCCTATTTCACTCCGGCTGCAATACCCGGTCTGTTCGCAGGCTGTCTGCTCAGCAACATTCTTACCGGCTGTATGCCATTGGATGTCATCTTTGGAAGTCTGGCTACTCTGGTTGGTGCTTTCGGTACTTATGCATTGCGTAAGCACAAATGGCTGGCACCACTTCCGCCTATCATTGCGAACATCATTGTCGTACCTCTGGTATTATCCTATGTTTATCAGTTTGAAGGCAGCCTGCCTTATTTCGCATTGACTGTAGGCATCGGCGAATTCATTTCCTGCGGTATCCTCGGTATGATCGTCCTCAACGCCCTGCAGAAACATGCCGGTAAAATCTTTCAGGGAATCTACAAATAAATACTAAGTTACGCATTGTTTTGGGATTGATAGTTCGTGCGGAGGCTTCATTCATCCATAATTCCCATTTATTGTATTCTGCCCAATATACATCATATCCGTCGGGATGTTTACGGTAAGGGGGTTCACTCCATGAATTAGCATGATCTGAAAGATGGTGGAAAACCTTGCCGTTTGAGATTGTGTAATAGCCATGTGATGTAAACCATCTTGATATCGGAATTGCGGTCGGGCAATCTTTGCTGGCATAAGCGGAATAGTTGACAAAACGATCTGGATAGTGTGGATACACTCCTGTTAATAAGCTGGCGCGTGAAGCTCCACTTACTGGGATATTGCAGTAAGCGTTCTGAAATAATAACCCGCTGGCGGCAAAACGGTCAATATTGGGGGTCTTTACTTCTTTTACCCCATAGCATCCTAACTCAGGGCGCATATCGTCTGCCATCAAGAATAGAACGTTCATTTTCTCTGTCTGTGAAAATACAGACAGAGAAGAGAAGGCAAGCATTGAAATGCTTGAAAACAAAGTGTATTTTAACTGCATAATTTTATTTATTGTTTTCCCATCCAGGATTTTGTTCGAGAGCAGGATTGAGTGCCAATTGATTTAGAGGAATTGGATTTAGATAGTAATGTTCCAACCACCCTATGGGTTTCTCGAAATAATATACATATCCTTCATTGTTGGATGGACCATTCATAACTTTTACATTAAATTCACTTGCATCTTTTAAATAGACTCCAGTAGGTTGTTTGTTTACATAATGTCCTTTTTTCCATCGGCGTAAATCGTCCAGACGAGTTCCTTCACCCATTAATTCAACGCGGCGTTCACGGCGGATTTCCCATAGTAAAGGATTTACATCTTGATCTCTTTCAGGATCAAAATCTGTGGTAATATCTGTCAAGACCATGTCGGCCACGTGAGCACGTTTCCTCAGTTTGTTAATAGTTTTATCTGCTATAGATTGATCGAATAGCCCTAGTTCATACATTGCTTCGGCATAATTCAACAGTATCTCGCCGAGTCTGAATAGGGGAGCGTCTGTAGTACAAACTCCATTGGCAGTGCTGGCATCGGTATGGGTATTATAGTATTTCCATACCCAGAAACCCATTTGGCTGGCATTCCATCCCTGTCCCCAATTGACATTTTTAAAATGGGGTTGCCCTTTGGTTATAAAACCTTTGAAATTAGATGTCGGCAACCGGTGATAAGTTTCTTTAGAAATTGTTGCCATCAAGTCAATATACTCGCGTTCAGAGGGATTATCTGTGAACTTCCATTGAGTAGTAGAGGCACTTGCTAGACTTACCATATAGGGAGGACATACTGTGTGATATAGACGATAATCCCTGTTGCGGAACTGTGCATACACATCTTTGTCACCTCCGTATGTGGTACTGTTTTTGATAGGATGTCCGTCACTGCACAAATAACTGTCCACGGCATCTTTGGTTGCTTCTATTTGTGACTCGCCGGTTCTTACCATACGTGTGAGTCCATGGCATAGCTGGCTGGTAGCATACTCTTTGTATAGAATAATTCCATTGATGCCAGCTAAAGACTCTGAGTTGAAAAGTTCTTCATAGTTGGGGTGTAGGGTAGTATATTTATTCATGACTTCCTTGGAAGCCCGTGTACATTCTTCTAAATAGGTTGTGGCATTTGGTAGGGCATGATATTTTCTCCATGTACCTTCAAACAAACAAAAACGGGAGATTAATGATTGTACTACAGCTCGATTGATTGTATTATTGCCATCTCCGTCTACTTTGATATGTTCTTCTGCGTATTTCAAGTTATTCAGAATATTTTGGGCCACAACATCCCGTGGGTCTCTAGGGAGATATAGTTCCTCGCTGTCTTCTGATAAGGTATGTTCTACCCATGGTAAGTCTCCATATAGAGACAACATTTTAAAATATTTATAAGCGCGAAAAAAATATCCAACACTTCTCCAGTGTGCTTTTTCTGCATCATTCATGGATGATTGGTCTATATTGTCCAACATTAAATTTACCCGGCGGATGTATTCATAATCCCATGAATCAGAGGATGCAGGTACCTTAGCTTTTTGATACGCCCATTGGCTTTCATTGCCTGAGACATGCTTGATCATATTGTCAGCTTCATAATCTCCTTTAAAGATTTCATCAGTTTGTCCTGTTTTATATGCATAGCCGAAAAAGACGTTATACAGTCCCCAAGAGTAAGTCTTGAAGTTTTCATATGATCGGAAAGAGGTTAATTCCGTTTGTTGATCTTTAGGATATACCTCCATAAAATCATTATTTAAACAAGAGTTCATCAACAGGAAGAGTCCTGCTGCTACTATATATTTTTTCATAATGTCAGCTTTTATTATAAACTTAAATTAATACCAAATGAGAATTGACGCATATAAGGATAAGTAAATCCACGTTGTCCCAAATTGTCTGTTACTACACGTTCAGCATCTATCCCTTTGGGCAGATGATCAAATGTAAAGAGGTTCTCTCCACTGAAAAATACTGATAAGTTAGTAATACCCAGCGGCTTGATCAGTTTTATGGGGAAGGTATATGATAAACTGATATTGCGTATGCTCAAATATGCTCCATTTTGCAAAAAACGGGTTTGTGGTTTTTGATTGGCTTTAGTGTTTCCTTCTGCCTTTTCATATAAACGTGGGAAATAACTGTTTGTATGTTCTGGAGTCCAGTAATTCAATTGAGAGTCAAACAAAGTTGAGTAAGCATCGTAATGTGGATAGAATAGTTCGTTCATGAGCCAAAGATCCCGTTTGCCGACTCCTTGTAAAATAAATGACAGTGAAATACCTTTCCATGTTGTACCACCACGAATTCCGTATTGATATCTGCGAGTATCATTACCGATAATACGAGTGTCGCCTGGTTCGTTTGATGTGTTTTTACCATTGTTTATGATACCATTCCCATCAAAATCCACATAAAGTATATCTCCCGGATTAGGATTATAACCTTCCACTTTGGGAATATTGTTTTTTAACTTTCCTTGACTGTCAAAATCTTCGGTAGTATATAAGCGGTCTGTAGTATACCCCCATATTTCACCTAATTCCATTCCTTTCCGGTAAATCAGATTGTCATCCGAATCTTTTCCTAGTAAGCCTACCTCATTGTCGTATTTTGTGATTTTCGTACGCGAGTCATATAGGTTAAAACCTAAATAATATTGCACATTGCCGATACGGTCATTCCAATCCAAGGATATTTCCCAACCTTTGGCGCGTAAGTCGGCAGAGTTTTGTAATGGGGCTTTGGCACCCAATACTCCTGGAAGTTCCATACCTGGAGCCAACATTCCTTTTGTATCCCGTTGGTACCAATCAAATACAACATTTAGGCGGTTATTAAACAGTCCTAGGTCAAATCCGAAATCCAAGGTACTAACTTTTTCCCAAGTGAAACTATTGCTGACTAGGGCTGGAGGAGCCAATGTTGTAGTAGCTTGTCCGTTTACAACCCAATTAGCCAATGGAGAATCCATGCCAGGAATAAAAGCATAAGGTTCTATACTTTGATTACCGATATTACCATAAGAACCTCTCAATTTTAAGTTAGAAAGAAAAACTTTACTCCATTCCATAAATTGCTCTTCACTGACACGCCAGCCTACGGAAACAGAAGGAAAGAAGCCGAAACGATTTTCTTTAGGGAATTTCGAAGAACCATCATAACGCCCGTTTGTTTCGAGTAAATATTTACCGGCATAAGAGTAATTTATCCTATAGAATAATCCTCTGACATGGTATTCTTCAAATTCATCACTGTTTTTATAATCTCCTGTAGCTTGTGATAATGAGGGTAAATCTTCGTTAATCATATCTGTGCGTGACGCTTTCATCATCTTATAGGAATTGCTTTCCTGATTGAAACCAGCCATAATTCCAATGTCATGTTTGCCTAATGTTTTGTTGTAATTGGCATATACATTAAAAGCATTATAATTGGTTGCCCGATTTTCTATTTCATATTTCGAATTTGAAACAGACTGTTCTTTGCGGAAGTTAGCTCCGTGAGCATAAGCAAATTTCTTATCGAAAGTTGTGATTTCTCTAGTCTTTCTATTAAATGTATATTCACCGATTATTTTCAGATCTTTGAACGGAGTAATAGTCAGCTTGCCAAAGATGCGTAAATCGTTTCTGTCATTTTCTTTAGGTGCTGACAGATTGATGAAATTATGAGGAGTATTGATAGGCAAGATTTCACCATCCAGTTCCATATTGCCTAATGGAAAATAAGATGGAAAGGCTACTGCTGCTCCCCAAATACCATAAGAAGCTGAAGTATAGGGAAGTTCTGAATGTGAATTCGCATATTTGATGTCTAACTCCGGAGTAATCCAGGAATGAATGTCGGAGCGGATGTAAGATGATATATTATAACGTTTGTATGAGTCTTTGTCTGTAACAAGAATTCCATTTTGATTCACCATACCGGCTGACATTCTGTAAGATATTGATTTATTACCTCCTCCAACAGAAATGTTATGTGTTTGTTGAAAACCTGTTTCCATCATGTCGTTTAAGAGATCTGTTTCTTGTAAACTGTATCGAAGTCCGTCTACAACGGCATAACCGTCAGGATAATTGCTTGAATTAGTATTATATTCTTTCAATAACTCTAACCAGGTATCTACATTTTGTCCTGTCTGATATGATACTGTTCCCATATCTTTATAAGCTTGTACTGTTTGTAACGGAGTTGCTTTATGGGGTAAATTACTGGGCTTACTGAATGAGAAGTTATTAGAGTAGTTGATAGAGAAGCGAGTGTCTTTCATTCCCTTTTTAGTGGTAACTAGGATAACTCCGAATGCAGCGCGTGCACCGTAAATAGCCGAAGATGCGGCATCTTTTAATACAGAGATAGATTCAATATCATTAGGATCCAGCATATTTATGTCCATCTCTACATTGTCAACTAATACAAGCGGGGCACCTTCATTGATGCTGTTCACTCCACGGATATTGAAAGACATTTCAGCACCGGGTTGGCCTGATGTGCCTGTTACCTGCAGTCCCGGCATTGCTCCCATCAGTACATTACTAACCGAAGTGACAGGACGATCACCCAATATTTCATCCATTTTTACACTGCTTACTGCTCCTGTCAGGTTGGCCTTTTTTTGTACGCCATATCCTACGACTACTACCTCTTCCAAAGTTTCAGTATCTTCCTTTAATACAACATTAAGTTCTTTCTTTCCAGAAACTTTCACTTCTTGAGAAACATACCCGATATAAGTAATCTGTAAAACGGCATCTTTGGGAGTATCCAGAACGAACCGCCCGTCTATATCTGTGATTGTACCAGTTGACTGGCCTTTTACGATGACATTGGCACCGATTATCGGTTCGCCATTCGCATCTTTCACAATACCTGTCACCTTATTTTGTTCTTGCTGTATTCCTTGCACAATCTCAGTAGAAAGAATGATTTTCTTTTCAAGCACCGAATACTTCACATTCGTTCCTGCGAAAATCTGATCCAATATCTTGAAGATATTATTGTTGTTTGCCGAAACTGATACAATACGTTTCAGATCTACGTGTTTATTGTTGAAGAAGAAATCAAACCCCGATTCTTTTTTCAGCTTTTCCAACACAGTGCCAACTGTTTCATTACGCACTTCAAGACTGATCATGGTCTTTTGCGCATACGACTCTGCCGCATAAGTCATACTTAGCGAACAGATTAAAAAGAGTACACTCAGTTTCATAGGTAATGGAGTTTTATTTAAGATTAACCTACACGACTTTATCATCCATAATAATTGGACGCTAAAATAAATTTTCATAATTTTGTAATTGAGATAAAGTGAATAAAATGTTGTCTTTGCTTGTCGCCAAACAAGCATGGAAAGATGATTTTTTCATACGGGGTGATACGCCAATATCCTCCCGTATGTTTTTGTTTAGGGAGCCTGTTGTCTGTTCATTTTTCTAGTATTTAAATTAAGGGTTAAACGTATATTAGTACACTTCTATTTTCAGCTTTTCCGTCTTTATATCTGCACTGTCAATGTAACGCCAGCGTATGTGGGAAGAAATCCGGAAATATTCCATAATACGCTCTAGACGCTGATGGGTGAATGTTCCTGTGAACGAACAGCCTTTCAGCCCCTTGTTGGACAATACGAATTCCACATTGAACCGCTTTCCAAGCATGTGCAGCACTTCATCCAGCGGAGTGTCATTAAAGATAAGCTTGCCGTCTTTCCATGAAATCTCCGATTCGCCCGAGGTAGCGTAGCACTTGATATCTCCGGTTTGTGGAGAATAAACCAGCTTCTGTCTGGGGGAGAGCATACTCTTTTGAAATTTTCCTTTGCTATTCTTATAAATAAACCCTACGCTGCCTTCGATAAGCGTGGTGGAAATGGGAGTTTCATTACCGTATGCTTCTACATTAAAACTTGTTCCGTACACTTCCACCTGCGAATGGTGAGGGGTGGAAACGATGAATCGTTTCCGGGGATGTTGGGTCACATCGAAATAAGCTTCACCGTTTAATTCCACTTGGCGTACATCGCCGGCAAAAAAGGTGGGATAGCGGAGGGAGGATTCCGAATTGAGGTGAACTACCGTGCTGTCCGGTAACAGGACGGAGGTAGTCATGCCTGCATTGGTTTTTATTTCCACCATCTGAGCGGTGACTACCGGCTGCTGTCTGTCCGGATACAGAGCCAATACACCTATCAGGAGGGGAACGGACAGGATGGCCGCAATGCGTTGTGTCCATCCCCACCAGGACAGGTTTCTAACTTTTGTTCTGCTTTTTACCTTGTCTAATGCCTTTTCCGTATCTATCTTCTTTGTGATGTGCTGTGTGTCTACAGCCAGATAGAGCGTATTCAGCTGCTTGGCTATACGCAAATGCTCCTCATCGGCATTCAGCCAGGCTTCTATCTGTTCGTTCTCCGGCGGAGTGGTGTTTCCTTCGAAATACTTGGTCAACAAAGTTTCTATATCGGTATGGTTTTCCATGAATTATACTTTAATGTTTTCCTTTATATTATTAAGACAAGCGAGAATGAAAGGTATCTAAACGAAAAATGCTTTTTTTTAAAAAAAAGTTTTTTCCGATAAAAACAACTATCTTTGTACACAAGGAAAACAGTTATTATACTATGAATCATACCGTGGAAGACTTGTCTTTGTTTAATGCTCTCCGACAGGGGGATGGTAATTCTTTTGACCATTTATTCAGAAGGTACTATCCTATGCTGTGTGCCTATGCTCACCGGTTGGTGTCGCTGGAAGATGCCGAAGAGATTGTTCAGGAGGTGAT
>ENA-ORCP01003209-ORCP01003209.1-human-gut-metagenome-genome-assembly--contig:-NODE-3209-length-12384-cov-4.824084_pt1 | contig 12384 bp, 10 predicted proteins | sample MGYA00242990_ERZ507991 | MGnify/ENA primary metagenome ERZ507991 (study PRJEB26167, sample SAMN06115496) | human gut metagenome | host: Homo sapiens | place: China:Henan | collected 2015-05-07... | reverse complement strand
GCTGTTGTTACCATGAAGATGGCTAACGGCTGCATCGCTGTCATCAACAACTCCCGTCAGGCAGTTTACGGCTACGACCAGCGCGTAGAGGCGTTCGGCTCTAAGGGCATGGCTTCCGATGCCAACGACCTGCTGAACACCACCACCGTACTGACCAAGGACGGCGCTCACTCCGAGAAGCCGCTGTGGTTCTTCCTCGAGCGTTACAACCAGGCATTCATCAACCAGGTTATCTCCTTCGTTGATGCAATCAACAACGATACCCAGACTGCTGTCGGCGCTATCGATGGCCTGCGTCCGGTTCTCATGGCTAAGGCTGCTACCGAGTCCTGTCAGGCTGGCGGCGTGTTCGTCAAGGTCGGCGAGTAACTCTTCTTAGCATTTCTTTCTTCTCTTTCCATATTTCAAATTAGAAAAGCAGCTCCAAATGCTTTTCATTCCCTCAAATACAACAGCAAGACAGTTTTTAAAGTGACCTCTAAAAGTCAGACAAAAATTGTTCAAGCGACCGAAAGGGCTTGCTGCCTGTGAATTACAGGCGGCAGGCCCTTTCGCTTTTCCTTTACTCTACACCTTCGCCCTATATACAATTCGTTATATTTCATCTGTATATAACAAAAGAGTGCTGTTCCCTCAACAGCACTCTTTCCCTTAATACTGATACTTTTTCCGTCCCTTGACGAGAAAAAACACCGAAACCATCACGCCGAGCGCCTCTGCTACCGGAACAGCCAGCCAGATGCCGGTTTCCTGCAAAATCAGCGGCAGGAGCAGCAGCATCGCCACGAGGAACACAAGCGTGCGCGAAAACGAAATGATCGCAGACACGAGACCATCCGAGAGCGCGGTAAACAGCGAGGACGCGAAAATACTCGTGCCCATGAGCAGGAAGCTGACCGCATAAATTGGAAAGCCGTGCATGGCAATCTCGTACACACTGCTGCCGCGCGGCGTAAACAGGGTCAGCGCTGGCTCGAGCGTCAGCCACGAGAGCACATATGTGCCGAGCGAGCACGCCAGCACGAACGTTATGCAGATGCGGAAGATATGCCTCAGCTGCGGGATATTTTTCTCGCCGAATTTGTAACTGATAACCGGTGCAACGCCCATCGAAAAGCCGAAATACACCGCCGTAAACACAAACTGAAAGTACATTGCAATCGTGATGGCGGCTACACCGTCCTCGCCGCGGTAGCGCATGAACAGCGTATTGAACACGAATGTGGTGATGGCGTTCGCAATGTTGCTGACCATCTCGGACGAGCCATTGCCGCACGCGGCAAGCAGAGTCTGTCCGTCGAATTTGAAGGGCACAAAGTACAAGCTTCCGGTGCGGTTTTTGGTGAAATACACCAAACCAATGATGGACGGCACGCAGTAGCCGAGGCAGGTGGCAATCGCCGCACCGGCAACGCCCATGTTCATCGGGCCCATGAACAGCCAGTCAAGCACCACGTTTGTAATGCCGCCGCCCACCGAGGTCAGCAGACCCAAGCCCGGCTTGCCTGCGGTGACGAACAATGTCTGGAAGGCAGTCTGCAGAAACAGCATGGGTGCAAACACCAGCTGAATGCGTGTGTAAATACGGCAGTCTGCCCACTGCAGCTCACTCGTGCCGAGCAGACGCAGGATGGGGTTCAGAAACAGATTGCCAAACACGGCGAAAATCAGGCCGATGCCCAACGCAACCGCAATCAGCATGGTGAAGTTGCGGCGCGCCTCGTCTGTGCGTCCCTCTCCCTGCCGGCGGGCGATAATAGCGCTGCCGCCCGTGCCGAGCATAATGCCGGTAGCCATCTGCAGGCAGTTGAGCGGATACGACATATTGATTGCGGAAAGCGCGGTTGTTCCGGCAAACCGCGAAATAAACATGCCGTCCACGATGGTGTACATCGAGAGCAGCATCATCATTGCAATGTTCGGCAGTGCGAATCGGAGCAGCGATGCAGCGTTGAATTTGCGCGCAAGTGCGTTATTCTGCTCCATTGCGAATCTCCTTTTCAAAAGAATCGGTAAATTTTCGGGTCATTTCCACCATAGCGGCGAACTGCTCCGCGCCCATGGCAGCGGCGGCGCGTTCCTCTGCGCGGTACAGACCGCATAGCTTGTCCGCTGTGTAGCGCTTGCCGGATTCGGTCAGGCGCAGCGGCTTTTCCTTGCGGCCGGAGACGCTCACCTTTTCCAGATAACCGGCCTGCTCCAGCTCCTGCACCACCGTGTGAATTGTCTGCTTGGGCAGCAGATATATTTTCGATATCCAACCCTGTGTGCAGGTTTCAAACTGGTCGAGCAGATACAGCACGGCTACCGTGCTCGGTTTCATCCTATTCTGTTTTGCCCAGATGTCGTACAGCTCATTCTGCCGGTAGATCAGCGCAAAAAAGTCGTTCATTTGTCTGCGAAAATCCATAATGCACCTCAATAGTCCTAAATCGTATCACGCTATTATAGTATGATTTAGGACTATTGTCAAGTAAAAGAAAAGCAGACCCGTAAAAGAGTCCGCTTCAAATTTACCCCATCAACATAGTCCAGAGTGCGCTGAACGGCATAACGAGTATCAGCGCGGGCATGAGATCGACCAGCGGCACGGATTTGATCTTGGAGACACGAAAACCGGCCGACATAGTCAGCACGCCGCCGCACGCGGACAAATCCGCGAACATTTCCGGTGTGAGCGCACCGGACAGCAGCCGTCCTGCGGTAAACACGCACAGGAGAATCACGCACTGCGGCAGCGGGATGGCGCAGATGGCCTTGCCGAGCGTGGACGCGAAGATCATCGCAGTGAAGAAGTCCAGCACGGACTTTGCAAACAGCAGATTCGGATCGCCCGCGATGCCCTCGGTCAGCGTGCTGTACCAGCCAAAACCAGAGCAGCAGAACAGCGCGACCGCCGTGATGTAAAACTCCATATCAATATTATCCCCGCCGAGGTGCATGGTTTTGACCAGCCGATGAAAAAACCGGCTTGCCCAATCCTCAAGGTGCAGCAGGTGCCCGATGGTAAACCCCACCAGAATCGCCAGCACGACCGCTGTCATGCTGACCGCTTTGATAATGGAATTGATACCGATAGCGATCGAACACATGCCGAACAGCGTCGGCAGGTGCTCTTTCAGGCTCTTCGGCAGGACGTGTCCCAGTGCGGAACCGATCACGCCGCCGGCCAGCACCGAGATACAGTTGACAATTACTCCGATTGGCATAGGATTTCCTTCTTTCTCTTTCTCTTTCCCCTTCTCCTCTGTTTTCCATTTTACCGTAGAAAAGCGTCTTTGGCAAGCAAAAGAAAACCGCACAGCCGAAGCTGTGCGGTTTAGGAAGGTTTTGCTTACTTTACGTTCTCGCAGAAGCGCATGAGCATTGCCGCTACCTCAGCGCGGGTAGCATTGCCCTTCGGGTCCAGCTTGCTGCCGGACTTGCCGGTAACAACGCCAGCCGCATTCGCCCACTGGAGCGCCGGAACAGCATAGCTGCTTACGCTCTGCACGTCCGTGTAGCCGTCGAGGCTGTTCGCGCCGGAAACGTCGTACTTCTTGTACTGCGCGTAGCGGTACAGGATAGCCGCAAGCTGCTCGCGGGTAACCTTGTCATTCGGGCCGAACTTGCCGCTGCCGTAGCCGGAAACGATGCCGTTAGCATTCGCCCAGGCAACCGCATTTGCGTAGTACGCGCCGGAAGCCACATCCGTGAAGGAAGCCGCCGAGGTGCTCGGCTGGTTCTCCAGGCGGTACAGCACGGTAACGACCATGCCGCGGGTGGTGTTCGCCTTCGGGGAGAAGGTGTTGTCGGCGGTGCCGTTCATCATGCCCTTGCCGGTTACATAATCAACCGCGGAAGCGAACCAGTCGTTCGCGGAAACGTCGTTAAACTTGGTCTCGGACGGGGTTTCGGTGGCCTTAACATAGCTTACGCCAACCTTCACTGCGGAAGCAGGCATGGTGAAGGTGTAAACCGTGTCGCTCTTCTTAACGGTGGAGACCGTCTTGCCGGAGCCGTCGGTAACGGTCAGCTTGTCCAGCTTGTAGCCCTTGTCCGGGGACAGGGTAATGGTGATGGTCGCGCCCTTTTCCGCGTTGGACGGAGAAGCGTTTACGCCGCCGTTGTTGACCGCCGAGGTGGTTACCTTGTAGGTCGTCTTGCCGGAGGAGCTGCCGCCGGAGGAGCCGCCGGAGGACGGCTTGGTGTAGGAGAAGGTCTCCGTTGCATCCTTGGCAACGTCCTTGTTCGTGCCGTTAAACTTAACGGTAATAGCAACGCCGGTGTCGTTCTTTACCTTAACAGACTTGGTAGTCGTAAAGTTCAGCTCGTGAGAAGCACCGCTCTTTACACTGATAACATCAGTGCTCTTTGCTGCATCAGCAGCCGCCTGCAGAGTCGGGTATACATTTTCACCGATAGACGCCGCCGGAACAGAAATAACGAACGGGCTGAAGCCGTTAGTGGTGAAAGTTAGCAAATGCTTGCCGCTCTGCTCAGTCACTGTGCCGGTGTAATACTCAACCGTACCGTTGGACTTGGTGTGCTGAATGCTCAGCTTTGCGCCGTTATCAACTGCAAAGCCAGCCGGCAACTCCATAGTTACCACAGTTGCCTTGGTAACATTCAGGGTGTTGGTTTCTACTACCTTTTTAGCGGTAGCACCATTCTTGGTACCAACTACAACAACATCATACTTCGGGGTAATATCAAGCGTGTAGGCAGATCCATTATATGCGGTCGGCTTTACTTCCAGATATGCACGAACTTCGATTTTTTCCTGATTCGGAACTTCGTCCTTTGCTGCGTCCTGATACTGCTTACCCAGTGTGTTGCTATTATCGCTGATATTAGCTGCTACTTCCTGTGCTGCCTTAGAAATTTCCGGTGCAGAAACTGCCTTTGCAGCAGTAACAATATTGTCCACCTTGTCAGACGGAATATCCTTGTTATTTTTAAGTTCGTCCTTGCTCGGTGCAGACGTTGCTCCAGCAACCGGAACTACCTGCAGGTCATTTGCATCTGCCAGTTCAACATGGAACTTGTAATCGCCGGTAACTGCCTTAGCAATGTACTTCTTTTGGGCATCAGTATAAGTTGCAAGGTACTTAGACGGGTCAACGGTGAAGTAGCCGCCGGAAACGCTGACATACTTTACATCTGCGCTGGTAATCGCACCTGCTACCTTAACATTATCGGTAATCTTAATCAGATTTTTCTCATCAGAAGAATCATTGCCTGCGGCAGTTGCGCTCTGAACGCCACCATTGATAACTGCATTGCCGCTGATTGTCAAATCGCCCTTATCGCAAGTTTCGTTACCGTACGCATTGCCAACATAACCATTGATTGTGCCACCACTGATTTTAGCAATATTGTAGCTAAAGATGCAGTAGTAATTTTTCTGCGGCTGTGTGAATACACCGCCCTTAATCTCCAATTCGCCGTAATCGTCATTCTTGACAGTAATTTTACCACCAGTACCCTGTGTAAAATCACCGCCGTTAATGGTCATAACTGCGTTCTGCTGTGCAGTGTTTTGGCTGCCATCATACCAACCATTATGAATCAGGCTGGAAAATGCGCCCACATTCGTATCAGAAAACTTAAACGTACCCTTGTTAATGTTCATAATACCATAATTATGGATAACATACCAAGAGTTCCCGCCGCTATTGTTCTCATCCTTAGAGGCTTCTGCGCTGCGAGTGTACGAACCACCATTGATTGTAACCTTGCCCGTTACATCATTATAGACAGCAGCCGTACCGTTTGTCACGTTATCAACAGTACCATTATTACCGTTAATCGTCAAAGTACCCTTATTGAAAATGGTATGGCTTGCAACATTCGTCAGTTTCTTGCCATTCAGGTCAAGCGTAATGGTCTTGCCAGCCGGAATAACAACATCTTCAACTGTGTTTTTCAGCAGAGTTACAGTATCGCCATTGTTAGCTGCTGCAACAGCGTCAGCCAGCGTAGCATACTGAACATCGTCAATCACCGCCGCGTTGTCAGACTTTACCTGTACAGTGTACGAACCATCAGTCTCTTCAGCGGTTTCATAGCCGGACGTTGCAAAATTTGTGCCCGTCCCCTCAGCAGCATTATTTACCGGATTAAAATGATTGAATGTACCGCCAGTAATCAAAACTTGTGCAGTACCATCCCTGTAATCTTCATCTTTACAGTTTATCGTTAAACCATAGCTATCCTGTACATTATTGGAATTTAATTGCTTAATCGAATAACTGCCACCCTTAATGACTAATTTACCCGGATGAACATAAACCGCCGTAATATTGCCAATAAAAGTGCCGTTTTCAATCGTTACTTTTGCATCTGCATCTTGAATGTCAACAGCATAGCAGTCGTCCTCCTTTGCTTCCAAGGTGCCGTTGCCGGTAATCGTCAAATCGCCATTTTCTCGTACAGAAATCAGCGACCAGTTATTATCTGTTGGAACATCCCACAAGTCCTTTGTATTATATAACTTGTGTTCTGCTAGATTTAGCGTCAGCTTTTTCGTGACAACCAACGTCTGCTGCACATCAATATCGCCGCTCAGCGTAATCGTAGCGCCATCAGCTGCATTATTGATCGCTTCAACTAAAGAATCATACGAATCAACACTCGTATCCGCCGCAAATGCCACCGGCGCCATGGTCAGCACCATCATCACAGCGAGAAAAGCCGATAACAATCTTCTTTTCATGTTTATCCTCCTCAAAATTATTTTTTTCGGCAAAAGCGGTGCCGTTTCGCCTTTCCTTCGCAAAATTTGTACTTAGGAAGGTTTTGTGTCTGAGGGCGAGTACCTCAGACACAAGGGTACCCTTGTGCCATTTTATTTGCCTACATCATATCACTGTTTTACATTTTTTGCAATGATATTTATCACAAAATTTTGTCGATTTGGTGTCGGTTTTGTGTATTTATAACTTTTTCATTGCTTTTGCACAATTGGAACCGACAGTATTTGTACATATTATCACCGCTTGTGTTTTGCGCCCGGTTATGCTATGGTAAAAGCAGTAATTTGGAAAATTTGTGTTCAACCGCTTCTGAGTCCGTTTTATCGGACACTCGATATGCGATACTCAAAGCATGAAAGGGAGGCATGGCATATGAAAAACGACGATTACGGCTTCTACGGCAAGGGACTTGACGGCTATGTGCACTACCGGCAGGGCATGCAGGAAGCGGCGCGCAATGCACCGAATGCGTCCGGCGGCCGCCGGCCTGTCTCCGCAGAGCAGAAAACAACCGAGCCTGCACCGAAATCCGACGAATCCGGTCAGATCAGCAAGTGGATCCTGCAGCATCCGCTGCATACGGCGTGCATGATCAGCTGGTTTATTGCGCTGACCTGCGTGATTATTGAAAGCCTGGGCGAACCGTCCATCCAGTTTATGGCGGCAACGGCTGTCATCTGCGTGGTTGCCCTGATTTTCCTCGGCATAGAGGTTATCAACTTTATCATCTGGTTTTTCAAAAACTGCTGAGCACCAAAAAACGAGCCGACAGCATGGCTTTCGGCTCGTTTTCTCTTTGTTGCTATACCTGCGGGAAACGCGTATCAGTATCCCTCCGACCGGTTTACGACATTTTTCAGCGGGTTTCCGGTCAAATACCGCTCCAGATTGTCCATGCAGATATGCCAGATCGTGTTCTGCACGTCCGCGCTGCCGCCGAAGCTCGGGCCTGCGATATGCGGCGTGAGCAGCACGTTCTCCATGTCCCACAGCGGGCAGTCCGCCGGAAGCGGTTCGGTCTCGAACACATCGAGTGCGGCGCCGCCGAGATGGCCGTCCTGCAGAGCCGACACCAGATCGTCCGTCCCCGCCAGACTGCCGCGTCCGACATTGACCAGCACCGCGCCTGCTTTCATCGCGTGCAGGCGCTCGGCCGTCAGCAGACCCGCGGTCTCGCGCGTGTTCGGCAGACAGCCGATGACGATGTCCGCCCGCGGGAGCAGAGCGTCTAACGCATCGAGCGTATGCGCCTCCTCGAAGTCTTCCGGTACAGCCGAAACCGCTGTGCGCTTCACGCCAAGCACAGCTGCGCCAAAGACTTTCAATCGGCGGGCCACATTCGCGCCGATGTCGCCCATGCCGAGTACAAGTGCGGTCTTGCCGGAAATCGTCTCCGCATGGTCGTATTTTTGCCAGATATGCGCCTGTTTATTGCTCCAGTACCGTCCAAACGAGCGGTACAGCGCCACCAGACTGCCAATCGCGTACTCCGCGATGATCGTGCCGAACGCACCGGACGCATTCGCCAGCACCACGCTCTGCGGCAGGTTTTCCATGCGCGTGTACTTGTCCGCGCCCGCCCAGGTCAGCTGCAGCAGACGCAGGTTTTCGGTCTGCGCCAGCTGGGCTTCACTCGGTTCGCCGAAAATAACCGCAGCCGCGCGAAGCTGCTCCGCGGTCGGGTGTTCGCCGTTCTCCGCGAACGTGAACGCGCACTGCGTGCCGAATCGGGTATTTAACGTCTCGCGCATGGTCAAATCGCACTGCGCGAGCACCAAAACGGATGTTTTTTCGTTCTGCATTGTGTTTTCTCCGTTATCTGTCAGGATATTTACAATTATATAGTAAGGATTTTCGGTTTTCAACAATGGGATAATAAAAAGCATCTGCATGAGCAGACACCTTTCAAATTATTTTTATAATTTCATTTCCCGGTTCTTTCGACGCAGATGGGTCGCCAGCGCATACAGAACGGCGATATCCTCCTCGTCCAGACCTGTTAAATCCAGCGTCTGCGTTTTTGCAACACACAGCAGATAGTCCGTCGAAACCTTGAAAATCTCGGATAATTCGATAATATACTGCGTACTCGGTACATTCAGGCCCAATTCCCACGCATTTACGCTCGACCGTGTGATGCCCAGCCGCTTGGCCAGCGCGGCCTGTGAGAGATTGTGACTCTCCCGCAGCATTTTAATTCGTTCCCCTATAATCAGCATGCAATCACCTTATTATAGGGTATGCCAATCACGATGATATTACGATATCATTATGATATTTATAATTGACATACATATTTCTTCCGGCTATACTAAAGAAGATAACAGGAGGACTGTACATGGTAATCTTACGAATGCTCTTGGTATGTCTGATCATAGCTCTTATACTCTGGGGAATCTATGCTGCCCTTCGTTCCATACTATCCAACAAGTGGTTTCATGACGAGGCACGACAGGATGTTGTACATCTGTTTGATCAAGACTTACCGAAATGGTTGGAAGCAGCTTATACCGCCTTAAACCAGCATTTGCAGACACAGTGCAGCAAATGTGACTGGAGCATAGAAATCACATGCCCCTCCCATGCTGTTATTGATCGATGCCGTATCAACTTTTCCGGTTCGCAAGGTATTATTCTGGACAGTGCTAATCAGCAACTACTCTATTATAAAACAAAGGATTTGCCGGAATTACATGCCCTTCAATGCACAAATGCCCATCCGTTAGAAGCATTTGAGTGTTTTTCTCTTCCCTACTCCGATATTCTCCAGGCACAGCTTATTACTTCAAAGCACGCCTATACACAAATGAAAACGAAAGGCGGCCTTTCTCAAGACGCCGCCGAACAGTATGCCGCCGGGCAAACGGTCTATGACAAATTAGCAATCGTTATTCAAATCAAGAATCCCAATCATCCATATATAGAATTAGACTTTTCTAATCATACCGCGGTATCTGAAATGTGGAAAAGCCCTCAGACCTCCAGCATATTAGGAAATATCTTTGAAACCGAGTCTAAATTCAGCATTTCATATGCAGGCTGCGATACCGATATCAAAATTCAGAAGCGTTCCTCCGCTATTCCATCGCTTCCATTCGCTCTGACGTCGATCGGACCGGCGCAGCTGAATATGTTAAATCAAACCCTGCTCCATCTGGAAGCGATTGCACAAGCTGATTCGTCCAATTCCGCACCTGTTTCATGATTGTCATAATAAAAAAGCGTCTGCTCACGCAGACGCTTTTTCCATATTCACTTACGCATCATTCGACAGATGGAACTTATCGAACGCATAGAACACAAGGCTCATGATCATGCCGACGATAGCGGCGAGTGTCATGCCGGAGAGCGATACATCGCCCAGCGCCAGCGTAACGCCGGACAGGCCGGTAACAAAGATAACCGAGGTCAGGATCATATTGCGGTTCTTGCTGTAATCCACATGGTTGTCAACCAGGATACGCAGACCGGAGGTGCCGATCATGCCGTACAGCAGGAACGAAATGCCGCCGATGACCGGGCCCGGAATGGTCTGGATCAGGGCTGCCAGCGGGCCAACGAACGAACAGATGATACTCAGCACAGCCGCGCCGCCGATCACGCGCACGGAGTACACCTTGGTAATGGCCATAACGCCGATGTTCTCGCCGTAGGTGGTGGTCGGCACCGAGCCGATAAAGCCGGAGATCATGGTCGAGAAGTTATCCGCAAACAGCGAACGGTGCAGACCGGGATCTTTCAGCAGGTCGCGGCCGATGACCTTGCCGGTAACCAGCTGATGGCCGATATGCTCGTTCGCGATAACCAGAATGACCGGAAGAATGATCAGGATCGCGTTGATGTCAAACTTCGGGGTCTGGAAATTCGGAATGGAGATAAAGCTGGTGTGCAGCGCATCAATGATGGTCTGGGTTTTGATAACACCGGTGAACACACCCGCAATATAGCCGCAGATAATGGCGATCAGAATCGGGATAGTCGAGAAGAAGCCGCGGAACAGCACGCTGCCGAATACCGCAACGGCCAGCGTTACGAGGAACGTGATGACCGTGCCTCTCGTTACGCCACTACCGATAATACAGCCGGTTTCAGCCGCCGAGCCTGCCAGCTCAAGGCCGATCAGCGCAACGACCGGGCCCATGGCTGCGGGCGGCAGAACGACGTTGATCCAGTCCGTGCCGCACTTATAGATAATGAACGCGAGCACACAGCCGCACGCACCTACGACAACAAAGCCGCCGAGTGCATACTGATAACCCCAGTTGTTGATAACGATGGTCGCCGGTGCGATAAATGCGAACGATGAGCCGAGATACGCGGGCGCCTTGCCCTTGGTGATGAGGATGAACAGCAGCGTGCCGATACCGTTCATGAACAGCACGATCGCCGGGTTCATCTTGAAGATGAACGGCACGAGCACGGACGCGCCGAACATCGCAAACATATGCTGGATGGACAGCGGCACGAGCAGGCGCGGCGGCACCTTTTCCTCTACCTGAATGATTCTGTTGCTTTGCATCGTTTTTTCATTCCCCCTAAAATATTTCTCTTTTACCAAAACCCGTCAGCGGAACAGATTTTTGATCTGCTCCATCCGGGCACACGTCATATTATACCCCATTTCATAGCCCCATTCCAGCTTTTTCACGTCTTTTTCAAAGCTGTTCAGCGATTTTTCCGGCTGAAGGAGCACAGTATCCTGCGGTTTGTTCTCCGCAAGGCGGTGACAGAAGCAAACTGTCTCGTTGTAATGCTTGGCACGCTCAAGCAGCACCTTGGGCATTGCCGGATATTTGCGTTTCAGCCACTTTGCGGTGAACTGCACGCCGCGTCCAAGCGTTTTGCGGTAGCTTTCCGGCTGCGTGAGCACGATCAGATTGCGCTCGTTGCCGTCATGCAGGCTGCGCAGAATCGGGATCGGGTCGGCCAGACCGCCGTCGTAATAGGTCTCGCCGTCCATCTGCACCGGCGGAAAGTAGATTGGGATGGCGCAGGTCGCTCGCAGCATCGTGCACGGACGATCCATGCGCATGCCGTCGAGGTATTCGGCCTTACCGGTCTTTGCATTGGTAACACCCACCAAATATTTACCCTGATATTTGTGAAATTCGTCCCAGTCAAACGGCACAAGCTGGTTCGGGATGGTATCGAACACGAAATCCGTGCCGAAAATGGAGTGGTCGTGCAGCAGGTTGCGCGCGCCGAAATAGCGCTTGTCGCCACGATACTGCCGCAGTATGTTAATGTTGCGCTCGCGCTGCCGTGAGAGATACGACGCCGCATAGGTGATGCCGGCGGAAACGCCGATGACGTAATCGAACATGATATCATTATCGAGCAGCGCGTCCATCACGCCGCAGGAGAATACCGGGCGGAAGGTTCCGCCTTCTAAGACTAAACCGGGCATAATTAACCTGCCTTTCCTGCTATTTTTCTGAAATCGAGAGAGTTTTCGTATTTTTTGGCACACGCTGTCTGGTGTACACGATCCGCAGAGCGGTGCGTTGTTGCTGAGCGGGGATTTCGCCGTCTGCAGACAGCGGGAGCGGTTCACGCCGACCCGGCGCGAAGGCAAGAGGGTAGACACCAAGGTTTCTACCCTCTTAACTCCCACTTCCTTTTATTTCGTAGTCCGGCGCAGACCAGA
>ENA-ORCP01003207-ORCP01003207.1-human-gut-metagenome-genome-assembly--contig:-NODE-3207-length-12392-cov-5.614616_pt1 | contig 12392 bp, 5 predicted proteins | sample MGYA00242990_ERZ507991 | MGnify/ENA primary metagenome ERZ507991 (study PRJEB26167, sample SAMN06115496) | human gut metagenome | host: Homo sapiens | place: China:Henan | collected 2015-05-07 | study... | reverse complement strand
GCGCCACTGGCGCGAAGAAGCCTTGCTCTGATAAGCGGCGCCATGTCCGCGCGGACCGAAACCCCGAAACATGGCAATAGAACATTGACATTGTTGGTTAAGAAACGCCGAAATCCCCCCATGTATATACAAAAAATAGGGGAGACGCTTGCACAGCGGCTCCCCTACAGAATTTTGAGTGTATGTAAGATTGTGTCAGAATCCTATAGTTACTTTGGCGGTCTCTTCGCCGGCTTTCACAACGTAAACGCCCTGCGGAAGTACCACTTTGACAGCTGCTGAGGCTGCTGCCGAGCGGAAGTAGACGCGGCCATCAACTCCGGCCACAATCACTTTGCGGCCTTCGGCGCCGCTGATTGTAAGTTCGTTGCCTGCAACGGAGATTCTCACTCCGGTGGCAGCGCCGATCTCATCAATTGCGCTCGGAGTGCTCACGGTGATTTCAATGGGTTCGGTAGCACGTGACTCGCCGTAGTTATATACAGCGCTCACCTGATAGGTGTGAACTCCCTTTGCAACATCGGAATCCACCGCCGATGTCTCGCTACCGCTCACTTCTATGGCCGGTTTGCCATCGCGGTAAACGTTGAAGCCCGTGAGTGAGAGGTCGGTGGGCAACGCCGGAGCGGCTTCGTAGGTTATGTCATCGATGAACAGTGCGTAGGTGTCGTAGGCCGTGTGGCGGATTGCAAAATACTTCGCTCCTTCAGGGATTGCCACGGTGTATTCGGTCCAGTCTTCTGATACCGCTCCGTCCTCGGGATAGTTGGCCGCCTCAAGCTGAGTGAAGTCGTCAACGGCTTTTCCCGTTGATGAAGAGTACACTTCAAAAGCTTCGGGATAGGCCGATGTGAAGCTGCGGGCAAAGAACTTGACTGTCTGTGCGTTGCCTGAAAGTTCGGGTGAAATGAGCCAGTTGTCGTTCTGTCCCTGCGCGCTCCACGCTGCCAGGAAACGATTGCCGCTGTGGGCCGGAACGTCAATCATGTAGTCGTCAGGAACCCCGGCAAGCGTAGGGTCATAAAGCTGGAAAGCCATCCGTTCTGTACGGTAGGGGTTTTCGGTGTCCTTCATGAAGGTGTAGGTCTTGAGGCCATCGGCATCAATCATGGTCCATCCTCCGAAATCCTTGATGGTCAATGGAGTGTAGTCCTCGCTATCAAAATCTTCCAGACAGATTGTTGGCTGGAGATTCTCGCTGAAATCGGGCGCAGGCCAGTTCAGGGTCACTTCGCCTGTGCCTTCATCGCGGGCGTTGAGAACGGTAGGAGCGGGATAGATGGAGTGTTTCACCTCTATGCCGGCGCTGGCGCTGTTGGGGTGAAGACCGGGATTGTTGTCGTAGTCAATCTTCACTGTCAGGTCAATAGCTTCGGGTGATGCTGCCGAAGTGGCGTAATTAAGCTCTACAGTTGCGAGAGCATCCGCGTTAATTGCATTGATTTGCTTGCTTTCGCAAAGCTCATCGTTGCGGTAAAGCGATGCGGTGAGTCCGGCGCACGGTTTGCTGCCGAGGTTTTCGAGGACGGCTTTTACGGTTATTGGCTCGCCGGCCTTTACGGATTCGGGGGCGCTGACGGAGGCTATACGGATGTCGGTGTCAGTGAGGTCGCGCACCCGGATGTTGTCGAGCGGAACGCTCCATGTGGTTTCCTCCGTGTTATGCACCGCACGTAGGCGCAATTCAACCTGCACATAGCGGGCATCTTTGAAAGCGTCGAGCGGAATGCGGCAGAGGGTCCAGCCATCGGTGGGAGAAGCTTTGAGGTCAATTGTCCTGACGGCTTTGAATTCGTCGCCGTTTTCAGCAATCATGGCGTCAATTTCGCTTCCTTTGCCCTGATAATAGAATTCAAAAACTGGGTTTTCGGCCTTTGACACATCTATTTTGGTAGAGAAGAAACCGTACACGGCGTCCTTTTCAAGCGGCATGAAATAGAAGAAACCGTTGTCGCTGTCCTGCGAGTTGAGGTATTCAGGCTCAGCGCCTTCATCTTCCATATTGGTCTGGAGCTCGTTGTCGTAGACCGTTCCGCACATCACGTCCGAAGTGGTGGAAGCCGGGTCGATGGCCCACAGCTGCGCGTAGTAGGCATCGGAGAAGCTTTCATGCCACGGCAGCGCGTCGGGTGTACCTATGGTCACAATGTCGGTTGTGGATTCAAGCGAATAGTAAGTCTCGTCTATTCCGGCAGTGACCTGAAAGGCCACGAAGTCCTGCCCTTTGAAATCGGAGTAGTCAAATGTGTAGGAAGTTTCGCCGGTCTCTGCCAGTGCGGGGTCGTAATAAGAGCCGAACGCATCGAAGATGTAGTAGGTTGCGCGTGAGCTGTCGACGTAGCCTCCCTTTTCGCCTACCTCACCTATAGGGTCCCACGTGAGGGTTACGTGTTTGTAGTCGTCGGAAAGCGCAATCTTCAGATTCTCTACCGGCAACGGATTGTCAGGTCCGGCGTAGAAATCTTTTATAATCGCCGTTTCGCCGGGAGTGTCATCCACGTAGGCTGTAGCTTCAAGGCGGTTGTAGCCATTGTTGTAAAGCTCGGTTTCGAAGGTGACGGTTTCGCCCGGGGCAATCTTGTCGAAGGTGTGGGTCACTACCCAGTTGGTCTTCACTTCCACTTTGCTGATGGCCTCGAGTTTTTCGCCGCCCTGAGTCATGGTAGGTGCGGTGTAGGTCACGGTGGCTTTCAGTTCACCTTTGGGCGCGAGCTGATAGCTCAGGGCGCCGGCCACCGGCGGGTCAACCTTAGCCTTGGTTTCGCTGATGCTGAAATCCTTTGCGCGGGTGTTTTTTGAAACGCCGTTCACGGAGGTGCAGTGGAACCCTATATAATAATAGCCCGAAGCGGGCACGCTGAATTCTTTTTCAACGGTAGTGTATTTGTTGGCGGTCGTGATCAGAGTCACCGGCACAATTTCGGTGGTGAGGGCATCGGCAGCGGGTTCGGCGCCCATGTATATGGCCACTCTTTCTTCTTTGCCGGATGAAAGAGCCGAGCTGAAGTCAATGGAGAGTGTGTAGGATTTCCCCTCCAGCAGATGTATAGGGGGCGAAACGAGCCAGTCGTTATTGGCGGTTATATTGTCGGTGTTTGGTGCCATGCACACGTAGGCCGTGCTGAGCGAGGGCTTCCATGTGCGGCCGTCGCCGTCCACATCTATAACGGAATAGAGGCCGGTCTCTGCATCGTTCTTGCCAAGAGTGTGCTTGAATGGAACTTCAATGGCATTCGCGGGAGCATCGACCATTGGTCGGATTGTTGCAGGTGCACTGTTGGTTGCCTTCACGGCCTCACGTGCAGCCGAGTGGTGCGATTCGCTGTTGAGCTTTTTGACCGAACCGCCTATGCTTCTCACCGGCAGTTCGGAAGCCATCATGCTCGCCGAGACTATGAGTGCCGCGGCTGTTAGTAAAAATTTTCTCATGACTTTAAAGTTGTGGAATAATGAATGTGATTTCTTCGAAAAGCTGGCAAATTGCTGCTTTTTACTGACGTTTAAAAAATTTTTGTAAAAATAGCTACTTACTTGGAGATAAATGCAGATATAAAGTTAAAATGTGTTAACGAAATCTTTATCCCGGATTGTTCGCTTGAATTTCCGGATGCGGCGCCGCATTCACCGGCTACCGCTATGCTGAAAACGCTATTTGGCTGTTTCTGAAAGGAAAAAATCAGGTAAAAAACTGTTCACAGGCCGTTTTGAATAGAAAATCGCCTTTATTGAACAGCATTTTTACTCGCGTGGATGAGGTAATGTATAATTTTGCAGCGTTCACAATTGCCCTCAATCGGGCATATTTGAAAGCAGATAATGGCTAATCATTAACAATTAACAGTTACTTAATATTTAATACCCCAATCAAATTATGAAGAGAAGAGATTTACTCCTGGGTATGGCGCTCTTTGCCGGATTTTCCGCTCAGGCTGTTACTTCGCCTTTCACGGGTAGTGTGGCAGGTGAAGGCACCTTCTACCTCTATCAGGTGGAAACCGGTCTTTGGCTTGAAGCCAACCGCAGTGATTTCAACACTTGGACAACCCACAGTTCGCTCAACGACGTGGGCTTTGACGTGCAGCTCAAAAAGCTCGACGGCTTTGAAGGCTATCAGATTTTCTGCCGTTTCACTAACAACGGCTCTCTCAACGGTGCCGATGAGGACCGTTTCTATCTTGATCAGGCTAACCGCGACGTTACCGACTGGATTTTCGAGCCTGTGACCGTTGACGGCGTCACCAACGCTTACCGTATCATGGCCAAGGCCACTCCCGAAGGTACCGGCGACCGCAGCAAGATTGCCAACGACGTTTATATCGGGGCTGCCGACGGACAGCTCTCCGACCATCCTACTGACTATACCTGGCAGCTCGTCAGCCGCCAGGAGCGTCTTGAAAAGATGGTTGAGGATTCAAAGAAGGGTCCGGTTGACGCTACTTGGCTTATCCCCTGGTTCGACCTCGGCCGCAACGATATGCGTGACCGCGAATGGACCCACATTCGCAACAACAACCAGGGCGGTAACGAAACCCTCGGCGGCTCTAACGGTTATCCCGTTTGGGAATACTGGCACTATGTGACCATGCGCCGTTCAATCACCCTCACCGATCTTCCTAAAGGTACCTACAGCTTCGCTATCCAGGCTTACTACCGCGACGGTGAAATAGACACCGACTGCGAGCAGCGCTTCCTCGACAATGAGTTCGTGCCCCGTGCAAAATATTTCGCCGGAGCAGCTCAGGGCGACGTGATGTCAATCTTCGCCGATGCCAAAGATGTTGCTACCGACGGTTTTGACCTCCTCATGGAGAAGTCCGGTAAATATGTGCCCAACTCAACCGGCAATGCAGCTCTTGCAATGCTCAACGGCAACTATATCAATGAGTATATCTCCGCTCCCGTTTCTGACGGAACGCTTACAATAGGTATTGAGAAGCCCGAAGGCACTTTCCGCGACTGGCTTGTAACAAAGCGCATGTATCTCCGCTATGACGGTCAGGATCTGATTGCCGAAGACCTTACCGGACTTCAGCAGCAGCTCACTGACCTTCTCACAAAAGGCGAAGGCCTGCCCCAGACCCCGTCGCTTGTCGCCGCTCTTGCTGCTGCACGCGAAAAGCTCACCTCTGCTTCAAGCGCCAGCGCCCTCCTTCAGGCTATCGCTGACCTTCAGGCCGTTGTCGATGCTGTAAACGCATCCAAGGACATTATAGGTTACTTCAATGAAACAAAAGCCATTACCGACAAGATTGCCGGATGTGACGCCACCAAGGCCGTTGACCTGTTCAACTCTGCCGTTTCAAAGGGCGACTATGAAAAAGCTCTCAAGGAACTCCGCTATGCACGCCGCCGCGCTGTTGCCGATAAACAGGAAGACATATTCCCCGGTCAGCCCGTTGCCGAAGGCAAGTTCTATATCTACAACGTTGGTCAGAAACAGTTCCTCTGCGGAGGTTCCGACTGGGGTGCACACGCTGCGCTCGGTATGCCCGGTGTTGAGTTGACCCTTGAAGCTGAGAATGCTGAAGCCGGTGACTTCCATATTGAAACAGGCCTTTTTAACGGTGAAGACAAGCATTATCTCGGCTACCGCGGTTACATGGACAGCGGCAAGGCAGGTGCATGGCGCTTCATCCCCGTTGAAGGCAAAGAAAATGTCTACACTATCCATCAGGCCGACTATCCCGATGTTCACGTTGCATGGAATCCCAATGCATCAGTTGACCAGCACATGGGCGATGAGACAACTGTAGGTACAGAGTGCCGCAATCTCGACAAAACAGATCTCAACGCACAGTGGAAGCTCGTGACTGCCGAGGAACGTCTTGCCCTTCTTGAAAAAGCCACTCTCGACAATCCTGTTGACGCTACAATCCTCATGAAGAGCCCGAACTTCAACCAGCGCGAAGACATCTCTTTCTGGAACCTTGGCAACGCTAATGTTGGACGTCGTGGCGAAAACTTGTGTGATTTCATTTGCGAATCATACAATTCTGACAACTGCGATATCAACCAGATGGTCGAGAATATGCCCGTGGGCGTTTACGTTGTGACCGTACAGGGTTACTACCGCAACGGTGAAATACGCGCTCAGCTTGATCTTCCTCTCTCGCAGAACGCTTATCTCTATGCAGGTAACGAAGGCGAAGAATATCTCCCCAACATCACTGCCGAAAGCGGAAATGCTCCCGGTGAAGGCGATGTTATCACAAGCGAAGACGGACAGACGGTTTATGCTGTTCCCAACAGCGTATACCAGGCCGCAATGTTCTTCAAGAACGGCCTCTACAAGACCCGCTTCGTTGTTGAGAAGACCGACGATATGGAATTCCCCATCGGTGTTGCAAAAGATGAAAAGGGTGAAGAAGGCGACTGGGTGGTTGCCGACAACTTCCGCCTCGCTTACTACGGCAAGGACACAACTGTCGATGCTGTCAAGGACCGCATCTCTTCCGCCATCCAGGACATCATTGCTAATCCCGAAGTTGAACGTCCGGCCGACGACCGCATCTTCAACATCCTCGGTCAGCCCGTTGCCAACCCCACTGTTCCCGGTATCTACATCCAGAACGGTAAGAAATTTATCGTAAGATAATAGGTTTTCCAATAGGTTTTAAATATTTCTCGCATCGGCGCGCAAGTGTCGGTGCGAGATTCTTTTACACCATTTTTGATTTGGAAAATTATGGGGAATTTAGTAATTTTGGGTCTGTAATCATGTAACCTCTTCTGATGCCATAGATATGATGCGCCGTATCCACGTCACATTGCTGCTAATAGTTCTGAATATTGCTGTAGGAGTGTCAGTTCTGGCGGCTCCGGACGGTGCTGTACGTGAAATAGTGAGCACCGACATTGCCCGTTCAACCGACAATATATGCGCCATGCGCGACAAATTCGGATTCCTGTGGGTGGGAACCACCACGGGACTCAGTTGCTTTGACGGCAATGGCGTGCCGGTCTATCCGAATCACGCCGGTACGCTCCGCTCAACTGAAAACCTCTCGGTAAGCTCCCTGTTCGAATCGGGTGAGAATCTTTGGTTCGGAGGTACTATAGGTCTCTATGTGTTTGACCGCGAAAAAAACCGTGCTTCGCAATTCCCTTATAAGACAAACTACGGTGTGAGAATCAGTTCACGCGTAGAAAAGATTCTTGATGCCGGTCAGAATCGGATATGGATATGTACCTTGGGGCAAGGAGTGTTCATTTTCAATACAGCCGACAATACTCTGGTTCAGGACAGCCGCCACGGCTCGTTCTACCCCGATGCCGTTCTCGGCAGCAACGGCCTGGTGTATCTCGCTTCGCTTAAAGGGCAGATTCAGACATTCCGGCCCGACGGAGAGTTTCTTGGCTCCGTAAATCTTCCCGGATATGTGATGGATAAGAACAGCATTGTCATGGCGGCTTACGGAAATGACGTGTGGATTGCTTCAGGAGCCAATCTTTATCGTTACAACATAGGGAGTTCCGAGGTGACCCACGAGATTCTTCCTGCCGCCGTGGGAAACGTCAACACCATCCTTTCGCGCTCCGACAACGGCCTGCTTCTCGGCGCGGCAAGCGGCCTGTGGCTCTATGAGCCCTCAAACGGAACTGTTTCCAAGGTGCAGCTTGCCAATTCAAAAGGGGGCGGCCACAGCGATCCGCGCATTGTGGCGCTCGCCTACGATACGGACGGCAACATCATAATTGTGAATCCTTCCGGCGGAATAAGCTTCCTGCTTGTGCAGGAACCCGCTTTCGACTTTGTGCAACTCCCGGCCGAATCCGACGCCTACAATCTTGTCAATGCCATTTCGCCCGATACGTCGGGCAAAGGTCTCTGGATTGGTGCCGACAACGGTCTTACGTATTTTGACTTGGCGTCCCGCAGTTTCACTCCGGTGGGCTTGCCGTTCATAGGCCCCGATGCCGTGAAATCGATTACCGCGAGGGGAGATAGCCTTTGGATCGGTACTTCCCACAGCGGTCTCATGCTGCATAACGCCGCAACCGGCGCCACAAGGCGTTTCACTTATGACCAGACTGTGCCTTATACGGTGATAAGCAATGACATAAATGATGTTTACTGCACACGCAACGGGGAGACGTTCATACTTACCGACTGGGGAATGTGCCGTTATAATCCTGAAAGCGACAATTTCCATCAGCTCACGGAAATTGGGCAGCAGACACAGGTGGTAACCATGCAGGAAGACCGTCAGGGACGCCTTTGGGCCGCCACCGCGAGCGAGGGAGTGCTGTTCCGTCCTACCCGAAACGGCCGTTTCGTGCCATTTGACAGCAAAGTGCTCGGCCGGCAGCCCGTTACGATGATGCTGCTCGACAGTCGCGGTACCTTATGGGTGGCCACGCTTAGCAACGGTGTCTACACCTTCAATGAGGCAAAAAATGAATTTGAGCACATTGACATTCCAATCTTCACAACCGAGCCTATCACCCTGCTTGAGGAGGATGCTGAAGGCAAAGTGTGGATAGGGTCAAGCAATATCCTCGCGCAGCTTGACGGAGAGAACAATATACGTTTCTTCAAATTTGGCCGCTATTCCGATGTGTCGCCCGTTCACCGTTCATCGGCCCTCATGCCCAACGGTGAGATTGCAGTTGGTTGCCGCAACGGATTCATGACTTTTCAGCCAAAGAAAATGCTTCTGAATGAAAGCATGATAAAGGTTTATCCGCGCTCGCTGAGCTTCCCTTACGTAGAGAATAATTCCGAAGAGGTTGAAAGCATGGGGCTTGATCTGCTGCTTTACACTCAGAAAAGAGTTGAGATACCGTTTGACAACAATTCGTTCACCATTCATCTTGCGGCATCGCATCCTTCCGACATGCCGCAGGTGAGATATGACTATATGCTAAGCGGAATCGACAAAGGGTGGGTCACTGGAGTAGGCTCTCCGGAAGTGACCTATAACAATTTGCCCCCCGGCGACTATGAGTTCCTTGTGCGTCCGTCAGGCGTGAAAAACGGTGAGGTGAGCCGTCTAGCGCTTACAGTTCTTCCGCCATGGTACCGCACTACACTGGCATATATCGTCTATGCTCTGCTGTTTATTGTATTCGGTTGGTTTGTGTTCATTGTTGTACGCCGCAGGGTGCGCCGCCATTACCGCCATCGCATTGATGAGATGCGCATACAGCAGGAACGCGAAGTGTTTGAGTCAAAGACGCGTTATTTCGTTGACCTGGTTCATGAAATCCGCACGCCGTTAATGCTCATAAGCCTGCCGCTTGAGCAGATTGCCGAGAATATGCGTGAAGATGGTCAGCTCACCGGGGAAAAGACCCCTCGTTACATTCATTCTATGCAGCGGAATCTGGATTATCTGCTTGGCATAACGAATCAGCTGCTTGACTTCCGCAAGGCTGAAAACAATAGCGAGATTCAGCTCAATCTGCGCCGGTGTGACCTCAATGAATTGCTTTCCGAAATATGCCGCCGCTTTGAGGAGCCTCTGGCTGCCGACAATAAGAAGATTACCCTCACTCTGCCGGACACGCCTACGTTCGTTACTTTCGATGCCGTCAAAACAGAGCGTCTGCTCATGAACCTTATAGGTAACGCAATGAAGTATTCGCGCCATGAAGTCGACGTGAAGCTGGTTGCCAACAGTGATGGTGAAGTGTCCGTTTCGGTGGCCGATGACGGCCCGGGCGTGCCTGCCAACGAACGCGAGAAGATATTCGACACTTATTATCAGATAGGTAACGACAATGTGGCGGCTTCGCTCGGCACGGGCCTGGGGCTTGCCTACGCGAAGCTCATTGCCGTGGCTCATCACGGAAACATCACTGTTTCGGACAGTCCGGGTGGAGGCGCACTTTTCACCATCACACTACCTAAAGGCGATGATGTGGCCGAGACCGTCAGCCCTGAGATGACGGGCTTTGACGAGCCGCTGCCTGAGGCTGTGTCGGATGAAACGGCTGCCGCCACCACCATCCTTGTTGTGGAGGACAACAAAGAGTTGCAGAACATGATTACCGAAGCGCTCAGCCGACGCTTCAAGGTGCTCACCGCCTCAAATGGCGTAGAGGCGCTTAAGGTTCTCGCTTCAAAGGATGTGAAGATTATTGTAAGCGATGTGATGATGCCCCGCATGGACGGCATGGAACTTTGCCGCCGGGTAAAGAACGACGTGAACTATTCCCACATTCCCTTCATCATACTTACCGCCAAGACCAGCCATGAGGCTCACGAGGAGGGAATGCAGTGTGGAGCGGATGTTTATCTTGAGAAACCGTTCCCGATCCGCCAACTCATGTATCAGATTGCCAATTTGCTGCGCACGCGTCAGCTTTTCTATGAACGCATGCGCTCGGCCAATCCGCTTGTGCCTGCAAAATCAGGCGAGAAAACCGAGCCGGTTCCTGCGCTAAACCGCTACGATGCCGAATTCCTGGAAAAGATGAACGGAATAATCACGGAAAACATAAGTGATGAGGACTTCTCGATCGATATGCTCGCCGAGCGCCTTAATATGAGCCGTTCAAGTTTCTACCGCAAGATAACGGCCGTTGTGGGGATGCCTCCGGGCGATTACCTCAAGACGTTCCGCCTCAACTATGCCGTAAGGCTGCTTTGCGACGGTTGCCGAGTGACCGAGGTGGCTTCCAATGTGGGATTTACTTCGTCATCGTACTTCGCCAAGTGTTTCCGCGACAAATTCGGTGTGCTTCCCAGCGAATATGTAGCCTCGCGCTGTTAATCAGCGTCGAAGGCTTTGCGGTGATTTCAATGGTTTCCATGTTTTTCAGCGACCACTCTGTGAGCTGCTGAATGAGCGGCAGAAGCGATTTGCCTAACTCAGTAAGCCTGTATTCCACCTTTGAGGGCACAACGGCATAGACTTTCCCCTCCAGAAAGCCATCGGCTTCAAGAGTGCGGAGAGTGGATGTGAGCACTTTTGATGAAACGTCGGGAATCAGTCGGCTAAGCTCGCTGAACCTTACAACTCCCTGTTTGCCAATTATAAGCACTGTGAGCATAGCCCATTTGTTTCCAAAACGGGCAATGACATTTCTGACCGGGCATATTTCAATTATTGAGCCAGCTTCCTCTTTCTTTAGAATGTCTTTAAAACACTAACTTTCAAATGCAAAGTTAGTATATCTCGGTGATAAAAATTGTTTTTTCTTCCGTTATTTTTGCTTCTGATAGCTTTGAGAATCGGACGCGAATTTTCGCGTCCCTACTGCCATTCAGACACTTACGACATTAGAGAATTAGGCCACGTGCGAGGACGGCGCAGCCGACCGATGCCGTGGTTTGGGTCATTCCCCCATCCGTGGCGCCGCATAGCGGTGCAACAAGGTTAATGGTATTTGGGTTAGGGCTGGCCGAATTCGGGAAGACCGTCGGAATTCCAGCTTATGGGCTTCATGCGTATATGGGAATAGCTTATGCCGTTGCGGAGTTCTTTGGCCTGATAGAGCATCATGGGCTTGTTGTCGGGGCCTGCTACAATGGAAATGTTGGAGGTGCCGAAGATTCCGCTGTCAGGTGTAGCCACAAACTGTGGGTCGCGCAATTTGGTCCATGAAGCCGGATTGAGCAGGTCGCTCGATGTGGACGCGTAGAGGAGTCCCAATGAATTGTAGGCGGTCCATATTCCGCTTGCCGAATAAGCCACGATAACTTTCTTTCCGTCGGGCGACACGAATCCCTCAGGGTTCTCATTGACAAATATAGGATAGGCCGAGCGCGAGCCGTCGGGGTTGATCCACTGTCGCTCCCATTCGCATTCAGGCAAGGAGAGCATTACACGCTCGCTTTTTAGTGTCCAGGGATTTTCCATTTCGGCAATGAATATGCACTGAGTCTCTTCCTCGGCGCGACGGTGTTGCCATCCTGACCATACAAGATACTGGCGCCCTTTGACGGTGAAAGTGGAGGGATGGATGCCAAAATTCCATTCCTGATTTGTAATTACGGGGCCATGAAGGGTCCATGAGCCTTTCAGCGGATTGTCCGAGGCGTTTTCAAGCACATAAATCTGATGGTTGTCGGTGTTCACTCCGTTGTCGGCCTCAAAGTAAATGTACCATTTGTTGTTGATTCGGTGTATCTCTGGCGACCAGAAATTATGCATAGCGTCATTTTGCGGTTTCCACACCACTACCGAGTCAGTTTTTCCAAGGTCGGCGAGACTGGTGGCCGAATATAGTGCAATATGAGGTTTGTCAAGTTGCATTGTGTAATAATAAGTGCCCTTGTATTCGGTGACCCAAGGGTAGGCGCCGTTATTGAACAGCACAGGATTTCCCGGCACTTCCGACTTATTGCTGCATCCCGTCAGAAACAATAAGCATGCTATGTAAAAAGTGAAGAATATTCTTGTCATAAATGGTTTTCCTGGCGTTGATGTGCAAAGTTAGCAAAA
>ENA-ORCP01003206-ORCP01003206.1-human-gut-metagenome-genome-assembly--contig:-NODE-3206-length-12393-cov-4.268594_pt1 | contig 12393 bp, 10 predicted proteins | sample MGYA00242990_ERZ507991 | MGnify/ENA primary metagenome ERZ507991 (study PRJEB26167, sample SAMN06115496) | human gut metagenome | host: Homo sapiens | place: China:Henan | collected 2015-05-07... | reverse complement strand
TCCGACTCGCTAAGAGCCGCCTACGGCGGTTGCTCGCTGGACGCCCACTGCGGTGGGTGTGTTCGCCCCTACGGTTCGGCCGGTGCAGATGGATTTACAAACGGTGTGCCGAGGTCGTACCTTAGGGCACCTTCTCTTGCGGCTTTGCCGCAGCAAAGCGAATCCACCACCGGACGGGCAGGCACGCGTGTAGCAGTGCGACCATGGGCGGCAATAGCCAATCCCGGCAGGCACACGCCAAATCCGAAGGAACGCCAAGCCAGCACGCGCCCAATCCGAAAGAAAGAGTGGTCGTTCAATGATGAAATCTACCAGCACGGACCGTTTGTAACGATATATTGCCATTTACGACGTTATCCCGCAGGGGCGCAAAATCATACGGTTCGTGGACGAACACTCCGACTCGCTAAGAGCCGCCTACGGCGGTTGCTCGCTGGACGCCCACTGCGGTGGGTGTGTTCGCCCTACGGGATATATGGTGCAAAACCATGTCTCTCAACAAACAAGCGCTCCGGTTTCATCACTTGACAAAACCGGAGCGTCCGTTTATTATACTGATATAAGAACGGCTCTCACGTGTCAGGTGCGGTCGTTCCCCGAACAAGTTTAGAGCTTGAGGAAAACGCCGCTGCCTTTTTAGGTGGCGGTTATTTCTTGAGGTTCAAAATACCGAAGACAACCGTCGCAAGCAGCATCAGAAGCGTAAGTACCTCCATTGTTGTCATGCGCGTCACCCCCTTAATGCAGGGGAATAACCTCGCCGTTCCATATCAGCAGCTTCATACTGTCAATAAACCGCTCTTCGGGGCGGATTTTGTGCATTTACCCCGTATTTCAATCACATAACCCCAAAACAGGCACACCTCTCGGTGTGCCTGTTTTCCGTATATTACTCTCTATCCTGCGACCCGCTGTCTCCTACCACAGAATCAGCAGGTCGGATATTGTACTTGCCGCGATGATGACGAGCCAGCAGACAAGCGGTGCTGCCCACTCTGCCCTTCCCTCGCCTGTCGGCGCGAGCTTGGGGCACGCTCTCATCAGAAGCCTTGCTGCCGCGAAGCCGAGCGTATTCAGCAGCAGATCATCTGCCGAGGTGACGCCGCCCGCGACCAGCTGTATCAGTTCAATGCTGAGCGAGGTGCCGAAGCACCACCGGATGGTGCGTCCTGCCCGCTCGAACCACCGCCAGAACAGCGGCAGGAACAGCCCGAGCGGAAACAGCAGCGCGATATTTCCGGCAATGTTCACGAACGGACCCAGACCGGGCGCCTCCGGAGATTTTACCACGGAAATCATATCCGCGAACGGAATCAGCTCCAGCCTTGGCTGCGGCAGCCTGCCAACGAGCAGCTGCGCCAGTGAAGGACCGGTAAACAGTCCCACACCTGCAAGGTACACCAGCAGAAGCAGCGTGCCGATGATACCGCGCTTTCTCATCCGAGGGGCACTTCCGTTGTATAGGCAACATCACCGTCCTGTACAGACTCGACGCCGTTTTCCGCGTCCTTCTCGGCCTGTGCACGGTATTTCTCGATGATATCCTTCGGATAATCCTCTTCGGTGTAGCCTGCGCTTGCATCCCACTCATCGCCCTTTTCGTCCGTGTAGGTCACGGATACGTTGCTGCGGGCAAACTGCTGCATAATGCCATACGCCATCGCATCGCTGCCGTACAGATTCATTGCGTCAATGTTGACCGCATTCTTGAGCAGCGCGTCAATGTCTGCTCTATCGGTCACCTGCACGCCCTGCCAGAAGTCTTTATCCGGCAGATAGATGCTCAGTGTAATCAGCTTTACGTTTTTCGCGCTGACAGCCTTGGGAACGATATTGGCGTACTTTTTGATGAGTGCAAGCGTCTTTACATCCTTGTCGGTCACGCATACGGCACCCTCGCTGTAATAATCGTCGTTGTTCTGCTGCGAGAATTCCATGCGCAGCACCGGCATGGCATCACCGGTGTGGGTCAGCGTCTCTGCCTTGAGCGTGTCAATGATCTCCTGTGCCTTCTGCGAGTCGCTGAGTGTGCCGACACCGTTGTAGCCGTCACCGTTGGTGTAGAAAACAATGTTGCGGTGATAACCCTCATTGACCTCGCCGAGCGCAAACAGCGACCACGCCTTCTGCTTGTACTCTGCGGACTGGTAAATCTGCTTTTTGAGCGTGAACACTTCGTCTGTGGCCGGCAGCTCATACGAACGGCTCTTCACCTTGCCGTTCTTCAGCTTGAAGGTGACGGTGATGCACTCCTTCTGTGCATTTTCATCCGTATTATTCAGGCTTTCCACGCCGAGCGCCGCCAGCTGCCGCGCTGCCGCGATGTTTTCCGGCTCACTGAGCAGTGCCGATTCACCGACGTAACCCATCGGCGCTGCCGCTGCAATGCTGCCCTCATCCGGCAGCCACTCATCATAACCGAACACATCCGCCTGCATGGTCAGCAGACCCGCACACAGCACTGCAAGGATGATAACCAGCTGCAGCGGCTTGCGGAAGATGGCGCGGAAGTCGAACGCGTAAATGATCTCCACCACGCAGTGGAAAATGACCGTGCCGAGCACCAGACCGACCCAGAACCACAGCTCGGATTCGTAGACCAGCATTTTGAAAATCTCAGCGAACGCCGTACCCATAACCACGCAGATAATAATCTTGACGGGCAGCTTGATCGGGTTGAATGCCAGTGCCGTGCCCGCCCGCTCGCTCTTGCGGATGCGGAACAGGAACAGCGCCAGTGCAGTGATAACGATCGCCGCAACCGCATAGCCGATCAGCAGACCGATAGCACTCGGCTCCTGCAGCCCGGCGGCGTAATCCATCGTATAGACAGGCTCCACTGCCCCTGCCCAGCTATGCATTTTCGTGCCGTTTACGCCGAAATACTGAATCAGCGGTGCAAATTTACTGCAGAACAGCAGCGAAGTCACGGAGGCATCCGTCACATAGGTCTGGAAGAACATGCTCTTGAGACCCTGCCACAGTGCGGTTACGAGCGTCGGTCCGAAGTACACCCACAGACCGAGCAGCAGCGTGATGACCGTGTTGCCGCACAGGATGGTCGTAACAGCCGCCATCGCGTACAGCAGGAAGAAGAAAATGACGTTGGACACGATCACGCCGATGAGCGATGCATTGACCGCTTCCCCGAAGCCCATTGCACATGCGCCGACAATGCTCAGCGCATGCAGCACGAGGTACGGCACCAGCGCACACAGCGCACCGGTCGCGTAGTTTACCGCGAACAGGCGGCTGCGCGAAATCGGCAGGCTGTGATAGAAATCCACCTTGCGGCGATTGTGCAGGTACGCGAACATGCTCACACCGCAGGTGACCGCCAGAATGATGACGGCCAGCTTGACAAACACATTCTGTCCGCCGAGCATCTCACCGACGCTCTCCACATAGCCTTGCCAGCTTGCCGCGGCATCGGCCGCACTCAGATTGACCAGATCCTGCTTATGTGCCGACAGGCTGTGCTGCGCCGTCATAATCACCGGCAGCAGCTGTGCCATAAAGAATCCCACCGTGGACAGCACGATGGCCCACAGATTGCGTTTCATGCAATCCCGCACGAGACCCTTAGAACAGGAGTTTCTTGACATCATAGCCTGCCACCTCCGTTTCATTGATAAAGATTTCCTCCAGCGTCAGCGGGAGCATTTCGCAGAAGGTCGGGTTCAGCGCGTTCACCCTGGCGAGCAGCTCTTCCCGGCTGCCGCGCGCCGTAATAGTGTACAGCGAGCCGCGCTGCTCCTTGTGCAGAATGTCAAAGCCTTCCCACGCGGAATCCGGCAGCGGATTCGGGAAAATGCACTGCATTTTGTACATGCCGAGCTTCATGTCGTCCAGATCGCGCGAGAACAGGATGCCGCCGCGATGCAGCAGACCGACGTGGTCGCAGATGTCCTCCAGCTCACGCAGGTTATGCGAGGCGATGATAGGCGTCAGACCTCTGTCGGCTACATCCTCGGCAAACAGGCTCTTTACCGTCTGGCGAACGACCGGGTCGAGACCGTCGAACGTCTCATCGCAGAATAAGTAGTCCGTGCCGCTGCATACGCCGCAGATGACCGAAACCTGCTTTTTCATGCCCTTGGAGAACGTCCGCAGCTTGCGGTTTTCGTCCAGACCGAAGCCGTTCATCAGCTTGCGGTAGCGCGCTTCATCGAATTTGCTGTAAAAGCGCTTGTAGTAGTTTTTCATTTCCTTCGGTGTACTGTTCGGGAAAAAGAACTGCTCATCCGAGATGAAGAAAAACCGTTCCTTCATACCGATGTTCTCGAAAATGTCCTTGCCGTCGATCTGCACCGTGCCCTCATCCGGCTGCAAAATGCCGGCCAGCATGCGCAGGAACGTGGACTTGCCCGCGCCGTTCGAGCCGATCAAGCCGTAGACCGAACCGTCCTTGACTTCCGCACAGATGTGATCGACCGCCGTAATGTCCTCAAACCGCTTGGTCGCGTTGGTTGCCGTAATCATGTTCTGCTCTCTCCTTTCCTCTCTACCCAGCCGCGCATCTGTTCCTCGGTCGCCCCGAGCGAACGCGCCTGACCGGCCAGTGCGGTAATCTGCTCACCCAGTTCGTTAAGCCTCTGGGAACGCAGCGTCGCTGCATTGTCCGATATAAAATTTCCCCGTCCTTTTGCGGCGTAGATCACACCGCGGCGTTCCAGCTCTCCGTAAGCGCGCTGTATTGTGTTCGGGTTGATCGACAGTTCCATCGCAAGCTGCCGTACACTGGGCAGCTGGGTGTCCGCCGGCAGTGCCCCACGCAGAGCCAGTCCCTCAATGCCGTCCACCACCTGTTCATAGATGGGTCGGGCATCTCGATAGTCGATTTTAATCACCTGACGCGCCTCCTTTCCTTTTGTTGATTTGAGAGTGTATCAACTGTACTGTGTGTTTTAGTACAGTTAGAATATAACATGAACCAGACGGTATGTCAAGCATAATTTGTAGTTAGGCGTTAACGTGATAGATGGCCTTACCGCAGTGTGTGCCGAGGTCGTGCTCCAGGGCACCCTACAATTATATTCCTGCCATCCGAAAACTTTCCGAACATTTTTTGCATTCGTGCAAAAGAAAAAGGGCGCACAATGTGCGCCCTGCGGAGAACCATCCCTTCACGGTCATTCTCCATTTTCCATTTTCAATTCTCCATTATTTCCATTTCCACTCGCGGACTTCCGGCATATCCTCACCGTACTCGGTGATATACTGCTGATGCTGCACCAGCTTATCGCTCATCTTCTGATAGAGGTACGCGCCGCGGTTGCCAAGCTGCGGCAGGCGCAGCAGAACGTCCTTGACGAGGTGGAAGCGGTCGATATCATTCTGCACGCGCATATCAAACGGCGTAGTGATGGTGCCCTCCTCCCTATAGCCGCGAACGTGCAGGTTGCGGTTATGACGGCGGTAGGTCAGCTCATGAACGAGCGTCGGGTAGCCGTGGAAGGCGAAGATGATCGGCTTATCCTTGGTGAACAGCATGTCGTACTCGGCGTCGGACAGGCCGTGCGGATGCTCCCGCTCGGGCTGCAGCTTCATCAGGTCAACCACGTTGACAACGCGAACCTTGAGTTCGGGCAGCTCTTCCCGCAGGATGGATACGGCAGCCAGTGTTTCGAGCGTCGGCGTCTCGCCGCAGCACGCCATAACAACGTCCGGCTCTGCGCCCTGATCGTTGGACGCCCACTCCCAGATACCGATGCCCTGGGTGCAGTGCTGCACAGCCTGCTCCATGGTCAGCCACTGCGGACGCGGATGCTTGGATGCCACGATGACATTGACATAGTTGCGGCTCTTGATGCAGTGATCGAAGCAGCTGAGCAGGCAGTTTGCATCGGGCGGCAGGTACAGACGGACAACATCCGCCTTTTTGTTGGCGATGTGATCAAGGAAACCCGGGTCCTGATGGGTAAAGCCGTTGTGATCCTGCTGCCATACGTTGGAAGCCAGAATCAGGTTGAGCGACGCGATCGGCTGACGCCACGGCAGGCCGTTGCAGACCTTGAGCCACTTGGCGTGCTGTGCCGCCATCGAGTCGATAATGCGGATGAACGCCTCATAGCTTGCGAAAAAGCCGTGACGGCCGGTCAGCAGATAGCCCTCAAGCCAACCCTCGCACATGTGCTCGGACAGCATGCCGTCCATCACGCGGCCGCTTGCGGACAGGAATTCGTCGGTGTCCAGACGCTCGGCGTTCCACTCGCGGTCAGTGACCTCGAAAATGTGGCTCAGGCGGTTGGACATGGTCTCGTCCGGGCCGAATACGCGGAAGTTGCGGCTGTCCATGTTCAGCTTGATGACATCGCGGACATAAGCGCCAAGCTCGATCATATCCTGACCCTCAACACTGCCCGGAGCCGGAACATTCAGTCCGTAATCGCGGAAATCCGGCAGGCGCAGCTGGTGCATGAGCAGACCGCCGTTGGCGTGCGGGTTTGCGCCGATGCGGTGCTCGCCGGTCGGCGCCAGCGCCTTGAGTTCGGGAATCAGCTTACCGTTTTCGTCGAACAGCTCCTCCGGATGGTAGCTGCGCAGCCACTGCTCGAGCATGGGCAGGTGCTCCGGGCTGTCCATCATCAGCGGCACCTGATGCGCGCGGAAGCTGCCCTCGATCTGCTTGCCGTCCACGTTCTTCGGGCCGGTCCAGCCCTTCGGGGTGCGCAGCACGATCATCGGATAGATCGGACGGGTCGTGTCGCCGGTCTCGCGCGCGTGCTTGCGGATGGCGAGGATTTCCTCGGTTACGGTGTCGAGCGTGTCCGCCAGTGCGCGGTGTACCTTCATCGGCTCATCGCCCTCGACGAAATACGGCTTCCAGCCGCAGCCCTCGAGCATTTTGCGCAGTTCCTCCTCCGGAATGCGCGAAAGCAGGGTCGGGTTGGAGATTTTGTAGCCGTTCAGATGCAGGATCGGCAGAACAACGCCGTCCGTCACCGGATTGAGGAACTTGTTGCCGTGCCACGAGGTTGCCAGCGGACCGGTCTCCGCCTCGCCGTCACCGACAACTACGGTTGCGATCAGGTCGGGGTTATCCAGCACCGCACCGAAACCGTGCGCCAGAGAATAACCAAGCTCGCCGCCCTCGTGGATGGAGCCCGGGGTCTCCGGTGCAACGTGGCTGGCAATGCCGCCCGGGAACGAGAACTGCTTGAACAGGCGCTTCATGCCCTCGGTGTCCTCGCTGATGTTCGGGTAAACCTCGCTGTAGGTGCCCTCGAGATAGGTGTTCGCCACAAAGAAGTTGCCGCCGTGACCCGGACCGGACAGCAGGATCATATCCAGATCATACTGCTTGATGATGCGGTTCAGATGAACATAAATCAGGTTCTGACCGGGCACCGTGCCCCAGTGACCGACGATCTTCTTCTTGATGTGCTCGGGCTTCAGCGGCTCCTTGAGGAGCGGATTGTCGAGCAGGTAAAGCTGACCGGCTGCAAGATAATTTGCCGCCCGCCAGTATGCGTCCATTTTGTTCAGCATTTCGTCGTTGATGTGTGCTGCCATAGCGTAATGCTTCCTTTCTGCGGTTGACTGTATGCTTGGTTTTATTATTCTATCCGTTTTAAGGCAAATAATGCGATAAAACGTCCACCTGTTTTTTCATTCCTTATCACGCTGAGATAATAGCACATCGTTATTTATTTGTCAATATTACATTTGTCATTGATTCAGGCAGGAGTGAGGAGACAGGCATAATTGAAAATGGAGAATGGAAAATTGCGGCATAGCCTCAAGAGAAGGTGTCCTGGGGTATACATTTCATACGGTGATATCGCAATGCGAAGAAGGTTAAACCACAGCGTTCATTTTCCATCCTCCATTATTCCGAAAAAAAGAACAGCGTCCCGCTCTATCCAAGCGGAACGCTGTAATTTCATTGCATTTTTATCAAATCTGCGAAGTAAACACCTTATAGCCATCATCAGTGAGGGTGTCGATGAGGCGCTTGGCGTGGTCAACGCCGCCAACCTCACAGACGACATGGATAATCGCCTCGCCGATCTCGAGGTCCGTCTGTACGCGGTCATGCTGGAACAGGATGATATTGGCATTCTGCTGTGCAACGATGTGCGAGAAATGCTCGAGTGCACCCGGTGCATCCGGCATGAGCACAGAGAACTTCAGCTGACGGCAGCGGGTAATCAGGCCCTTTTCGACGATCTTGTGGATGAACGAAACGTCGATATTGCCGCCGGACAGCACGCAGACGACCTTCTTGCCCTTTACATCCACCTTGTTGTTGAGTACAGCCGCGAGCGGCGCCGCACCCGAGGTCTCAACGACCTGCTTGCAGCGCTCGAGCAGCAGCAGAACAGCGGAAGCAATCTCGTCATCGGAAACCGTGACAACGCGGTCCACATACTTCTTGATATACTCAAAGGTCTTTTCGCCCGGGGTCTTTACAGCGATACCGTCAGCGATGGTGTGCACGGTATCGGACGGAGTACGCTCACCGGTGCGGAACGAATTTGCGATCGCCGGTGCGCCCTCAGCCTGTACGCCGATGATCTGGATGCGCGGGTTGATCTGCTTTGCGCAGGCAGCCACGCCGGAGATCAGTCCGCCGCCGCCGGCCGGAACGAAGATCATGTCAACGCCCGGCAGGTCGCGCAGGATTTCCAGTGCGATGGTGCCCTGACCCGCCATAACATCCTCATCGTCAAACGGGTGGATGAACTCTGCGCCGGTCTCCTCGCAGATCTCGCACGCCTTGGCATAGGCTTCATCGTAAATGTTGCCCGCCAGAACAACCTCGGCACCGTAGCCCTGGGTTGCGGAAACCTTGGCGATCGGCGCGGAACGCGGCATAACGATGGTGGATTTTACACCGGCAGCGGTTGCCGCAAAGGCAACGCCCTGTGCATGGTTGCCCGCAGAGGACGCAACAACGGCGTGCAGGTCGCCCTCAGCGAAGCGCTTCATAATCTTATTGTAAGCACCGCGCACCTTAAAGGAGCCGGTCTTCTGCTGATTTTCGTACTTCAGATAAACCTCTGCGCCGGTCATGGCGGAGAAGGTGCAGGACGTAGACAGCGGAATGTTGTGGATGACGTTTTTCAGTCGGTCCGCAGCTGCCTCGAAATCTTTTAATTCTAACATTGAGCATCTTCCTCGTTTTTGCAAGATAGATTTATAATATCACTTTCCGTTTTTGATTGCAAGATATCCGGGCACATTACCTTACATTATTATAGCATTCTGTTCAATATGTACAAAGAATCCGCATTCCCCGCGTTGTGTGTGCATTGCGAGAAAACGGCCGCATCGTGTACTCATTTCGCACCGGTATCCTGCAGGGTGCGGCAAGGTGAATTGTCCGCAAGGGCAGGAGCAGCCGCTCCGGCGTTCCCCGCCCTGCGGAACCGGTTGAACGATGCGTTAATTCTCCATTTTCCATTTTCAATTCTCAATTTTGTTGCCATTTCTACATGAATTTGTTATACTGTAAATTAGATTATTGTGGGAGGAACTGCAATGGACGAGCAAACCCGTGGATTCCGCAGTGCCATCTTCGGCGGCTTTAACCGCGAGGACGTAATGCATTACATAGAAGAAACCGACACGAAATACTACACCGAGACTGCCGAGCTGCGCTCTCAGCTGACCGAGGCTCAGTCCGCGATGAACGAGCTGCGCACGCAGAACGAGGCGCTTACCGCGAAGAACGCCGAGCTGCTCGAACGGCTGGGCGAAATGACGCTGGATACCGATAAAATCCGCGCACAGCTGGACCAGATCGAAAGCGGTTTTTCCCTTCAGGCGACCGAGATCGAGGCGCAGAACGCCCGTGCGGCGCAGCTTGCGGCGGAAAACGACCGGCTGACCTCGGAGAACGCCAAGCTGTCAGCCAAATGCGGTGAATACGATGCGACCAGAGAGAAGATCGCCGAGATGGAGCTTTCCGCGTACCGGCGCGCCAAGCAGATCGAGGAGGATGCCAAGGTTGAGCTGCAGAAGCTGCGCCGCAAGTCGATGGAGACCATCGAGCAGGTGCGCCGCCAGCTGGATGCCACCAAGGAGAACTACCGCACCGTGCTGGCACGCAACCAGCAGGAATCCGCCGAGATGGCCCGCAAGGCCGGTGAAGTGCTCGGCGAAATTGACAAGATCAGCGCGTCGCTCGGCAAAAAAGACGGCGAGGCGCCCCATCCCGAGCCGGACAAGGCAAAAAACGGACTGCGTGAGGTTCTGAACAATCTGCGCCCGAAAACGGAGGAATAAGCATGGCACACTACGATTTGAAAACCGAACAGCTCAAGGAAATGGCGCCGAAGCTGCGTGCGGGCGACACCGTAACGCTGACCGGCACGGTCTACACCGCGCGCGACGCCGCACACAAGAAGATCGTTGCCGCGATGGACGCAGGCGACAAGCTGCCGTTCGACCTCGACGGCGCGGCGATCTACTATGCGGGTCCGACACCCGCAAAGCCGGGTCAGGTCATCGGCTCGGTCGGCCCGACCACCTCCGGCCGTATGGACCCGTTCGCACCGCGTCTGCTCGATGCAGGTCTTGCCTGCATGATCGGCAAGGGCGTGCGCAATCAGGGCGTGCAGGACGCAATGGCGCGCAACGGCGCGGTTTATATGGTAGCCATCGGCGGCGCAGGCGCGGCGAAGGCGGCATCCATTAAAAATGTCGAGGTTATCGCGTATGACGAGCTGGGCTGTGAGTCGGTCAAGCGCCTGACGGTCGAAAACTTCTCGGCTATCGTGTCGCAGGACTCGGTCGGCGGCAACCTCTATACCGAGGGCGTCGCGAAGTACAAGAAGGATTAAGCCGGCAGTCTGCGGAAAAAGCGTGGTTTCGAGCGAGAAACGGGAACAGTTTCATATTTTCCCCTCTCCGGGCATAGCCTGTTATGACAGGCACCGGGGAGGGGATTTTTCTTGAAATACGGCTTTGGACGCACGGCGGCGCAGGTTGTCTGCACGATTTTCGCGCTGTGCTTCGGCATCGCTCTGCTGCGGCAGGACAGGATGCAGACGGTGTTTTCCGAGGAGAGCGTCACGCTCCCGATCATCATGTACCACAGCATCCTGAAGGACAGCGCCCGGCAGGGCAAATACGTCGTGTCGCCCGAGGTGCTGGCAAGCGACCTCGACGCACTGCGCGAGCGCGGCTACGAAACCGTGACGGTCGAGGACCTTGTCGCCTACACGCAGAGCGGTGCGCCGCTCCCGAAAAAGCCGGTCATGCTGACTTTTGACGACGGCTACTATAATAACTACGTCTACGCCTGTCCGCTGCTGCGGCAGAGGGGAATGCGTGCGGTCGTGTCCATCATCGGCAGCCAGACCGCGCTTTTCACCGAAAACGGCGAAGAAAACGCCTACTGGTCGCATCTGCGGGCGGAACGGCTGCGCGAAACCGAGGATGTGTTCGAGGTGCAGAACCACTCGTGGAACCTGCACGAATACGGAGAGCGGCGCGGCTGCCTGCGGCGGCGCGGCGAGGATGAAAGCCGCTACGCCGACCTGCTGCGCGAGGACACCGAGCAGACCCAGAAGCTCATCACCGGCATGGGACTGCCGTCACCCGTGTGCTACACCTATCCGTTCGGGGCGTGCTCGGACGAGAGCGAAAGCATCCTGCGCGAGATGGGCTTTCTCTGCACGCTCGGCTGCGAGGAGCACAGAAACACGATAACGCGCGACCCGGCGTCGCTCTATCGGCTCGGACGGTTCAACCGCGCCGCGTTCGAGTCCACGGAGGACTTTCTCCGGCGCGTACTGGGGGAGTGAGAGCATGAAGTTTTCCGAGCTGCACTGCCGCGAGGTCATCAATCTCTGCGACGGGGTGCGTATGGGGGAGGTGTGCGACCTCGTGTTCGACCCCGCCTGCGGCCAGATCAGCGCCATCGTTGTGCCCTCCGCGAGCGGGATACTCGGGATGTTTTCGCGCGAGGGCTGCGTCATTCCGTGGAGCTGCATCGAAACCCTCGGAGAGGACTACATACTGGTGAGATTTCGGGGGAAAGATAGATAAAGAGTGAAGAGTGGAGAGTTTGCGAGGGAAGGGAGAAAAAGAGTGGAGAGAGCGAAAATTGCGAAAAAACTGCTTCAAAATGCAAAATTATGATTGACACGGGGCGGAACAGATAGTATACTATTAGAGCATGAAATTCGCACATCCCGTAATGAAAGCAGTCGGTGACGGTTTTTCCGTTGCTGCTGTCAGATGATCTGGGATGGAGGAAAAACCAAGGAGGAAAATTAAAATGGCAGTAATTTCTATGAAGCAGCTGCTCGAGGCCGGCGTACACTTCGGCCATCAGACCCGCCGCTGGAACCCGAAAATGGCAACCTACATCTTCACCGAGCGCAATGGTATCTATATCATTGACCTCCAGAAGACTGTAAAGAAGCTCGAGGAAGCATA
>ENA-ORCP01003200-ORCP01003200.1-human-gut-metagenome-genome-assembly--contig:-NODE-3200-length-12411-cov-3.195719_pt1 | contig 12411 bp, 10 predicted proteins | sample MGYA00242990_ERZ507991 | MGnify/ENA primary metagenome ERZ507991 (study PRJEB26167, sample SAMN06115496) | human gut metagenome | host: Homo sapiens | place: China:Henan | collected 2015-05-07... | reverse complement strand
GGCGCCAGATCCCCTGGTAGGGGAGCCTTTGGCAAAGAGGTTTCGTTTTCGATGAAACCGACTGGGGCTTACTGGAAAACGTCACGGAATGCCAAAGCCTCCCCTACTAGGGGAGGTGGCATCGAGCGAAGCGAAGATGTCGGAGAGGTTTCGTCCCCACAAAAACAAATCCCCCACACCGGGCGTCTCCGGTGCGGGGGTGCGGGAATGGAATCCGGGAATGTCTTCAATCGCTTCTGTCACAGAAGACAACGATGCGGGTCTTGCCACCGTAGGTGCAGGTGTACAGCACCAGATCGTGGCCGCTGTGCTCCACGGCCTCCACATCGGTGGGGTCGTGGACTTCAATGGCAGAAACCGTGTAGTGGTTCTCGATGCCGTCCATGTCGGTGAAACGGACCTCATCGCCCAGGGCGAGGGTGCCGATCTTGCCGAAATGCGACTCGTAGTTGTGCGCCGCGATGACGAGATCATCGGTGCGGGAGGAGCCGAACTGGCGGCAGGGGGAAATTTTGAGTTTGGGGTAGCTCCACTCGCTCATCACCGGCAGGTCGATGCCAATGGCGGGGATGGAGACAGTGCCCACATATTCGTAGCCGTCCAGCTCCACCACGGGCAGCTCCGGGTCAAGGGAGCTGTAGTCGATGGCGGGAGCCGAGGCCGCGCTCTGCGTTTGTTCAACGACTTTTTCCTGTAGATCCTGTACGACGGTCTGGGCTTCCGCGCCGGCCTGAGCGTCCTCCCAGCGGTTGTAGCCGTAGAGGCCCAGCGCCGCCAGCAGCAAGACGACTCCCAGCAGGACACAGAGGACGCCCGGGGATGCTTTACGCATTGTCATCCTCTTTCTTCTTGGTGAGGAGGATCACGCCAGCCGCCAGGAACAGGGTGCCCAGCCCTGCCAGCACCGGCACGGGCCAGTTGAGCTGCCCGGTCTGGATCAGCTTGGGGGCACGCGCGTCAGCCACCGGAGGATTGACGGGCGTTTCCGCGACGGGCACCGCGGGCACCGTGGGGGTGGTATCCGGCCGCGCGTCCAGGACCGGCGGGTTCACCGGGGTCTCCGGGGCAGGCACCACAGGCGTGGGCTTCGGGTCCGGGGTGTAGGGGATATCCGGGATATACGGCGGATTGTACGGCGGATCGTACGGGTCGTCCGGGGCGGAGTTGTTGAACGTGTTGTTGAACAGGATGCTGTCTTCCTTGTCATTGGAGGACTGGTCGGCCTCATAGACCTTGGCCACGGCCACCAGCGTGTCGCCGCTCCAGCTCACGGTGACACGGAGCACCATGGTGCGGGTGTCGTAAGTGCCGTTGAGGGAGCCGCCTTTCAACTGGGCCACCTCGTACTCATAGGTACCGGGGGCCGTGAAGACGAATGTCTCCGGGAATGTGGCGGTGGTCATATAACCGTTGGAACGGGTGCAGTCCGCCGTGTTGACGAACGCTTCCAGTGCGGCGGCATCGCCGGGCATGGGGGCTTTTTTGCGGGGGGTCAGGCGGATGGTGAGCTGCTCGTCGGGGATGGCATTGCCCGTGCACTTGACGTTGACCGTCAGGTTTTTCAGCTCCACGCGCTGTTCCGTTGCCGCAAAGGCCGCGGGCAGGCTCAGGCTCAGGCAAAGCACCAGCGCCAGCAGCGCCGCCGCGAATTTTCGGATCTTCATTTCATCCCCTCCTTTACTGCTCCGGCGTTGTCATCCACGCCAGAAGAATGGTTCTTGCATCGGTAAACTCAGTGGAACAGGTGGACATGGCCAGCACCTGTGCCCCCTCCCGCGCCCGGACGGTGTCCAGCGTGTCAGAGTGCAGGTACAGCGCGTTCTCCTGTGCGAAATCGAGCAGACCGTTCAGGTTTGCGTCCCACTGGTTCACGTCGAAGATGGCATCCTCGGACGCGGGCACCAGCAGACAGGCGAAAATTTGTAAGTGGTAGGTGCGGTCGGGCAGGACCAGCGTGCCGGTGGTGTTCTCGTGGAAGAACGCCTCGTCCTTGTACAGGTCAAGATCTCCAAACATCTTGCTGTTTTCCATGTGGTGGCCGTACAGCAGCGAATACGGATCGTGGAAGCTGCCATCACAATCGGAATCCAGGAAGATGCTGCCGGCCAGCGCAAAGTCGCCGTAGACATCGGTGTTGATGTAGCTGAAATTGTTCTCGCCCTGCACCACAGGGTAATCAATGGCGGTGTTGTCCAGGGTGAGCCAGGCTTTCACGTCCGAGTTGATGGCCAGCAGCTCCTCAAAGGAGGCGCCGTTCTCGCCATCGGCGGCAGGCTTGAACTGCAGCAGCTCGCCCTGCACGTTATCCACGGCGGCATAGACCTGGTTGTTATCCCACAGCGCGTAAGCGGAGTAAGCGCCCGCCGTGAGGAGGAACAGCACCACCACCGCGCTGATCAGGAAGTCGGCTGTCCGCAGCGCTACACGTTGCCAAGTGATACAGCCCACCTCCAGTCAGCTTGCGATGTTGGTTCTTGTTCAGAGAATTGCGAGTCCGGTTGGAACCTCTCCGTCATCTTCGCTTTGCTCGATGCCACCTCCCCCAAAGGGGTGAGGCCTTGGCAGGCGGTGCGGGCCAAACCTCTCCGTCACGCCTGCGGCGTGCCACCTCCCCTGATAAGGGGAGGCTTTGCGGCGGTGAAGTTTTATCGCAACACCGTGTGTTACTGCGAAACGAAATCTCTTTGTCAATGGCTCCCCTTTTCAGGGGAGCTGTCGAGCGGATGCGAGACTGAGAGGTTGTGTTTGCGGAGAGAGTGTTCAATTACTCTTCCTCGCGGCGCTTCTTGATGACCAGCATCATAGCACCACCAGCCACAACGGCCAGCATCAGCATGTAAGGAGCGTTGTCGAGGATAACGCCGGTATCAACAGTGCCTTCTTTAACGTTCGTAAATGCAGCCGTAATTTCCTGGCCATCCGTAGTTCCGTTATATTTAGTACCTTCCGTCTTCTTCAGCATGCTGTACTCAGTATATGCCGTATAACCCTCGGCAGGAGTTTCTTCGACGGACCAAATAATATCTTTCGGCAGGTTCTCAATATAAATGCTGTCGCCATGCTTCAGCTGGAAAGTATAAGTGGTCATTTCGCCTGCTTTAACGGAAACACTCTTAGGATTATCGGTCTTAGTACCGCCCTTAACTTCATAGCTGTCAGGATAAGTCACACCAGCTGCGCCTGTAAGCTTCAGCGTATAAGTAAAGTAATCATTCTCCTTATCGCCCATATCGCCCTTAACCGTCTTGGTCATGGTCAGCGTATTAGCCGTATAAGTATTTTCAAAAGCATCATCGCCATTGATCTTCTCTTTGAAAGTCTTTCCGTCTTCGTCCAGAGTCCAGAACGAAACAGATTTGACCTCAACACTAGTGTTTTCATCGCTTGCATTACCGACCGTAACTTTCATACCGATTGCAGGCGCATAGGTCACACCAGCGGTATGATTGTTGGTCTCAGTGATCTTGTAGTTATAAATACCAACAGTGCGGTAATTAACGCTACTGAAGTCAACAGCGATATCTTTTGTGTTATTCTGCGTTGCCGCACCGCCTGCTAAATAAGCAGCATTGCTAATCACAGGAACCTTTCCGGGATCAGTAGCACCTTTCTCACCGCCAAGATATTCAGCAGTAAAGCTAAAAGTCTCTATCGGAGAACTACCAATACCAACCAAGGTATAGGTTTTCTTCAGCGATACAGTACCATCGGCAGGAGTCTGCGCCTGACTACTAGCACCTGTTGCCGCAAAGCTCGGCATTGCCATGGTTGCCATCATCGCAACGGCGACGACACCAGCAAACAATTTCTTGAGTTTCATGTGGATTCCTCCTAAATATTATATCAACGTTTTCAATAACTTACAAGCTCCGCCGCCGCAGCAGGGTGATCACCTTTGCTTTGACGTCGGTGAGGGCCACCGGGCCAAAATCCCGGCTGTCCTCGGATTGCGTGCGGTAGTCCCCCAGGATGAAGACGCTGTCCGCGGGGACGGTGTAGGGGTACTCGAGGGTGTCTTTCGCGTAGGTGGGGTAAAGGATCTCGCCGCTCTGGGCCGAGCCGTTGACGATCAGCGTTCCCGAGTCGTCCAGTGCGATGAGGTCGTTCTCGCGGCCCAGGACACGGCCCACCCGGAGCTTGCCGTCCTGCTCGTAGAGCACCACGTCGTTCTTGGCGTAAGTGCCCTGCAGCCGGTAGCCGATCAGCAGGTCGCCGTCCTTGACAGCGGGAAACATGCTGTTGCCGGAGGCCTGTGTCAGCAGGAACACCTGCGTGAACAGCACCCACGCGGCTGCCGCCAGCACCACCACCCGGCCCAGTAAACTGAGTGCGTCCCGGCGGTCCTGCGCGGCGTTGCGCCGCTTGTGCAGGGCTCTGCGCCCTGCCGTGAGCGGGTCTTGCGGAGGGAGTGTTTTTGCGGCTTTCGCCATCAACATCCCTCCTCAAGGTTCTCTCCGGGAGGGGTATGGGCTTCCAGCAGGGCGTTATACCTTGCTCTCTCGGCCCGGATGGCGTTTTCGTACAGGCCGTAGAGCTCCTCCAGCTTCTTCCACATCTGCACTTCATCCACGCCGCCGAGCAGGTTCTTGCGGAACTTCACCTTGCGGTACCATTCCACGATCTCCAGCTGCTCCTGGCTGATGCAGTTTTCCTCCGCGCCGGGCAGGCGCTGTGCGGGCTGCGGGCCTCCTTTGGCTTTTTCTTTTGCCATCCATCCACCTCCTTTCGTGATTTTATTTGGCTTGGAAGTTGGCTTATTCATCGTCGTCGTTCTTCCGTTTCCGGAGGAAGAGCAGCACGCCGCCGCCCACGACGACCACGAGGATCAGGATGTAGGGGAGGGTATCGAGGAGGACACCGTTGTCGATTTCGCCATCACGATGATTTGTAACGATGATTTCAATCTCGTTCAGCTGCTCAACCATCTCTTTTGTGATGGTAATTTCGATAGATTTCGGAGTTGTCGAGGTATCGAACGCCCGATTCAGCAGTTCGGTTCTACCCGGACCATAGATTTGAGCCGTAGTCTCATAATTTTCAGCTCCGGCTTCTGTGATCGTCACAGTGTCACCAGTCTGAACCAGGAAATCATCAATCACTCGGCTCTGTCCGGAGGCCAGTGTGAAACTTTTCTTCACATTGCCCTTTTTATCAACGACTGTGAATTCAAACTCTTTTTCGTGGTCGCCAAACCATCCAGTGACTTGTTTTGTGACTTTGATTTCTCGTTGTGTTTCTGGTACCCAGAGAGCGTAGAACTTGACAACGCCATCGTTAAGGTCGCTTTCTTTTGGTGTGTAACTCCAATCGCTACTTTCCAAAAGCCGACTTGAGTTCGCTTCATATTCTCCACTCGTCTGATCCTCAAGATACCAGCCGACCAAGATGTAATTTACACCATCTTTTCCAACTTTTTTGCTGCCGATGGTTCGCTCTGTAGTCAACGGAACTTTTTCGTCCTGCTTGTATGTTCCATCGTCCACCAAAGTCCACTCTTCGACCGTATCCGGGTCGCGTTCATAGAACTTTGCATCGTACGTCCACTTGTTGACAATCGTAAGTTCGCAATCGATATGGTAGGGATATGTGCCGCCATTATCTCGGGAAATCTTACAGGGCGTCAGATGAATTTCTGTTACATCGTCCTTGTTCGTCAGCATTCCTTGGTAGGCAGTTTGTGTACTGGCCTGCGTCCAAATGTAATCGAACCAACCACTATCACGTTTTACAACGAAATATCCATTGGTTGCATCCCATTCCAAGCCAGAATCGTTTGAACCTGTAATGTAATTTGTCACATTCTGGGTTCTGGTGGTAACAATATTCTTTTGATAGGTATCGTCGCTCTGTGACCAGACTGCCGCCGGGTAAATACCATGTTTTCCTACATTAATCGTACCCAACATATCACTCTCACCTGCGCCGGGCAGCCAATTCTTCGAATCATTTGACATCTGCTTTCCGCCTGTAGGAACTTTCAGGAAGTAGATTGCAGCATTTCCTTCATAGCTATCTGTCCACTTTTTTGTTGTAACATAGAACTGCTCTGAAGTTTGATAATAGCGCCAGGACCATTCGTTATATGCCCAATACTGGTGCGTGATAGTCGCTGTTGTACCTTCTACATTGGAGTTATCTTTAATTGTGATTGTCTGCTGGTCGTCAGATGTTCCTCGAATTACTATTTGAGAGTTATTGCTATTCCATCGGTCCTTCCAATTACTAGAATTCCAACTACTAGAGTGCCAACTACTAGAGGAACCTGTAACGGTAACTGTTGCCCCCGGCTCAATGGTAAACGTTGCGCCATTGCTCAAAGACATTGTTGCCACACCGTATTCATCCGCATATTCATCCGCAACGCCCAAATCTTCACTTGCAAGACTCAGATAGCTGACTTCATTGCTCGTCACGCCATTGTCTGCCACTGCAATGGCAAACGGAGAGAAGCTATTGGGTGTAAATGTAAGCGCCCCATCCGCAGAGACTTCCACAGGAATTTCCTCAAAGCCACTGCCCTGATGGAAAACTTTCACATCTGCTGCGCTCTCCACGCCAAGACCCGTGATGGTAACTTTTTTCGGAGATTCAATTGCAATGCCATCACGATCTTTAGGCGAGAGATCGAACATGTAGATAACATTATATTCATCCCAGTCGATCTCATCCAGAACCTTTTCACCCAACTCACTGGCTTTGCTCTCGCTCAACTTGGAAACCGTCAACGCCGGTGCATCTTCTACTTTAAAAGATACTTCTTTGTCGCCAAAATCGACCTTTTTAACTTCCGGTTCCAGCTCTTTCCACTTCGCGTAGACTTCCACGGTCGTGCCCTCGGAAACGTACAGGTGCTCGTCAAACACGAACTTCTGCTCGTCGCCCAGATCGTCGGTGTAGTACCAGCCTGCAAAGGTGCGGCTGTTGCCCTCGGGGTCATCGTTGGAGGTGGGGTCCGCGAACTGGTAGTCTTTCAGATTCGCGCCGTCGGCGGCGGTCATGATGTGGTAGCAGCCCTTGTCGGTGCCGTACATGGCCAGATACTGTTCCACGGTCATCTCAGCGGTCTCGGCGTCGGTGGCGATGTCCGCGAGGTCGTAGCTGCTCATCTTCTTGAGCCAGAAGTGGTAGATGTTGGTGGGGATGGAGAACGCCGCGTCCATCTGATCCAGCACCTGGTCGCCATCGGGGAGCGCGGCCGCGTCGTCCTCGGGGAACGTCGTGCCGCTGGTGTCGTACTCATAGACGATGTTGCCGCTTGCGTCGGTGGTGGTCTTCGTCGCGCCCTCTTCGGCAGGGGTGTCATCGGCCACGGGGGGCTCGCCGCCCTCGACGGGTTTTTCCACCTCATTGTCCATGGCTGCGGGCTCGTCCGCCACGGCGAAGTCGTCATCCATGGCCGCGGGATCGTCCGCCACGGCGAAGTCGTCATCCAGCGCCGCGGGCTCGTCGTAGAGATCCATGGGTTCCGGCTCCGTGCCGGGGTCGGCGGCTTCCACTACTTCGGTGTCCGGCGTGTCAAGCTCCACGCCCGTACCGTTTGCAAAGGCGGGCAGCAGACAGCTGCACACGAAAATCAGCGCGAAGCACAACGCAAGCACCCGTTTGGCCAGCGGAAGCTTTTTCGCCGTGTGTTTTGCAAGATTTTTACGCATTTTTCATGCCCTCCTTTGGTATAGAGTCCGGGGTCGTGTCCATTCCCGATGTCTTGGCAACAAAAAAGGCTGCATCCGCACCCCGCCTGTCACAGCGGTGTTGAATGCAGCCGAACTATCTTCTGCTTTTCTGGCGTTTCCCTCCGGGGAATGCCAGCACAAAAGACTCCAAGCTTTGCGTCCCCGGCTCACGCCAGGTTTGCCAAAGTTTTCAGTTTCGCGGGGTGTTCCCGGCTGCTGGTACTATCCTACACAGCCCGGAATGCAAAAGGTGTCATTCGGTGGCGGGGCGCTGATTTTTCCGCCTGGCCGCCCGGCCCTTTCACTGGTGTTATTTTACCAAATTTGGCCTTGTCCATGCAAGTGTCCAAATGGACACAAAAACGGAATTTGCGTCTGTTTTTATCCAAAATCAGCCATTTCTTGTAGAGATTGCCCAATATATCCCCCCCAAAAGTTTGTGCACTCTACCAACAAAAAGTTACAAATTTGTGTCTGCTAACCCGTACAAAACAGACACAGGTCGGATAAATAAGTATTACTATATCGGTTGAGTTTGCGGGAGTTTCTGGAATTTCATCCGTTTCCGGGACTCCCGGAAACGCTGCAAAACCTCTCCGTCATCTTCGCTCACTCGAAAGGCGTCCTTTGTCCAACCTCTCAGTCTCGCATCCGCTCGACAGCTCCCCTGGCAGGGGAGCCATTGACAAAGAGATTTCGTTTCGCAGTAACACACGGTGTTGCGATAAAACTTCACCGCCGCAAAGCCTCCCCTTATCAGGGGAGGTGGCACGCCGCAGGCGTGACGGAGAGGTTTGGCCCGCACCGCCTGCCAAGGCCTCACCCCTTTGGGGGAGGTGGCACGGCGAAGCCGTGACGGAGAGGGCAAGGATGCTGACAAAAAGCAAAAAACGCAGCGATACAAGCCCTGTTTGTCAGAGACATCGTATCGCTGCGCTTTCGTGTTTTATTTGCCGGGCTTGCCCTCTCAGGCGCTGGCGCGCCAGCTCTCCCAAAGGGAGAGCCCTTGGCAAAGAGGTCAAGCCCTCGTGTACGCCTCCATGCCGTGGTCGGCAGGCGGATAGTACTCCATCAGGCTGATGTAGTCCTCGCAGTGGTGGCAGAACGCCGCCCGCACCACCACATCGGCGGAGTCGGGCTTCATGGACATGAACATAAAGATGTACCGGGCCATGGCGGCCACCGTGCCGCTGTCGATGCCGTAGTACAGGCCCACGGCCAGCACCGGGATGACGGCCTGCTTCACCCGCGGGGGCACTTCCACATGGTAGGTCTTGCCCCGCAGGGTGAGGTTGCCGTCGTTCTGCTCCAGCTTTTCCAGCAGGGGGCGGCTCAGGGCGGAGGCGTTGTGGACGCTCTTTTCCAGCTTGGCCTCGTCCACGTTCCGCATGTTGCCCAGGCCCCGCAGGCGGGCCTCCACTTCCTCGTCGGTCAGGAGATAGCCCTCGGTGCACTCGGCCTCGTTGCGGAGGAAAGCGCACTGGATCATGTCCATCAGCACGGCCTCGTACTTATCGTGGAACTGCTGCTTGCTGCCAAAGAACGTTTCCAGCCGCTCCATGACGCCGTCGGTGTCCTCCTTGGTGGCCAGCCCGCTGATGGTCAGGGGCACCTCGCTGAAGCTGGCGCCCCGGACATCAAGGTCGGCCAGCTCTTTCTCGTTTTGGGTGGAGGGCAGGAAGCGGTCATTGCCGTTCCGGTGGTAGCCCCACTCGGCGGGCAGCACCCGGGGGACGAGGTCGCCGCTGGAAAGGATGTTATAGATGTTGCTGGCGGCCCAGGTGGTTTTCAGGGTACCGTCGGCGTTGTGGTTGTTGTCGTAGTCCAGCTGATAGTCCGGGTAACTGGCGGCGGTCAGGGCCACCGGCGTGGCAAAGGTGTAGACGAAGACGTTTTTGCGGTCGATCTCGGGCAGGTCCTTGTTGATGCGGGCCGCCAGCAGGTTGGCGACGGCCGCGCCCCGGCTGTAGCCGCCCACCCAGAGCTTGACGGTGCCCGTGGCGCCCTGCTTTGCGGCCGCGGCTAAATAGCTCTTGAGGGAGGCCAGCACCTCCGCCACCGGGATGACGAAGCCCGCGTGGCCCGCCCCCACACCGGTGTGCAGGTTGCTGACCCACTCGCCGCCGTAGCCGCCGCCCCGCAGGATGACGGCCACGATGGTGGCGCGCTGGCCGTTCAGGGTGATGGTCTTCCGGGCCAGGCTGTGGCCCACAAAGTCCCCGGCCTGCCCCACGTCGATGTCGTAGTGGTAGAACACGGGGTCGGCAAAGCCCAGCGTCGCAAAGGCGTCGGCAAGGTTGGCCTCCCGGCCCACCTCCCCGTTGGCCCAATACCGGGCGTCGCTGGCTGCCGTGTTGAAGGCGGCCCCCACCAGCCCCAGGGTGGCCAGGGCCAGGCTGTGGTCGTACTCCATGGAGGAGCGGGCAAAAAAGCTGTCACTATAATAGTAGTCGTGGGGCACGTCGGTCAGGCTCAGCTCACTGCGGAACCGCATGGAATAGCGGCCATCCGCCACCGCCCGGCCCACCGCGCCCTGCGTGTTTTCCGCCGCCGCCCTGGGCACCGCCAGCGCCGCCGCCGAAAGGGCCAGCGCTTTACAAAAATCACGTCGTTTCATGGGGTCTGTTTTCCCTCCTGACGGATCCAACTCTGTGGAATACTTTGTTTTCTGGCGATAGTATACCGTATTTTATCACAAGACACAATGGATAATTTGCAAAAAAAAGACCTGCACTTTACCATGCAGGCCGTTTTGTGGTATTCTGTTCTCAGTGCTCCATCTGCTTGCAGTAGTCCACGATGTGGTGGAACATCTGCTCCACGGCGGGGGCCATGGCGGTGGGCCGCTGGACGGCCAGGCCGACCACACGGTCTTCCTCCGGGTCGATGGGGTAAATTTTGATGTTGGCGGTGCACTGGCTCAGCAGCAGCCGGGGCATGATGGAGATGCCCATGCCCGCCTCCACCATGGCGATGTTGGACTGGTCATCAATGACATGGCAGCGGCGCTCGGTGCTCAGGCCGTACTTTTTGAGGAACTGGCGCATCTCGGCGTCGGTGGCGTCCCACTGCACCACGAAATTCTGGCCATCCATCAGGGCGGGGGTCATCACGCCGTTTGGCGGCTCCGGCCAGTCGCCGGGGGTGATGCAGAGCAGCGGCTCCTTGAACAGCTCGGTGAGGGCAAATTCCTCCCGGCAGGTGGAGGAGAGGAACGCCAGGTCGATCTGGCCCGTGCGCAGCCACTCCTTGACATCATCGTAAGTACCCTGATATACTTCCACTTCGATCTGCGGGTACTGGGCCATAAAGCCCTTGAGGATGCCCGGCAGCATCCCGGCGCAGACGGAGTTGAACGCGCCCAGCTTCACCTTGCCCTTTTCCAGGCCGTTGAGGCGGGCAATGCTCTGCTGCAGCGCCTCGTCGCTGTTGAGCACTGCCCGGATGGACGGATACAGCGAGGCACCGTAGCTGGTCATGGTCACGCCGTTCTTCCCGCGATTAAATAAGGTAAAGCCCAGCTCCGCCTCCATCACCGCGATGGCATGGCTGATGGCCGAGGGGGTCAGGTGCAGCTGCTGTGCCGCCTTGTTAAAGCTGCCCTGGCGGGCCACAGCATCAAAAATCTCATAAGAAAACAGCGTCATACCTCAATGCCTCCTTCCCGTTACTCGTTCGGAGACGCCCGATCTTCTGTGAATCTTTTTCATCTTGCTCTTGTTGGAGTTCAATTTTCTTTTTGAGTGTACTATCCCGCCCGGCCTTTGTCAAGCATTTTGGTGCGATTTTTGCGCCATTCCGGTGCATTTTGCCCAAGAATTGCAGGATTTTTGGCCGGAGCGCCGTATCCTCTACAGAAACGTTTTTTATTTTTGTTTCCACAGCTGCTCATATCTTTTGAAAAGAGGGATCCTCTATGACCGAGACTATCCGCCCCTCCACCCGCTTCGGGTTCAGCGGCACGACACTCAAGTACATCGCCTGCGGCACCATGCTGCTGGACCACATCGGCGCTTCCTGCATCGAAAGCCGCTATTCCTATTACACAGCAGCCCCCTCCGCCCTTGTCACGCTGGATCTTGTGCTGCGGCTCATCGGACGGCTGGCGTTCCCCATCTTCTGTTTCCTGCTGGTGGAGGGCTTTCTGCACACGCACGACGTCAGGCGCTACTTTTTGCAGCTTCTGGGCTTCGGGCTGGTGAGCGAGCTGCCGTTCGACCTTGCCTTTTTCCACACCCCATTCTACTGGGGCCACCAGAATGTCTACTGGACGCTGGCTCTGGGCGTGCTGGCCATGGCCGCCCTCCGGCATTTTCAGACGGCCGCGGGTGCCGCGACCTGGCAAGGGCTGCTCTGCGCAGGCGGCTGTATCCTCCTGGCGTATCTGGCCCAGACAGACTATGACGGCATCGGCGTCATTATCATCTGCGCGCTGTATCTCACCCGCACAAACCGCAAGTGGCAGTGCCTCGTGGGGGCCGTGCTCTTTGCCTTTGAGATCACCGCGCCGCTGGCGTTCGTGTTCCTCTGGTTCTATAACGGGCAGCGCGGTGCCTGCAGCAAGGCGCAGAAGTGGGGCTTCTACCTGTTTTATCCCGTCCACCTGGCCGTGCTTGCCTGCATCACCAACCTGCTGCTGTAAAAAAGCCGATAAAAATGGCAAAAGCCCGGTGATTTCAAAGAATCATCGAGCTTTTTCTTGGCGGAGTAGGAGGGATTTGAACCCTCGCGCCGTTGT
>ENA-ORCP01003198-ORCP01003198.1-human-gut-metagenome-genome-assembly--contig:-NODE-3198-length-12420-cov-3.780766_pt1 | contig 12420 bp, 9 predicted proteins | sample MGYA00242990_ERZ507991 | MGnify/ENA primary metagenome ERZ507991 (study PRJEB26167, sample SAMN06115496) | human gut metagenome | host: Homo sapiens | place: China:Henan | collected 2015-05-07 | study... | reverse complement strand
CAAAAAAGATAATAGGCCGTCACCTCCGGCAAATTCGCGCTCTCGGTCGGAGGAACGATGTCGATGGGAAAGGATATGGTTGCTTTAAAACGCCGGAGTCCTTTGTCGGTATCTGCGATGCGTCCCATTCATCCTTTATTGGGAGGCCTCGAACGGGATAAAGAGAATATCACCTTTGACCGTAGTGACCGGCCTGAGTGGCATCCGGTTAATGTACGGATAGAGGGTAGTGACCGTTTAATGACAAAGGAAGAAATAGAGGCATATTTGCAGAATAACAACCGTACTTTAACCAAACGGATTTGGATTCCTGACAATACCCGGGCAACAGGTTTGTTTGTTGCTGACATGGCTATTGATTTGAGGGCTTTATTTTGCGTTACCACCAATCAGCATGAACCGGAATTGTCCCCGGAGATGATTACTGCCCTGGAAGCTGAAGGGTGGGTGAAATCGAAAAATGTTTTCGGAGAATGTCTGGTCATGCCGAAGGCTGAAAGAGAAAAGATCATTCCTGTATTGGCAAATGCTTTGATCAATTGGCGGATTACTTCCAATCAGGCCCGTACTTTTAGTCTGATGGAGACATTGGCGCTTGCTGTAAGTGATAATGCAAACCATATTGCCGGGGCCATCCGGACCAAGCTGATTGAAGAAGGCGACAAGCCCAAAGCGAAATTAATCATTGACGAGACAGCAGGGGCCGAAGTGTTTGTGACGTTGCCCTGTGCGAGTTATGTGGTTACGGTGAATGAAAGGGCAACTGCTTTGGAAGAAGCGGAAAAGAAGCTGACGGATATGATGATGGCGTTTGATTATGAGAATCAATAAGGCGCATAGAAACAGTTCCTGCCAGGTGATTTTGGTTGCCTGGCAGGGGATTAATGAGAACTGGTAGAATTGAAATAAGCCGCGGCTAACAGGTTTTCCTCCAAGACCATATTCTAAATTGAACTTGATAGAATTGAAATTGTAGTTGGTCATGTACCCCCCTTGTCAAGCGTTTTTTTAATAGGACTTTGGGAATATCTATTTAAAAAAGAAATCCAGCATTTTCCTGAAAAATCTCTGTTTGCCGGGAACGGCTTGATCGGCATCCGGGCTTTCGTCTGTAAATTGCTGAAGTAACTTTTGCAGCCATTCATAAGTCTGCTGTGCAGTCCATACATCTCCTGTTTCGATGGCTTTTCTGCTTCCGGTATCGGGTATTTCCCATAAAATGCATAATTGATCATCGGGGAATAAAAATGAATCTTCGTTTTTGATAGAATTAGCTGGTAAAAGACGGAACTTTATATTGTTTTGTGCTGAAATGGCTAAAAGATGATGATCATTGGAATTGAAACAATATTCTGATGTTGTTCCTTGCTCTGTATCGAATTTCCTGGCGTATTGGATTAACTTACGCCAATTCTCCCGGCTTGTTTCCAATAACATATAATCATTGGTATCTTTGTAAAAAGAAAAATTTTCTGCCCCGATATACTTTTGGAATTTGCTGTATTCTTCCGAATACACTTTTAAATAATCCTGAAGAATATCGAGCAATTCTTCATAAACTGCATTTTCTAAATGGCCTGTTTCTGTATCAGTATGAACACGGAATGTCGGGTCCTCTTCAGCAAGCTTTGCAAGAGCCTCGCCCATCTTATCCTGTCCGGCTTTTGTCTTCGGCTCGATTGCGATATCGATAACCGGCTCCGGGAATACCATGGACTCAAGGATTACCGGATGCTGCTCGTCACAGATTGTATCACCAGTTGTTGTGGACTTGAATCCAACTGCAGCGGCGATATCACCGGAGTAAACCTTGTCAAGCTCATGTCTCTTGTTTGCATGCATCTGAAGGATACGGCCAACACGCTCTTTTTTATCTTTTGTTGCGTTTAATACGTAGGAACCGGAGTTCATTGTTCCGGAGTAAACACGGAAGAATGCAAGTTTACCTACGAACGGGTCTGTCATGATCTTGAATGCAAGTGCGGAGAACGGCTCATCATCGGAAGAATGACGAACTACTTCGTTGCCCTCAAGGTCAACGCCCTTGATCGGCGGGATGTCAAGCGGAGACGGCATGTACTCGATGATCGCATCAAGGAGCTTCTGTACGCCTTTGTTTCTGTATGCTGTACCGCAGCATACCGGAATTGCCTGACACTCGCAGGTTGCTTTACGAAGAACCTTCTTCATCTCATCAACGGTCGGCTCCTCACCCTCAAGATACTGCATCATGAGGTCATCATCGAGCTCGCAGATCTTCTCAACGAGTTCGCTGTGGTAAAGCTCTGCATCATCTGCCATGTCTTCCGGAATGTCTGTTACGGAGATATCATCGCCCTTATCATCATTGTAGATGTAAGCCTTCATCTCGAAGAGGTCGATGATTCCCTTGAACTCGTCTTCCTTACCGATCGGGAGCTGGATGCAGATCGCGTTCTTGCCAAGTCTTGTACGGATCTGATCTACACAGCCGTAGAAGTTTGCCCCAAGGATATCCATCTTGTTGATGAATGCCATTCTCGGTACGTTGTAGGTATCAGCCTGACGCCATACGTTCTCGGACTGCGGCTCTACACCACCCTTTGCACAGAAAACGCCAACAGCGCCATCAAGTACACGGAGGGAACGCTCAACCTCAACAGTGAAGTCTACGTGGCCTGGTGTATCAATGATGTTGATACGGTGCTCAAGTGCGCCAGCCTTCGGCTTTGTCTTTTCCTGGAGTGTCCAGTGACAAGTCGTAGCTGCGGATGTGATTGTGATACCTCTCTCCTGCTCCTGCTCCATCCAGTCCATGGTAGCTGTACCTTCGTGAGTATCACCGATCTTATAGTTAATACCAGTATAATAAAGGATACGCTCTGTCGTTGTTGTCTTACCAGCATCGATATGAGCCATGATTCCGATATTTCTGGTTCTCTCTAACGGATATTCTCTTCCAGCCAAGGATTTTTCCTCCTATTAGAATCTGTAGTGAGCAAATGCCTTGTTAGCCTCAGCCATCTTATGCATTTCCTCTTTCTTCTTTACAGATGCGCCAGTGTTGTTAGCTGCATCCATAATCTCGTTTGCAAGTCTCTCTACCTGGGTCTTCTCGCTTCTCTTACGGGAATAGAGAGTGATCCAGCGAAGGCCTAATGCCTGTCTTCTCTCCGGCTTAACCTCGATCGGTACCTGGTATGTTGCACCACCGATACGTTTTGCCTTAACTTCGAGAACCGGCATGATGTTGTTCATAGCCTCTTCGAATACTTCTACAGCGTCCTTACCGGTCTTCTCAGCGACCTCTTCGAAAGCGCCGTAAACAATTTTCTGAGCAACGCCCCTCTTACCATCAAGCATGATGTTGTTGATCAGCTTGGTTACAACTTTGTTGCTGTAAAGCGGGTCTGCTAATACGTCTCTTTTCTGAGTATGTCCTTTACGTGGCACGTTACTTCCCTCCTTAATTATAAAAATTATATCATCGGTACTCACATGTTTCCATAAAATGTGTTCGCGCTCGGTTTTCTATCTATCTCCTGCAACCACAGGTCAAATATCACCGGCACTAATATGCGTTGTACGCATTCACTTTATTCCTGTTAGTGATCCCTATGCGGTTGTTCAAGTTTTTATCTGCCGCCAGTTAAGACGGGAAACTCGAACTCCGCCACGCTACGTTTGAGTAGCAGTAATTGCGAAGCAATTACTTCTTATCTTTCGGTCTCTTTGCGCCGTACTTGGAGCGAGCCTGTCTTCTGTTGGCAACGCCTGCAGTATCAAGAGTACCTCTGATGATGTGGTATCTGGTACCCGGAAGGTCCTTAACACGACCACCACGGATCAGAACAACGGAGTGCTCCTGAAGGTTATGTCCCTCACCCGGGATATAGCTTGTTACTTCAATACCGTTGGAAAGACGTACTCTGGCGATCTTTCTAAGAGCGGAGTTCGGCTTCTTAGGAGTTGCAGTCTTAACAGCTGTGCATACACCTCTCTTCTGCGGAGCAGATGTATCTGTGGCTTTCTTATGAAGGGAATTGTATCCTTTCTGGAGTGCCGGAGCTGTAGATTTCTTTACGGATGTCTCTCTACCTTTTCTTACTAACTGGTTAAATGTTGGCATTCTTTTCACCTCCTGTGATATTGACTGTTGGTTGCTGCTTATCAGCCTTTATGCGCACAAAAAACGGGACGTACCCGATGCACGCCCCATTATTATATACAGAGTTTTTCTGCCTGTCAAGGAGAAACCTTAAATTTTCTTTGAAAATACGGCTTTTTCCGGCTATGACACGCCTGGATGAGTTGTCTCAAATTCTTCTCTTGTGATTTTGACAGGTTTGGCCTGTTTTTCTCCTTCCGGGAGACTACTCTCCAAGACAGAACATGTCCACGGTCACATCGGCGAGAAGATTTCCCTTTTCATCCGTCACTTCGCTGCGGACGATGGTGATCGACCTGCCGCGGCGGATCAGGATGCCTTTCGCATAGACCGTTCCTTCCGATACATTCCGGATAAAGTTTATATGGGCGCTCTGGGTCACATATTTTCTTCCGTCGGCTCTGGCTGTGAGGCCTGTTACCACATCTGCCAGCGCATAGAGCATTCCGCCATGGACCATGCCCATCAGGTTTGTCACGCCATGGGTGATCTTCATGCTGATCTCACTGCATTCCGGGGAGATCTTTTCAATCTTCATATTTGTATATCCCATAAATGGATTGTGTTTTACATACTCGTCCGGGTCGAGGACGTTCCATGTTTCTTTCATGATTTTTCCTCCTTCTGCGTTCCGGCAGTGTCAATAATCCCATCGACACTGCTGATCTGGAATAGATTTTTGCCCGCTACTGTAAAGGTGCCGCACCGTTACAAGCGCTGTATATTTCCAGACAGGATTTTACCATACCGGCAGTCTTCATGCAAGCCCCCCCGGTGCGATTTGATTCCCCGATGCGATTTAGTCCACATCCGATACACATTCTGGAACGATACCGCTCCCGGGCTGAACCGTTACAAATCTCTTTCGATCCTGAGGGAGACCGCATCTGCGGTCTCCTCTTTTAATCTATCCTTCGTTAGGGATTGGGTGCCAGAAGTCCAGCCGTTCTCAGATTTGCAAGTAATTCATTAAACTGATTTACCACGTTCTCCGAGTCTGTGGCATTTGCCACCGGAGCGGCCGCTGTCACTGTCCCTGCGGGACCTGTCGGACCGGTTGGCCCCTGTGGACCATCTGCGCCGATGGGACCTGCCGGGCCAATTTCGCCCTGCGGCCCCTGCGGACCCTGTGGACCCATCGGGCCTGTCGCTCCCGGTGCTCCGTCAAATCCCGGAAACCCCTGTGGACCTCTCGGTCCTTCAGGACCCGGGCATCCCTGAGGGCCTCTCGGACCCTGCGGTCCCCGGCAGCAGCAGGTTCCGTGTCTCCAGCCATATCCCCAGCCGCTTCCGCAATTTCCGCCACAGCCGCCTCTTCTGTTTCCTCCGCAGCCACCTCTTCCATCTCCACCACAGCCCTGCGTTCCGTCCCAGCGGTCTCTTCCGTCTCGGCCGCAGCAACAGTTCCCATCCCAGTGTCCTCTCTCATCTCCGCCCCGGCAGCTCTCTGCTCTGCAGTCCTCGTTCTCCCAGAAATCATATCCACAATTACGCATGATCAATTCCCCTTTCAGCATATTTTCCTGGCGGACATCCCATACAGGTTGTTCGCTTACTATAATCTATGCTGCCCGTCCGAAACTGCTACTTCTGCGATTTTTTGTCCAAAACTCCTGCTGTCACCTCACTGTCTCCGTTCAATTTGCTGTGTTTTTCTTTTCTCAAAATATTTCCTGTTTAACTGGCATGTCTCCGTCCCCGGCCGGCACCTCTCCGCCAGCTCATTATACCGTTCCGCCGTTTTCCATTCCCCCAGCCTGTCATAGCAGACACACATCTGCAGATACGGAACATATCCCCGGCACTCCGGCATCACAAAACCGTCCTCCCCTGTCAACTTTCCGGTCTGAACTGCCTGCCCGTACCAGAAAATTGCATCGCGGCAGCGCCCGGCCGAAAAGAACCACCATCCGAGATCACAGCAGAGCTCTGGCTTCGGAATCCCCTCAGAAAGTCCGGAAAGCAGAAACTTTAGTGCCCGGTCCCGATCTCCGATCCGGTACATACAGTACGCCCCATGCCTGCAGGCATCCACCCGGTCTTCCCGCCAGCCATCCGGCAGTTCCAGATATTCCGAAAATACGGAAGCGGCATCCCGGTATCTTCTGTGGTAATATAATTCCTTTCCATAATAATACTGATCCCGCGGAGATAATTTCCCCTTCTCCCGGAGCATCTGCTCAAATATCCGAAGATTCCTGTCCGGATCCCCTGTCCCCACTTTCCGGTGCTCGATCATGATATCTTCCCGCACTACTTTCCCAAAGGGTTCCACCGCCTCATGGATGCGCCCTTTCCACACTGCTTTTCCACACCGCCTTAAAAGGCGTTCTCTATAAAAGAAAAATGACGGTGCGCCATCCCCGTCATATCCAACCGCGTATTTCATCATCACTACATCCGCCCGTTCGTCATTCAGCCGTCTCTTCAGATCCATCAGTTTTCTCCACTCTTCCTGCCTTATCACATCATCTGCATCCAGCCAGAACAGGTAATCCCCTGTTCCCTTGGAAAACGCGAAATTTCTCGCCGCTGCAAAGTCATCCTTCCATTTGAAATCATAAACCTTATCCGTAAAAGAGAATGCGATCTCCTTCGTCCGGTCCGTAGATCCCGTGTCCACAATTATGATCTCATCCGCAAATCCACGCACGCAGGACAGGCATCTTCCGAGGACCTTTTCCTCATTGCGCACGATCATGCATAGGCTGATGGATACCATAATCTCTCCCTCTTTGTCCTGTTTCTTCTATTTAATATATGAGAGATGCTCCAATCTGCTATTCTCCCAAACGCAGCAACGGGCAGATCTCATTACAGTTGAAACTACATTTCTGCAAAGCCTGCCGCTTCCATCTGTGAACAGGGATTTCCTGTGGCACAAAAAGGCGCTGATCTGCCATGACCTCTCAGCCATACGCAAACCAGCGCCCATTTACACTTCACTTTTTAACAAACCAGACCGGTTCCGATTCTACTGCCCCTATTCCGCATCTGCCACATAAGCTACAGCAATATCTTCGTAGCCATCTGTAGATGGGATCTCAAAATAAACTTCCTTGCCCGGATTCTTATATGTCATATTGATATCCATCTTATAGTTCATCTCATCAGCTTCGGATGTTGTATGATCTGTAACACTCATTCCGTAGTCCATAAACATCTTCATAGCCTCGCAATAGCCATCTTTGTTGACCGTCATCTCGCCGTTCGACTCATTGATCTTCATGTCCAGAGTGACCCCAAGCTCCTTGTAGGTCTCTGCGGTCGCGCTGGTAACTGCGGTCAGGATCTCGTTGATCTTCTGGTCATCAATAGTAAATGCAAGTTTCCTTGTGTCACCGCTTGTATACATTCTCAAGCCTTTGACAACATCCGTATCCAGATCCATGTTGATCTGTGTGGCCTGAGCTTTCGCAGCTTCCAGATCCATGGCCTGCCTGTACTTGATGCCCATAGTGTTCACATACATGTATCCGTCTGTGTAGAACATATCGATCGGCACTGCGGTTCCAAGCGTATCCGCGGTACCCTTGCATACAAACTGCATGTCTCCGTTCGCGTCCTCTTTCATCATCAGTTTCATATTCATGGACATATCAATATCCTGTCCGAGATAAGACATGGTGATCGTATAGTCCACATCGATATTCGCGCTCGGGAGAGACTCGCTAAGCTGCTGTGCTTCCTCATAGACCTTCAGCGCCTCCGGATCGTTCTCCGCGACAGCGGTCGGAACTGCCTTTACCTGAGTAACACCATTTACGCTCCAGGCACCATTTTTGTCGATCTCATATCCGTCCGCATGACCCGTATTTGTCTGCGCATATCCGGCATTCATCTGCAGATAACCGGAATTTCCAAAATAATAGCACTGTGCCCAACCATCATGATCACCATCGATCCAGTACCAGCCGTTCCGGCAGTAGGAACCGTCATCGTTCTCATACCACCAGCCGTTCATATCCTCGTGCCATTCGCCCGCGAATGCCGGGAAGGACAGTGCCATTGCTAACGGCATCGCTGCAGTAAGGATCATTTTCCACTTTTTCATAAGAGAGACCTCCTTAAAATTCAACAACCGCATCGGTCATCTGCACAAGTTTCCAGATGCCGGAGCGCCTGTTCTGTCACCCATCTGTTCATATACTTCCGTGAGTTCCATATCTCAAGTATAGCAGTTCAACCATGCAATCGCAAACCCTTTTTCCTGTAGACTTCTTACGTTTTCTTTAACTGCAAAAATCCGGCAAAGCGCTTCTGCACGCTCTGCCGGATTCAATCTCTTTTCTTTATTCCAGATATGACTGCTCTGCCTGTATCACTGCGTAATAATCATCCCATTTCTCTGAGATCAGGTTCGCGATCCCCTGTTTTACCTCTTCGTTCGTTTTCCCATACTGGAATGGAACCACCGCGTCGAAAATCAGGTTCGTATGAGTCGTCCCCTTGACCATGCGGAAATCATGGATGGTGACGCCCGGAAAATGTTCGTTGATCATGTCAACAACTTCCTTTTTTGTCTCATTGATCGCCTCGTTATTCACCACGATCGGATCCATGTGGATCACGGCCTCACAGCCAAGTTTTTCCTTCAATTCCTTCTCGATCCGATCGATCACGTCGTGGATCTCAAAGATATCGCAATCCCCTGACACTTCCCCGTGGAGGGAGATCATGCGTCTCCCCGGGCCGTAATCGTGGACCACTAGATCATGGATCCCAAGGATCTCAGGATGAGCCATAACGATCGTCCTGATCTCATTTACAAATTCTCTGGAAGGCGGTTCTCCGAGAAGCGGATTCAGGGTATCCTTCGCCGCGCTAAATCCGGCATACAATACAAAGCATGCCACAAGGCAGCCGCACCATCCATCGATACTAATTCCTGTCACATGGGCCACCGCCATGGAGATCAGAACCGCCGTTGTCGCGATGGAATCGCTCATACTGTCCATAGCCGTCGCTTTCATGGTCTCCGACTGGATCTTTTTGCCGACTGCCCGGTTGTAAAAGCACATGTATCCCTTTACACAGATGGAGACCACAAGGATCCCTACCGCCAGGGCACCTGTCTCCACCGGCTCCGGATGAAAGATCTTCTCTATGGAAGTTTTGAAAAGCTCGACCCCCATGAGAATGATGACCATGGAAACTCCAAATCCGGAGACATACTCGATGCGCCCGTGTCCAAAGGGGTGATCCGCGTCAGCCTTCATGCCGGAAAATTTAAATCCCACAAGAGAGATAAAGGATGATCCTGCATCTGACAGGTTATTGAATGCATCCGCCGTAATAGCGATGGATCCACTGATCACACCCGCCAGATATTTTCCGGCAAACAGAAAAACATTGAGCGCGATGCCCACAATACTGCAGAGCATGCCGTAGGCACGGCGCACATCGCTGTCCCCGAATTGATCCCTGTTTTTAATAAATAAGCCGGACAGTATCGTAATCATGTAAAACACCTCCATCGGTCCGCACACTTGCCGCGCCAAGCCAAAAATCAAGAAATTGTAATTCAGGTCTTCTCACATTCAGCACAGAAAGCCCATCGGCCCGCCGAATCGCTACAAGTTGCTTTCTTCTAACCATCTGTATACTCAAACAGCGAGGAAAAACATGATCTTTCATGTTCTCCTCGCTGTTCTTATATGCCTCAGCATACGAAAAAGTTCCTGCTTCCAGAAAGCTTTCCGATATATTTATTTGTCAAAATACCGATCACTCATCGACATCCTGTGTATCATCCTCGTTGAGAATGATTTTATCTGCTTCCTCAAGCGGAGCATCCGTCTCCTCCTGCGGCTCTTCAGCAGCCGGTGCTTCCTGCTCCTGGATCTTATCCTCGATCTCGCCTGTGCTGAGCTTGATATTGCGGTAACGCTTCATTCCGGTACCAGCCGGGATCAGCTTACCGATAATAACATTCTCTTTCAGACCGATCAGGTGATCGACCTTACCGTTGATCGCTGCCTCAGTAAGAACCTTTGTGGTCTCCTGGAAGGATGCGGCAGATAAGAAGGAATCGGTTGCAAGGGATGCCTTTGTGATACCGAGCATGACCTGTTTGCCCTCTGCCGGCTGTTTGCCTGCAGCGATGAGCTCCTCGTTCATCTCGTTGAAATCAAGAACATCCATGGATACGCCCGGAAGAACATCGGAATCGCCGCTCTCCTCGACACGGATCTTCTTTAACATCTGACGCACGATCATCTCGATATGCTTATCGTTGATCTCTACACCCTGTAAACGGTAAACACGCTGTACCTCACGGATCATGTAATCCTGTACGGCACGAACGCCCTTAACCTTTAACAGGTCGTGCGGGTTGATGCTACCCTCTGTAAGAACGTCGCCGGCCTCGAGAACCTGTCCGTCCGCAACTTTGATTCTGGAACCATAGGGGATCAGATAAGTCTTGGAGTTTCCTGTCTCCTGGTCCGTAACGATGATCTCACGTTTTTTCTTTGTATCTTTAATTGTAACAACACCACCGAATTCAGCGATGATCGCAAGTCCCTTCGGGCGTCTGGCCTCGAAAAGCTCCTCGACACGGGGAAGACCCTGTGTGATATCGCCGCCGGCAACACCGCCGGAGTGGAATGTACGCATGGTCAGCTGTGTACCAGGCTCACCGATGGACTGTGCGGCAATGATACCAACAGCCTCTCCGACCTGTACCGGCTGGCCTGTCGCCATGTTTGCGCCGTAGCACTTGGAGCAGACACCGATATGGCACTTACATGTCAGGACTGTACGGATCTTAACAGTATTTCTGCCGAGCTTCTCAAGAACCTTGATAACGGCTGCGGCACGTTTCGGTGTACACATATGGTTAGCCTTAACAACAACTTCTCCGGTATCCGGATCTGTGATCGTCTCAGCGATATATCTGCCTGTCAATCTCTCCTGCAGCGTCTCGATGGTCTCTTTACCGTCCGTAAAGCCCTCAATCTCCATGTACGGGATCGTTCCCTTGCTTTCACAGCAGTCTGTCTCACGGATGATAAGGTCCTGGGATACGTCAACAAGACGTCTTGTCAGGTAACCGGAGTCGGCTGTACGAAGAGCGGTATCGGACATACCTTTTCTCGCACCATGTGCGGAGATGAAGTACTCCAGTACGTCAAGACCTTCACGGAAGTTGGACTTGATCGGGAGTTCGATCGTGTGACCGGTTGTATCCGCCATAAGTCCTCGCATACCAGCAAGCTGCTTGATCTGCTTATCAGAACCACGGGCTCCGGAATCCGCCATCATGAAGATGTTGTTGTATTTATCAAGACCTGTCAGAAGGTCATGTGTCAGCTGGTCATCGGTTGCTTTCCATACATCGATAACTTCTTTGTAACGCTCTTCCTCTGTGATAAGACCACGGCGGAAGTTCTTAGCGATACGGTCAACGGTAGCTTCTGCATCTGCAAGGAGCTGCTTCTTTGTTGCCGGGACAGTCATATCGGAAATGGATACGGTCATAGCTGCTCTTGTGGAGTACTTGTAACCGATCGCCTTGATATCGTCCAGGGTGATCGCTGTCTGGATCGCTCCGTGTGTATTGATGACTTTCTCGAGGATCTGCTTTAACTGTTTCTTCTTTACGAGGAAATCGATCTCCGGCTTTAACTCGTTGCCCGGGATCGTTCTGTCTACAAATCCAAGATCCTGTGGGATGATCTCGTTGAAGAGGATACGTCCGACAGTTGTATCAACGATACCAGTCATTGTTCTTCCATCCGGAAGAGTCTTTGTCACACGGACTTTGATTCTTGCGTGAAGAGTAACGGCACCGTTCTCATATGCAAGAAGTGCTTCGTTCGGGCTCTTGAAGAACATTCCCTCGCCCTTTGCGCCCGGTCTCTCCTGTGTCAGATAGTAGATACCGAGTACCATATCCTGGGAAGGAACGGCTACCGGACCACCATCAGACGGCTTTAACAGGTTGTTCGGGGAGAGAAGAAGGAAGCGGCACTCCGCCTGTGCTTCCATTGTAAGCGGAAGGTGAACCGCCATCTGGTCTCCATCGAAGTCCGCGTTGAATGCGGTACAAACGAGCGGATGAAGCTTGATCGCCTTACCTTCTACAAGGATCGGCTCGAACGCCTGAATACCAAGACGGTGAAGAGTAGGAGCACGGTTTAACATAACCGGATGCTCTTTGATTACATCCTCAAGTACGTCCCAGACCTCTGTCTGGAGGCGCTCAACCATCTTCTTCGCGTTCTTGATGTTATGTGCTGTTCCGTTAGCAACGAGTTCCTTCATAACGA
>ENA-ORCP01003192-ORCP01003192.1-human-gut-metagenome-genome-assembly--contig:-NODE-3192-length-12436-cov-16.702079_pt1 | contig 12436 bp, 10 predicted proteins | sample MGYA00242990_ERZ507991 | MGnify/ENA primary metagenome ERZ507991 (study PRJEB26167, sample SAMN06115496) | human gut metagenome | host: Homo sapiens | place: China:Henan | collected 2015-05-07... | reverse complement strand
GGGCATCGTACATCGGCTAGTATATCAGCCTTCCAAGCTGAGGAGGTGGGTTCGATTCCCATTGCCCGCTCCATGCAGAAAAAAGCCCTGAGTTCTCCGGAACTCGGGGCTTTTTTGCATATCTGGGGCAAAATGTTTGGCGTTCATCTCTTGTTTACAAAAAAATTGTTGACATTGTGCATACAATGTATTATATTAAAGGCAAAGGAGCGTGATTTGTATGTCTCAGACAACGGTAAGCATCCGTATGGACAATGAGTTGAAGAACAATTTTGACCATATCTGCACCGAGTTGGGCATGTCGATGTCCACCGCCGTGACCATGCTGGCCAAAAAGATGACCCGGGAACAGCGCCTGCCTTTTGAGCTCTCGGTAGACCCGTTCTACTCCGAGCAGAACATGGCCCGCCTGCGCAAGTCCATTGCGGAGATGGAAGCCACCGGCGGCACAGTCCATGAGGTAAATCTGGATGATTAAAGCGTGGACAGAGGAAGCATGGGAAGATTTTGAATACTGGACGCGGCAGGACCGCAAGGTGCTGAAACGCATTTTGCAGCTCCTGAAGGACATTGACCGCAGCGGCTATGAGGGCATCGGAAAGCCCGAGCGCTTGAGCGGCGATCTGTCCAGCTACTGGAGCCGCCGCATCGATGATGCCAACCGCATTGTGTATCGGATCGATGGCAATGTGGTCAAAATCGTTCAGTGCGGTTCACACTATCGGGATAAGTGATGCAAAGCAGATGGCCTGCGGGCTGTCTGCTTTTTTGATGAGGGCGAGGTTGTTCACTTTACCTGTTTACTTTGAAGCAATTTTATAGTAAAATAAGATGAATAAATCAGGGGCAGGGGAAACTTTGGCCTGATGAGAGAAATGATTTAGGTGGTGTATTGATATGGCATTGAAATATCAGCGGATCCTTCTGAAGATCAGCGGCGAGGCCCTGGGCGGCGAAAAGGGCACCGGCTTTGACGAGCCGACCATGGACGCGATCTGCGGCGGCGTGAAAAAGGCCCACGACCTGGGCGTGCAGATCGGCATCGTGGTGGGCGGCGGCAACTTCTGGCGCGGCCGTTCCAGCGGTAAGATGGAGCGCACCCTGGCCGACAAGATCGGAATGCTGGCGACCGTGATGAACGCGCTGGCTGTCTCCGACAAGCTGGAGCAGCTGGGGGTGGAGACCGAGGTGTTCACCTCCATCACCATGCCGCAGGTGGCTCCTGCCTTTACCCGCAAGGATGCCCTGAAGGCCATGGCAGACGGCAAGATCGCCATCTTCGGCGGCGGCACCGGCAACCCCTTCTTCTCCACCGACACCACCACGGCCCTGCGTGCTGTTGAGGTGAGCGCAGACATCATGTTCAAGGCCACCATGGTGGACGGCGTGTACGACAAGGACCCCCACAAGTACCCCGATGCCAAAAAGTACGATACCCTGACCTTTACCAAGGTGCTGGAGGATCGCCTGGCTGTGATGGACGGCACTGCCGCCACCCTCTGCCGCGACAACAAGCTCCCCATCCTGGTCTTTGACCTGGCCGACCCGGACAACATTGCAAAGGCCGTGCAGGGCGAGAACGTGGGCACCCTGGTCTACGAGGGCTGAGCATAGCCCGCATCCCCGTACCATAGAATGGAACAGGCAGCAATCACAGCGCCTGTGCAGAACAATATATAACAGGAGAAAAGGACAATGAGCAGCAACACCAAGGCATTTGAAGAAAAGATGAAGAGCTCCGTGGAGCATCTGGACCGCGAGCTGGCCGCTGTGCGTGCAGGCCGCGCCAACCCCGCCGTTCTGGACAAGGTGAGCGTGGACTACTACGGTGCCCCCACTCCCATCCAGCAGGTGGCCTCTGTGGCCGTGAGCGAGGCCCGCACCCTGACCATCACCCCCTGGGACCGCACCCTGCTGCGCGCCATCAGCAAGGCCATCATGGCCAGCGACGTGGGCATCACCCCCATTGATGACGGCTCCACCATCCGCCTGAACTTCCCGGCCCCCACCGAGGAGCGCCGCAAGCAGCTGGCAAAGGAAGTTGCCAAGCTGGGCGAGGAGGCCAAGGTGGCTGTGCGCAATGTCCGCCGTGACGCTATGGACAAGGCCAAGGCCATGAAGAAGGCCGGTGAGCTGACCGAGGACACCCAGAAGACCATGGAAGAAGAGGTCCAGAAGCTGACCGACAAGTATATCAAGAACATCGACGCAGCCGTTGAGGAAAAGCAGAAGGAGATCATGTCCGTCTGATCGCCGCGGCGAAACGAAACGTGTGAGGTGCCGTGCGCTGGAACGAGTGCGCGGCACTTTTTGCCGGAACCGGGGCAGGGAACACCCCACCCCGCAAACGCAGGAGAATGATTATGAACCATCCCAAAGAATTTGCCGAGGGCCTTTCCATCGGCATCATCATGGACGGCAACGGCCGCTGGGCCAAGCAGCGGGGCCTGCCCCGCACCGCGGGCCACAAAAAGGGTGCCGCCGTATTTCAGGATATCGCCAACTACTGCGAGGAGCTGGGCGTTTCGTCCGTGACCTTCTACGCCTTCTCCACCGAGAACTGGAAGCGCCCGCTGGAAGAGGTCTCCGCCATTATGAAGCTGTTCGGCGAGTATCTGCTCAAGGGCTTCAACTATAAGGACCGCAACATCCGCATCAAGTTCCTGGGCGACCGGGCCGCGCTGGACCAGAAGCTCCAGAAGCTGATGAACGAGCTGGAGGAGGACTCCGCCGCCAAGACCGGCATGACCCTGAACATTGCCGTGAACTACGGCGGCCGCCCCGAGATCGTGCGGGCCGCCCGGCAGCTGGCCCAGCAGGTGGCAGAGGGCACCCTCAAGCCCGAGGACATCACCGAAGAGATGATGAGCGACCACATGTATACCGCCGGCCAGAAGGACCCGGATTTCATCCTGCGTCCCTCGGGCGAGAAGCGCCTTTCCAACTTCATGCTCTGGCAGGCCGCCTACGCCGAACTGGTGGAGATGGATGTGCTCTGGCCTGATTTCACCCGGGATGACCTGGATGCCGCCATCACGGAGTTCAACAAGCGCTCCCGCCGGTTTGGCGGCATCTGACCCTTGCAATTCCCAAAAGGAGAAATTTGAATGAAAACTCGTATCATAACCGCAATTGTGGGCATCCTCGTCCTGATCGGGGTGCTGTTCACCTTTGACACGCTGGTGTTCAATTTTGTCATTGCCGCCATCACCCTGATCGCCATCCACGAGGTCTTCAAGGCCCTGGGCTTTGGCAGAAAGGAATGGCCCATGTACGCCGTGTTCGTGCCCTACACCCTGCTGATCATGCTGTCCAGCTATCAGGTGTGGCGGCGGCTGGTCATGCCGGCCTCCTTTTTGATGGTGCTGTTCTTCGGCATCTATCTGGTGGTGCGCAACGCACAGGTGGATTTTGCAAAAGCCAGCGGTCTGGTGATGTTTTCCGGCATCGTGATCTTCTGCTTCTACTCCTTTATCCGTTTGAAGGAGCTGCTGCCGGTGGAGACCTACGGCTATGACGCGATGTTCTTTATTCTGCTCATCCTCTGCTTTGCCTGGGGCGGCGATACCTGCGCCTACTTTGCAGGCAGAGCCTTTGGCAAGCACAAACTCTGCCCCGTGGTCAGCCCCAAAAAGACCGTGGAGGGAGCCATTGGCGGCGTGCTGGGCACCATGGTGTTCGGCGTGGTCGCCACCGTCATCTACTCCATTGCGGCCAACCGGATGGAGGCGTTCACCCGCACCAACATCGGCGTTTCCATGTACCTGATCATTGCCCTGCTGGCCTGCGTGGCCGCTGTGCTGGGCATCTACGGCGACCTGTTCGCCAGCGTGGTCAAGCGCCAGTGCGGCATCAAGGATTATGGCACCATCTTCCCGGGCCACGGCGGCATTCTGGACCGCTTCGACAGCGTCATGTTCATTGCGCCGTTCGTCACCATGGTGGTCATCGCTGTTTTCTATCACTGAATGCAGGAGGTAGCTTATGTCTAAAAAAATCACGCTGCTGGGTTCTACCGGTTCCATCGGCACCCAGAGCCTGGATGTCATCCGTGCCCAGGGGTATGAGGTGTTCGGCCTTTCCGCCCACAGCCATGTGGAGAAGATCCTGGAGCAGATCGAGGAGTTCCACCCCCGGTATGTCTGCATGACCGACCCCGATGCCGCCGCCCGGCTGGATGCGGCTCTGGCGGGCCGTGCCAATGCCCCCCGGCTGCTGACCGGCCCCGAGGGCCTGAAGGAGCTGGCCGCCATGGACGGCCCCGATGTGGTGCTGAACAGTGTGGTGGGCATCGCCGGTCTGGGTGCCAGCCTGACCGCCATTGAGAGCGGCCATGATCTGGCCCTTGCCAACAAGGAGAGCCTTGTTACGGGCGGTCACCTGGTGACCCGGGCCGTGGCAAAGCACGGCGTGAAGCTGCTGCCTGTGGACAGCGAGCACTCCGCCATCTTCCAGTGCCTGCAGGACAAGGAGAGCGCCAAGAGCCTGACCAAGATCCTGCTCACGGCCTCCGGCGGCCCCTTCTTCGGCATGAAGACCGAGGAGCTGCGGGGCAAGACCAAGGCCGATGCCCTCAAGCACCCCAACTGGAACATGGGTGCCAAGATCACCATCGACTCCGCCACCCTGATGAACAAGGGTCTGGAGTTGATCGAGGCGGTCTGGCTGTTCGGCCTGCCCCCCGAGAAGATCCAGATCGTGGTGCAGCGCCAGAGCATTGTCCACTCTGCCGTGCAGTACAGCGATAACTCCATCATCGCCCAGCTGGGCGTGCCCGATATGCGCATCCCCATCCAGTACGCCCTGACCTACCCGGCCCGTGTGCCCGGTGTGGTGCCTGAGCTGGACTTTACCACCCTGAAGCTGCTGACCTTCGATGTGGCCGACGAGGAGACCTTCCGCTGCCTGGCTGCCTGCAAAAAGGCCATCAAGAAGGGCGGTCTGGGCCCCTGCGCCGCCAACGGTGCCAACGAGGAGGCAGTCAAGCTCTTCCTCGAGGATAAGATCGGCTTCCTCGATATCGGCCGTCTGGTGGAGGCTGTTGTGGACAGCGACAGCTTTGGCGGCGATTACACCCTGGCCGATGTGTATGAGTGCGACAAGATGGCCCGTGCCTTTGTGAGAGCGCACCTGTAAGGAGAACTGATGTCTTTTATTGTCACCTTTATTGCTGCGGTGTTCGTGTTCAGCGCCGTGATCGCCATCCATGAGTTCGGCCACTTCATGGTGGCAAAGCTCTGCGGTGTGCAGGTCAACGAGTTCTCCATCGGCATGGGGCCGGTGCTGTGCAGGCGGGTGCGCAAAGGTACCCAGTACAGCATCCGCGCCCTGCCCGTGGGCGGCTTTGTGGCGCTGGAAGGGGAAGAGAGCCCCGAGAGCAAGCAGGCGGAGGAACGGTCAAACCCCTCAGCCGCCGATGGCGGCAGCTCCCCTGATAGGGGAGCCCTTGGCATAGCGGAGACTTCCCCCGAGGAGGAAAAGCCTGCTGGTATTCCTCTGAATGAGGCCCCTGTCTGGCAGCGGGCCCTCATCATGCTGGCGGGTGCCGGGATGAACTTTGTGCTGGGCTTTGTGGTCATGGCCATCCTCATCACGGCCCAGAGCGAGCCCATCACCAGCAAGGTCCTCTATCAGGTGGAGGAAAACGCCCTCTGCGGCCAGACCGGCCTGCAGGCAGGGGATAAGATCCTTGCGGTAAACGGCCGCCGCTGCTTTGTGGCAAACGATATCCTCTATGAGCTGATGCGCACCGAGGACTACACCGCCGATTTCACCGTTCTGCGGGACGGCAAAAAGGTGGAGCTGCCCGGTGTGCAGTTCGACACCTGGCAGGATGACAAGGGCGAGACCCACATGCGCCTGGGCTTTACGGTCTACGGCATCAAAAAAACACCGCTGAACGTGCTGAAAGAGGCGGGCAACAGCGTGCTCTACTACGGGCGCATCATCTTTGCCTCCCTCTCCGACCTGCTGCGGGGGCGGGAGAGCATCAACGACCTCTCCGGCCCGGTGGGCATCGTAACGGCCATCGGGCAGGCCGCCAGCTACGGCTGGCAGGACCTGCTGGAGCTGCTGGTGCTCATCACCGTGAACCTGGGCATCTTCAACCTGCTGCCCTTCCCGGCGCTGGACGGCGGCAAGGTGGTGTTCCTGCTCATTGAGGGCGTGACCGGCCATGCCGTGCCCGAAAAGATCCAGAGCGGCCTGACCGTGGCAGCCTTTGCGCTGCTGTTCGGGCTGATGATTTTTGCAACTTACAACGATATCCTCCGGCTCATTACCGGGGCAATGTGATACGGAAAGGAAAACGACCATGCGGCAGCTGAAACGAGAAGTAAAGATCGGCAATGTGACCATTGGCGGCAACAACCCCATTGCGGTGCAGACCATGCTGAATGTCCCCGTGGAGGACATTGAGGGCAACGTTGCCCAGGCAAAGCGCTGTGAGGCGGCGGGCTGCCAGATCCTGCGTGTGACCTGCCCCAGCGCGGCGGATGCCAAGTGCATCGAGGCCGTGAAGAACGCGGTGAACATCCCCATCGTGGCAGATATCCACTTTGACTACAAGGCCGCGCTGGCCTGCGCCGACGTTGGTGTGGACAAGATCCGCATCAACCCCGGCAACATCGGCGACGACGACCGGGTCAAGGCCGTGGTGCAGGCCTGCCAGCAGAAGAACATCCCCATCCGCATCGGCGTGAACGGCGGCAGCCTGGAAAAGCACATCCTGGCAAAGTACGGCGCGCCCGTGCCCGAGGCCATGGTGGAAAGCGCCCTGTACCATGTCCGCCTGCTGGAAAAGTTCGATTTCAACAACATCGTCATCTCCATCAAGAACTCCAACGTGCCCCGCATGATGGAGGCCTACCGCCAGCTGAGCGCTGTGACCGATTACCCTCTGCATGTGGGCGTGACCGAGGCCGGTACTTACCAGATGGGCCTGCTCAAGAGCGGCATGGGCATTGGCGGGATGCTGCTGGAGGGCATCGGCGATACCATCCGTGTCTCGCTGGCCGCCGAGCCCGAGAAGGAAGTGGAAGCAGGCTACAACATCCTGCGTGCCGTGGGCTTCCCCGTGGCCGGCCCCGAGGTCATCACCTGCCCCACCTGCGGCCGCACCCAGTACCCCTGCACCGAGATCGCCAACGAGGTGGAAAAGCGCCTGCAGGGCTATAAGAAATCCATTAAGGTGGCCGTCATGGGCTGCGTGGTCAATGGCCCCGGCGAGGCCCGCGAAGCCGATATCGGCATTGCAGGCGGCAAGGGCGAGGCTGTCCTCTTCATCCACGGCCAGCCCATCAAGAAGCTGACCGGGGATAATATCCTCGACCAGTTTATGGAGGAGATCTATAAGATCTGAGAGAAAATAAACCCCACCGTCATCCCTGCGGGATGCCACCGCCCCTAATAGGGGCGGCCTTGGCAAAACTGGAAAGCTTTACGCCATGCCAAGGGCCCCCCTATTAGCGGGGGCTGTCGCCGCAGGCGACTGGGGGGTTCAGCCGTAAGCAGCTGCTGAAGTCAAACCCCACCGTCATTGCTTCGCAATGCCACCTCCCCTAGTAGGGGCGGCCTTGGCAAAAAGATGAAGCTTTACGAGATGCCAAGGGCCCCCCTATTAGCGGGGGCTGTCGCCGCAGGCGACTGGGGGGTTCAGCCGTAAGCAGCTGCTGGAGTCAAACCCCACCGTCATTGCTTCGCAATGCCACCGCCCCTAATAGGGGCGGCCTTGGCAAAGAGGCAGAGCCTTACGCCATGCCAAGGGCCCCCTATTAGCGGGGGCTGGCACGCGAAGCGTGACTGGGGGGTTAAGCAACAATATCAAAAGGAGTAACCCATCGTGACACCACTTGTATCTCAGCTATGGCCGCAGTTCATGGCGGACCCGGATTTCGCGGCCAGTTTCGGGCGCGTGATCGTGGAGCATGCCCGGATGCTGCGGCAGGAGCGGCAGGTCGTTTTTACCCTGCGCAGTGCCGCCCCGCTGGACAAGGGGCTGTGCGCCCGGCTGCTGGCATCCCTGCAGCCGGATTATGAGGGCTTTGAACTGAAGATCGACAACCTCTTCGGCTATGCCGCGCTGGACGAAGCCGCCCTGCGGGAGCTGATGGAGGAGATGAAGCGGGACGGCATCCCCATCAACGGCTTTCTGGACCGGTGCAGGATCACCATCACCGGCCAGAACATCACGGTGGGGGTCTGCCACGGCACCAAGTTTTTGCAGGAGATGGAGTTTGAGCGCCTGCTGGCGGACCGCGTTGCCGCCCACACCGGTGTCAGGCCCAAAGTCACCCTGACAAGCGCGGTGGGCGAGGCCGAACAGCGTCAGATGGAGGAAAAGCTGGAGCGCAAGATCGCCCCGCCGGTGGTCAAGTTCGAGAAAAAGAACACCGCCCCCTCCATCAAGGTGGAGGGCCTTGACCTGACCGACAAGCCTGTGACCATTTTCCACGGCAAGATGTTCACCCCCAAGAACCTCACCCCCCTCAAGGACCTGGGCGGCGAGGGCGGCAAGTGCGTGATCTGGGGCGACGTGTTCTTTACCGAGGTCAAGGGCAACTACCGCAAGATCTACACGGTGTCCATCACCGATTACACCGGCTCCATCAACCTGAAGATCCGCGCGCAGGAAGGGGAGGACTGCTCCAAGTGGGAGAACATCCCCAAGGGCACCACCCTGCTGGTGCGCGGCGACTGCACCTACGACAAGTACGAGCATGACTACATCGTTTACCCCTACGATGTCCTGTTCGTGGAACGGAAAAAGCGGGAGGACAACGCCCCGGAAAAGCGGGTGGAGCTTCACCTGCATACCAAGCTGTCCAGCATGGATGCCTTCTGCGACCCGGGCGGCATCGTCAAGCTGGCCCATCGGATGGGCCACCCTGCCATTGCCATCACCGACCACGGTGTCTGTCAGGGCTACCCGGAGGCCATGCTGGCCACCGACGAGATCCACAAGAGCGACCCGGAGTTCAAGCTGATCTACGGCTGCGAGGCCTACTTTGTGGATGATATGGTGCCCTGCGTCTACGGCGTGAAAGACCAGCCGCTGGACGGCGAGTTCTGCGTGTTCGACACCGAGACCACCGGCCTGGACCCCGGCGTGGAGTACCTGACCGAGATCGGCGCGGTGATCGTGCGGAACGGGGAAGTGGTGGAGGAGTTCGACACCTTTGTCAAGCCGGGCAAGCCCATCACCCCCAAGATCACCGAGCTGACCGGCATCACCAACGAGATGGTGGCCGATGCCCCCGGGGAGAAGGAAGCGCTGGAAGCCTTTCTCCGGTTCGCGGATGGCCGCATCCTGGTGGCCCACAATGCCCATGCGTTCGATATCCGCTTCCTGAAAGCCGCCGCCAGGCGCAGCGGCATTTCCTTTGAGCCGACCTATATCGACACCCTGACCATGGCACAGGCCATGTATCCGGGCCTGCACAACTACAAGCAGGGGACCATCAACAAGCATCTGGAGCTGCCCAGCTACGAGGCCCACCGCGCCTGCGAGGACTCCGCCGCCCTGGGCCGCATCTTCTGCGTCATGCTCAGTGACCTTGCCGAGAAAGAGGTCACCACCGTGGAGGGCATCAACACCGGTCTGGGCGGCAACCGGGAGGTGCTGAAAAAGAAGTACTTCCACCTCATCATTCTGGTCAAGAACCAGATGGGCCTGAAGAACCTGTACAAGATCGTGAGCGAGGCCCACGTCAACTACTTCTTCAAGAAGCCCCGTGTGCCCCGCAGCCTGCTGAACAAGTACCGCGACGGCCTGATCCTGACCAGCGCCTGTGAGGCGGGCGAGCTCTACCGTGCCGTTGTGGAGGGGCGCTCCTACGAGGAATTGAAGAAGATCGCCTCCTACTACGACGTGCTGGAGATCCAGCCCCTGGGCAACAACGAGTATATGGTGCGGGACGGCAAGGTGGAGAGCGAGGAAGTCATCAAGGACTTCAACCGCACCATCATCCGGCTGGGCGAGGACCTGCACAAACCGGTCATCGCCACCGGCGACGTGCACTTTACCGAGCCGGAGGATGCCATCTACCGCACGGTGCTGCAGGCGGGCAACGGCTTCAAGGATGCGGACACCCAGCCCCCGCTGTTCTACCGCACCACGGAGGATATGCTGAAGCAGTTCAGTTACCTGCCCAAGGAAAAGGCCTACGAGATCGTGGTGACCAACCCCCGCAAGATCGCGGCCACCATCGACAACAACGTGCGGGCCATCCCCCGCGGCACCTATCCGCCCAGCATCGAAGGTGCGGAGCAGCAGCTGCGCGATGCCACCTGGGAACACGCCAGGCGGGATTACGGTGACCCCCTGCCCAAGATCGTGGAGGACCGCCTGAAAAAGGAGCTGGACTCCATCTGCGGCCACGGCTACGCGGTTCTGTACGTCATTGCCGTCAAGCTGGTGGCCTACTCCAACGCGGGCGGCTATCAGGTGGGCAGCCGTGGCTCGGTGGGCTCCTCTGCCGTGGCCCACTTCTCGGGCATTTCGGAGGTCAACAGCCTGCCGCCCCACTACCGCTGCCCCAAGTGCAAGTACAGCGAGTTCATCACCGACGGCAGCGTGGACGACGGCTTCGACCTGCCCGATAAGGACTGCCCCCACTGCGGCACCCGGATGCTGGTGGACGGCCACGACATCCCCTTTGAGACCTTCCTGGGCTTCTACGGCGACAAGGAGCCTGATATCGACCTGAACTTCTCGGGCGAGTATCAGTCCAACGTCCACCGCTACACCGAGGAGCTGTTCGGCAAGGCCAATGTGTTCAAGGCGGGCACGGTGTCCGGCATTCAGGACAAGACCGCCTACGGCTACGTCAAAAAGTATCTGGAAGCCCGCGGCCAGACCGTCAACCACGCCGAGGAGAACCGCCTGACCCTGGGCTGCACCGGTGTCAAGCGCACCACCGGCCAGCACCCCGGCGGCATGGTGGTTGTGCCCGACACCTACGAGATCTACGATTTCTGCCCCATCCAGCACCCGGCGGATGATGTGGCGGGCGGCCTGCTCACGACGCATTTCGAGTTCAAGTACCTCCACGACACCCTGCTCAAGCTGGACGAGCTGGGCCACGATATGCCCACCTTCTACAAGTATTTTGAGGAATACACCGGCATCCCGGTGGACAGCATCCCTATGAACGACCCCAAGGTGTACAGCCTGCTGACCAGCCCGGAAGCGCTTGGCGTGACCCCGGAACAGATCGACAGCCAGACCGGCACCTTCGGCATCCCGGAGATGGGCACGAACTTTGTGCGCGGAATGCTGGTGGAAGCACGGCCTAAGAATTTCTCGGAGTTGATCCAGATCTCCGGTCTGTCCCACGGCACGGACGTGTGGACGGGCAACGCGGACGAGCTGATCCGCAGCGGTACCTGCACCATTGCAGAGGTCATCGGCTGCCGTGACAGCATCATGCTGTACCTGCTGCGCAAGGGGCTGGAGCCCAAGATGGCCTTTGATATCATGGAGGCTGTGCGTAAAGGCAAGGTGGCTAAGGGCGGCTTCCAGCCGGGCTGGGAGGAAGCCATGCGGGAGCATGAGGTACCGGACTGGTACATCGAGAGCTGCCGCAAGATCAAGTATATGTTCCCCAAGGCCCATGCCGTGGCCTATCTGATGAGTGCCATCCGCCTGATGTGGTACAAGATCTACAAGCCGCAGGCCTTCTATGCGGTGTACTTTACCGTGCGCGGCGATGATATCGACTACGAAGCCGCCATTGGCGGTGCTGCCGTGGCGCGCGCCCACATGGAGGCGGTCAAACGCCGCCTGAAAGAAGAAAAGAACGCCAAGGACGAGGACGTGCTGGTCAGCTTGCAGCTGGTCAACGAGATGCTGAGCCGCGGGTACGAGTTTTTGCCCATCGAACTGGGCAAGAGCCGCGGCTCCAAGTATGTGGTGGAGGACGACAAGGTGCGTCTGCCCTTCAGCGCCCTGAAGGGATTAGGCGGTGCCGCCGCCGAGGCCCTGGAGCGGGTGACTATCCACGGAGAGGAATATATCTCGGTGGAGGAGCTGCAGCAGGCCTCCGGTGTGGGCAGCAGCATTCTGGACCGTCTGCGTCAGGTGGGCGCACTGGGCGACCTGCCCGAAAGCAGTCAGGTAAGCTTTTTCTAAAACAGTCATAAAACAAAAAATCTCCGCGCTGGGTGTGATTACCCAATGCGGAGATTTTTGTTTGCAATGATATGGATGAGAGCAGGGAAGTACTTACTCCACGCTGATCATATAGTAGTAAACGGGCTGGCCACCGCGGATGTGGCTTACTTCCACATGGTTGGGGCACTTTGCCTTTACGATCTCGGTAACCTTCTCGGCGTCCTCGTCGCTCACGTCACAGCCGGAAATGATGGTGACGAAGCTGGAATCCTTCTTGCACATGCCGCGTGCCAGACGGTAGGTAGCTTTGGTGATATCGTTGGA
>ENA-ORCP01003190-ORCP01003190.1-human-gut-metagenome-genome-assembly--contig:-NODE-3190-length-12438-cov-3.183723_pt1 | contig 12438 bp, 8 predicted proteins | sample MGYA00242990_ERZ507991 | MGnify/ENA primary metagenome ERZ507991 (study PRJEB26167, sample SAMN06115496) | human gut metagenome | host: Homo sapiens | place: China:Henan | collected 2015-05-07 | study... | reverse complement strand
AGGCGGGCTGTCGCCCGGCAAGGATTTTTAACGCAGTCTGCGGCAAAATTTGCCGAAAAGACGTGCATATATGCTTGTAAAGACAGGTTCTTATAAACAAAAAAGCGCCGGAAAAAATCCGACGCCTGATTTTTATGTCAGTATATTATTCAACGATGAACTGTTTGATTTCTGCGAAGAAAGCAGAAGCGTCATCTGTATGTGCTTCAAGAGCGATAGGCTTAGAAAGATCCAAGCTGAAAATACCCATAATTGACTTAGCATCAACGGCATATCTGCCTGAGATCAAATCAACGTCGTAATCACATTTGGATACAACAGAAACGAAATTCTTAACATCATTGATTGTTGCCAACATAACTGTAGTCTTGCACATAATAGTCCCTCCGAATTATAGATATATTGCCAAATGAATAAAGTTCGATTTATCTCATCTGGTATACTTATAGAATAGCAGTTTTGAAGTTTTAAGTCAATAGGAATTGAAAAATTTTATTTAATATTGTATAATAGTATATATTTAGTCCCAATCATTTTTAGGCACTTGGCAAAATAAACAAATACGCAACGGAGAATTTATGAATATTTACTTTGTAACGTTTGGCTGTAAAGTCAATATATATGAAACAGAAAATATGAAACAGCTTTTTAAAGAGCACGGATACACTATTTCAGAAAACGAAAACGGCTGTGACATATATGTTATTAATTCATGCACGGTAACTGAATCGGGAGATAAAAAGATATTTAAAGAACTCAGAAGATTACGGCGTGAAAATCCGAATGCAGTCATAGCTCTCACAGGCTGTTTTCCTCAGGCATTTGCCGAAGAAGCTGCCGCCATACCCGAAGCAGATATTGTAACAGGTACAAAGAACAGAAAAAACCTTCCTTATATTATCGAAGATTTCATTGAGAGCAGAAAAAAACAGATCAATATATGCGAATATACTTCAGCTGATACATTTGAAGAAATGTGCAATGAGGGATATACAAATAATACCCGTGCTTTTGTAAAGATACAGGATGGCTGCAATATGTTCTGTTCCTACTGCATTATCCCCTATTCACGAGGACGCTTTCGTTCAAAGCCTATTGAACAGCTTATTAATGAGGTGCGTGCTCTTGCAAAGGCAGGCTATCGTGAAATAGTTCTTGTAGGAATAAATCTTTGGTTTTACGGTATCGAATATAAGTTAAGGCTTGTCGATGCTGTTGAGGCTGTTTGTTCTGTTGAAGGCATTGAACGCGTAAGACTTGGTTCTATCGAACCTGAGGTAATAAGCGATGATGACATAAAACGTCTTGCGGCTCAGTCAAAATTTTGTCCACAGTTTCACTTGTCATTGCAAAGCGGCTGTGACCGTACGCTCAAGGCTATGAACCGCAGATATACTTCGGAAGAATATTCAGAACTAGTTGAAAAATTACGCGATAATTTTGACAATTGTGCCATTACAACAGATGTGATGGTAGGATTTCCTAATGAAAGCGACAAAGATTTTGAAGAATCTCTTGAATTTGTCAGAAAAATAGGATTCAGTAAGGCACATATTTTCCCATATTCTCAAAGAAAAGGAACTCCCGCTGCCGAAATGGATAACCAGATACCGACGCATATAAAAAATATCCGTGCCAAGAAAATGGCTGAGGCGGCGGATCTATGCCAACATAAGTTCCTTGAAAGTCAGATCGGACTTGTTGTTCCGGTACTCTTTGAACGTGAAAAATCTGACGGAATCCCTCATGGATATACGCCAAATTACACGCCTGTAAAAATATTTACAAAAATTTTAGATAAAAGTTTGCGTAATGAGATTTTTTATGTTAAAATAATAAGGTTAGAGCATGACTATTGTGTAGGAGAAATTATATCTTAAATATAAGGAGCGTACATCTATGTCAGTATTTCGTATCTATGTAGAAAAAAAGCCGGAGTTTGCAGTTGAAGCAAAAAATCTTCTTGCAGACATAAAAACAGCTTTAAGACTTGAAGAGCTGAGAAATATCCGCATTATGAACAGATATGATGCAGAGGATCTTTCTGAGGCTGATTTCAAGCTTGCGATCAACAACGTTTTTTCGGAACCGGCTGTTGACACTACTTGCACTAAGCTTCCGGAGCTTAAAGAAAATGAAACTGTTTTTGCAGTTGAATACCTTCCCGGACAGTTTGACCAGCGAGCAGATTCATGTGAGCAGTGTATCCAGATCTTAACACAGGGTGAACGCTGCAAGGTAAAAAATGCAAGAATTTATATTGTTGAGGGCAAGCTTTCTGCCGCAGAACTCAACTCCCTCAAATCTTACATTATTAACCCGGTAGAGAGCCGTGAAGCGTCACTTGACGAAGTTGAAACTCTTGCTTCCGATTATGTTATTCCGACTGAAGTTGCAACTCTCGAGAATTTTATTTATCTTGAAGAGGTTGAGCTTGCAAACTTTATTTCAAATTATGGTCTTGCAATGGATCTTGATGATATAAAGTTCTGTCAGAAGTATTTCAGAGATACCGAGAAGCGTGACCCTACTATCACAGAGATCCGCATGATAGATACATATTGGTCTGACCATTGCCGTCACACTACTTTCTCTACAATTATTGATGATGCAGCTATCAACGCTGATTACATTCAGAAAACATATGATGAATATATCAATGTAAGAAATGAACTTGGCAGAAGTGAAAAGCCTATCACTCTTATGGACATCGCTACAATTGCTGCCAAGAAGCTTAAAAAAGATGGTATTCTTAAAGATCTTGATGAATCCGAAGAGATCAACGCTTGTTCTGTACAGATAAAGGTCGATGTTGACGGTGAAATGCAGGATTGGCTCCTTATGTTCAAAAATGAAACACATAACCACCCAACTGAAATCGAACCTTTCGGCGGTGCTGCAACTTGCCTTGGCGGTGCTATCAGAGATCCGCTTTCAGGACGTTCATATGTATATCAGGCTATGCGTGTAACAGGTGCGGCTAATCCGCTTGTTCCTGTTGAAGATACAGTTCACGGCAAGCTTCCGCAGAGAAAAATTACTGTCGGTGCTGCTAACGGTTACAGCTCGTACGGTAACCAGATAGGTCTTGCAACAGGTCATGTTGCTGAAGTTTATCACCCGGGCTATGTTGCTAAAAGACTTGAGATCGGTGCTGTTGTAGGTGCTGCTCCTAAGTCAAATGTTATCCGTGAAGTTCCTGACCCTGATGATGTTATCATTCTCCTTGGCGGACGTACAGGACGTGACGGCTGCGGCGGTGCAACAGGTTCATCAAAATCGCATACAGAAGCTTCACTTGAAACCTGCGGTGCAGAGGTTCAGAAGGGTAATCCTCCTGTTGAAAGAAAACTTCAGAGATTATTCAGAAATCCTGATGTAACTCATATGATAAAGCGATGCAATGACTTTGGTGCAGGCGGTGTATCTGTTGCTATCGGTGAGCTTACAGACGGTCTTGTGATCGACCTTAATGCTGTTCCTAAGAAATATGACGGACTTGACGGCACAGAACTTGCAATTTCCGAAAGCCAGGAACGTATGGCTGTTGTTGTAAGAAAAACCGATGCCGATAAATTCATTAAGGAAGCTGAAAAGGAAAATCTTGAAGCAACTCTTGTTGCAGTTGTAACAGCTGAGCCACGTCTTAAAATGAAGTGGAATGACAAGATCATTGTTGATCTTTCAAGAGAGTTCCTTAACTCAAACGGTGCTGAAAAGCATACAACTGTTGCAGTCCCTATCCCTGTTACTGCACAGATGAAAACATACACCGATTCTGCTGACAGCTGGGAAGCTCTTATGACAAACCTAAATGTCTGCTCACAGAAGGGTCTTGTTGAACGTTTTGACTCAACGATAGGTGCGGGTACAATTCTTATGCCGTTCGGCGGTGCATATCAGCTTACACCTACACAGGCGATGGCTGCCAAGATACCTGTACTCAAGGGCGAAACAAATACTTGCTCGATTATGGGTTGGGGCTTTAATCCATATGTAACAGACAAGAGTCCTTATCATGGTGCTATGGCTGCTGTAATTGAATCTATTGCAAAGGTAGTTGCTGCAGGCGGCAGCTACAAGAGATGCTGGCTTACATTCCAGGAATATTTTGAACGCACACAGAACAACCCAACACGTTGGGGAAAGCCTTTTGCTGCACTTCTCGGTGCATTCAAGGCACAGCTTGAACTTGGCTGCGGTGCTATCGGCGGTAAGGACTCAATGTCAGGTACTTTTGAAAATATTGATGTTCCTGCAACACTTGTTTCATTTGCTGTTTCAACAGCTGACAGCAAGTCTATTATTTCTCCTGAATTTAAAAAGGCAGGCAATAAGGTTATTCTTATTACACCTCAGTATGATGAAAATAATCTTCCTGTTTTTGCAAGCATAAGAGAATGTTTTGAAAAGGTAGAAAAGTTTATTGCAGATGAACAGGCATTATCCGTATGGGCAGTAGGATTCGGCGGCGTTGCTGAAGCTGTTGCAAAAATGTCGCTTGGCAATCGCATTGGTTTCAAGTTTGAAAAGAAGCTTTCTGATACGCAGTTGTTCTATTCTAAATACGGTTCTTTCGTAGTTGAGCTTGACGGTGATCCGTTTACACTTGAAAATGTTATCGGTACAACTATAGATGAATATAAGATCGACTGCAAGGATTATGTTATTGATATGGCAGCGATCCAGAAGAAATGGGAAGATCGTCTTGAACCTGTATTCCCATGCAATATAAAAACAGAGGACAAGCCTGCTAAGGTATTTACTTATACAGCAGCAGAGCGTGTTAAACCATCAGTTTCCGTTGCAAAGCCTCGTGTACTTATTCCTGTTTTCCCAGGTACAAACTGTGAATATGATACAGCAAGAGTATTTGAACGTGCAGGAGCAGTTCCGGAAGTAGTCGTTATAAAGAATCTTTCAGCATCTGCTCTTGAAGACAGCGTTTCATATATTGAAAAATCGATCAAGAATTCACAGATCATTATGATCCCGGGCGGCTTCTCAGGCGGTGATGAGCCTGACGGTTCAGGTAAGTTCATTACTGCATTCTTCAGAAATCCACGCATTAAGGACGCAGTTCATGACCTTATGGATAATCGTGACGGTCTTATGCTCGGTATCTGTAACGGCTTCCAGGCTCTTATCAAGCTCGGACTTGTTCCATTCGGACATATTGTTGATATGAAGGACGACTCCCCTACACTTACATTTAATACAATCGGCAGACATCAGTCTATGATGGTAAATACAAGAATTGCATCTAATAAATCTCCATGGCTTGCCGGATGTGAAGTTGGAGATATTCACAGAATTGCAATTTCACACGGTGAAGGTCGATTTGTTGCATCACCTGAGCTTATCAAGCAGCTTGCTGATAACGGTCAGATCGCAACACAGTATGTTGACCTTAACGGTGCTCCTACAATGGACATCAGATTTAATCCAAACACTTCAATGGAGGCAATTGAAGGTATTACTTCTCCTGATGGACGTATCCTTGGTAAAATGGGACACAGCGAACGTATCGGTACAGATATTTGCAAGAATGTTTCAGGTTCAAAGGATCAGAAAATATTTGAAAGCGGTGTAGCTTACTTCAAATAATAATTAAAGCATAAAAAATCCGTTTGGTTCATTGTGAGCCAAACGGATTTTTTAGTTTAAAATGATTTAGCATATCGGAAATCTACTTCATTTGTGAATGGATAGTATATAAGATCAGCCATATCGCTGCCATAAATAAAATATTCATTACCATAAAAAAGCGGTATGTATACAGCAGAATTGATTATATCTTTTTCCGCAGCAGAATAGTATTCTATGGCATTGCTTAAACTGCCGGCTTTTCGGACATTTTGCATATTTCCATAAACTGACATATTTTTATAACCCATAAGTATTGTATTTTCTCCATTTGAGAAATATTCAAGAAAATCATTTGGGCTATTTTCGGTCGGTGCAATTTCAACAAGTGCAATCTCAAAAGTGCCATCGTCAATTTTCATGTTATACTCGTTTTCGGAAACTACTTCAACACCGCAGAAAAAGCCGAGATTTTGCTGCCATTGTTCAGTTATGTAGTAAAGATAATCAGAGCCTCCGAAATCTTCCGGAACAGTTATTTTTATGCCATCAATTGATTCTGCATTTATTTTGTTAAGTTCTGATCTCCACAGCTGTGCTGCAGTGTTAGCGTCATACAATGATAAAGCTGTTTCTGAAATAAGGTCACGGTAACCCTTGCCGAGTATTGTTACCGATGACGGAACAATTCCATATGCATTCTGATAATTTTCGTCGATAAGTGAACTGTACGCTTCCCTGCTGAAAGCCGACGCAAGAGCAAATCGTAAGTTAGAATTACTGAAATATGCTGACTTTGTATTGAATATTAATCCGTATGATTTGGTTGAATACTGTTCAAAATTATTGTTGTTTAATATTTTTTTATTGTATATTTCAGATTTGTAGCAGTCAATATTTCCAGAGGCATAATCATCTGCATCCTGTTGAGAATTGCCTGTTATAAAGAAATTCAAGCTGTATGGATAAACGAAGTCAGACGCTGAGTTTGATTTGTTTCTTCGCATTATAATGTAATTATTATCCCAATATGCATCGTAGTTCCATTCTTTTAAATAAAAAGCCCCGTTTGATGCAGTAGTTTCAGCTGAAAGTCCATATCTTCCTTTTGTGCTTTCAAAAAAGTATCTGTTACATGGCATTGCAGCAGTAGTTGTCAGAAGTTCAAGAAAGTCATAGTACGGATATTCAAGTTCAATTTGCAATGTGTATGTATCCGATGCTTTTACACCTAACTGATCTATGCTTTTTGTCCCCTGCGCCACATCTGCCGAATTTTTTATGCAGCTGAAATCATTAACATATGGCGAATAAAGAGCATTTGAGTCAAAAATTCTTTGAAAAGCAAAAACGAAATCATCTGCAGTCATTTCAGCTTTGTAGTCATTTAAGCTTTCCCAATATATGCCACGCTTTAACTCAAATGTATATATAAGACCATCATCTGAAATCGTGTATTTTTCTGCTGCATCTGCCTCAATTGAACCGTTTTTATTTATTTTTACAAGTCCGTCGAGCATATTTGAAAGAACAGTTTTGGATGAGGTATCTACTGCAAGCTGCGGATCAAGATTTTGCGGATTTGAAGCAAGATTTGCTTTGAAAGTATACCCTGAACCATCGTCCTTTTCGCACGCTGTAAAAAGCGAGAAAATCGCAATAAGCGTCAATATATATGAAATAATCTTTAGATTAGTTTTTTTCAAATTTATGACCACACTTCGTTGAAGTATGTGTCCTCCTTTCAAGTTACATTACATAATATAAATATATCATTTTAATAAAATAAATGCAAGTCAAAAACAAATAAAAATTAAAAACCGCATCAATGATATAATATCATCAATGCGGTTCTGAACAATTGAAATTATATATTACTTAGTGCCTGCCATGCTTGCAACTTCTTCTGCAAAGTTGTCAGCCTTCTTTTCAACACCTTCGCCTCTTTCAAAACGAACGAATTCAGCAACAGTGATCTTTCCGCCAAGCTTCTTAGCAGCGTCTTCAACATACTTGCCAACTGTGCCATCGAAAATATCAGATCTAACGAATGCCTGATCAACGAGGCAGTTTTCTGTATAATATTTGCCGATCTTGCCTTCAGCGATCTTAGCCTTAACCTGTTCAGGCTTGGAAGCCATCTTAGGATCTTCAGCCATCTGAGCAAGAACGATAGTCTTTTCATTTTCAAGAACTTCTGCAGGAACAGCACTTCTGTCAAGGTATGCAGGATTCATAGCAGCAACCTGGAGTGCGCAGTTCTTACCAACTTCAAATACCTTATCAGCAGGAAGGTCAGTATCAAGCTTAACCATTACACCGATCTTGCCGTTGTCGTGGATATAAGGAACGAGAACGCCTTCAAATCTCTGGAAACGACGGATAACCATATTTTCTCTGATCTTAATGAAGAGATCCTGAAGAGCTTCTTCAACAGTCTTATCACCGCCGCTGATGATTGTTGCCTTGAGAGCATCAACGTCAGCAGGGTTCTTTTCAATAACAGTCTTTGCAACAGCAGCAACGAAAGCCTTGAATTCTTCATTGTTAGCAGCGAAGTCTGTTTCGATATTTACTTCAACAACAGCACCGATATTGCCTTCAACTACTGAAGTAACAATACCTTCTGCAGCAGCTCTGCCGCTCTTCTTAGCCTGTGTAGCAAGTCCCTTTTCACGAAGAATAGTTACTGCCTTTTCTGTATCTCCATCTGCTTCTTCAAGTGCCTTTTTACAATCCATCATACCAACGCCGGTAGCTTTCATAAGGTCTTTGATTTCCTGAATAGATGCCTTTGCCATTTTACTTCCTCCTGTATAATTAATCATTAATATTGAAATGGGCAGACATATAACGGATATGTGTCTGCCCGAAAAATCGGAATTTAATTATTCAGCAGCTTCTTCAGCAGCAGTTTCTTCTGCAGCTTCAGCAGCAGCTTCCTGTGTACCCTGTCTGCCTTCGATGATAGCATCAGCCATAGCACCTGCAATAAGCTTTACAGCTCTGATAGCGTCATCGTTACCAGGGATAACGTAATCAACATCATCAGGATCACAGTTTGTATCTACGATAGCAACAACCGGAATGCCAAGTTTCTTAGCTTCAGCAACAGCGATCTTTTCCTTGCGTGGGTCAACAACAAAAAGTGCACCTGGGAGCTTCTTCATTGTCTTGATACCGCCGAGGAATTTTTCAAGCTTTTCAATTTCGAGTTCAAGCTTAACAACTTCCTTCTTAGGGAGAAGGTTGAATGTGCCGTCTTCCTGCATTTCGTGAAGCTGTTCAAGTCTCTTGATTCTTCTCTGGATAGTTTTGAAGTTAGTCATCATACCGCCGAGCCATCTTGCGTTTACATAGTGAACGCCTGCTCTTGTAGCTTCTTCCTTAACGGAATCGCCGGCCTGCTTCTTTGTACCTACGAAAAGTACTGTGTCGCCGTTAGCAGCTACTTCACGGATAAAGTTGTAAGCTTCGTCAAGCTTCTTTACAGTCTTCTGGAGATCGATAATATAGATACCGTTTCTTTCTGTGAAGATGTAAGGTGCCATTTTTGGATTCCATCTTCTTGTCTGGTGACCAAAGTGTACGCCTGCTTCAAGAAGCTGTTTCATTGATACTACGCCCATTGTTAGTTCCTCCATATTGGTTTTAAATTTATCCTCCGCCCGACTTAACTTAACATAAACTCGGTATTACCGAGCACCAACCGTTAAAAGTGCAGACGTGTGAATTACTGAAATATTATATCATATTGCCATTAGAATTTCAAGATATTTTGCACTGTCTATTTGCACAAACTTTTTGGTGTAACAGATACTTTTTTTGATAAATTTGATTCATCAGCTGAAATAAGTATGGTGTCTGTACCGATGATCTGAATATCCCTGCATTTAATGATAATATCGTTTTCCCGTCCAAGCAGTCCAAATAAGCGGTATCTGCCGTAGATGACAAAAGCTTTTACCGAAAAATCAACAGCGTCGAACTCAATGTCATCAGCATATCCAAGCTTCGTGCCTGAACGTACATTTATGATCTCTTTATTGCGAATTTCATTAAGCGTACACTTCATAGTATAACCATCTTTCATATGGATTTGATTAAGTATATTTAATGTAACGCTTGTATTATTCTTATTTCAGCTCAATCACGGTCACGCCGTCCTCGCCTTCACCGAAAACGCCTGAGCGGAAACTTTTTACTGATGGGTGCTTTTTAAGATGATTTTGGATTCCTTGTCTGAGAACCCCTGTGCCTTTTCCATGAATGACAGTAATTATGCCTGCACCCGTAAGAACCGCATTGTCAATGAACATATCAAGCTCATGAATACCTTCGTCAACGGCACAGCCTCTTATATCAAGTTCAAGTGAAGGGGTACGCTGCATTTTTCCGCGAACATTTTTTGTGGAAATCTTCTTGTTCTGCATAGTGATCTTTTCAGGCTCAAGCAAACGAAGCTTGTTTACATTTACCTTAGTTTTCATTATGCCTGCCTGTACGAAAACATTGCCGTTTGAATCAGGGTCACTTGCAAGGATACCTTTTTTGTCAATATCAAAAATAAGGACATGATCCCCTCTTTTAAGAGGTCTGGGCAGCTTGTATTCTTTATGCTCTTTGTTTTGTACAGGGTTAGCTGTATCATACATTTTGTCAAGTGCAGATTTATTTTTTGATTTAGCGTTTATTGCCAACTGAGCGAAGTTGGATTTTTCTTTTTGCTTTCGTATATCCGCAAGCTCATCAAGAAGCTGCTCAGACTGCATACGGCAGCTTTCAACAATACGCATGGCCTGAACACGCGCTTTTTCAAGCTCAGATTCCTTTTTGCTGTTAAGGTCAGCAATTTCCTTGTCGAGTTCCGCAACTTTTTCAGCCTGTTCATTTTTTAATTTTTCAATTTCGTCGTGCTGCTTTTCAAGTTCACGTCTTGAAGCTTCAAGCTGTGCAACAACTTCTTCAAAACGCTGATTTTCGGTAGATACCAATTCATTTGCACGATTTATTATATCATCGGAAATACCAAGCTTTGAAGAAATTGAAAAAGCGTTCGACTTACCGGGTGAACCTATAATAAGCCTGTATGTCGGCTGCAGTGTTGCAATATCAAATTCGCAGGAAGCGTTTTCAATGCCCGGAGTTTCGATAGCAAAAAGTTTAAGCTCCTGATAATGAGTTGTAACAAGAAGCTTGCTTCCTTTTGCAACCACATTTTCAATTATTGATACAGCAAGTGCCGCACCTTCAACAGGGTCAGTACCAGAACCAAGTTCGTCCATAAGAATAAGCGACTTTTCATTGGCAGCGTCAAGTATCTTTACAACATTGCTTATGTGAGATGAAAATGTCGATAAGCTTTGCTCAATGCTCTGCTGGTCGCCTATATCCACAAGAATATTATCAAAAACAGATACCTTGCTTCCGTCAGATGCAGGTATCATAAGTCCGCACATTGCCATAGCCGAAAGAAGGCCGGTTGTTTTAAGAATAACTGTTTTACCGCCCGTGTTAGGACCTGTTACGATAAGAGCGTTATAATCCTCGCCAAGCTTAATATCCACAGGGACAACTTTCTTTTTGTCAATAAGCGGATGACGTGCCTTTTTCAGATCAATTACGCCGTCATCTGACAATTCAGGTATACAGGCACGCATTTTCGCACCAAGATTTGATTTTGCAAAATAAAGATTTATTTCTGCGCAGGTAACATAGTCGGCAGAAAGTGCTTCGGCATATGCTGCACAATCTGCAGAGAGCTCTGCAATGATCCTGTCGATCTCGTCCTGCTCTTCTCCCTGAAGTACCTTTATATCATTGTTAGCTTCCACAACAGATATAGGTTCAATAAAATATGTTGAACCGGTAGCTGATGTTGCGTGAACAAGTCCCGGAACATTGCCTTTGAAATCAGCCTTTACGGGAAGAACATATCTGCCGTCACGCATTGTAACTATATTTTCACGGAGTGATTTCTGTACTTCCGAGGAACGTATCAGCTTATCAAGGCTTTCTCTTATACGAACTCCTGCCTGAGCGATTTTTCTTCTGATATTTGCAAGTTCATGGCTTGCCATATCTGAAATCTCATCTTCCGAAACAACAGCATTTTTTATTTTATCTTCAAGATATTTATTCGGTGCAAGTGATACAAAAAGATAACCGATAGATGTTTCTTCATTTTCGGTCGATTTGTACCAATCGGATAACATCCTTACCTGATAAAGCATCTGAGCAATATCAAGCAATTCGCGAAGAGAAAGACTTGCTCCTGATGATGCTCTGTGGAGTGCTCCTCTTATATCTTTAAAATTTGAAAAAGCGGGAGTGCCGTATTTTACCGATAGGTCAAATGCATCAGAAGTTTTTTTCATTTCTGATCTGACAACATCAATATCGGACTCTGGAGTAAGTGCTAAAGCCATTTCTTTTGTTTTTGTGTTTGATGCTTCTTCCGAAAGCATTTCAAGAATTTTATGTAATTCAAGTGACTTGTAGTAATTATTCATATTAAGCTCACTTTCTGTATCTGCGGGTTACGGTAACAGCGTTTTATAGTATTCAAGTGATCTGAAAGATCTTGACATATTAGCAAGTATATACTTTTCTGTGACCTCATTCAGCTTCGCCTGAGATTCCGGCGAAACTCTGAAATTAAATAAACGTTCCATATCTGAAAAACATATAAACTGCAGAGCAGCAAACTGAGATGGAGTTATCCTGATATTGTAATCATTTTCGTCCAAACCGTTTTCTTCAAAATGATATTCACATAAAACATATGATTGGTTTATAAGGAAAAAGAAATCTTCATTTTCATAAGCGTAGCATACTTTACAGCCTATAAGC
>ENA-ORCP01003189-ORCP01003189.1-human-gut-metagenome-genome-assembly--contig:-NODE-3189-length-12440-cov-5.879722_pt1 | contig 12440 bp, 14 predicted proteins | sample MGYA00242990_ERZ507991 | MGnify/ENA primary metagenome ERZ507991 (study PRJEB26167, sample SAMN06115496) | human gut metagenome | host: Homo sapiens | place: China:Henan | collected 2015-05-07... | reverse complement strand
GTACAAAATCCAGTTTTTCAAACGCTTCCCGGTAATTGTCTATTCCAAAATGAGAGGGCAGTGCCAGCACATCCAGACTGCCCAGGCGGTAAAATTAACGCAGGCGCGGCATGACAGTGCCGCGCAACGTTTTTACCTGTGCAGATTATCTAAATCCTGCGGTTGTAGCCAATTTGCACCAGAAAACGGTTTGCGCGGCATGTCATACTCCAGAGTACCCTCTCTTGCCCTTCGGGCAATTCACCTTGTGCCGCGCCCTGCGTAGAATAGCCGGTATGTGTAGCAGTAAATTATCCGAAATGCGAATGTGAGGATACCACGCGGAAGAAAAAATCCTCTGCCGGACTCTTTTTCCACGCTTACGCAGTCTACCATCTGCACCCAAGCCCTCTGAAGGAAAGGCAGGAGTTCAAAGAGGAAGGGAAACCATGGGTGTCCCTTCCTTTTTGTCCCCGCGCCGGACGGCGCAACACCTCGCTCAGATAGGCGAACCGCCTGCGCGTTTCGGGCACACCGGACAGCGGGTGCTGAGAAATACTCGCCCAGAGGGAACGTATCGCTTCACGGGTCGCGTGCCTCGGACAGCGCGTGCCGCTGTTCATGCAATTTTCGTTTGAAAACCCCGCAAAAGGTGCTATACTATAACCACTACACAAAGGAGAACCGTAATTTATGAAAATTCTTATCGTAGTGGATATGCAGAAGGATTTTATCAGCGGCCCTCTCGGTACGGCTGAAGCGCGCGCCATCGTGCCCTATGTGGCAGAGAAGGCAAAAAATACACCGCGTGAGAACCTGTTTGTCACGCTGGACACCCACCAGCCGAACTACATGGAGACAAACGAAGGGCGTCATCTGCCGGTGCCGCACTGCATCGAAGGAACGGACGGTCATGCACTGGACAATGCCATTGCTGCCGCTGTGGACGGCATTCCGGCGTCCCGCATCATCCGCAAGCCGACGTTCGGCTCGGTGGCCCTGCCGGACATGCTCCGCGCGCTGCCGGAACCGCCGACGGAAATTGAATTTGTCGGCGTATGCACCGGCATTTGCGTGATTTCCAACGCCATGCTGTGCAAGGCAGCATTTCCGGAGGCAAACATCGTGATCGACGCGGCACTCTGCGCGTGCGTCACGCCGGAGTCGCACGACACTGCGCTGAATGCGATGCGTCTTTGCCAGATGGAAATTCTGCATCAGGGTGAGGAGCCGTGGCGCAAATGAGCAGACCCAAGATCAAAATTACGCTGATCGACCGAAAAGGCAAGCACGGCTGTCACCGCGGGCACAAAATCGGTGACAGCTTCGACTTTGACACCGAGCGCGGGCAGCTTTGCCCGATGGCGATGCACGTTGCGTTCCCATACATCGACATTCTGCGTTACGGCGGCCATCTTCCCGGGCAGGAGGACGGCACGGCGGTGTTTTGCTGCCCCGATGTGGACACGATCAACGTATTCCGTATTGAAATTGTGGAATAATCGTAAGACGGAGGGCGAAAAGAATATGGATATCAAAAAAGTTACGGGTGTGTATTTCAGTCCGGCAGGAAGCACAAAGACCGTTGTTGAAGCAACGGTGGATGAACTGGCGCGTCTGTTTAAGGCAGAGTGCCGGTACATATCACTCAACACGCCGTCTGACCGTGCGCAGGAGTATCAGTTTGCCCCGGATGAGCTGGTCGTATTCGGCTGTCCGGTGTATGCCGGTCGGCTGCCGAACAAGATTTCGCCGGACTTTGCTCGCTGCCTGCACGGTGAGGGTACACCGGCGGTGGCGCTCGTCACCTACGGCGGCAGAGCGTATGACAACGCGCTTGCCGAAATGTGCGATCTGCTAACCAAAAACAACTTCAAACCAGCGGCAGGAGGCGCTTTTTTGTGCCGGCATGTATTCTCGGACAAGCTGGCGGCAGGCCGTCCGGACGCAGCTGACCTCAGTGAGCTGCGTATGCTGGCGCAGGATGCGGCGCTCAAGCTGAGAAGCGGGGGAGAGATTAAGCCGCCGAAGGTACCGGGTGACGCGCAGGCAGCCTACTATACGCCGCTCAAGACTGACAAAACGCCCGCAAAGTTCCTGAAGGCTAAGCCGAGCACGATGATGATGCTGTGTGAGCACTGCGGTCTGTGCGCGGAAATCTGCCCGATGGGTGCGATTGACCCGAACGACCCGTCTAATATTCCGGGCACCTGTATTAAATGCTGTGCCTGCACGACCTACTGCCCGACCGGCGCAAAGAAGTTCGACGACCCGGATTTTCTGTCGCACACGGCTATGCTCGAGCAATTCCAGACTGAAGCGCGCAAGGAAAATTCGATTTTTCTGTAAATGTTGTGCGGACAACAGAAATCGGCGGCTTGGCGTGGTATACTGTCCGCATAAAGCAAACGACAGGAAAGAGGAGAAGCTATGGACAAGTTCATCCGCAATATCGACCACGAGAGCGTTGTAAGGCTCGCCGAGCTGGTTTCCGTTCAGTCGGGACAGGTGGTCAGCAAGACACTGGCGCAGAACAAGGCGGTCAGCATTACGCTGTTCGCGTTTGACAAGGGCGAGGAGATCGGCACGCACGACTCCACCGGCGACGCAATGGTGACCGTGCTCGAGGGCACCGGACGCTTTACGGTCGGCGGTGTGCCGCATATCGTCAAGGCTGGCGAAACGCTGGTCATGCCCGCAAAGGTGCCGCACGCCGTTTACGGCGAAGAGGCGTTCAAGTGGGTGCTGACCGTTGTGTTCCCGGATGGGTTTGAGGCATAATATCATATGGTAAAAGAAATCCCCGCCGAGTGGCGGGGATTTTGTTATGATGGGAAAACAAGTTCGCTGATGTTCAGCATACCGCGGATGCCGGTGCAAGACCACCAATAATAGTTCTTGTCGTTGTAATTGCCGTTGGAGTCGGGCACGGCATCAACGGCGGCAGTATAATAAACCGAACTATAATAAGAACGGAACATGTTATCGCTTATTTTACCGCCTTCAGCGGTTTCACCAATTTTATAGGCACTATATTGGTTGGTATCACTAAAGTAAAGACCGAGATAGCCACGGTCGGAGTGATAAATAATCGCGTGGATTTGTGCCTTACTATTGATAAGAACGAGAAATTGTCCAGAACCGCCTTTCTGCAGACAAGGTACTTCGGAAAGTTTTGCAATTTTATCGTAGTTGGCTTTCAAATCATAACCATTAGGATTATTGCCAATTACTTTGCCGGTACTGTTTGCAAGTGTGGTGGCGGAATTAAGTTTCCAATTTGAAGAACCATATAGTTCGGACATCTCCGTCTGCACGGCCTCATGCAGCATGCGGGTCTCCGCGATGACCTGATCTTTTTTCGCCTTATCAATATATCCTGTCAGTGCCGGAATAAGCAGTGCTGCGAGGATCGCCAGAATCACCAGCACGACGATCAGCTCCACGAGCGTGAAGCCGCGTTTTTTGTTTTGGGAGTACAGCATTTGGAAAAGTTCCTCCTTCCCGATTGCGGGATAAAGTTCGGTTTTCTTAGTATACTCGAAAATATGCAATAAAGCAAGGAGATAGATACAGATAAAGTGCACAAAAATAAAGGGTTCCTGCCAAAAACACAAAAAAGAAATTGGTTAAATCGGAGAAAGTGTTTTGTAAAGCCGCAGAAACATTGAGATTTACAGTGGGATGTGATAAAATAATATCAACCTGATAAAAAAGAATCACCTGCAGAGACAGGCGATGAGCAGGTTTGCACCGCGTATACAGACGCAGGTGCGCGAGCGGCAGATACCGACGGATTGCAGCCGGTCGGTTAGTGCCGCAGCTTTCGGCAGACGGAAGCAGGAGAGAGAAATGAAGAGAGAGTATTGGGTTACGGAAATGAAGAAATGGGGCATTGAAAATGCAAATCTATGACTGGGTCAGCATAGGCGTATTGTTCGTTCTCGGTATCTTGTTCTATTTCCGACCGGCATGGCTGTTGAGTGAAGACCGGCAGCAGGCCGATGGCGCGGTAAGCAAGGTACGCACTGTCAGCGCGGCTGCGGTGGTATGCGCCATGGTAATGACCGTGATCTGCGTGATCGGATAAAGAAAGAATTGGCTGCAAAAACGCTCCCGTTCGGAAGGTGGATTCCGAGCGGGAGTGTTATTTTTTACGACTTCGATTGCGGTCTGGACAGCAGCGCGAACAGACAGCCGAACACGATCGCGGCGGCAATGCCGCCTGCCGCACCGGTCACGCCGCCGGTGAACACGCCGAGCAGGCCACTTTCCGCAACTGCTTTGGCAACGCCTTTTGCCAGCGAGTATCCGAAGCCGAGCAGCGGCACAGTCGCGCCTGCACCTGCGTAGTCCACGACTGCCTGATACCAGCCGAGCCCCTGCAGGATAACACCGAGCACCACCAGCGAAACGAGAATACGCGCCGGTGTCAGCTTGGTTTTGTCAATCAGCACCTGACACAGCGCACAGATCAGTCCGCCGACCCAGAAAGCGTTCAGGTAGTTCATGCTTCGCTCCTTTCCAGTACAACGGCGTGGCAGATACCTGCAATCGGCTGTCCCTGCTGCACCGAGGTCGGACTCATCATCGCACCTGTGCCCGCAAACACCAGCCGGTGGATTTTGCCGCGATGCATATCGCGCAGCAGCGGTCCGCAGAGAACTGCCGCTGAGCAGCCGCAGCCCGAGCCGCCTGCATGCGCGTCCTGCTCGTCACCGAAAATCAGGCTGCCGCAGTCCGAGTAGACAGGGGACAGGTCGATGCTGTCACCACGCAGCAGCGTCAGCAGCAGGTCCGCACCGATGTGACCGAGGTCGCCGGTAACGATGCAGTCAAAGTCCCGCGGCTCGGCACCCAAATCCTCCAGCAGTGCGGAAAGGGTGTCGGCAGCAGCGGGGGAAGATGTTATTTTAGGACTATGTGCCTTATGCGGTCTGACCATGCTTGCGGATATATTCCTGCGCGACTGCATAGGCGTCCGAAAACTTAAACTTTATCGTGATTTTTCCGCCCTCATGCACATAAATCATGTCAATCAGTTCGACTACGACTTCGCGCGTCAGGCTGGGCAGATTGCGATATTTTACGAATTGTGATACAAACGAATTGGTTTCGTCCACGCCGCTCTGCACCTCGTCAATGCGCGCTTGCAGGGACGCAAGACGTGTGTCCAGTTTGGCCTGCTGCTGCTCAAACTGCTCTTTCAGCCGATGGTATTCCTCACGCGAAATATCTCCGGCTTTCCAGTCCGGATACAGGGACAGCTTCATCTGCTCGATGCGTTCGCGCTCGGTTTCAAACTGTGCCCGCTCGTCAAGCAGAGGCTTAACGGAACGGTTTCGCGTGCCGCTGCGGTTGATCTCGGCAATCAGCTCATCCATCTCGACCGCCAGAGCAATCTGGTGACGGAGCGTTTCCAATACAGCCTGCTCCAGCCGGTCGCTGCGGATGGTATGCTTCGTGCAGGCGCCGCTGTGCTGCTTCTTGAACGTTGAGCAGATATAGTAGTAATAGTTGCGGTAAGGCTGTGAAATGGTCTTGCGGTTCATCGCCTTGCCGCAGTCCGCGCAGCGAAGAAAGCCGGAGAACAGATAAACCTGCGGCTGTGTGGGTGCGGTGCGCGTATCGCGCTCAAAAAGCGCCTGTGCTTTGTCGAACAGTTCGATGGGGATGATGGCCTCATGTGTCTGCTCAACGATGATCCAGTCTTCCTCAGGAACGGCCTCGCTGACATGCAGCTTGTAGCTTTTCGTGCGGTTTTTGCCCTGCACCATCGTGCCGGTGTACAGAGGATTGCGCAGGATGCGGCGAACCGAACTGTCCGGCCAAAGTCCGTCCAGCGTGCCCGAGGCCGGATGGCGGTAGTTCATGCCCTGCTGCCGTTTGTAGGCGGATGGATTCGGGACGCCCATGGCGTTCAGTTTTTTTGCAATGCCGAGCACACTCGTGCCGCTGATAAACCAGTCGAAAATGTCGCGTACAATCGCAGCGGCTGTTTCGTCAATTAGCAGACGGCTGTGGTCATTCGGGTCTTTGCGGTAGCCGTAGGACGCGAACGAGCCGATGAATTTGCCCTGCCGGCGCTTCAAATCAAGCGATGCGCGAACCTTGTTGGAGATGTCGCGGGCGTATTCGTCATTTAGAATGTTCTTGAACGGTACGACGAGATTGTTTACCGAGCGCGGGTCAAGATAGCTGTCCACGCTGTCGCTGACCGAGATGAAGCGTACGTTCAGCAACGGAAAAACGTGCTCCAGATATTCGCCGACGCCGACATAGTTTCGACCGAAACGCGACAGGTCCTTGACGATCACGCAGTTGATGATGCCTGCGCGCAGGTCATTGAGCATGCGCTGAAAGTCCGGCCGGTCGAAGTCGGTGCCGGTGCAGCCGTCATCGGTATACAGACGGGGCGCGGTCATGTCGGTCTGCGTGTCTACGAACTCGGTCAGCAGTTCGCGCTGACTGATGATGCTGTTGCTCTCCTCGCTGTCGCCGTCCTCGCGGGAAAGACGGATATAAAGCGCGGGTTTCCACAGGACTGTGGATAACTTTTGGGGTTCGTATTTACTTTTTCGTGCCATTGGTGTGCCTCCTTCAAAAAAACAGGCGGCACGCTGATAGCTGTGTTTTACACGTTTATTGTACCACAGCGCGCAGCGTACCGCAAGTTTCGGGACGTAATATCCGGTTTTTGACACTATTGCAGCTGTCTGCACATGCCGGTCAGGCAGGCTTGCAGGCTGGGCGCGCTGTCGTCAAACAGTACCTCGACCTCGGTGTCGCCTACGCGGAAGCGGTGCGGGTCGCCGATGGCGGCGGCGAACAGGCGCAGCCGTTCGTTCACCGGCAGGGTCGGGTCAATGCGTGCTTCGCGGATGTCGGGGAGCGGGCAGGGAAGTGTGGACTTGAGCATAGGGTTGACCTCCTTTGGTTTGGGTGGATAACGAAGATATTGTATATTCTTTCCATTGTTATACTATATATACGACTGGTGGGGGATAATCGGATTTCGCCATATCAGACACCTGCGGAACCACGCCTGTGTTGCGGCTCGATGCCGCAGGTGCTATACTGAAAACAGGATTACTCGCGCGCCTGTTCTGCAAAAAGTTCATATTTCTCGGCGTTGTCACGCAGCGTCTCTACATCAATCAGCAGAACACGAGGCAGGGAACGTTTGCCGTCCTTGATCTTGCCGAGGTGAACGGTATTACTCTTATCCTCATTTATGGTCAGACAGCCGATATCCTTCATATAGTCGGTAATCTTTCGGCTGGAGTAGTTCTGATAGCCGTTCTGATTGCGGATAAACTGGACAAGCGCGGTCTGCTTGATGCCGACCTGTTTGATGACGCCCTTCTTCTCCTTCCAGATGATGCCGTTTCGCTTGAAAAGTTTTTCTTTTTTACGACAGAGCTTAAATTCGTCGCTGTCTATCGCTTCACAGAGCAGAAAAGCGATGTTACCTTCCTTGAGCTTCGATTGAATCCTGCGGAATTCCGTAACCTGCTTGCGGACAGATCGGTGAACCGCCTCCCAAAACTTCTCGTTGAGAGCATGCTCATCACTGGAAGACAATTCCACGCGCGCTTTGATCATCTCAACCATACCCACAAAGGCCCACTGGAGCAGAGCGAGGTTGTCCTGAATGCGGCGCTCGCGTGTGAGCAGCTCCGTAAACTCGTCTGCCTGCTCGGCGTGGGTGAGCATGACTTCAACGATTTGGGTCGGTTCGTGGATTTTGGTTTGCATAATTACCCCTCCTACAGGTGCATTGTTCCAAATTCAATACAGGTTTATACTGCTTCATTGCTATAATATATAGCCGCTCATTCAACGTTTTCAGAACGCTTGATTTTGCAGTTTTTGCCCGAACCATCGGTTTCGATATGTTTGAACGCTTCCTTGACAGCCGCGTTCTTCCGAGCTTCTTTCCATTGCCCCGGCTTCATACCGAGCTGTCCCTGGACCTCTGCAATCAAGATTGGGGAACCGTCCCAATCCGCGAGCCATTTGAGCAGCTTTGAGGCATGGGTCGGTTTTCCTTGAAAGGTTCGGCCGGCTGCCAGTTCGGACAAGCATTCGAACGGTAATTCGGAAATCTCGTCATGTTGGCAGTCTCTGAACGATTCACGAACGTGCATGACAACCTCTTCGGGCGGCTGAATCAGCCACAGAGAAACTGGTTCTTTACCGCCATGATTGCGCAGCGTACTGCGGAATACAAGCTGAACCAGATCGCGCGCCATCGTTAGATTTCTCATTTTCTGTACGCACGCCAGATCGTCTGTATTCCGGAAACTCGGATCGAGACACACCTGCTCGAATTCGCCCCACGCACTGCCATCGAAATCGAATGCCAGTGCTCGATTGAAATATTCTTCCGAGTCGAAACGGCCCAAACCGGCACAAATCACGCAATCCGCTTCATTGTATCGATTCGATCCGTTCATGCCTCCGAAATACGGCAGACTCTCTTTGGGTCCACTGTTGTCATCCGCTTGAAGCGGAATCAGACGATCGTGGAACTCGCTCAGGGCATCCCAAAGCTCTTTCGCGTAGCCCTTGTATGTAACCACAAGGACCTGGTGCCCTGCCATACCGGACAGCTTGTTCTTCAGCCAGACCGTCAGTACGTTCCGAGTCGTTTTATTCGCCATCGCGGTCTTGCTGACGCTGAACCGGGTGTCGGAACGCTGCACATGAATGGTAAGCCGCTGATACGATTCCTGCACATCTGCCGAAGGTATATCGACTTCAGGATTCTCATACAATTCAGGCGAGAGAAACGCTGAACCGCTCAAAATGAACGTGCGCAAGTCATCTCGTATGTCGAACGGGCGGCAGTGCGGAACCGTTAATTCGTGTTCCTGACCGATTTGATAGGCAGCGGGCTGCTTTGACAGTACGCTGACCGTCTCAATAATTTCGTCGGAACGCGGACCGGCATAGTGCTCCAGCTGATCGCAGAACGGATCCAGCTTGCTCCAATCGAATGCTGCCGCATTGAAATCGTCCGATGTTGCCATTGCAATGCGACTTCCGTTCGCTTTATACTGCCGAAGCAGTTTTTGAAACGGAATACGGAGCGAATAGTTCAGCGTGCTCAGCAGCGTCTGTTTTGGCTTGTCCCAGCTCAGCTCATAGCTGGGTTTGTACGTCGAAATCATTCCTTCACAGGCAGCAATTACACTCGTTGAAAGCTTAGAAACTTTCATCAGATTCGGTGCTTCATCAACAATCAGCAGCTTCCGCGTGTAAATCGTTTCCTCGCCGGAACTCCACTCACGCAGAGCAGACAGATTCTCGATATAATATTGATCGTATCGAGCGTGCATAAAGACGAGGAACGGTGTCTGATTGGCCTTATCAGCGGCATGCAGCAATCTGCATTCTGCCGCCTGAGGGCAATCTTTTCCGGGACATTCTGCACGCGTCTGCACATCGCTGCGCTGACAGCCGCCATGGGTAATATTAAAATCGTTCGGGCTCTCGAGCACGCGAACGAGATCGCGGTTAGGAGCGTTCTCCTGTATCAAGTCGCGCAGCTCGTACGCCTCGGCGGTTTTCTCAACGACAAGGATAACGCCGCCGAGCGACTTGGCGTAATCACTCATGCGAACGAACTCGCGCGTCAGCACCTTGACAAGCGCACGCACCAGCGTAGACTTGCCCATCCCCGGCAAGAGCGGAATGGTCGTGACCGGCTTCTCCGCCTCGCCCAGCATCAGGCGGACAGTATCTCTGAGCAGCTCGCGCTGCCCAGATAGATATGTTAACCCGCGTGTAGAAAAGTACTCGTCAAGCTCGTCCATCACTTGTCCCGTCAAGTCGGCAATACAGTGCGGAGAATACGCGCACCACTCCAATGCCCGAAACTCTTCGTTTCCACCGAAACTCGAATCAGTAAATTTTTTAACGTCCTTCATGCCTCATTCTCCTCCGATTCATCAATTTCTGCAACAGAATCAGCTTCGGCTTTGCAGTCGTCCGATTCGAGTGAAAACAGGCTCCCAAGGTCATTCCCGATGCTGATTTCATGCTGTTCGAACAGCGAAAGCAGGTCATTGAGAGCGACACCCATACAGGGCAGCGGCTTGTCAGCAGGCGACAGCTTGTACTTCCACGTCGTGTCGCGTCCGCCGGTGCGGAACGGAATGCCGCCCTCTGTCAAAGCTGCCTGCAACGCTGCTTCGGCAGAAATGTCGAGTTCCACGTCCCTCTCTTGCAGCCAGTCCTTATATGCGGTGAGCAAGCTCCTGCGACCACAGATCAACAAGAGAGTTGTCTGATTCTTGAGCGTACGCAGCCATGCCACCGACTGCGTATCCCATGTTTCCCCTTCCTTACGAATACCTGCAATGTGGTCATGCAGATACTTCTTGAAGAACAGGAGGAAGGTGTACGCATTTTCCGGATTGAGCTTTGCAGTGGTGTCTTCCGGCGGTTTGGGAGACGTTTCGGGGAGAATCGCGCCCCAAGTTGCAAGAAATAGTGCATTTGCCTCTGCGTAAGCACAATAATTTCGATTAGTACCCCATCCTAAAAGTTTTTCCAGCACAGCAAGCAATTTCGCTTTTGCATGTGTCGAAGCGTCAGCAGAGTTACATGTAAACCTGCCATCATGTTTAGATGGGATAAACCGCGCTGCACGTCGCTCAATATCTGCGGCAAAGTCTTGCGGATTTTTACGATAGTGCACAACAAACTTCTTCAGGATATTCTGGATATTGCTGTGCTGTGCGAAAAGTCTTTGCAGCATTTTCTCATCGTAGTTTAACAACTCGTTGCCGTCCAACGTAAAAATTGTACGTTCGCTGCCGGCCAGCTTGCGACCCAATACCACAGGAACAGAGAACGGGTAGTTCTTACTTACTGTGTTGACCACAGCCTGCGGGATACTGTTCTCCAGCGCGACCAAACGGTTGACAACCGGTGCTGGGAGCGTCATACTTTTTTTACCGGCAGTGACCTTCAGCTTTGCATAATCTGCAAGGTCATCACTCGGCCGAGCTGCACAAAGCTCACGGTGCGGCTGCCAGCTGTGAGGTACAGTAGCCGTCCAGTGCTTGCCTTTCCATTTCTTCGGACCGCCGCAGGTACGCAGGAGTTCCTGCAGAACCGGAGACTGGGAGACGGTCTGAATCCCGGTAAGTACGACGGCAATGCTGCCGCCAAACAGCGGGTACAGAATAGAGAGCAGCGGTGCGGTAATGCACAGGACGAACAGCATCAGCAGCGTGGCGTTCTTCTGGCACAGCTCCGGCAGCTGGAACAGCGCCTGGAACGCATCCGAGCCGCTTGCGTTCCGGTAACCCGGCAACCGCGCCGTGTCGGGGTCAAGCGAAACATCGATGGACTCGATGTATACGTGCTTGCTGGGCTTGCTGAGCTTGTTGAATTTCTGTTCAGAAATCCGGCTCCACTGGTTGCCACAGAGAACTGCATAACCGATGGGATGCTTGCAATGGGTCACCATGCAGAGATCCACATCATCTGTGCTGCCACTAATATCGCAACCCAGCTTGTCAGCTATAACTGCAAGCTTTGCGAAACTTCTTTCGCGAAAATCCATAATATCCATAATAATTACCTCCTGAAAAGTGATTTAGGCGCCTGTTTTTAAGCTCATTTTGAGTATAAGCTGCCTTTTCTGCAATTTCAATGCTAGCATTTCCGAGTTTTTATACTATAGAATTAGGAGAAAATCGTATGGAAGTAAAAGGTGAAATATTTCATGAAAATGTATATTCCCTAGGGAATGTCATGGACGCACCCAAAACAAACAAAGCTACAAATACACCATTTTTCAAAAAGTTAAATCGAATACACAACTTATTAAAACGCAAAAATATAATGAAGCGTGAACTGAGCAAAGAACATGCCTTAATGGATTGCATACAACTTCTTATCATTCTTACATACAAATACAAAATCTCCGAAGATAAGGACGAAAAGTCTTTAATATTATCCGTTTTTTCAATCCTGAAATCTTGGATTAAGGAACGTTTTTGGAAATATAATGAATCTCAAGAGCAATCAAGTTTTAAAATTTTGTCTATGCATCATCAAAAGCAAAGCTGGTATAGCTATATAAGAGAGTATTGCAAAATCTGTAAGCCAATGGCAGAATTCAATGCTCCTACTGAAAATCTTCAAAAGATACCATCTCGGATATCCAATATACATTCTGTACTGACCACACAAGGTGAAACGGAAATAAACCAATTAGTTAATCTGTTCTACGAAGAAAATGCAAATAGTTTCCATTGCGCTGAGCCTAAAAAAATAATCAAACAAAATATACACAACTTAATATACGCGATGATTCAGTATCCACATTATTTTACGATTCTCCATTTTTATTTCTTTATTGCATTTACAAAAAGCGCTTTCCTCTCAACCCCACGTTTACTGTCTAATATATTCCCCTGTTCATCTATATAATCATCTGT
>ENA-ORCP01003175-ORCP01003175.1-human-gut-metagenome-genome-assembly--contig:-NODE-3175-length-12479-cov-12.104177_pt1 | contig 12479 bp, 12 predicted proteins | sample MGYA00242990_ERZ507991 | MGnify/ENA primary metagenome ERZ507991 (study PRJEB26167, sample SAMN06115496) | human gut metagenome | host: Homo sapiens | place: China:Henan | collected 2015-05-07... | reverse complement strand
CGATGAGCGCCGCCGGAATGCCCTCTCTCTCCAGATTCTTTAGCAGTTTCGGACCGCTAGACGCCGTCAGCAGAATGCAGCCCTGGGACTGTAAACGGTATGGATTGAGGTCAAATACCTCGCAGACCTCCACCGTCTCCTGGCGGATCGGAAGTTTCCTAAGATCCATCTCAAATCCGAGTCCGAATCCATCAAAAAAATGCCACAGCGCTGCCATGACGCCGCCCCCGCCCGCATTCTGAAATATCAAGAACCAGCGAATCGCCCCCGCCCGCCGGATACCACGCAGATGCGCCGAGACGGGTCAGCACTTTCCGCTCTTTATGTGCAGCAAATGCCTCCAGAAGCGGAGACGGATTCCATTTCTCATAGAGATTCTGGCATTCTCTCACATACCGTGCAGAAAATCGGTTCAAAAGCGCCGCCTCGCCGCTTTTTGCCGCCATCGAGGTACCAAGAAGCGCGGTGTAACCGACCGCCAGAAGATCCTGCTCGGCTTTCATCTCCCCGTATGCCTCGAAAATTTCATCTTTTATGTTCATTCTGATTCCTTTCCCAGCTTCACATTCAAGTACAGTAATTTTCTGCGTTTACCACGCCATGTTACCACAAATCTCTGCTCTCATACCATCACTATATATGATCCGATATAAGCTATCACTCCATCGGCGGCGCTGCTTCCTGCGCCGGACCGGCTGGTCCCTGCGGCTGTGCCGGGTTCGGCTCCTGTGCTGCCGGTGCTTCCGTCGGTGCCGGAACCGGATTTTCCGGCTGTGGCGTCTCAGGCTGCGGTGTCTCAGGCTGCGGTCCAGCCGGAACCGCCGGTGCCGCAGCTGCAACGGCCGGACCTACACGGTAGATTGCCTTCGATGCCATATAGGTATCCGTCTGCAGCAAGGTTTTCTCCGTCTCCACGCCGTCCACGTAGACGTATTTCCAGAGCCGTGACTGCAGCCCATAGTGCGCCGACTGTTCCTTCACCCTCGCACCCGGCTTCAAAGATGCGTCCACCTTTGTGATCGGCTCGCCCGGATCCTTCTTCGACAGTGTCTCCGAAACGTATTTGATCGTCCGGTTTGCCGGCCGTGTCTCTTTTCCATATATCGTAAATGAAATAGTTCCGCCGTTCACTGCCCCTTCCATCAAACACCCCGCGCAAAGACGATGCTATTCACCCCACTGATTTCCATGGTAGGCGTCACCGGCAGCATGGGACCTTTCTTCTGCGAGTTCACCCTGAACGGCGACTTGCTCCCCTCGCAATATCCGGCTACTTACGCCCACGAGCTTGCCCACTTATTGGGTATCACCAGCGAGGCGGAAGCCAATTTCTACGCCTATCAGGTATGTACACGCTCGCAAGTGCAGGCCATCCGCTTCAGCGGTTACCTCTCCGTACTGCCGCATGTCCTGAACAACGCCCGTCGGCTCATGGCTGAAGAGGAATACGCGCAGTTCTTCCGGCGCATACGTCCGGAGATTATCGGACTGGCAAAGAAGAACAGCGAGTACTGGATGAAGAAGTACAATCCTGTAATCGGCCGCATTCAGGACCGGATATACGACTTATACCTGAAAGGAAACAAGATAGAAAGCGGGCGGAAAAACTACTCGGAAGTGGTAGGCCTGCTGATTTCGTATGAGGAATGGAAGAAAAACAGTATCTTTGCGTCAATAATGTTTAATTAAAAAAATAACTCATGCAACATACAAGAAAGGAACAGATGGAAGCCTTCGGCCGCTTCCTCGACATACTCGACGAACTGCGTGTGAAATGTCCCTGGGACAAGAAGCAGACCAACGAAAGCCTGCGTCCCAATACCATTGAAGAGACTTATGAACTATGCGATGCCCTGATGCGCGACGACAAGCAGGATATCTGCAAAGAGCTGGGAGACGTGCTGCTCCACGTGGCTTTCTATGCCAAGATAGGTTCGGAAACCGGCGATTTCGACATAAAGGATGTATGCGACCGCTTATGTGAAAAGCTTATCTTCCGCCATCCCCACGTATTCGGTGATGTGAAAGCGGAGACTGCCGGACAGGTATCCGAAAACTGGGAACAGTTGAAACTCAAGGAAAAAGGGGGCAACAAAACGGTGTTGAGCGGTGTGCCCGCCGCCCTGCCCTCGCTCATCAAGGCATACCGCATTCAGGACAAAGCCCGCAACGTGGGTTTCGACTGGGAAGAACGGGAACAGGTGTGGGATAAAGTAAAAGAAGAAATCGGAGAATTCCAAGCCGAAGTGGCCCGCATGGACAAGCAGAAAGCAGAAGAGGAATTCGGTGACGTAATGTTCAGCCTTATCAATGCCGCACGCTTGTATAAAATAAATCCGGACAATGCACTGGAGCATACCAACCAGAAGTTTATCCGCCGCTTCAACTATGTGGAAGCACATAGCATCAAGGAAGGCAGAAACCTGCACGACATGACGCTAGAAGAAATGGATAAATTATGGGAAGAAGCCAAAGCATTAGAAAAGAAAGGAAACTGAAATTCATTTACTATCTGTTTCTTTTCAGGCACGGAATTACATGGATTTCACGGAAAAGATAAAATAAATCCGTGTAATTCCGCGCCCGAAAGAAGTCATCAAGTGTATTTGAACACTCTCCTTTTAAATATTAAAGTTACAACCTGTAACTTTTCAGAACAGTCATTTTAGTTTTGACGCACCCGCACAATTTTCAATCCGGGCATATATCCTTTTTCATTTCTTGCCCGGCTGGGGTTTCGACGCCTTATCTTTGTTGTCATTATGCCGCATTCCTTTCAGCAATTCCCGGTGGAAACGCATCTCGGCTTTCTGCACCAGATAAAGTTTCTTGGCAGACAGTATCTTCTTGAACTTCGCAAAATAAGTCTTGTCCAAACGGTCGGCAGCGATACGGGCATCGTACACGCCTTCCATAATCACATCATATTGGGCTTCGGTGGTCTTTTCGTCCTTTCCCTGACGAATCAGACTCCACGCCTTGTCATTCTGCTCTTTTTTCTTGTCCTGCAATTCAAAATAAAGAGGAAAGAACCTGGCTGCCTCTTCCTTGGTCAATCCGGCTTTTTCTGTGATATATGCTTTTTGTCTGGCACGGAACTCAGCAGGCGACAAACGTTGGTTGCATCCGTCCGCTGCCCGCAATACGGGTGCCAGACTGCACATCATTACTAATAAAACAATCAGCTTTTTCATTTCTTTTTTCAATCGGTTAAAGTTCTCTACGGCTTATTCGGCATCGGAATCGGCCAGATATACATACAATGAGTAGTCGTCAAGCATGGAGTTATCCACCGCCATGTTGATATATTCCATTTCGGTTTCCGTTTCGTCGGCAGCCATGCGGTCGGTTGCAGCCGGCGTACGGTCAGAGGAAGCCACGCGGATAATCAATGCCGCACCTACAAACATAGCTGCCATATAGGCCCAGGGTTTCACCCTCTCCCACATCGTAGGCTCTTTCTGTTCGAAGGCAAGTTTCTCCTTTTCGGGCAGACGGTTCATCAGCTCCGAAGTGAAATTCTCAAAATATCCTTCGGGAACATGGAAAGCATTCTCCGTCCCTACTTTCTTGAGTATGTTGTCTTCTTCTTTCATAAGCTCTTCTCCTTTCTGTTTGGTTAGACTTTTTTTCACGTTAAAGGTTTAATCTTCTTCTCCCAATATCTTCTCTATTTTTTTTACGGCATGGTGGTAGGACGCTTTCAAAGCCCCCACCGAAGTACCGAAAATATCGGACATCTGCTCGTATTTCATTTCCTGGTAGTACTTCAGGTTGAACACCATGCGTTGCTTTTCGGGCAAGGTGAGCAACGCTTTCTGCAAGGCCATCTGAGCTTTGTCGCCCGAAAAGTAAGGATCGCTCTCCAGCTTCTGAAGGGTGTCGGCTTCGGGAGCGTCCAACGACACGGTGCTCGCCGCCCGCTGTTTGCTCAGGAAAGTAAGGCATTCGTTCAGGGCGATGCGGTAGAGCCAGGTGGAGAGTTTGGCCTCTGCCCGGAAATAATCGATATTGAGCCATGCCTTGACGAAGGTATTCTGAAGCAAGTCGTTGGTATCCTCATGCGAAAGCACCATGCGCCGGATTTGCCAGTATAACTGCTCGCTGTATTGCGCCACAATCATCTCAAATCCCCGCTTCTGCGTACTCTCTTCCTGAAGAAGCGCCAGCACTTCGCGTTCGTTATAAGAAGGGTTCATATAGTCTATTCACATTTATATCTTTTCTCTACGCAAAGATAGAAAATTAAAAACGAAAAGCCATCCGCAAGAGGCAAAAAGCCCGGCAGGCACAAAAGCATATTGCCGATTCGTTTGTTTAATGCTCCTCTTTGACTTGGCGGCAGATACATTCTGCCAGATGGTCGTTGACAAAGCCTGCTGCCTGCAAATGCGCGTAGCAAATCGTACTCCCGAAGAACTTGAATCCCCGTTTTTTCATGTCCTTGCTCATGGCATCGGATTGGGGCGATGATACAGGAATATCGCTCAATAAGTGAACGGTATTCACGATAGGCTTCCCGTCGGGGAAGAATGAAAGGGTGTAGTTATAAAAGCTGCCGAACTCCTTCTGCACGGCAAGGAACAGCCTTGCGTTCGTAATGGTCGATTTGATTTTCAGACGGTTCCGCACAATACCTTCAAACTGCATCAGACGCTCAACGTCCTCATCGGTCATTTGCGCCACTTGTCCGGCATCGAAGTTGCAAAAGGCTTTACGGTATCCCTCGCGCTTTTTGAGGATTGTGATCCAGCTCAGTCCGGCTTGGGAACTCTCCAATACAAGAAACTCAAACAGCGTCCTGTCATCGGTCACCAATCTTCCCCACTCCTCATCGTGGTACTTCACATACAGTTCATCCGTTCCGCACCAGCCGCAACGTCCGTTTATTATATCTTGCATACTTATAATATTTATACGTCAGCAAAGATAGCAAAATTCCGATTCACACCGATATGCAAAGCGTTTCTTTGGCCAACTGCGTATCCGGAAAGACAGCGCGCGCCTCATCCAGCAGTACCTGTTCATCGTCATAACGGGCGGAGAAATGACCTATCAGCAGCTTCTTCACTTCCGCATCGCGGGCTATCCGTGCGGCTTGCGAAGCGGTAGTATGGAACGTTTCTTTGGCACGCGGGGCGGCATCTTCGGCAAAAGTGGCCTCATGGAAAAGCAAATCCACTCCTTTTATCTGTTCCGTTATGGAAGGAAGATAAATCGTATCCGAACAATAGGCATAACGCCGCGGGGCAGCCGAGGAACGGGTGAGACGGGCATTGGGTATCACCTCTCCTTCCGGCGTAACGTAATCCGCACCGTTCTTGATACGGTTCAGCTCGTACACCGGCACTTGATAGAAGTCTATCATGTCGCGCAGGATATGATTGGGGCGCGGCTTCTCGGCAAACAGAAAACCGCAGCAAGGCATGCGATGCCGCAAAGGAATGGTTGTCACCGTAAGCGACCGATCTTCATAAATCAAGGCGGCTTCTTTCGTCTCGAACGCGTGGAAGAAGATTTTATAGGTCATCTGATAATTGAAGAATGCAAGCATCGGCGTAAGAAGTTCTTCCAAACCTTTGGGAGAATGGATATGCAAGTCGGCCGTACGCCCCAAGAGATTAAGCGTGGATATCAGTCCCAGCAGCCCGAAGCAGTGGTCGCCATGCAGGTGGGAGATGAAGATACGGTTCAAACGCGAGAATTTGAGGCGTGACTTTCGGAATTGCAACTGTGCGCCTTCTCCACAGTCTATCATAAAAAGTTTGTCACGTAAGTTCACTACCTGCGAAGTAGGAAAATGGCGGGTGGTGGGCAATGCCGAACCAGAGCCGAGAATATGTAGTTCGAATTTCTCCATGATGGTGCAAAGATAAGGGTAATCATCACAGATTGCACAGATTATTGCCAAGAAATTAAGAGCCTGCCTAAAAAGAAAGGGCACTTGTGTTTGCCACAAGCACCCTTACCTTATTTATATGGAGAAGTAATTACTTCTTTCCGGCTTCCATTTGCTCTTTCAAAGCAGCCAAAGCGTCGATGTCGCCCAAAGTTGTAGAAGCAGCCTGGTTTTGGATAGAAGCAGGAGCTTCTTCTCTCTTACCGGAAGACTTCTTGGCAGCTTTCTTTTCTGCTCTTTCTTCAGCCTTGGCTACATCTTCGAAGATGCGGCTGTGAGACAAGATGATACGCTTAGCGTCCTTGTTGAACTCGATAACTTTGAATTCGAGCTTCTCATCCAACTGAGCCTGTGAGCCGTCTTCCTTAACGAGGTGTTTCGGAGTAGCGAAACCTTCTACGCCATAAGGCAGAGCAACAACTGCACCCTTGTCCAGCATTTCGATGATAGTACCTTCGTGTACAGAACCTACTGTGAATACAGTTTCAAATACATCCCAAGGATTCTCTTCGAGTTGCTTGTGACCGAGGCTCAAACGACGGTTTTCCTTGTCGATTTCCAATACCTGTACGTCGATGTCCGCACCGATTTGAGTGAATTCTGAAGGATGTTTAACCTTCTTAGTCCAAGACAGGTCAGAGATGTGAATCAAGCCGTCAACACCTTCTTCGATTTCTACGAATACACCGAAGTTAGTGAAGTTGCGAACTTTTGCAGTGTGCTTGGAACCGATAGGATATTTTTCTTCGATAGTTTCCCAAGGATCAGCTTTCAGCTGCTTGATACCGAGAGACATCTTACGTTCTTCGCGGTCCAGAGTCAGAACTACAGCCTCAACTTCATCACCTACCTTCATGAAGTCCTGTGCAGAACGCAAGTGTTGTGACCAGGACATTTCGGATACGTGAATCAGACCTTCAACACCCGGAGCGATTTCGATGAATGCACCGTAGTCGGCCATAACGACAACTTTACCTTTCACGTGGTCGCCTACCTTCAAGTTAGGATCGAGAGCATCCCAAGGATGCGGAGTCAGTTGCTTCAAGCCGAGAGCGATACGCTTCTTCTCATCATCGAAGTCGAGGATAACGACGTTGAGCTTCTGGTCGAGTTCAACCACTTCTTTCGGATCGCTGACGCGGCCCCAAGAGAGGTCTGTGATGTGAATCAAACCGTCTACGCCACCCAGGTCGATGAATACACCGTAGGATGTGATATTCTTAACGGTACCTTCGAGAACTTGTCCTTTTTCGAGTTTACCGATGATTTCTTTCTTCTGTTGTTCCAGTTCAGCCTCGATAAGAGCCTTGTGAGATACAACGACATTCTTGAATTCCTGATTGATTTTAACAACCTTGAATTCCATAGTCTTGCCAACGAATACATCGTAGTCGCGGATAGGCTTAACGTCGATTTGAGAACCCGGCAAGAATGCTTCGATACCGAATACGTCGACAATCATACCACCCTTAGTGCGGCACTTGATGTAACCCTTGATAATTTCTTCATTTTCCAAAGCAGCGTTAACGCGATCCCAAGAACGGGTAGCACGAGCTTTGCGGTGAGACAGAACCAGCTGTCCTTTCTTGTCTTCCTGGTTTTCGATGTACACTTCTACTGTATCACCTACTTTCAGGTCGGGATTGTAGCGGAATTCATTCAAAGGAATGATACCGTCTGATTTGTAACCGATGTTCACAACTACTTCACGCTTGTTCATTGCGATTACGGTTCCGTCAACTACCTCGCGGTCGTTAACTTTGTTCAGCGTGTTGTCATACGCCTTTTCCAAGTCTTCGTGACTTACGTTTGTTACGGTTTCACCGTTTTCGTAAGCATCCCAGTTGAAGTCCTCAATGGGAGCAACATTTTTAAAATTTTCCATTAATAAATAAATTGTTTAACTCGTTAATTAAGTGAGACTTTATGTTGACTCATATTAAATCGGGCGCAAAGATAGGAGTATTTTCTTGAATGACAAAAAGTTCTTTCTGAAAATATCCGGTCTTTATGCCCGATTTCTAAAGATTTACACCTTATTATATGGTAGAATTCTCCCTGACATATGCCAAAGCCGCCCCTATGGCCGTGCGGTATTCCGCATAGGGCGGGATATGGAAACGCACATGATAAATGCTTTCCATCTTCGGAAACACTTCCCGGCATTGCGGCAACTGGGTAAGATTACCTATCAGCACAAAGTCCTTTACCGGACTGTTCAGGGCGGAAAGCACAGCCGCACCGCCGATAGTCTGGAGCACGGTATAAATGATGCCGCAGGCAATGTCTTCCGGTGAGGCGTTACTGTCGGCCTTTCCGAACAATGAAGCGGTAGCGGATACAGGCAGGTCGGGCAATGCGTTGTTACAGATATCGCCGATTTGCAGATTGACGCGGGTCACATCGCCTTTTGCCGCCAAACCGGCAACCTGATGAATGTCGTGTGTTTTGAGCAACAGCCGCGAAAGTCCCTGTAAGGTTCCGCCACCGATACCCATACCGCCGATATGCTGTATTTCATCCCCGTTGATTCTTACAAAGGAGGTGCCTGTTCCCATGCTGACAACTATCAGCCGGTCGATGTCCGTAGCATGGCGCGCCCCGAGTCCGTTGGCTATGAACTCATCCGTCTTGCGGGTGGGAAGTCCGTAAAGCGGGCTGTCCACAAACGCACTGCCCACACCGGTCAGCATCACCTGCTCCACATCGGACAAATGGATTCCGTTATCATAGATATACTTGCCGAACGCTCCGAACAGGGAAGTTACCGGGTCAGCTGCCGTTATGAACATCGGAGACTGTATCTTGCCTTTATTGAGTCCTACGATTTTAGTAGTGCTTCCACCTACGTCTATGCCTATTACAATTCCCATAGTCTTAAAATTTTGGCACAAAGATAAAGTATAAATTCTTATAATATGCCTTTCGGGCCTACCTATTGAACAACTCAAACGTAAACTTAACCCCTACTTCCTGGTACTTCCAGTTTGCAAAGCTTGTAAAAACGCCGAAATCGAAGATGTGCGTACCGATGCCATACCCAAGCTCAAGATAAGGATTCAGGTGGGGAACCACCAGAGCATTCAGATACAACCGTTCATTCAATACGTATTGAGTATATTTCTTCAAGTGGCGGAGCAGCAGGAAAGGAGCCTCGTACGTAAAATGCCCGCGGATGTACTTGCGGGACGAGTTATACCAACGCCCGTCGAGCAACTGGAACACTCCGCCGATTTCATCATTCCAGCCTACGGGAAGATTGGAACGGGCCAGATTGGCGAAATCCACAAAATAAAGCTCTTTCTGATTCGTAAAAGCACCCCAGCCGAAGCGGTAGTAAATGTCACGCATCAATCCCAACGGGATGTTGTGCTGGAAGTCCACTTCAATACGTTCGTACTTTCCGGTGCTGTGCATGACACCGCTGATACCGCGCTCCCAGTCTACGGAAACGGTGGGATATTTGGAATGAAGGTTGATTTTACGGTCGCCGCTCATATAATAATACTGACCGGGAGTCCACGTCAGGCGTACACGGGGTGCAAAGCTGTTATAACTGTGGCGGAACTTTTTCAGAACCGAAGGGTCGAATCCCGGATAGACGGATGACACACCCGCAGACATCACATTCGGAGCATCGGGGTAGACAAGAACGAATTTAGAACGCTCCACTTCGGTACGCCTGTGTAAGGAAAGCCCCACATCCAGAGTCAGACCGTTGACAATTTCCCAGCTGTGGCGTATGTGCAAATACAAGTCCTTAAAATAGTCCAGGTGAATCTGGTCGAAATCAAAGATACTGTCGGGAATAGCTTTCAAATCGTCCAGCACATCGCTGCTGTAGATACGGTTACCGTTACCCACGCTGACATGCAGGGCGGCACGCTTGCGGGGCCAATAGTCGAAATCGGAATTGACCGACCAGTAAAACTCCTTCCGTTTGAAGTTGTAACCTAACTTGGGAACGATACGCAACAGACGGTCGCCCTTAAACAGCCGGTTGTATTTAAATTCCTGACGGTAAGAGAAACCGTTGCTCTTGCTGTAACTCAGCAGCAAAGGGTTTATAAGAGGCGAACAGCGCACACTCCCCATTTTGGCAAGGTCTACCGTATACTTGCTTACCAGCGCATCGCCTATCTGCCCCCAGAACTCCAGCCGCTTGTTCTTGGGCTTTTTCTTATAGAGAAGCGTGTCACGGCGCAAGAAGAAGTCCTCATACAGCTTCTTCTCATGCGAAGTCAGCGGAATAGGACGCAGCTTATTGAAGTGGGCGGTATCACGCCGGTAAGCATTGGTATCCGTCAGCAGAGTATAAGATTCCGACAGGTCGTATTTGCTTTTTGTCCTGTTCCGCACAACAGCCGGGTCTTTCTGACTAATCTCCTTATAGTCGAGTACCGCCGTATAGCTGCCGTCGATGACATTGCCCAGTAGACGAAATGTGGCATCGATGTTGAAATGCACAGGCAAAAACTCATTAGCGCTCCCCACCTGTCCCATTCTTACCAGATTATTAAAACGCAGCATCTCGGAACGCCCGGAAAAACGAATCTCGCGCACACTCCACACATTGTCGCTGACCACCATGTATCCCCCCACGAGCTGAAAACTCTTGCTCTTCGGCATAAAACGGATACGGAACTCACGGTTGTGCGCTTCACCCATTATGGAATCTATATAATAGGTATAGAATTTCTTTGCATTGGAAGCCAGCGGAGAGAGCAGCTTATCATACAGCAAGGTGGAAGAGTAGATATTGATGTGGAAGTATTCAAGCAAACGGCCGTCCAGTTCCCAAAGTTCGGAAGAAGTGCCCACACTGGCTTTCACTTTCTGGTCGTAAATATCGGGAGCGGTATAATGCAGTTCGCTGTATGTCTCCATCATATACTCCCGGACCCCTTTCTTCATACGGAACATGGAAGGGATAAAGCGGAGCAGGTGATTTTTCTTGCTTATGTTTGCCCAGCCTTTGATATAAAGTTCCGCCTTGTACTCATCGACAACGCGCTCGTAAAAAGGCGCAAAGAAGATAACCTTGTCCATAATGGAATCCGCATAAGCCCGTTGTCCCGCATACGATTGGGGAACAGCCGTAGCACCCGCCTTCTGCAAACTTGCACACAAGAAACAGATTCCTATCCATATGCATATAATATGTTTCAACCGCAATATCTTCTTATGAGGGAACAAATATAGAAAAAAAGTAATAACTTCCACCTTTATTCCATTTTCATTTTCAGAGGACGATATTTCTCCAAAAAACATTATTTTCAAGAGCACCCCTTATTTTTTAGGGGTATATCTTCAAAAAACATATAAAAAATCAAGATTACCCCTGAAAAGTAGGGGGTAATTCAGAAAAAAACATATAATTTTGCGCCCAACAATCAATAAAAGAAGAGACTAATATGTCAAAAATGAGATTTTTTGCTTTGCAAGAGCTCGCCAATCGCCGCCCTCTTGAAGTCATCACTCCTTCAAACAAGTTGTCCGATTATTACGGCAGCCATGTTTTCGACCGTAAAAAGATGCAGGAATACCTGCCCAAAGAAGCCTACAAAGCTGTAACAGACGCCATTGAAAAAGGCACTCCCATCAACAGGGAAATGGCCGATTTAATAGCAAACGGCATGAAAAGCTGGGCAAAATCCCTGAACGTTACCCACTACACCCACTGGTTCCAACCTCTGACAGACGGTACAGCCGAAAAGCATGACGGCTTCATCGAATTCGGAGAAGACGGGGATGTCATTGAACGCTTTTCCGGAAAGCTGCTTATCCAACAGGAACCGGATGCTTCTTCTTTCCCCAACGGCGGTATCCGCAACACATTCGAGGCACGCGGATATACGGCATGGGATGTTTCTTCACCGGCTTTTGTCGTAGACACCACGCTCTGTATCCCAACAATCTTCATCTCCTACACAGGCGAGGCGCTGGACTATAAGACACCTCTGCTCAAGGCTCTTGCAGCTGTGGACAAAGCCGCAACGGATGTCTGCCAGCTTTTCGACAAGAACATAGCACGCGTATATACGAACTTGGGCTGGGAACAGGAATATTTCCTCGTCGACCTGGCGCTCTATAACGCACGTCCCGACTTATGCCTGACAGGACGTACACTCATGGGGCACTCTTCTGCCAAAGACCAGCAGTTGGAAGACCATTATTTCGGTTCTATCCCGCCACGTGTCACTGCCTTTATGAAAGAACTGGAAATAGAGTGCCACAAACTGGGCATTCCCGTCAAGACGCGCCACAATGAGGTTGCCCCCAACCAGTTTGAGCTGGCCCCCATCTTCGAGAACGCCAATCTTGCCAACGACCACAACCAGCTGGTTATGGATTTGATGAAACGCATCGCACGCAAACACAACTTTGCCGTGCTGTTGCATGAAAAGCCATACAGCGGCGTGAACGGTTCGGGCAAGCATAACAACTGGTCGCTCTGCACCGATACGGGAATAAACCTTTTTGCTCCGGGAAAAAATCCGAAAGGCAACATGCTGTTTCTCACATTCCTTGTGAATGTACTGATGATGGTATACAAAAACCAGGACTTGCTCCGCGCTTC
>ENA-ORCP01003161-ORCP01003161.1-human-gut-metagenome-genome-assembly--contig:-NODE-3161-length-12505-cov-5.427583_pt1 | contig 12505 bp, 9 predicted proteins | sample MGYA00242990_ERZ507991 | MGnify/ENA primary metagenome ERZ507991 (study PRJEB26167, sample SAMN06115496) | human gut metagenome | host: Homo sapiens | place: China:Henan | collected 2015-05-07 | study... | reverse complement strand
GACTGCCGGAAGAACCTGATGAAGGGCAACTACTTCGGCACCATGCTGGTCAAGATGGGGGAGGCCGACTGCCTGCTGGGCGGTGCCACCTACTCCACCGCGGACACCGTTCGTCCGGCGCTGCAGCTCATCAAGACCAAGAAGGGCGCCCACCTCGTGAGCTCCTGCTTCATCATGGTCCGCGGCGACGAGATGCTCGCCATGGGCGACTGCGCCATCAACATCGACTATCAGGACACCGTCGACAAGGCCACCGGCGAGGTCACGTTCTCTGCCGCGCAGAAGCTGGCCGAGGTCGCCATCGAGACCGCCAAGACCGCCGAGACCTTCGGCATCGACCCGAAGGTCGCCATGCTGAGCTTTTCCACCAAGGGCTCCGGCAAGGGCGGCACGGTCGCGCTCAGCCACGACGCCACCGTCATCGCCAAGGAGCTCGCGCCCGAGCTGAAGCTCGACGGCGAGATGCAGTTCGACGCGGCCGTTTCCCCGGTCGTCGGCCAGCTGAAGTTCCCCGGCTCTCCGGTCGCGGGCCACGCCAACACCTTCATCTTCCCGTGCATCGAAGCCGGCAATATCGGCTATAAGATCGCGCAGCGCCTCGGCGGCTTCGCGGCCTACGGCCCGATCCTGCAGGGTCTGAACGCCCCGATCAACGACCTGTCCCGCGGCTGCGACGCCGAGGAAGTCTACCAGATGTCCATCATCACGGCGGCTCTGGCTTGATCGGTTTTTCGTCCAAAATCTATTCCGGCGCTGTTAACGATAACAGCGCCGGTTTTTTGAAAGGGGAGAGCGCCTGTGGAGCGCGAGGAATATATGCGCGCAGCGCTCGCGCTCGCGTACGCCGCGGCGGCCGACGGCGAAGTGCCGGTCGGCTGTGTGATCGTCGACGCCGAGGGGCGCATCATCGGCCGCGGCCGCAACCGCCGCGAGCGGACGCACCGGGCCGACGCCCACGCCGAGATGGAGGCCATCGCCGAGGCATGCCGTGCGCGCGGCACGTGGCGGCTCGACGAGTGCACGCTCTATGTCACGCTCGAGCCGTGCCCCATGTGCGCCGGGGCGATCATCAATGCCCGCGTGCCGGTCGTCGTCTACGGCGCGAGGGAGCCAAACTTCGGCTCGTGCGGCAGCGTGCTCAACCTCTTTGAGGAGCGCTACGGCCACCATCCCGCCATCTACGGCGGCGTGCTGGCAGATGACTGCGCGGATGTCCTGCGCGCGTTCTTCGGCGGCCTGCGCGGATAAAAAAACATGCGTCCCGATCGTTCGGAACGCATGTTTTTTATTTCTGAATCTCTTCCATCAGCTCGTGATAAAACACGTCGAGCACGCCGACATAGTGCGGTTTCCACGGCTTGAGCCGGCCGCAGTAGTGGATGATGACCGTGTGCGCGCGCACCCAGTCGAGGTCGACCGGGGCGTTTCGCAGCTCCGCGTTGTGCAGCGCGAGGATGCGGTCGCTGAGATTATAGACCATGCTGTCGAGCAGGTGCACTCGGTCGCCGTAGAGCGCGGTGAGTATGTCCTGATCCGGCAGCAGGAACACATCCTGCTTCTCGTCGGCGAAGGCGCGCACACGCTCCATGTCCAGATCGGCCCGCAGGGCGGGGAGGTTATACAGCAGCACGCCGGTGTTGATGTACGGCGCAGCCTCGTCCATGCCCAGACGCGCGGCGTTGAGCTTTTCGAGCAGCTTGCGTGTGTGCGTGCAGGCCATGAAGTACGCATCGCCGAACGGCGTGGCATACAGCGTCGTCAGCGGGTTGATGATGACCGTGTCCGCGTCGAGATAGAGGATGCGCTCGAGCGTGTCCGGCAGCAGCAGGGGCGCCGCGATGCGGTAATAGATCTGGCGCGGGTAGCGCTTCGATTCCGGAAAGCCATCGAACATCGCGGGGTCGACGAACACGAAGTGGAAATCCACGTCCGGCAGCGCTGTGCGGATGTCCGCCTCGTCGCCGTCTGTGAGGTCGGAGTGCAGGATGAACACCTCGTAGTGGCTCGCGCCGCCGTGCAGCAGCACGCTGCGCATGCAGCCCAGAAACGTGGGGATGTAGCCCCCATTGATCGCAAAGAGCAGGTTCATGATGATCCCTCCTGAAAAAAACAGACGCGGGCGCTGCGTTGGCAGCGCCCGCGTGTCCTGTGCGTCCGGATTACGCTTTCGGCGTGCCGTCGGGGTTGAACAGCGGCAGCTTGCCGAGCACGGTGATGTCGGGGCGGTCGTTGGCGTCGCCTTCGGCGAGCACGGCCATCTTGCCGACGATGATGCCGCCGGCCTCGTTGACGAGCTCCTCCATCGCGCGCAGCGACTCGCCGGTCGAGATCACATCATCGACGATGACGATGCGCTTGCCGTGGATCAGCTCCGCGTCCGTCTGGTCGAGCACGAGCGTCTGCACGCCCTGCGTCGTGATGGACTTGACGTGTACCTGGAACACGCTGCTCATGTAGGCTTTGGCCTTTTTGCGGGCGACGAAATATTTGTCCGCGCCGCTCTGGCGGGCCATTTCGTACACCAGCGGGATGGCTTTCGCTTCGGGTGCGATCAGGTAGTCATATTCGGGCGTCAGCTTGAGAAGCTCGGCTGCGCAGTGCACGGTCAGCTCCACGTCGCCGAACATGACGAACGCGCCGATGTACAGGTCGTCCGTGACCTTGCACAGGGGCAGATCGCGCTTTAGCCCGGCGATATCCATCTCATATGTCATTTGAAATTCCTCCTAAGTAAAATAAACAGAGTAACAAAAGTATTATACATGATTGCCGGAAAAATGCAAGGCTTCCGGCGGTAGAAAATACCGGGGCGCTCGTGTCATATCGGCGGGAGCGTTTCGCATATGTTTCAGTAATAGCATCCATTCGGAAACAAAATAGCAAAATAATGGGAGCTGCCATTTTGCTAACGCCGTCAGATTATCTAAAAAGCGGTTCCCTTTTTGTGCCCTTATCCATTGCATTGGCTAAAATTGAACAGTTTGTGAACAAAATCGACGAAAAACAGTTGCGAATTTTGCGATTTTAGTGTAAATTAGCAATAACTTGATCGTGAATTTCCCGCTTGCGGTTATGGACAGCGGACGAAGCGGTTATCGTCCGGCGTCATTTGGGGGGAGTTCCGGGAAAAGCGAATTTGAAATTGGAGGAAAAACAATGGACGAAAACAAACGTGGTTCATTTGGCAGCACAATCGGCTTTCTACTCTCTGCCATCGGTTCTGCCGTCGGCCTCGGCAACATCTGGGGCTTCCCGTACAAGATGGGCAGATGCGGCGGCTTTACTTTCCTGATCGTTTACCTGGCTCTGGCGGCATTTGTCGGCTTTGCCATCATGCTCTCTGAGCTGGCGATCGGCCGCGGCACCGGCTTCGGCCCGGTCAACGCCTACAAGAAGGTCTCGAAGAAGTTCAAGTGGATCGGCTGGCTGGCCATCATCGCCCCGTTCCTGATCATGACCTTCTACTCGGTCCTCGGCGGCTACTGCATCTATTACATGGTCATCAACGTCGTCGGCATGTTCAGCGGCATGCCGGACAGCAGCTCCTTCGCGGCTCTGCTCACCAACCCGTGGGCCAGCATCGGCTGCATGGTTCTGTTCATGGTCATCTGCTATCTCATCAACCGCGGCGGTGTCGGCGGCGGCATTGAGAAGTTCAACACGATCGGCATGCCCGCACTGTTCGTCATGCTCGTCATCGTCATCATCCGTGCCTGGACGCTTCCGAATGCGGACGTCGGCCTCAAGTATATGTTCGTCCCCGGCTACGCTCTGAAGGCGGGCTTCTTTGACAAGGCGCCCGGCTTTATGGAAGTTCTCGCAACGGCCGGCGGCCAGATGTTCTTCTCCCTGTCTCTTGCCATGGGCGCCATGATCACCTACGGCTCCTACCTCGGCAAGAATGAGAACCTCCCGAAAAACTCCGTCATCATCGTTATCTCCGATACCCTCGTTGCCATCATGGCCGGTCTCGCCGTTATCCCGGCGGCCGTCGCCAACGGCATCGCCAAGGGCATGGCCGTCTCCGATATCAAGCTCGGCGGCCCGAACCTCCTGTTCGCCACGCTGCAGGACGTGTTCCATGACATGGGCACCATCGGCGGTATCTTCGGCCTGATCTTCTACGCCCTCGTTCTGATCGCGGCCATCTCCTCCGCCATCTCCCTGATCGAGGCGGTCTCCGTCACCTTCATCGACCACGCCAGCGCCAAGGGTCACGAGCGTGACCGCAACAAGGTGCTCGCCGTCGTCTGCCTCGCCATCACCCTGCTGGCCTGCCTCGTCGCGGTTGACGGTCTCGGCTCCAACGGCATCGCGCCGAAGGATCTGTTCCACATCAACTCCAAGGCTGACTGGTGCGCTGACTGGCTCGACTTCATGGATATGATTTCCGAAGGCATTGCCATGCCGCTCGGCGCCATGCTCATGTCCATCATGGTCGGCTGGGAGATCAAGCCGAAATCCCTGTACGGCGAGATCGACAGCGGCTACAACGGCCACATCCACGGCTTCTACACCTTCTGCATCAAGTATCTCTGCCCCGTGATCATGTTCTTCATCCTGCTTGTGCAGATCAGCACGTTCTTCGGTCTGGGCTGGTTCAACTGATCGCAGCATCGGAAACCTTTCGTACAACGAAACAAAACAACCGCAACCGGCAGCCTTTTTGGCTGCCGGTTTTTGTTGCGCTGTCCGCCGTGTGGCAGGGATGGCTACGTTGTTTCTCCGGGCGGGGAAGAGGAACCGCCGCTTCCGGCCGTTTGTTCTGACCGCCGCAGCGGAAGAACGGAAAAAGCGCCGTGCAGATGGCTCTGCGCGGCGCTCTTCCGCTGGGGAAAATAAAGATGGGAGAAAGAAAAAAGAGGATTGGTAAGTTTGCGGCGGCGGGGCGGTTACCCGCCGCCGATGGACGATAGAGAGGGGATGCGCTTACTTCGTGCTGTCGCTGGCGCGGTCGAATGTGACGGTCAGCGTCAGCGTCTCGCCGTTGCGCGAGACGGTCAGCGTGGCGCTCTCGCCGGCAGAGTAGCCGCGCAGGGCACTGCGCAGCGCGTCGCCGGAGGAGACGGTCGTGTCGTCGATGGCGGTGATGATATCGCCCGCCTTCAGGCCGGCCTTCTCGGCGCAGCTGCCGCTGTTGACGGAATTGACATACGCGCCGTCCGGCATGTTGTAGTACTGCGCGGCGCTCGACGGGATGGCCTGCAGCGTGATGCCAAGCTGAGCGCGGTCAGTCACGGTGCCGTTTTTCATCAGGTCGTTTGCGATGGCCACGGCGTCATTGACCGGGATGGCGAAGCCCAGACCCTCCACGCCGGAGGAGCTGTATTTCGCGGTCACGATGCCGATGACCTGACCGGAGGTGTTGTACACCGGGCCGCCGGAGTTGCCGGCGTTGACGGCGGCGTCGATCTGAAACATGTTGATGCCGCTGTCGGTGCCGTCGGAGGTGGTAATGGTGCGGTCGAGCGCACTGATCATGCCGCTCGTCATGGTGAACTCCAGCTCACCGAGCGGGTTGCCCACGGCGTACACCGTGTCGCCGACGGCCATGCTGTCGCTGTCGCCGAAGGTGACGGGCGTCACGCCGCTGGCGTCGATCTTGAGCAGGGCAATGTCGTTGTCCTCGTCCACGCCGACGATGGTCGCCTGATAGGTCGTGCCGTCGTAGGTGAGCACGGACACGCTGTAGCCGTACTGGTGCGCGGTGGAGATGACGTGGTAGTTTGTGAGCACATAGCCGTCATCCGTGATGAAAAAGCCGCTGCCGCAGCTTGCCTGGGAGCTGGTCTGGCCGAAGTAGTTGGTGTAGGTCACTTCCGTCGTGATGGCGACGACCTGCTTGCATGCCAGATCATAGATCGACGAGGCGGAGCTCGGGTCGGAGCTGACCGGCTGCGTCACGAGCGTGCCGTTGGAGCTCGAGGCGGTGCTGCCGCCGGTCCTGCCGGAGCGGGTGATGAGTCCCGCGATCGCGCCGCCGCCAAGGCCGCCGAGCAGCGCGCACACGAGACACAGACACGCGATGCGCGTGATGAGCCGTTTTTGCTCCGGCGTGCGCACGGTCTTGGGCTTTCTCGGGTGGTGCTTGTGCTTGGGCTTCTCGGCCCAGGCGTCGTCGTTCGGCGTGTAGTAGCGCGGCGGGGTATTGCCCGCGTCGTCGCTGGGGTGAAAGTTCGCGTCCTCGTAGCTGCGCTCGGCCTCGGGCCGGACGATGTGGTACGTCACGTCCTCGCTGCCGTCGATCTTTGCGCCGCAGCTCGTGCAGAAGCTCGCGCCCGGCTCGAGCGCCGCGCCGCACTGCGGGCACACGCGGCCCTGCGCGGTGGTGTTCTCGGCATCCGCCTGCGCGGAGCCCGCTGCCGTATGTTCGGCTTCCGGCTGTTCGTTTTCGGGGAAATTGGAAGCGTCGTTCATGTTATCTGCCTCCCGGCTGATTGGTTTTTTGAAGTGTCTATATCGTAGCCGATATTTGTAACACGCGCATGAACAAAGGGCGAAGATTTTTCGAATATTCCCGAAAGCATTTGTGAACATCGGGTCTGATTTATGAACGCGCGGCAAAAACCGCCCGCACAGATCCTGTGCGGGCGGTGAGCGTGATTTGTGCGGATGTTACCGACCGAAGCTGCTGTCGCCCGTTTCATAGGCGTTGGCAGCCGGCTGTGTGTCGGGCTCGCCGCCGTACTTGATCGAGTCACCCTCGAGCAGCGGCTCGATGCCGTGCGCGCGCAGCCACGCGAGCGTGCGCGTGGAATCGGTCAGCGGGGTGTAGTCGACGTCGGCGTAGGTCGTTTCGCCTGTTGCCGGGTCGTACTGGCTGAGCTGATAACTGATGGTCACGGCGTAGGCCGTGCTCTGCCGCGTGCCGCTGTCGGTCAGCCAGGCACGGCCCATGGTGCCGTCCGCGCAGTCGGGCACGATGGCGTTTTCGTACAGGTCGAGCGCCTGCTCGGCCGTGAGCTCCATGTAGAGGTAGTCGCCGCTTTCGGTCTCATAGCCGATGTTTGTGTAGGTGAGGTGCTCGAGCGTCACGGCCAGCTCCGGCGTGTTGCGCGAGGCGCGCGCTTCGTCGCAGTTGAGCACCTGCTCGATCTGCGCCAGACGCGTGCTCGTGTCGGGGAGCGTGTATTCGCGCATCAGCACCTTGCCGTTCGAGAGCTTGTAGGTCAGCTGCAGACTGGTGATGCTGGTGTCGTCCGTGATCTTTTCGCGCTCCGCCACGACGGCGCGGTGGATGTCCTCCACGGCCTGAATGTTCTCCGCCTCGGTGAGCGCGGAGTTGTAACCGTTGCAGATGATGCGCGCGCTTTTGACCTGCGCGGTATCCGGGATGCGGCGGGCGTAGCCCGTGAGGTCGCACTTTGCGCCGACCACGACGAGGCAGCACACGGCCGCTGTGACCGCGCAGCCGCGCCAGACCGTGCGCGGGATGCGCAGGGACTTGCGGATGACCATCTCGCTGATGACAAAGCCGAGCGCCGCGCCAAGAACGGTCAGCAGCAGAAACGGCGCCAGTTGCGTCCGGTAGGCCGGCACGTTGAGCAGCATGCCGTACACGCCGACCGGCATTGCCAGACCGGCGAAGAGCGCCACGATGTACTTCAGCACCGGCTTGAGCACCGGGATGGCGACGGTGTCGCCCGCGCTCTCCATGCGGCGGCGCCGGTAGAGCTGACCCGCGCACACGAGCAGCAGCAGCGCGAACGCCGCCCAGACGAGCGGATAGGTCCAGCCGGAGAAGTTGGCAATGGCGACCTCCGCCCCCGTGCCGCTGATCGGACGCACCAGATCGGCGTGACCGACACTTGTGCGCCGCATGAACAGCACCAGCGGGGAGAGCCAGTCGACCGGCAGATCCACCATGCCCGACATGCCGTACACGAACATGTAGAGCACGGCCTCGACGAGCAGCTGGAAGCCCACGGCGATGAAGTTCACAAGCAGGTACAGGCACGGCAGCATGACCACGTGGCCAGTGAACATGGCGCACAGCACGGCGATGCCGTAGAATACGACCGTCTCGAGCGCGAGTATGCCCAGCCAGATGAGCAGCGGCTCGATGACGAGTTCGAAACGCGTCGCCTCGATGAGCACGGCGAGGCCGAAGACCACGGCCTCGGCTGACAGCAGCATCACAAGGCCCGCCAGCAGATGCGTGCGGAACATGCACCCGCGCCGGATCGGCAGGGAGGCGGCCAGCCCCGCGCTGCGCGGCGTGTACAGATAGCCGAACATGGCGGCGGCTGCGAGCAGGCCCGCGCAAAACGCTGTCAGCGGCAGCAGCATCTGCGTCTCGGAGAGAATGACGTTCGAGAGATAGCTGCTCTGCTCGGTGGACACATACGGTATCGTCGAGCGCGCGTTGAGCAGCACACCCGGCAGCATGATAAACAGGATCACGCCGTAGATGACCCACAGCGGCCACCAGCGCGACAGGCACTTGCGAAACTCCGTTCCGTTACAGAAGGATGTCTTTGACGGCATAGTCCGCACCTCCCAGTTCATAAATAAAGATCTCTTCGAGCGTCAGCGGCACCACGTCGAGGTACTGCGGCTGCGCGGTGGACAGGCGGTTCGTGACCTCGGCGGCGTCGCCGTGCACGATCAGCGTGTGCAGGTGGCCCTGACTGCTCTGGTGCAGGATGTCGAGCCCCTCGGGCAGCTTCGCCTCGTCCGGCAGGGCGACGAGCACCTTGACGATGTTGGCCTGCAGCTCCGCGAGCGGGTGCTCGAGCAGGACCTTGCCGCCGTTCATGATGCCCACATGGTCGCACACGTCCTCGAGCTCGCGCAGGTTGTGCGACGAGATGAGCACGGTCGTGCCGTTTTCGGCCACATCGGCCAGCACGAGGTTCCAGACCTGACGGCGCATGACGGGGTCGAGTCCGTCGACCGGCTCGTCGAGGATGAGCACGTCCGGCCGCAGGCACATCGCCAGCCAGAACGCGGCCTGTTTCTGCATGCCCTTGGACAGGCGGCGGATCTGCCGCTTCGGGTCGAGGCGGAACACCTCGCCGAGCTTCTGATAGCGCTCGGCGTCGAACTTCGGGTAGATGCCGCGGTAGTAGCGCATCATGTCCGGGATCGTCGCCTGCGGGAAATAGAACACGTCGTCCGGGATGTAGGCGATGCGCGCCTTGACGGCCGGGTTTTCGTACACGGGCTGGCCGTCGATGTCGATCGCGCCGCTGTCCGGGCGGTAGATGCCCGTCAGATGGCGGATAAGCGTGGACTTGCCTGCGCCGTTCGGCCCGACGAGGCCGTACACCGCGCCGCGCGGCACGGTCATGGTCACGCCGTCGAGCGCGCGGAAGCCGTCAAACGTTTTGACGACGTCTTTGACTTCAATCATGGTTCGTTCCTCCTTCGGGAATGCGGCGGCGCAGCTCCTCACTGCGCATGCCGAGGTACAGCAGCTCCTGCACGGCCGCGTCGAACTGCTGCAGCAGGGCGACCTGCCGCGCGGGATCGTCCGGGATCTGGGCGCAGACGTAGCTGCCGCGTCCGGCGACGGAGCAGATGTAGCCCTCCGTCTCCAGCTCGCGGTAGGCGCGCTGGATCGTGTTCGGGTTGATGGTCAGCTGCGTGGACAGCTCGCGCACCGAGGGCAGCTTTTCGCCCAGCGGCAGCGAGCCGGACACGATCAGCCGGCGCAGCCCGTCGCGCACCTGTTCGTAGATCGGCCGGGAATCGCGGTAATTGATCGAGATCGTAGTGCAACACCAACTTTCTGTAGCGTATTAACTGTATTAACCGTGTTGGTACAGTTAAGCTACCACATGCCGGCGCATCTGTCAAGGGGTAAGATGGATTTCGGCAGAAAAAGTTCCCGGACACAATGAGCGTCCGGGAACGGCACTTATCTTATTTCTGCCCTTCGCGGCTCTCAAGATAGACCATGAGCGTCGCAATGTCGGCGGGGGAGACGCCGGAGATGCGGCTGGCCTGGCCGAGGCTCGCGGGGCGGATGTCGCTGAGCTTCTGCCGCGCCTCGAGCCGCAGGCAGGACACCTGCCGGTAGTCGAGATCCGGCGGCAGCAGCCGCTCTTCGAGCCGGGTGAACTCCGCCACCTGCCGCAGCTGGCGCTGGATGTAGCCCGCGTACTTGAGCCGGATCTCCGCCTGCTCGGTCACGACGCGCGGCAGCTCCGGCCGCGCGGGGTCGAACGGCGCGAGGTCGGCATATGTGATCTGCGGCCGGCGCAGGAGGTTGGCCAGGCTCACGCCCGAGCTCGTCGGCGCGGTGCCGTGCGCGGTGAGCATCGCGGCGAGGTCGTCCGACGGGGCGAGGTGCGTTTCCTCCAGCCGGGCGCACTCGGCGTCCACCAGCCGGTATTTTTCCTGCACGGCGGCAAAGCGCTCGTCCGATACCAGCCCGATCCGGTGGCCGATGGCGCTCAGGCGCTCGTCGGCGTTGTCCTGCCGGTGCAGCAGGCGGTACTCCGAGCGGGAGGTCATGATGCGGTACGGTTCGTTCGTGCCCTTGGTCACAAGGTCGTCCACGAGCGTGCCGATGTACCCGTCCGAGCGGCGGAGGATCATCGGCTCACGCCCCAGCAGCTTCAGCGCCGCGTTCACGCCCGCGACGAAGCCCTGCACGGCCGCCTCCTCGTAGCCGGACGAACCGTTGAACTGCCCCGCGCCGTAGAGGCCGGGCACTTTCTTGGCCTCGAGCGTCGGCAGCAGCTCCGTCGGGTCTACGCAGTCATATTCGATCGCGTAGGCGCAGCGGGTCATCTCCGCGTGCTCGAGTCCCGGCAGCGTGTGCAGCATTGCGACCTGCACGTCCTCCGGCAGGGAGGAGGAGAAGCCCTGGATGTAGAGCTCTTCCGTGTCCAGCCCCATCGGCTCGATGAACAGCTGGTGCCGCGGCTTGTCGGGAAAGGTCATGATCTTCGTCTCGATGGACGGGCAGTAGCGCGGGCCGACGCCCTCGATCACGCCGGAGTAGATGGGGCTGCGGTCGAGGTTCGCGCGGATGATGGCGTGCGTGCGCTCATTGGTATAGGTCAGGTAGCACACGGCCTTGTTCTCGACCGGGTGCGTGGTGGAAAACGAGAACGGCTCAATCTCCGCGTCGCCCGGCTGCAGCTCCATGCGCGAGAAGTCCACCGTGCGCGCGTTCACGCGCGGCGGCGTGCCGGTCTTAAAGCGGCGCATGCGCAGCCCCAGCGCCTTGCAGCACTCGGCCAGCGGGCCGGCGGCCGCCAGCCCGTCCGGCCCGGAGTCGCGCAGCACATCGCCCACGATCGTGCGCCCGTGCAGATACGTGCCCGTGGCGAGCACGGCGGCGCGGCAGCGGTACACGGCGCCGTTTGCCGTCACGACGGTGCTGACGCGGCCGTCCTCCGTCTCGACGGCCACGACCTCCGCCTGCTTGACGCGCAGGTTCGGCTGCAGCTCGAGTGTGTGCTTCATCACGGCCTGATACTTCCGCCGGTCGGCCTGCGCGCGCAGCGAGTGCACGGCCGGCCCTTTGCCGCGGTTGAGCATCCGGTACTGGATGCAGGCCCGATCGGCTGCACGCGCCATCTCGCCGCCGAGCGCATCGAGCTCGCGCACGAGGTGGCCCTTGCCCGTGCCGCCGATGGCGGGGTTGCAGGGCATATTGCCGATGGCGTCCATATTGATGGTAAAGCAGACGGTGTCCAGTCCCAGCCGTGCGGCGGCCAGCGCGGCCTCAATGCCCGCGTGGCCAGCGCCGACGACGGCGACGTCACAGCTTCCGGCGTCATAACGCATGACGAGATCCCTCCGGATTCTTATTAGAATAACAACAAAACTTTATTTTACCCGTTTCGCGCCCCAAATGCAAGAGCGGCGGGGCATGCGCGGGGGCAAAAACGGTTGTGCAGCATCCGCACAACAAAATTTGAAAAAGGTCTTGCTTTATCGTGCTAATGTGGTAATATAACAGCGTGCTAACAAGCAAAACAAAATTTTGAGAATATGACGAAGGAGAACCGACATGAAAAAGATGACGAAAGTGATCTCGCTGGCGCTCGCGCTGGTGATGTGCCTGGCGCTGTGCGCCTGCGGCCAGAAGGACAACGGCGACACCGCTGCCGACGGAAAGAAGACCTTTGTTATGGGCGTCGATCCGGAATACCCGCCGTTCAGCTATCTGGGCGACGACGGCAAGTACACCGGCTTTGACGTGGAGATCGCTCAGGCCGCCTGCGATCTGCTCGGCTGGGACCTGCAGGTCTTTGGTGTGAACTGGGATCAGAAGCTGGTGCAGCTCGATGCCAAAGAGTGCGACTGTGTCTGGTCCGGCATGACCATCCTCGACAGCATGAAGGATGCCGGCTATGTGCTCTCCAAGCCCTACTACGATAACACGCAGGTCATCATGGTCAAGGAAGGCAGCGACATCAAGTCCTCCGCGGATCTGGCCGGCAAGAACGTGGCCGTGCAGCTGGGCACCTCCGGCGGAGGAGGATTGTACGCATCCGAATTGTACATGGAGCGACTTCCTGTAAAAAAGATTTCCCCTATAGAA
>ENA-ORCP01003159-ORCP01003159.1-human-gut-metagenome-genome-assembly--contig:-NODE-3159-length-12507-cov-9.068061_pt1 | contig 12507 bp, 14 predicted proteins | sample MGYA00242990_ERZ507991 | MGnify/ENA primary metagenome ERZ507991 (study PRJEB26167, sample SAMN06115496) | human gut metagenome | host: Homo sapiens | place: China:Henan | collected 2015-05-07... | reverse complement strand
ACACCGATTACCAAACGCAGCTTGACACCACCAAAACGAATATCTCCTATGATGTTTTGGAAATGTCCGGCTCCCGTGCCGTCTGGCCGGAGGTTTTGGCTGTTTATGCGGTTAAGACTACTACCGATCCGAATAATCCGCAGGATGTCGCCACTATGGACGCTTCAAAAAAAGCGATTCTAAAAGATATATTCTGGCAGATGAATACCATATCCTCACGAACCGAAACAAAGACCGAGGAAATTATCACCGAAACGGATGACGGTCACGGCAATATTGTTGAAACGAAAACGACGGTCACACGGACTTATCTGTATATATCGGTGGCTCATAAGACCGCCGGAGAAATGGCAGATAAATTCGGATTCAATGCAGATCAGCGCAAGCAGCTTGCGGAACTTCTTGCCGAAGAAAATCGCAGTATGTGGAGCGCGGTTCTTTATGGCATTTACACCGAGGACGGACAAATTGTTTCCGTTGCTCTCTCGCAGATTGGCAATGTGGGCGGTCAGCCGTATTGGAGTTGGTATGGCTTTGACAGCCGTGTGGAATGGTGCGCCTGTTTTGTTTCGTGGGCGGCGAATGAGTGCGGGTATATTGATAGTGGTATTATCCCGAAATTTGCAGGCTGCACAAACGGCGTGCAATGGTTTAAGGATAGAGGTCAATGGATTGACAACAGCGCCACGCCGTCGCCGGGTATGATTATCTTTTTCGATTGGAACAACAAGGGTTCGTCCGGTCCGCAGGACGGGCTATCCGACCATGTAGGAATTGTCGAACGAGTTGAGGACGGAATTATTTATACCATAGAAGGCAATTCCGGGGATTCCTGCCGGGAAAATCATTATGCCGTAGGGCATTATGAAATCCTCGGTTACGGAGTGCCTGCGCATTAAAAAATCAACCGCCTTTTTTGGGGGCGGTTGGTACATAATTATCAGGAAACAAAACGCAGACTATATTTCTTAACTTTTATGTGTTAAAATATACGATACGACAGTAAAGGAACGCTATTGAGGAATTAAAAACAGCGAAAAAATAAATTTTCAATCTACTATCTAAAATGCATCCGAAATTCTTTTTTTCGTGTTATAGATTATTGAGAGTGTCTTATAATTTAGGAGGTCGTATGAGTAAAGAAATTGAAAAAATGACCGCCATTTATGAAAAGCATAAAAACACAATGTATGCAGTCGCATTGAAAATATTAAAAAATCCGCAGGATGCAGAGGACGCAGTACATAATACAATCCCCCCGATTATGCGAAATTTAGATGCGATAAAAGATGTTGACAGCAAAGATTGTATATATTATGTGACAATGGCGGTAAAACATATGTCGTTTAATATGATACGGGACAGACATATTCAAACGGTCTCCTTGTCAGACATTGAGTATGAATTTGCAAGTGATGAAAACATTGCTGAAAGTGTTATTATAGACGAAAGCTGTAAAATCATCTATCAGAATATAAAAAGTATGCCTGCCGAATATCGGGATGTGCTAATCCTCCATTTGTATTACGAATTATCCACATCGCAGATTTCGGATTTTCTGAACAGAAAGCACGGCACCGTAAAATCACAACTCACTCGTGGAAAAAAGCTGCTGAAAGCTCGATTAAAGGAGGATGGATATGAACGATAAAAAAATCAAAGAAGCAATGAAACAGTATATCGAAACACAGGCTGATAATATTTCGTCTGAATCAGAAGAAAAGCACGACCTTACTTCTCTTGACGAAAAGGTTTATGCAACGCTCGGCACAAATCAAAATAAACACAAAACGGCTGCTGTATGGTCTTTTAGAAAGATAAGCGCGTTAGCTGCCACTTTTGTTTTGATTATCAGTTTAAGCATTACTGCTGTATTTGTTCTCAATAAAGAACCGGAACATATAGTTCAAGAAGTGATTTATTCAATCACTATTTCATACGAAAATGAGCAATACGGTTATTTTTCAAATCGCTTGGTTATTGACAAATACGGACTTAACAATATTTCGGACTTAAAACAGAACCCGGATTTATTTACGGGAATTTTAACCGAAACGGACATTATACAGACAGATAGCGTGATCGACAAAGACAGTATCATCGGAGCCAAGATATATCCATATAGTGACGAGGTTATCATTTTGCAGGGCGATGGGCAATTTTACTATTTTGAAAAAATAGTAACTGATTAACAATATAAAATCAGCACCGCAAAGCAGGCAGTTTTCTTTTGAAAAATGCCTGCTTTTTTGCATCCGATATTTCGCCTTTTGTGTTTATATAAGTAAGGCATGAAAGCCTAAAACAAATTATGAAAGGATGCAAAACTTATGAAAAAGACCATTTTTACGCTCTCGCTCTTGCTGATCGCAGCTACCCTTATTTTTACGGGCTGTTCTTCCAAAGGAGATTTTGAGTTGGAGCGCTCCAAAGGAATTAAGATTACCTACATTGACGAATTTGAAAAAACAACAATCTTGCCCGCCCCATTGACCTCGGAAGAAATCTTTAACAGTTACAGCGATACGATTGTACGAGGTACAATAGAAACAGTACGCAATATTCAAATCGACTACGGCAAAGGTGAAATTGCTCAAAAAGCACTTGCTACCATAAAAATCACAAAGGTTATTTCGGGAAATGCAAAAGCAGACAGCACGGTAACGGTTTTGCTGCCGAAATGTGTGGATAACGCTTCTGCAAATGACTCGTCTGTTGTAATCTCGCATTTGGAGAATGGAACAGAGGGCATTTTCCTTTTGAAAGAAGTAACAGAACAGAGCTGTGCGGAAATCAACGGAAAAACTTTTTACTATGACGATATTTGCGAATATTCTATGTTCGGAGAAGATCATTTTGCTGTTATCTTGTCCGACGGAGCGATTCGTTTCAATGCTGATCTGTTTGACGGTGCAATTACCAGCTTTGCCAATCTTGATGAAGCAGAAGCTAAAATACAAGAAAGCCTTACAAAGGAATGATTTATATGCCGATACTGAATGTTTGTAATCTATGCAAAACATATCAAGCGGGAGAGGCAGAGGTTAAAGCACTTGACAATGTATCTTTTACCGTAGAAAAAGGCGAATTTGTTTCTATCATCGGTCCGTCGGGATCGGGAAAATCGACCTTGTTACATATCCTTGCCGGTATTGACCGCCCCACCTCCGGCAAGGTGTATGTAGATGGTGAGGATATATATGCCAAGAGCGAAAAGGAGCTTGCCTATTATCGCAGACGAAAGGCGGGCTTAATCTATCAGTTTTATAATCTCGTTCCCACTTTGACGGTTGAGGAAAACATAACGCTCCCTTGCCGCCTTGATAAAAAGAAAACCGACAAAGAAACGCTTGACCGATTGCTGGATACGCTTGGAATGAAAGAGCGAAGAAGTCATCTGCCGAGCCAGCTTTCAGGCGGTCAGCAACAACGCTGTGCCATAGGCAGAGTTTTATTTACAAATCCTGCGCTTATGCTTGCCGACGAACCGACAGGAAATCTTGACAGCAAAAGTGCAGCAGAGGTAATGGAGCTTCTGGGGAGTGCAAATAAACAATACGGTCAAACGCTCATTATGATTACGCACAATTTGGAGCTTGCAAAGTTGGCAGACCGTATGCTTATCATCAAGGACGGTAAGCTCTCGGAGGGATAACTATGGGTGTTTGTATTAAACTTGCAACAAGGAGCTTGCGGAAAAATAAAGGGCGAACGCTGATAACACTTATGGGAATTGTATTGTCCGTCCTCATGGTGTGTACGATTTTTACGCTGTTAAATTCTATGCTCGATTCTGCGATAGATTCCATTATCGAAAAGGACGGATATTGGCATATTGCCGTGTATAACACCACCGCAGAACAAATAGCAGACCTTGAAGCGGCAGAGGGCGTTTTATCCACCCAAATGATCTCCATTGACGAAAATGATGTATTCCGCATTACACTTAAAAATCCAGACGAGGTGTACGAATTTGCAAGCCGATATTTAAGTGAAACAACAGAATATTCGTATCACACGGAATTGCTTTCCTATCTCGGGATTTCACAAAGCGAGAGTATTAAGAGCCTAATAATGGGGATTGCCGCCGCTTTGCTTCTTATCATCGCTGTGGGTGCAATTTCTTTGATATACAATGCCTTTGCTATATCCGTTTCCGAAAGGACGAAAGAACTCGGACTTTTATCCTCGATTGGTGCAACCCAAAAAGATATTCGCACGATTGTATATTCCGAAGCTCTTTTACTTGGGACGGTTGCGATACCGATCGGTATAGTCCTCGGTCTTTTGACTTCTTGGGCGTTGCTTGATATTTTCGGAGCATATATGGGGAAAGTACTCTATGTGAACATTGGTATGCGGCTGCATATAAACGGATGGCTGCTTATGATGACAGCAATTTTCGGTTATCTGTTGGTGTTAATATCCGCCGGTGTTCCTGCTCGCGCTGCTTCTAAAATTTCGATAATAGGCAATCTGAAAGGTGAAAAAGGCGTGATGAAAGTAAAGTGCAGTAACTTTACTTCTTCTGCTGAAAATTTGCTTGCAAAGCGTACTATAAAACGAGAAAAGAAAGCGTTTCGTGCAATAACATTTTCGCTTGCAATCAGTATCTTTCTTTTTGTGTCTGCAAATGCGTTCAGCCTGTATATGCTCTCATTTGTAGAAGCAGAACGGAAGAACATAGGCTACGATCTGCGTATGAACTATTCTATGGAGTTTGGCACGAAAGAATTTGATGAGCTATACAGCTTTGTAAAATCGCAGGACGGCATTGATGAAGTCGGTTGGTTTGCGGAAAGTCCCTCACATTTCCATAGTGTTTTACTTGATTCGGAATGGATAACTGACAGCTACCGAGGCTCGGATTGGGCTACACTTAAAGAAAGCTCCGAATTATATAAAGCTCCGTTTTATATATTCATTATTTCAAATGAACGCTATTCCGAGTTCCTTTCGCAAAATGGACTTAAAAATGATAATTCCGTTTATGCGAGTGCCTTTTATGATGAAATCGACGAGGATAGTAAAAGCACGAGTTTTCCTATCTTGAAAGACGGAAGCTATCACGCCGATGTGCGTTATATGAGTGAAGCAGCGAGTGAACGGCTCAGCCAAGATATTAACGCAAATCCAAATGACCGCTTTGATTATGAGAATTATTACGATACCTTTTTCAGCGTTAATTTTACGGTTGGCAACTATGACTTTCCGCTTGAATTCAGACCGAATTACGGAGGCATCAGTATTTTGATTCCCGAAAGCCGTATGCCTGAGTTTAATGCAGAAATCACAAGCAAGGAAATAATGATACAATCCCCAAACTATGCGAACATTCAAAAAAACACAACGGATTATTTAACGAGCGTTGGTCTTGCCGAAGATGTGTCAATATTCAGTTCTGCTGAAAGCTATGAATCGCAGAGAAACTTTGCCGCAATGATAAAGCTGTTTTCAACTTCCTTTTTAATTCTCTTGACCGTAATATCCTGTGCAAATGTTTTCAATGTCATAACTACGAGCCTCAATATGCGTAAGCGTGAATTTGCGGTATTGCGTTCGGTAGGAATGACGGTAAATAAGCTGTTTGCTATGCTCTGCATCGAAAACCTGCGGAATGGTTTGCTTGCGATCTTAATCGGCGGCATTTCTTCTTTGCCGTTATGCTATCTGATATATAAAAGCATTGTAGTCGGTGCGGTAATTGATTTTGTATTTCCGCTTGGAGCATTTGTAATATCTTCATTGGCTATGTTCCTTATTATGTTTCTTACATCGCTATATGGGCTATGGAAAATCAAAAATGGAGATATTATTGCGGATGTCAGAAATGATTTTGTGTGATGATGTAAAAATGATTGTATGAAAAGGCGGTGATGCAATGAGAAATGAGCATTGGATTTTATGCCCAACCTGCGGTAGTAAAGCGCGTGACAAAATCAGAGAGGACACAGTATTAAAGAATTTTCCTCTCTACTGTCCAATGTGGCTTTTACGGTTGCTTTGATAATTTCCATTGAACGCTCATTACAGCCGTAAAGCATACGGACAAGATTTTCTATTTCGGAATCTTTGGACGGCTTTTCGGGATAGAAAATCGAATCCGCTGGTATTGCAAGTTCCCGGATGAGTTTATAGAGGACATCAAAACTGGGTTTCTTTCCCTCGTTCTCAATCCGATATAAGTATCGCTCGGTAATATCAACTCTTTCCGCCAGCGTTTCCATTGTAATATCGGCACGCATACGAGCAGTTTTAAGGATTTCTCCAAGCGTTTCAGGTTCTTTATGCACTGTCGGTTCACCTACACATATAATTGTACCTAATTATGTCATGTTGATAATGGCATGGTAATTCAATTATAAATGAACGGGCAGTTCGTAAATTATTGAACTGAATAGAATAACAGCCCCGACAAATAAAAAAACGAGGTTTTGCCGGGGTGTGTAGTTATGCCTATCCCTCCAATTCAGCGTTTTGGTTTGGAGGTTTTTTATGCGCTGGACTGCCGCCAACGCTTCGCTGCTGATTATGAGCAGCGAGTATAATTGTATGACTTAGACCGCCTATGCCCCGATGGTACACGGTCAAAAAAAGTCTAAATTTTGCATCGGGATATTATGGCTCTTACCCTGAACCCACAGACCATATTTTATATGACATAAACTATAATGCACTTGTGTTACGGCGATTTTTGCCGTTATGCAGGTGCGTTTTTGTATATAGCAAAACCCCGTTACCACGTTGCCGTTCACCGCCTCCGTCAATCTGAATTTCTCAAATTTCAGATTGATCGGAGGAAACGACTATGGACGAGAAGCGTCCAAAACGCAGAAAAGACAAAGACAATCCCTATACACTTTCCAAACGGCAGGACAAGCATTCAGAGCTTACCGAAGCTACTCTATATGACCGGGCGTTTGTTCTCCCGGAATCGGTTGAGGATGCGGTTCTTCGCAATATGCGGTATGAGGCGTTGCACAACGCTATAAACAAACTGCCCGAAACACAACGGCGCAGGCTCATACTGTATTATTTCAATGGACTTACATACTCCCAAATTGCAGAAATGGAGGGATGCAAATATCAGACGGTGCAGGATTCGATTTATGCCGCTCTGAATAATTTGAAAAAAATTTTGAAATAGTCCCTGTGTTTTAGGCTTTAAGTGAGGAAACAGGTGGAGAGGTACGAAAACTCTCTGCCTGTTTTCCGTTTTGTGCGGTGAATGGGTTTGCCCTTTTACAACTGAATACCCATTCATCAAACACATTCCTATTGCTATTGTGATGAGCATAAGCCACATTAGCGGCTGCGCCACGATTTGCGGAAAACAGAAGCAACGAGATTACACCTATTTTGATTATACGGTCTTTGGCTTTCTGATTTCCGGCAAGGAGCGATAAACAGCCGGCTATAAGTATCGGGAGGCTCCCGGTATGGCGATGATAAGCAATAGGGCTAATGATACTCCTGTTCAGTCACAGTCCGAGCGAGCAGCATTTTTCGTGTGTGAGCCGTCGCAGGCAATGAGAGCAGCCGATAGAGAACCTACCGGGGGTGAGATTCCCGTGGAGCTGGTGAGCCGCCAGCCGTTTGATGACTTCCCATAACGATCCGGGGTGTCGAGGACAAATAGGATCGTTTTTGAAATATGAAATCATACGGCGGGACGGGTCTGCTGAAACGGAGAATGTTTGTATCTTCCTGACCTTAATTCTGTGCCGCTGTTTGATTTCCTACATAGGCGAATATTCGCCTTAAATTCAAAGGAGGTCAAACATTATGAATCAAACATATCTACGAGGTGATATGTATTACGCTGACTTGGGACAAGGGATCGGCTCGGAACAAGAGGGTTATCGTCCCGTTGTCATTATCCAAAACAATGTCGGAAACAAGCACAGTCCCACCGTTATCATTGCTTCTGTCACAAGCAAAACGGACGCAAAGCCGAAGTTGCCTACCCATTACTACATCAACGCAGAGGACGGTTTAGAACTGCCCTCTATTGTTTTGCTTGAACAACTGCGAACCGTTGATAAACGCCGTTTGGGTGACTTTATCGGTCATCTGTCCGATAAGCATATCCGCGGTATCAATCATGCTCTTGCCGTCAGTATCGGTCTGATTGAGAGCATACCGAAAAAGTTAATTCTTTGTCTTTGCAGCGCTTGTGCCGACAATTTCTACGGTTCGGGCGCTTATTCTTTACGCCGGATCGACCCGCAGCAAACCGAAAAAGACACCTGTACCTACTGTAATCAGCGTACAGGGTACGACTACGAGATTATCCCGAAAAACAGATAGGAGGCTGCCTATGGAATCACAAACAGCCTACAAACTGCTATTTGCCGATTATCCCGATGTAGTCAATGTTGAGCAGATGCGTGAAATGCTCGGCGGTATTTGCGACAAAACCGCTTACAGGCTTTTGCGGTCTGGGGAAATTAGAAGTTTCATTGTCGGCCGCCGCTATCGAATCCCGAAGCTCAACATTCTGGAATACTTGGAACTGATAGATAAATCTAATGCGTAAAACCTTGTTTGCACATTTGGCCTGTGGGATTCTTTCTGCTACAATATAAATGTCAATGGCAGATGAATCTACGCTGTACCATTCAAAGGAGGTTTTATTATGGTAGCAGGACATCTGCGAGAGAAAAACGGGTACTATCATATCGTACTCAACTATGTGGATGAATACGGTAAACGGCACACGCCGTCAAAATCCACGGGGCTCCCTGTAAAGGGCAACAAAAAGCGTGCCGAAAAAATGCTCATAGAAGCCCGTTCAGCCAAAGAAGCAGAGTTGGAGGCAAGAGCATTAGAACGCAGTACAGGCAAGGTTTCCACCGATTCCATACTCTTTACAACATTTCTGCTCGACTGGCTGGAAATGATAAAAAAGAATGTGGAGGAAACGACCTACGGGGCGTATTCTATGGGAATTAAGAGCAAAATTATCCCATACTTTGAGGAACACCACCCCGGCCTGCTCTTACGGGAGATAAAGCCAAAGCACATTCAGGACTATTACACCTATGAACTGACGGTGCGGGGCGTTTCCGCAAACACGGTGATACACCGCCACGCAAATATCCGAAAGGCGTTGCAGCACGCTTTCAAACTTGGTTTGATTGACACGAACCCGGCGGATCGCATTGAACGGCCGAAAAAGGAAAAGTTTGTCGGCAGCGCCTATGAGGAAGATGAGCTAAACCGTCTTTTTGAGGTGGTAAAGGGCGACCCCATAGAGCTTGGCGTTATCCTCGGCGCATTTTACGGACTGCGCCGCAGCGAGGCTGTAGGCTTGAAATGGGATGCGATTGATTTCAAGAAGAAAACAATCACCATACGGCACACAGTAACGCAGGCGACCATTGACGGCAAAAGCAAGATTAACCAAAAGGATCGGACAAAGACCAAAGCAAGCTATCGCAGCCTGCCCCTTGTGCCACCGTTTGAGGAAGTACTGTACCGCCTGAAAGCGGAGCAGGAGCTAAACCGAAAGCTGTGCGGCAGGTCGTATTGCCAGCAATACACCGATTATATCTATGTCAACGAGATCGGAGAGCTTGTAAAACCCGGCTATATCACCCAGCATTTCCCGCTGGTGCTTGAAAAGAACGGTATGCGGAAGATTCGTTTCCACGATTTGCGGCATAGCTGCGCAAGCCTTTTGTATGCAAACGGTGTCAGCTTGAAAGAAATTCAGGAGTGGTTAGGACACAGCGACATTTCGACCACTTCAAACATTTATACGCACTTGAATTTCGCCTCAAAGGTTGCGTCTGCCAATGCGATTTTGGGTGTATATCCCTCCAAATAATCGCAATGTCCCTCCAATGTCCCTCCTGAAAATGAGCTGCAAAACGGCGAATTTTCTGTTGTTGGAGGGGCGTTACATAACCGGAGCAGAGCATAAAGAAAAGCCCGCAAACCCCGATAAATCAAGGGTTTACGAGCTGTTAAGGTCTGGTACGGATGTTCATAAGGGATTTAATTAACATACCGGAAGCGTACAATCATATTCAGTTTCAAACGCACATTTTCAAAAAGTCCTCTTTTGCGGTACAATGTACTTGCAAAGGAGGATTTTGCTATGAAAATAAAAGATGTAGAGCACAAAGTAACTCTTGATGATTTTGAGCACAGACTGTTCATCGGTTGTGTCAACGAGGCAAGAACAATGTATCTTGAGCAAAACAAATCTACCGAGGATGTGGATGATTTGCTTGTCAAAATCATTAAATCACCGTCAAAGAAAGTGAGTGTGAGAGCATGAAAGATAAATTTGTAAAGAACATAGGTGTTTGGGGACAGCGGCACTATGCTTACTTGAAAAAGCACAGCCCAACTGTAATCAATGTCATGCGGATGAATGGTACGCTTGAAAAATATCTCCGCGATATTGACCAAGATGCGTCTGAAATGTTTGATAAAATGATGAGAGCATTTGCCGAGTTTGAAGGTGTCACAGAACAGCTTAAGTCCGATAATCAGCTCGAGTGGGTTGGTCGAATGAATAATATCAGAGCGAGAGTGATGAATGTTGTAAACGCGGAACTTATATATTGCTTAAAGTAAGCAGGACTTCGGTCTTGCTTTTCTTTTTTTGGTTATATATAACTACGCTGAAAAGTAATACAAGTATTTCAATTAAGAGTTTTATCAGTTCATTGGTATACGGATAATATGCGGAGATTTTCGCCTGAAGTCGGCAATATCTTTTGAAATTCGGTAAATTTCGGTATCAGCCTATTGCCTAAATGGCTTTTGTATGATATACTAATCTCGTATGATTGCACACATTTTCCGAGAGCGAGGAACTATATGGAACAAAAACAAATTGAACGCTGGTATTCTATGAATGAAATTTCCGAATATCTCGGTATTACCCGCGATACGACTTTAGCGTGGATAGAAAAACGCGGTATGCCGGGTGTTAAGATAGGCAGGACGTGGAAATTCAAAATCAGCGAGGTTGATTCGTGGATGAGATCCAACCAAAATAAGGAAAAGTAATTTATATGGGTATGGGAGAAAGTTAATGAATATAATTAATGCAATTATTAATCTTATAAATACAACTTCAAGATGCGTTATGAACAATACCGATGGCAGTAATAGGGCTAACAATATGGGAGAAGGTCTGGAAAAATACATAAAAGATATATTTGCTAATACTATTTATTCTTCATCAAATGATAGAAAAACAATTCAACATCAGACATTTTCATACCTTGGTTCTAAGAACTATTCTCCAGATGCAATGTTAAGAGGTGGCGATGCGATAGAGATCAAAAAGATTGAAAATAGATCATCAGATATTGCATTAAATAGTAGCCACCCCAAACAAAAATTATCCAAGCAAGACAATCGTGTTGCAACTGCTTGCAAGACTGCAAGAGATGATAGTGACTGGGAAGAACGTGATATTATATATGTAGTTGGATATGTTCCGAAAGGAACAGATACTTTAAAAATGCTTGGTATGGTTTATGGGACGGAGTATTGTGCATCACAAGATGTGTATGAGAGTATATTTCATACGGTAAAGGACAAGATCGCAGAAATTTCTAACTTTGAATTTACCGAGACAAATGAACTGGCGCATATGAATGGGATTGATCCTTTGGAAAGAACTTATTGGAGAGCTCGAAGCATGTGGGGCATAAAAAACCCTTGGATTGCTTTTAACGATGTATATACATATGATGTGTCAAAGACCTTCTCTATGATGTGCATTATCAATGTTGGTAAATGGAACACCCTGCAAAATACTGATGATTTGATCAACTTGGCACAACAAGATAATAGAGTGAGTATATCAGATATACAGGTACAAAACCCAGACAATGCTGCAGATTTGATACCCGCAAAATTGGTTACTTTTAGTTGCTAAGGAGAAATAAAAATGAATATTATCAGTTTGTTCAGTGGTTGCGGCGGTCTTGATCTTGGCTTTGAAAAAGCAGGGTTTGATATCCCGGTTGCGAATGAATTTGATCCAAAAATATATGAAACATTTAAGGTTAATCACCCGAAAACACATCTTATTGAGGGCGATGTTCGGCAAATAACTAAGGCTGATATTGCGCCTTATATAAATGGAGAGGTTGATGGAATTATTGGCGGTCCGCCATGTCAGTCTTGGTCTGAGGCAGGCTCTCTTAAAGGAATTGAGGACGCAAGAGGACAATTGTTCTTTGATTATATCAGGATACTCAAGGAATTTCGCCCTAAATTCTTTTTAGCCGAAAATGTCAGCGGTATGCTTGCCAATAGACATGATGAAGCCGTACAGAACATCTTAAAACTCTTTGATGACGCCGGATATGATGTGTCTCTTACAATGGTAAACGCAAAAGATTACGGAGTGGCAGAAGAACGAAAAAGAGTGTTCTATATTGGGTTTCGAAAAGATTTGAAAATCAAATTCAAATTTCCTAAAGGCTCGACAGAGGACGATTCTAAGAAAATAACGCTTAGAAATATTATTTG
>ENA-ORCP01003156-ORCP01003156.1-human-gut-metagenome-genome-assembly--contig:-NODE-3156-length-12517-cov-4.886977_pt1 | contig 12517 bp, 10 predicted proteins | sample MGYA00242990_ERZ507991 | MGnify/ENA primary metagenome ERZ507991 (study PRJEB26167, sample SAMN06115496) | human gut metagenome | host: Homo sapiens | place: China:Henan | collected 2015-05-07... | reverse complement strand
CTGAGAGCCAGTTTGGAGACCATCAACAAGACCTCCGGCACTTTGATCTCCGACATTGAGCGCCACTATAAGGAAATTTGCAAAAAGCCTCCTGTGAGCAAGTGTAATCGCCGCTTTTATGATGATATTGGCTATAGGCAGCATAATTATCAAGCTTGTCCTCTTTGTCACAAAAAATAGAGTTATATCGTTCAATGCAGTGCGCCTTAATATAATCTTTAAGTACTCTTAAGTCAATGTTATTTTGCTTATATACAGCAATTTTGGCATCGCAAAGGTATCTGTGCGTACCGATAATTTCCGCAAAGCGTGCGGCATCGTATACATCTTTGGCAGCAGTAACTACGGATATATGATCATCTAATACCTCACAAAGTTCATTGTAATTTGCGTCAAGATCATTTTGCAGCGTAATTTTCTTGGCATCTTTAAATCGGTCATCACCGAACAGATTGGAGAGTGCAACAGACCTTCCTGCCAGCAATTCAGAAATGTAAAAGGGAGAAATTCCGGCTTCATTTTTGCTGGGCTTCTTTAGACCTTCGGTAAGTAAAGCTGCCTTTTCCGTAACTCGCATATTAGGAGTTTTCAAAATGTTTAGATAATTATCCGTATTGTGCGGAACAAAATCCAATCCGTATGCATCTGATAAAAGAGTACAAAAATCATCGAACTTATCCCTTAAAGATGAGTCATTGTCCGATGTTTCCGATATTTCGTAGAGGAAATGTCCCCGTGATTTCATCAAATGATGTAGTGCAAGATAGACAAGACGGACATCATGCGAATCTGTGGAATGTGCTAATTCACTGCGAAGATGATATGTGGTTGGATACTGGGCGTGATAATCGCAGTCATTAAAATTGGAATCGGAGAATAGAGAATATTTAGAATTTATACTTTTATCTTCCTGCCATAAATCACTCTCATGCATACGGGCTAAAAATTGAGGATCCTTTTCATTTAATGCAGGAGCAAAGAGCATTTCTAAAATATCAAGACGTTGTTTTCTGCGCTGCAAGCGACGCCTTGCAGCACGATGAGTACGGCGCTCTGCAGCAGTTGATGCATCGGGGAACAGACGAACACCCCACATGGCTTTTCCTTTAGTTTTTAGAACATGATACATTGTATCCGTGACGGCCCAGCCGATAGAACTGCTGCCGGCATCTATTCCGAGATAATAAGGAATCTGTGTTTTTTCTTTCATTTTCTTTATCTCCCTGATTGACAAATTGGTGGTTTTGGTGGATAATAACGATGTACCAATGATTTACTACCATTAGGTATTACACTACAAGTTCAAATAAGCTTTTAGCGCAAGCGCCGTGTATGCGGCTCCACAGTGTGTGGAACAAGAGATCTCTTAGGAGATCTCTTTGTATTTTGTCCAATTATTTTGCGACAATTTAACTTTTATTGGTTTAATATTACCACAATGGGCATCGAATAGCAATATTTTACAATGTGTATAAACTACAAAATATAAAAGACTGACTGATACCACATAAGTATATCAGTCAGTCTTTTTGTTTTCTTCATCAAAACGGCGGCGGAATATGCGAATGATGCGCAGTATATCCTTCTGCTCGTCCAAAGTCATGGAGGACAACTGTGCGTCGATTTTCCGTTTGATCTCATTGGTTTCCGGTTGTTTCTGCGGGACTTCCTCGACCGAGCCGATCAGTTCATAAAACGATATGTCCAACGCAGTGGCGATACGGTTCAGCGTTTCAATCGTCGGATTGCGCAGACCGCGTTCGATTTGTCCCAAGTGTGCAGCGTTCAGACCTGCTTTGAAAGATAATTCTTCCAAGCTGATGCCTTGTGCGTTGCGGAAAAGCCGGATTCGTTTGCCGATTGCGGCCGAAATATCAGTCATTGGCAACACCTCTCATACCATCATAGAGGTAGTTGTTCCAATCGGCAAATTGATATATACACTGATAAATAGTAATTGTTATATCATTTACAAATGAGGCTGGAAATGATATACTGTGCATAAGAAAGAAAAGGGGAGGGGATCGCGTGAAGTGTCCAAAGTGCGGTTCGGAAAATACGCAGTATGTGGCTGTTCATCATTCTGGCAGCAGCGGATCGTTTACAGATGCCTGCTGCGGTATGATGATTTTCGGGCCGATCGGCATATTGTGCGGCTTGTGCGGAGCAAGTCCGGGATTTACCGATGATTACTGGGTGTGCCATTCCTGCGGTAAAAAGTTTCAAGCGGGGACTGCGAAAGCAGCGGAAAAGGCTCGGCAGGAGAAAATTCAACAAGAACTTAATGCAAAAGCTAGGCGAAAAGCATTGCTGTCGGCAGCGAATCCAGTAATACTCCAGAATATCGACAACGAAGTGATAGAAGCTGAAAACCGCTATAAGGCTTTGAAAGCTCGCCTGAAAGCGGATAAGCAGGCATTTTTGCAAGAGTACCCGGCGTGTAAGGTACAGAATACATTCCGGATGATTGGGAGAGGAATCATCATTGCATTGATGGGCTTTATAGCATTTCTGGCTATTGATATGGACGAACTGATTACGATAATTATCTGGTTTCTTGCTGCAATGGTGATTGGAGTAATGTGCATGATGCCGCCGTATTACATAAAGCTATCACCAGCCTTAACCGAGTTAAACGAAGCAGTCGAAAATGCAAAGAAATATAAAGAGTATTTAGATAGACTGAAAAAGGCTCGTGATGAAGAAAACGGTGTATGAATGGCTGATGGCAGTCGGCCATCGAGCAGGCTGTCATCAACGCGCAGATAGGAGCTTTTACTGGAAAGGCAGGAAGTTTCCGCTGTGTGCCCGCTGTACAGGTGTTCTGGTTGGATATATTCTCGCTGTGCCAGCGTATACGGTTTGTAGAAAGAACGTGAGCGTGTATGCCGTTTGCTGTATCCCACTGGTGATAGACGGTTTAACTCAGCTATGGGAGTGGCGGGTGTCTACCAATCGAAGAAGATTTGCAACAGGCGCTTTAGCGGGATATGGTATCTGCTCCATGGCGATAACGTTGCTGTTATTCGTAAAAAATTTAATGCTAAGGAGTTGGTAAAAGATGTTCTGTCCAAATTGCGGTACGGAAATTAAGGAGAAGAAAACATTTTGTCCGAAATGCGGCTCTCCGCTGGGCGTAGAGGCAGTTCAAGAGGACACAAAGACGGTGGAAGCTGCTGCAAGCACAGAAAACGTTCATGAGAATGTAATACCACCACAGGGAGCGCCAGTACCATCGAAAAAGGGCGGTAAAAAGAAGTTTATCATCGGCGGTATTGTGGCGGTTGTACTGATTTTGATTGCAGTGATGATTGGTACGTCTGGTGGTAATACAGGCACGACCAGTACAGATACTTATATCGAAACGGTGCAAAACGGCTATCTCGGCGAATTTACCGATATGACGGTGCAAGAATTGCTCAGCAGCTACTATGAAGATCTGCTGGGTTGCACAGCCGAGTGGGACGGCGGAGAGAACGATGATGGTCAGCAGATTGTTGAAGTAAAATATACAGATGAAACTGTGGGCGACACAACGATTCAGTTCAAAATGCTGGACGAGCAGGTGTTCAAAATTTCTGCTTTTGTTGATCCGAATGTAACGATTGAAAAGGCAAGCGACCTTCCGGCAGAGTTAAACAGCCTATACTTTATGGCCTACACCACAAAGCATGAAACAGAACTTGACAGCGCAGAGAAGATGAAAACCTTTATTGATGAGCTGGATCAAATCTCCGGTTCTGCGGTATTGTATGGCGCAGCGGCAAACTATACAGGTGATCGCGCACAGCTTTGTACACTGTTTGGTGAGGACGCATTGGAAACCTCGGTTCCGTGGGTACTGGATGCGTATGGCTATCTGGATATGAACGACTATGCACAGCAGGACACTGCTGATACGACAGCAGTAGAACCGGCATCGACTGCGGATGCTTCGTCGGCTGATTACATTTTTCCGAGTGATCGGCAGTACATCACCGAGGACAATATGGCAGGCTGGAATCAAAAGACGGCACTGCTGGCCCGCAACGAGATTTTTGCTCGTCATGGCTATGTATTTCAGACGCAGGAAATCCAGAATTACTTTGCGGCTAAATCGTGGTATACGCCAAATTCGTCGTATGATGGCAGTGGCTTGAATGATGTAGAAAAGGCGAACGTTGATACTATTTCTGCATATGAGCAGAAGATGGGCTGGACCGAGCAGGATGTTGCTCCTGCAAAGTTGGCACAAGGCGCAGTCAGCAGCTATGTGGAGAGCCAAGGCGATTACTGTACGGGTTTTGATTATGTTGAACCGTATGCAGAGAACGAATATCTGGTCTGCGCAAAGATTGGTGAGTATGAATGGGAGGCCGAATATATTGTGGAGGTCAACGGATCCAGCGCATGGGTGATCGGCCGTCTGGACGGCGGTGTGTTTAGACCGGTATAAAAGTCAAAAGCCCGAGCGGGAAACCGCTCGGGCTGACAGCAACGTGACAGCAATCACAATGAAAACAACCGAAACTGTATGTGCTATATGTACTCAAAAAACGGGATGATGAACTGAATAAGACGGAATAACACAGAAAAAGATGCAAAAAATCAAAACTTTGCTTTTCAAATCTCTCTGTCTCCGCCATGAAAGCTGCACTTTTTATTGTGAAAAGTGCAGCTTTTTTGCATTTATAGATAGAAGGTGTATGCCGATACCATCGTGTGCGCTTTGACGGCAATACCTCCGCTATCTCCGCCATCAAGGACGGTACGCTCGGCATGGATATCGCCCAGCTCGGCTACGACATGGGCTATAAGGCAGTGGAAGCTGCGGTAAAGGCGCTGGAAGGCGAACAGGTTGATTCCTTTATTGATTCCGGTTCCAAGGTCGTTGACTCCACCAACTGCGATGCGTACATCGAAGACATGACCGCAAAGGGTCTGCGGGAGTAATTCACAGACCGGCTGCACGCTGTTTCGGTTCTTTGCTTGCAAAGCGGATATCAACAAAAAGTATCCACAGCCTGTGGATACTTTTGCGGCTGCACATCATATTATAAAAAGGAATCAGCCGGCTGGCTGATTCCTTTTTGCTCAATATCCCGTTTTAAGCAGCTTTCGCGCAGCCGCAAACGCCCTTTCCTCGCCCTCGTCGCGCAGAATACGCAGCAGGGATTCCAGTGCGGCGGCGGTATCCGGATGGATGATATAGTGATCGACCGAGTGTGCATAGTAATCATACGGATCGCTGTCGCGGTAGGCAGCACCGCGATAGGTCTTGCTGGCGGCTACGCGGTCGCAGAACATCTCTATTACATATTGAATGGGCATTTTCATGCCGCACATACCGGAGCCGTCGGCGGCGTAGTCGATCCAGTACTCCAGATGATGCTTATTCCGGCCCTTATGATGCAGCCATGCCGCGCTGTAGCCCTTTTCGCGGCGTTCGATCTCGTTCGGGCTGCGGTTGCCCTGATAATATTTTGCACCGGCGGAAAACTCCACCGGACTGAACTTGCTCAAATCGTGCGTCAGTCCCTGCCAGTATAATCCAACGCGCCAGCAGTGCCGGAGCACCAGAAAACGATGGTGCTGCACCGTGCGCAGATGTGAAAGCCATTTCATGGCATGCGCCCTCCTTTTTCGGACTGATAGTATTCTACCATGCTGTGCGGAAAAAGAAAAGCAAAAACAATGTGCAATGTGCCCTCGGGAACTCGCGCTTTACGTTTTTCGCGTATTGTGATAAACTATAGCAGTTCAGACAGATACTGCAGCAGGTGCACGCATACAGCACGCAAATACCATTATCAAGTTCATTTGCCATGCGGCAGCATACCCGCGTAAAATTTCCGCGCTCTTTCCGTGCGGTGCACTCTGCTTTAATTGTGCGGTGTTGCCTTATATGAATGGAAAAAGAAAAATTCCGTGCATGTGGGAAAATACATAGAATTGGATGAATTTGTTTACATACTATCATGAGGAAAAGAGGAAACTATGAAGGTACACAAGCGGCTGATCGCCGGAACGGCGGCTGCGGTCATGCTGGCGCTGACATGCGGCGGCTGCGGTGCGGAAAAGGAGCCGGTGACGATCACAATCTGGAACTACTATAACGGTGAGCAGCTCGAAGCATTCAACCGGATGGTGCAGAATTTCAACGATACGGTCGGCAAAGAGCAGGGGATCACGGTGGAAAGCGCCAGTCAGGGCAGTGTAAATGATCTGGAGACTAACGTGCTGAACGCCGCGGAAGGCAAGGTCGGTGCGGAAGAGCTGCCGAATATCTTCTCCGGCTATGCGGATACCGCGTATGCGCTCGATCAGCAGGGCATGGTCGTGGATCTGAACGACTACCTGACCGAAAGCGAAAAAAGCGAGTACATCGAAGGCTATCTCACCGAGGGCGACTTTGACGGTGATGGCAGCATCAAGATTTTCCCGACCGCAAAGGCCACCGAGGTGCTCTATCTGAACGATACCGACTGGCAGGCGTTTTCGCAGGCGACCGGCACGACCTATGACGATCTTGCGACGGTTGAGGGATTGACCGCAGCAGCCGAGAAATACTATAACTGGACGGACGCGCAGACCGAAGCGCCGGATGACGGCCGTGCTCTGTTTGGCAGAGATGCGATGGCAAACTATCTGCTCATCGGTGCAAAGGAGCTTGGCTGCACGATTTTTGACGTGCAGAACGGAAAAATGACGCTTGATTTTGATAAAAATGTTATCCGTAAGCTGTGGGACAACTACTATGTGCCGTTTATCAAGGGCTATTTTGAGGCAAACGGCCATTTCCGCAGCGATGACATCAAAACCGGTACGATCCTGTCCTATGTCGGCTCCAGCTCGAGTGCGACCTTCTTTCCGGACAGCGTAATGACCAGTGATGACGACAGCCATTCGATCGAGCTGAAAGTGCTGCCGAATCCGCATTTTGCGGGCTGTGAACCGGTTTCGGTGCAGCAGGGAGCGGGCATGGTTGTAACCAAGGGCGATGAGGCAGAGATCAAGGCGAGCGTAACCTTCCTCAAGTATTTCACCGCACCGGAGAACAACATTCAGTTCTCGATCGGCTCGGGTTATCTGCCGGTTACCCGGGAAGCGAATAAAGAAGAAATGCTGGCTGACAGCGAGGTTGCTATGACACCCGAGGTCAAGTCTGTTCTGCAGATGGCGGTCAAGACGGTAAACGAGAATAAGCTGTACACCACCCGTGCCTTCGAGGGCAGCAAGAACGCGCGCAAGGTGCTGGAATACGCGATGAGTGATCTTGCTGTGGCAGACCGCGACACGGTGGAGCAGCGCATTGCAGCCGGGCAGAGCGCGGAGCAGGCCGAGGCGGAATTCCTGACAGATGCATATTTTGACAGCTGGTATCGGGATACGCTGGCGCAGCTTCAGGCATACGAAGGATAAGAGAAACAGCTCGAGAGATCAGGTTTGAACAGGCGGTGCGGTATGAAGGCTTGCAGTAAGCCAACAGAAAAACGGGAAAGATCAGTCTTTTCCACTATATTTATATCGGTACTGGTCATTCTGGCGGTCGAGGTCACACTGCTGATCGGCTCCATCGCGGTAAGCCGCGTGCCGCAGCAGCTGGACCGGAATGCGGAGGATATTTTAGCCAAACAGGTTGAGAACCGCAGCAGATATCTGGAGGATTTTCTCGTGCAGGCGCAGAATCTCGGCGATATGCCGAATCGGATCAACGAGAAGACCGAAGCGCTGCTGACCTCCGGTCAAATCTCAAAGGATACGCTGGGACAGAGCAGCGCTTCGAGCGAGCCGCTGCTTGAAGCGATTGCGGATGATTTGGTGACGCAGCTGCGCAGCTCGTCGGTGACGGGCGTATTCGTGGTGCTCAATACATGCGATCTGGATGCCCGCAAGACCAATGGGCGTCTGCCGGGCATTTATCTGCGTGATCTGGACCCGGATGCGGCGGCTTCCGAGCGCAACGAGGATCTGATGCTGTCGTTTGCACCGGCAGGAATCGTGAAGTCCATGCGTATTTCAACGGACTCCTGCTGGCAGCCCGCGCTGGACTATGAAGAGCTTGATGATTTTGTGTATCAGCCGTTCATGACCGCCTATCAGGACGGCGGCAAGCTGCTGATGGCGCAGTACGGCCGCTGGACGACCTCGCCGTATGTTTTGCCGGGAGACAAGCGGGAAGCAATCGCGTACGCGCAGCCGCTCATCCTGCCGGACGGCACGGTGTACGGCGTTGTCGGCGTGGAGCTGCTGTGCAGCTATCTGGAGGAGCAGCTGCCGCTGACCGAGCTGCAGAATGACGGTACCGGCGCATACCTGCTCGCCGTAATGACTGATGAAAAGCCGGTCGGCAGCATTCCGCTGCAGCCGGTGACGTTTTCCACGCAGGATCGTTCGCTGAAAAGCGCGCAGAGCATTGTCATGCAGGACAGCAGTGCTGCCGGCACCATTGTCGTCAATAAGACAAAATACTTCGCTTGTGCGGAACCGCTGACGCTGTACGACCGCAACGCACCATTTTCGAATGAGCACTGGCTGCTGCTCGGCATGGTGCCCAACAGCACGCTGTATAAAATCTCCAACGATATGCAGAGCCTGCTGCTGGTAGCAGTCGTGCTGACGCTGGCCGTCGGTCTGGTATGCAGCTATCTGGTCAGCCGCGGACTGGCGCATCCGATCCGGCAGCTGTCCGACGAGGTAGCCGCTATACAGGATAAGAGAACGGAAATCCCAAAGCTCTCGCGCACCGGCATTCGCGAGATAGACGGCTTTTCCACCGCAATCACCCGGCTCAGTCAGGATATTCTGGATACCTCCACGAAATTCCTGCGTATTATGGACATGGCAAGTATTGAACTCGGCGGGTATGAAATCCGTGAGGACAGCGATAAAGTATTCGTGACCGACAACTTTTTCTCCATGCTCGGCATGCAGGACGCTAACCCGAATGATGTGACGCGGGAGCGGTTTGAGATGCTGATGGAGGAGCTGGTGCTGCAGAAGGAGAGCTTCAGTCTGCAGGACGGCGGCTGTGTGTTCACCATTCCGCAAAAGGACGGCAGCGAGCGGTTTGTCATGCTGCGCATCACCGGCGAGGACGAGGTGCAGGTCGGTCTGGTCGAGGATGTGACTGCAGCGACACTTGAGCGCCGTCGCATCGAGCACGAGCGCGATTACGATGTGCTGACCGATCTGTACAACCGCCGTGCCTTTGATGCACGGGCGAAAAAATTGTTCCGTATGCCGGAAAAGCTGGGGCATGCTGCACTGCTGATGATGGATATGGATAACCTCAAGCATATCAACGACACATTCGGCCATGACTGGGGCGACCGATATATCAATCTGGCGGGTCAGTGCTTTACACAGACGCTGCCCCAGAATACCATTTGCGCCCGTATGTCGGGAGATGAATTCATTGTGCTGTTCTATGGCTACGACAGACGGGACGAAATCCGTCAGGTGCTGAACAGGCTTTCCGAAGCAATAAAGGAGCGCACGGCGCTTCTGCCGAACGGCGACACCATGCGCATCAGCATTTCCGGCGGTATCGCGTGGTATCCGGAGAACGGCAGGGATCTGGCTACGCTTAAAAAGTATGCGGATTTTGCCATGTATCAGGTGAAGCATGAGTCCAAGGGCGAAATGGGTGAATTTGATATCGGCGCCTATAATCAGGAGGTTTACGCCGCACAGCTGCGCAGGGAATTCCTGCAGATGCTGCGTGAGAACAGCGCAGGCTACCATTTCCAGCCGATTTTCTCGGCGCATACCGGCAGGGTGGAGGCGTATGAGGCGCTGATGCGTGTGAAAATGCAGCTTCTGAATTCGCCGCTGACCGTGATGAAGCTGGCGCGCGAGATGGACAAGCTGTACGAGGTTGAGCGGCTGACCGTCTTCAAGGCGACATCCACGTTTGTGATGATGCAGAACAGGGGGCGGCTGCATAGGAACACCAAACTGTTTCTCAACTCGATTGCCAGCAGCAGCCTGACGGATGAGGATGTTGCGGAATTTAAGGCGCAGTTTGCCGAGCTGCTGAATAATCTGGTCATCGAGATCACCGAGGAAGAGGAGATCGACCGCGAGGCGCTGGAGCGCAAGCGCAGAGCAATGGGCGATCAGGGCGCGCTCGCGCTGGATGACTGGGGCAGCGGCTACAGCAACAGCAACAGTCTGCTTGAGCTGTCGCCGGACTATATCAAGGTGGATATCACCATCATCTGCGATATCGACACCGATGCGGATAAGCAGCAGCTGGTCAAGGATATTGTGGAATACGCACACGGACGCGGCATGAAGATCGTTGCCGAGGGCATCGAGACCGAAGCCGAGCTGCGTAAGGTTATTGAACTGGGCGTTGATCTGCTGCAGGGATATTTTCTGGCGAAGCCGGCGGCGTCTCCGAGTGAGATCGCGCCGCAGGCGCTGCGCGTGATTCGGTGGATGAATCGGTGAGCGGGTCGCTTGCAAAGCGGGAGAAGCTGCGGTTTCCATCCGCAATTCCCGATGATGCAACCGGAACGAAAAAAACTTTATAATATGAAAAGTTCCCTCTTGACAAAAGAGCCGATATAGGATAGAATAATCACGTTCGATGTAAAGGCAAAACACTTTACACTTCGCAGGGAGGATCACCATGAAGGCAACACCGCTTGAAATGAGCCTGCTGTTTGACTTCTACGGCGAGACCCTCACCGAGAAGCAGCGCGAGCTGTTTGATCTGTATTACAATGAAGATCTTTCGCTTTCCGAGATCGCCGAGCACGCCGGCATCACCCGTCAGGGTGTGCGCGACAGCATCAAGCGAGCGGAGCACGCCCTTCATGAGATGGAGGACAAGCTCGGTCTGGTGGCCCGATACGGCGACACCGAGCGGTGCGCAGAGGAACTTCAGCACGAGGTTGAGCAGCTGCATGAATTGAACGCCGCACAACTGCACAGTGCCGAGGCGGACGAGATCGTTTCCCGCATGACGGCACTGCTCGAACAGCTCAGGCAGGAGGCTTAACATGGCATTTGAAGGGCTTACCGAAAAAATTTCATCTGCTTTTAAGCACCTGCGCAGCAAGGGAAGGCTGACCGAGTCCGATATCAAGGACGCAATGAAGGAAATCCGCATGGCACTGCTCGAGGCGGACGTTAACTTCAAGGTCGCAAAGGACTTCATCAAGACTGTTACCGAAAAGGCAACGGACGCGGAGATCCTCGAAAGCCTGTCTCCGACCCAGCAGGTCATCAAGATCGTAAACGAGGAGCTGGTTTCGCTCTTGGGCGGCCAGACCACTCGTTTGACCATATCGCCGAACCCGCCCACCATCGTGATGATGGCCGGTCTGCAGGGCGCCGGCAAAACCACCAACTGCGCAAAGCTGGCCGCTCTGCTTCGCAAGCAGCAGCAGCGCCGACCGCTGCTCGTAGCCTGTGACGTTTACCGTCCGGCGGCTATCGAACAGTTAAAGGTAGTTGGCAAGCAGCTTAACATCCCCGTTTTTGACGAAGGTCAGGGCGATCCGGTCGAGATCGCAAAGCACGGCATCGACTTTGCCCGCAAGAACGGCTATGATCTGGTTTTCCTCGATACCGCAGGCCGCCTGCACATCGACGAAAAGCTGATGGACGAGCTGAAGAACATCAAAGCAACGGTCAAGCCCACCGAGATCATCCTCGTGGTGGACGCAATGACCGGTCAGGACGCCGTAACGGTCGCACAGACCTTTGACGAGGCTCTCGGCATCGACGGTGTGCTCATGAGCAAGATGGACGGCGACGCACGCGGCGGTGCAGCGCTTTCGGTCAAGGCCGTTACCGGCAAGCCGATCAAGTTCATCGGCACGGGCGAGAAGCTCGGCGATATCGAGCCGTTCCACCCGGACCGTATGGCAAGCCGCATTCTCGGCATGGGCGATGTGCTGACGTTGATCGAAAAGGCGCAGGAGTCCTTTGATCAGAAGCAGGCAGCCGAAACCGCCAAGAAGATGATGGCCGGCAAGCTGACGCTGACCGATTTTTACGATCAGCTGCAGAAAATGAAAAACATGGGCTCGATGGAGGAAATGCTCGGCATGCTGCCGGGTGTGGACGCAAAAGCCCTCGCCGGTGCAAAGATCGACGAAAAGCAGATGGCGCATACCGAAGCCATCATCCAGTCTATGACCCCGAAGGAGAGGGATAATCCCTCCATCATCAACTACTCCCGCAAGAAGCGCATTGCAAACGGCTGCGGACTGTCGGTCGAGCAGGTCAACAAGCTGCTCAAGCAGTTTGAGGCCATGCAGAAGATGACCAAGCAGCTTACCAGCATGGCACGCAGCAAGGGCAAAAAGCGCCGCGGCTTCCCGGGACTGGGCAACTTTAAGCTGCCGTTTTAATCGCTATTCGTTTGTAAAGTAAATTTACAATAGATAAATTTCTATAACAGGAGGTGAAATTTCAATGGTAAAGATCAGACTGCGCCGCATGGGCGCTAAGAAGACTCCGTTCTACCGCATCGTTGTCGCTGATTCCCGTTACCCGCGTGACGGTCGTTTCATCGAGG
>ENA-ORCP01003151-ORCP01003151.1-human-gut-metagenome-genome-assembly--contig:-NODE-3151-length-12529-cov-3.684308_pt1 | contig 12529 bp, 10 predicted proteins | sample MGYA00242990_ERZ507991 | MGnify/ENA primary metagenome ERZ507991 (study PRJEB26167, sample SAMN06115496) | human gut metagenome | host: Homo sapiens | place: China:Henan | collected 2015-05-07... | reverse complement strand
ACCCAAAGCTCCGGATGCCAACTTCACCATCCGTCTGACATACGGCAATGTGAAATCATACAATCCCAAAGACGGCGGCATCTCGTCGCACAACTCCCGCGAGGTAGATTTTCACATCCAGCAGGCAAAGGGTACATCGTAATTCTGTTTCCGATAATCGGTCGATACTTTCAATCTGTCCAAAGCTGGGCCAGTTGTCTTTCAAAAAGGCAAGTTTATTGGTGGAGCTTTGTAAATCAAGCTTCATCAGGCAGGGACGGGGACAAGTAGAATCATTCATCACTACTATTTTTTATTTGTTTGTGTATTCGCATACCTTCATGAAGAAGGCGCGGAAACTATTACTATATTACCCCATGAGAGGCTCTGGTAAGCCCGCGTCTGAATAATAAGCAATAGCTCCACGCCCATTAGAAGTATATAACAAATTTATATACGAAATGAACGTGGAGACTGACCGCCTATTATCTGCAGACGCAAAATTTACCAGATTTCTCAAAGCAGATAATAAAAACGTTATCTCCAAATCAATAAAACATATCTTTGTTTAGAAGATACGCCACAAATATAGGCATATTTTCCTAATAAGAATACCATTAAGGAAGTAAAATGAGTAAATAGAAGGGAGATGAACAAAACCGTCTACAACCAACAGACTATGTTCCTTCATCGCACGAGATACAAGAATGATTTCACTTTCTTATTGCCTCTGCACAAAGAACAAGCTGCACGAATACCCAAAAGAAGCAGGAATACTTTGTTTATCTCCCTATTATAGTTTATCTTTGCTACTGATATAGCTAGTTGTTCACGACCGTGAGCAGCTCTTACCACGGCCGTGATCAACGCTCTTCACGGACGTGAGCAACGCTTACCACGGCCGTGAACAACTAATGATGCAAGCACCTTCATCCAACAATGCAGGCATCATAAACCAAAGATAAAGGCAGGATAACTTATGTATGAACGCTTGACAGCAAGCAGACAATCACTATATAACCCGAGTTCTGTCCAAGTCCGGAAACTAATGATTAGTTTTGCAGATCAAAGGTAGCTATATCTTTATAACAAACAAGAAACGACGAATATGTTATAACGATGTAAAGCAATGGACGAAATAGAGAAAAACAACGGTGAAATCATCATATACCGGACAGAAGACGGAAGGACACAACTTGAAGTCCGTTTGGAGAATGAGAACGTTTGGCTGTCACAACAACAAATGAGTAAACTATTCCAAACTTCCCGTACTAACATAGTTGAACATATAAAGCACATCTTTGAAGAAGGTGAATTAGAGGAAAATTCAACCTGTCAGATATTCCGACAGGTTCGAATAGAAGGCACAAGAAAGGTAGAAAGAAGTATACCTTTCTATAATCTTGATATGATCATATCATTGGGATATAGAGTAAAATCACGAGTTGCCACCCACTTCCGCCGCTGGGCTACCGAACGTCTGAAAGAATATCTGATCAAAGGTTTCGCCATGGACGACCAACGTCTGAAAGAAATAGGCGGCGGCGGTTACTGGTACGAACTACTCAACCGTATACGCGATATCCGTTCATCTGAAAAAGTACTCTACCGGCAGGTTCTCGACTTGTATGCCACCAGTGTAGACTATGACCCAAAGGCAGACGAATCCATCCGGTTTTTCAAAATCGTGCAGAATAAGTTACACTATGCCGCCCACGGCCACACAGCAGCAGAAGTGATCTTCGAACGAGCGGATGCAGAAAAGCCATTTATGGGACTGGCCACATTTCCCGGCGAACAACCCCGGAAAGAAGATGTGCTGATAGCTAAAAACTATCTCAATGAAAAGGAACTGAAGATATTGAACAACCTGGTTTCCGGATACTTCGACTTCGCAGAAATACAAGCTATCAAACGTTCGCCCATGTATATGTCGGACTATATACATCACCTGGACCTCATCTTATCGACCACCGGAGAGCAAGTTTTGCAGAACGCAGGCACGATCTCTCACGAACAAGCCAAACAAAAAGCTCTGGGCGAATACCGAAAATATCATGTCAAAACCCTGTCGCCTGTAGAAGAGGCATATTTTGACAGTATCAAGAAACTGACAGCCGAAACAAAGAAGAAGAAAAAGAAATAAAATACAATAAACAGTATCATGGCAATACAATTTGAACTCTACAAGTCTCCTGCCCGGAAGGACGAAGAAGACAAGGAACTCTACCACGCACGGGTAGTCAACTTTCAGCATATCGACACCGACTATCTCGCCAAAGAAATACAACAAGCGACTTCGCTGACCGAAGGAGATGTAAAAGCGGTCCTCGAATCACTGAGCCACTTTATGGGATCACGCCTCCGGGAAGGGGAACGTGTTCACCTCGACGGCATCGGCTACTTTCAGGTAAAGCTGAACAGTCTGGAACCGATCACCTCGCCCAAGCTGAAAGCAAACCAAATGAAACTCAAAGCAAACATCGGCTTCAAGGCGGATAAAAAACTGAGAAGTTCGGTGAGTGTCGTCAAAGTGGAACGCAGTAAACTGAAGTTACACTCAGTGCCACGCTCCAACGAAGAGATAGACAGACTGCTGACCGCGTATTTCAGTAATAACCAAATACTGACCCGCTCGGACTTTCAAGGACTTTGCAAACTTACGCTTACCACTGCCGCCCGACATATCAAACGGCTGAAAGAAGAAAAGAAGTTGCAGAATATCAATACTCGTCAGAGTCCGGTTTATGTTCCGATGCCGGGGTATTATGGTAAGCCGGAAGTAGAAGACACCGTAAAATAAGGGAAAGACAGAAAAATATGGCTTCAATAAGGGTGAGAGATGCTGCATCAGAACAAGAAAAGCAATGAGAGATGTCCTCTATCTGAACATGTGCAATTTTTGCACATGTTGAATCCTTCACCAATTCTTCCGACTTATAGATGTTATTAACATGCTTCACTATTGAAGTTCTGTCCGTTTGGAACAATTCTGCCATTTGAGCCTGAGTCAGCCACACTGTTTCATCCTCCAACTTCACATCAATCGACGTTTTCCCGTCTTTTGTCTGATAAATGACAATATTACCTCTATTGTCCATGAAATGCCTCCTTTTTTATGCATTGCGCCCGTCCATTGCCTTGGTTAGCAATGGACGGGCGTACAAATGTAATACTTTAAAAAAGAAAACGGCGACATACCGGCCTTTTATTCGACCGGACAAACCCATAATTGACTCTTATATTAAAGCGATTGATTCAATAAAGTTATAATCGAACGTGCCGGAATCCGGACTGTTCTTCCACTCTTCACTTTCTCAACGGGTAGCAGATCTTCTCCTTCTACATCCGAAGTGCGATACACCTGCCATCGAGTTTTCTTGCCATTTATCTTATTGATTGAAAACTCTTTGTCTTCCTGCGCATAGTTAATGAGAACAACAGCGTATGAGCCGTCCGCATTTTGATAAGCAGAACACATCAGTCCTTTTTGGTCCGTATCGCCTCCGGGGATTAAATTCCCCGCTTGATCGAAAGCAGAAACCGACAGGCGGACAGCTCCCGGACGGATGAAGCGACTATAATTACCCAAAGCCCACATGAGTTTGGAGTCTTCTACCCGACCATCCTTCAAGTCATCATTCGTGTATTCCCGAATCAGCCCGTCTTTATAATCGCCGCCGATGGCACGCCACCACTGCCAGCTCTTCGCTCCCGCATATACGATGTCATGATGGATGATACGGGCAACGTAAAGTGCCGTCTTCATCGTACGGTCGAAGCCGTGACCGCCGCCTATCTCTTCGTCATTCCCCATGATACAGGTTTCTGACTGCCAGAAGCCGACGTTGTATTTATCCAGAGCTTCACGCAGTTGGCAGCGCATGGCACGCAGTTCACTCAGAGGAGTCGTTGTCCAGTAACTATGACCAAGCATCAGTCGGGGCACATTGGGCGTATCACCCAAATACGTATCCACACTGTCGGGGCAGAAGAAAGCCTGAATCTGATAGCCACGCTGCCAGTCCGTCTGATGAGTACGGAGCATACAGCGATAGTCCGAAGATTCGTTCACCATAATCTGTGTATCCATTTTCCGGTTCACAAACTCCCGGCTTAGCAGACGGACGGTTCGGGCTACTTCCCGATTGGTTGCCGGAGAGCCTTCCTGCTTCGGTCCTACCCAGTTCCAATGCCCGTCCGGTTCGTTGAAAGGACAGATATAGTTGAACTTTATCCCGTCGTGCTTCTCTACTCCTTCTACTACATCGGCCAGGAAACGGACATATTTCTCGTAACATTCCGGCTTCAGATTGGCGGTTCCTCCACGACCGGTATTGGTAGCCAGGCCGTTCTGAGTATAATAGACAGGAGGGGAGTTCAGAAATGCGAGGAATTTAGTGACGCCCCGTTCTTTTGCCAGTTTCAGAAAGTTGCGCTGCCCCTGTTGCTTGTTCCAGTCGTAGATTCCGTCGGCATTCATGAAGCATTCGGTACGCATCCACGAAGAACCGATCTGACTGGCTTCTCCCTGCTCGGTACTACCTGCACCGACATTGAAACGCCAAAGAGACAGGCCGATTCCTTTCGGTTTTCCATTCGCATCGTTCTCTGTGCTGAACAGCCAGTCGGCTATCTGGTTTTGTTTCTCCTGTGGCCATAAGCCAAGGATGTGCATACTCCAGGCATCGGAAGCACCGAAGTGCTCCATTGTCTGTAGCGGTTTGTCCACTTCAATCTGATAACGTAGGTCGGGGGCGGGCTGGGAACAGCTGGTAGCTATACCTATATATAAAAAAGCTAAGGCGACTGACAGTAATTTATAGTTCATCGTGAAATTTGTTTTTTATAATTTTAAAGTGATAGTACAAAAATACGTGATTACAGCTAACCTTGGAGAACACAAAACGACCAAAAACTACCACAAATCTTGCAATGTCACAAATTATAAGGCTGAATAAAATAAATGGCAGATTTAAGTATTCCTTAAACCTGCCATTTATTATTTCATCGACTTAAAGCAGCTCCTTTTTCTACCTTGCTGATAACCTAATTTAGTTACTAGATTTACAAGTCCATTTAGTTGCTACCTGCATCTTCATCCTGATAGGTAAACGTACCCACCATCTGATAAGTCTTGCCATCCGCAGTATACTTATAATCTACATTAAAAACTTTCGAGTTCTGATTATAAGTACATGTACCATCAATCAAGTCAAAATCCTCCCATGCCGAGATAGTGACATTGTTACCAGCATCAACTTTCAGTACAACAGCATGTTTCTTGATATTGGCAGTTGTTTCTGCCTGTTGCTCGTTATAGAAACGCACTGCATTTTCTTCTGTAGCTTTCAATGTTCTGACTATAGTAATAGAAGTGGATGCAACTATTTCATCATTACTATCCAGTTCGTGCCGAAGAGCTTTGAAGATGTAATTACCTGAGTATTTATTTACCAGATTGAAGGATACAATAAGTGCCGAGTCCTTCTGGTTGATCTCATAACCGGCAGAAGAAGAAGCAATCTTGAAAGTTATCGCATAGAGCGAATCGCACTCCAGACCTTCTGTTTTAACTTTAAAGGGAACTCTCGCATAAGTTTCGCCGGCTTTCAATGTAGTAGTATAAGAAGGTACCTCAAAAGCACTGGTAGCAAGTCCCTGATATTTGATATCAGTCGCAAGGAACTTGAACTTTTTATTATACCAGTCAATTACACTGTTATGGCTTTCCAGAGTCACATCCACATTCCCGTCAATCAAAAGAGAGCCACTTACACCCACTGTAATGAATCCTTCCTGCACTTCACTGCTATAAGCAAGTTCTTTAGTCACAAGATTGCTGGAAGCGCCGATCAGATAGAGTGTCTTCTTATATTGCTCCTTATCAAGCGGGCTTTCATAATCACAGCTACTTAAAACGACCAATAACAAAAGTATCGGATATAGTATTTTATTGATATTCATAACAAACGTTTTTTACTTAATTATTAATTCTGTACTTCGTGTGCAAAATTACCATCCCGGATTCTGAACCAGTTTCGGGTTCTTATCCATCGTTGTACGAGGGATAGGCAGGAAGTAATCTTTATAAGAGAATACACGATGCGAACGAGTATTATTGATCACTGTTTCCGTATGGAATGCTTTACGGTCTGTGCTACGTGCAGCAATGTTCATACCTGTTACAGGCTCATTGTATGCATCGATTGCATCTCCCCATCTACGCAAATCGTGATAACGTCTGCCTTCACAGAAAAACTCCACCCGTCTTTCACGCTTAATCAAATCCCGCATCGTAGTCACATCCCTTGCATCATCCGCTGTAATGCCCGGCAAACCGGCTCTATAGCGAACCATATTAAAGTATTTCACCATCTCGTCTACATCACGGCTCACTGTAATCCCATTCTCTTCGTCGGTATATGTATTACTTCCCAACTCATTCAATGCTTCCACATAGTTGAGCAGCACCTCTGCATAACGCATGATCGGGAAAGTTTTCGACTTCATCATACCTTTCAGCTGATCCTCTACATAATGAATGTACTTCTTGCAGGTAAAACCAGTGTGGTTATAATCTTCAGGATGATCGGACGACGGTGCAGCAGTACCATTAGCATAGTAAGTAACTGTCTGCTTAGTCTGATTACCTTCGGTTCCGATGTAAGAAAGTCCGCTCCAGTAGCAATGGTTAAAACCTACGCTGGCATAGAAACGCATTTCCATCTTATCAAACATCTTAGCAGCATCGGACGGAAGTGTATAGTCAGAGAAAGACTGTGAACTACCACCAATGGCTTCCCAGTAATTTGTGGGATAAAGTGGTGAGTTATTGATGTCGCTACCGTCTTCCATACGGAAAGCTTTCACAGTCGCATAAGTAATATTCAACCCATTACCACCACCCAGGCTCGTAGGAGTAGCAATCCATGCCGGAGAGTCGCCAGCTGTACTAGAGTAGCCGCACATATAAATAAACTCGTCATTATTATAAGCCGGAGTTTCACCATTGAACATAAAAGCATAAGAACGAAGCGCATCTATACCTCCCGCTCCATTAGGATAGTTTTCGTCAGGCACATTCTCCGGTAGCGGTTTTGTGTCTAGTTTTCTCTCAACAGTGTGCAGCTTATATTTAAAGCTACCAGCTTCCGAACCCTTAATCAAACGTTTGGCAAGAAGAGCGGCTGTTCCCCATTTGGATTCGTCTTTGACTTGAGGCATAAAGTTGGTACCGTCCGAACGCTTCCAATCAGCATAAAACTCATTTCCGTTGTACCAAGGACTTGCTTCGATCAGTCTTACTCTTCCCATCAATGCCAATGCCGCTCCCGAAGTAGGCAGATTGACTAGGGTAGACGTACGGCTGGAAGGAAGATATTCGTATGCTTTCTCGAAATTCTCGCAGATATAGTTAATACAATTCTCGTATGTCTCTCTTTCCAATGACATGCTTTCCGCACTGGCATCCACATCATAAGCCATCTCAGGCACAATGGGCACAGGTCCGTAAGCCTCTACCAGTTTATAATAGAAATAAGCTCTCAAGAAATAACAACGTCCCATAAAGTCACGCAAATCGCTCGTAGTAATATCCTCACATTCATTGATTCTTTCCAAGACGAGGTTGGCTTTACGAATACCTTTATACCAAGTACCATAGTTATTATAGAAATCACTCTGTGGAGTCACTTCGTCCACCATCAGCTGGATAGCTTTATGACGGGAGTCATTCCATGATGTAAAGTTCTCGTCCGAAGCTCCCTGATAAGGCGACCAAGCATTGGTCCACAAGTCTCCTTCATTAGGTAATAACTTTCCGGCACCATTGATATATTCTTCCAGATATTCCTTACGTTTAAATACAGAGTCTAGCTCAAAAATCTCATCGAAGTATGAGTCTACATCCAGGTAGTCGTCACAGGAGGTAAACATACTTCCTGTGCAACACATCAGTGCCATAGCGGCTATGCAATATATTTTTCTGAAATTCATAATTATACGATTTATGATAATGTTACAATTGAAACGGGATTAAAACGTCACATTAAGCTGAAGGGTGAATTTCCGTTGCAGAGGATACACGGCACCGTTTGACGATGCCTGCTCCGGGTCCCAAAGTTTCACCTTATCCCACACATGCAGGTTTTCGCCTACAAGGCTCAAGGTAGCGTTCTGTACACTAATCTTATCTCGCAACCATGCGCTGGTGAATCTATAAGACAACTCGATATTTTTCAATCTGAAATAGCGGCCATCTGCCAACCAAAAGGTAGATGCGCGGTTATTGTTCTTATTCTCACCATAAGTCAGACGCGGGAAACGCGCGTTCGGATTTTCCGTACTGGCGTCACCGGAATATTCTCTCGGTGTCCAGCGATTCTTTTGATCAGCTACAATGTTAAGTACATTGCCTCGCGTTTCCCAAGCAAACGGATAGTATCCTGACCCCCCATAGAAATATTGCACTTTACCTACACCTTCAAAGAAAATGCTGGCAGTAAACTGTTTGTATCTGAATTCAGCAGCAAAACCATACTGAAGAGTCGGAGTATTCGAATAGGATAACGGTACAATATCATCATCATTGATAACACCATCACCATTGACATCTTTATACTTAATGTCACCTGGACGCACATCAGAAGAATAGGTTTGAACAGGACTACTTTCAATATCTGCCTGATCTTTGAACAAACCTAAAGATATCAAACCGCGTTGCACTCCATAAGGAACGTCTACAAAAGACTGATAAGGATATACTACGCCTGATTGCTCCCAATAGGTTACGTTATTGCGGGCGAATGTCCAGTTGCCACGAACTGTCATTCCAAAATCTTTGGTGAAATTATGGTTGAACGTTATGTTTCCATCAAATCCCCATGATTCCATTCCACCGATGTTGGTATACGGATTGGTTACAAAACCTGCTTCTTCAGGAATGTTGGCACGTTGCTGGAAGATACCTTTGTTTTTATCCTTAAAGATGTCGGCAGTCAGTTCCACTTTGTCATTAAACATTTTCAGGTCTACACCAATATCCATTTTGGTTGTCTCTTCCCAGTTCAAGTCATTGGCACCTACGCGGCTCTCGCCAACGGTGCTACCAGGCCATGTTACTGAGCTATAATCGGTAGACACAGTAGAAAGGTACGGGAAGCGGATTTTCTTGATACGGTCATTACCTACTTTACCCAAAGAAGCTCTGAGTTTGAAGAAATCGAGGAACGGAAGTTTTTCACGCGTCCATTCATACTGAGTAGGCACCCATCCCAAAGCTACTGCCGGGAACCACCCGTAGCGGTTGCCTTTCTTGAATTGCTCGGAACCGGTATATCCTACATTGAATTCAAACATATAAGTATCCTTATAAGAATAAGTAGCACGAGCAGAAATAGCCTGATAACGTTTAGGAATGGAACGAATTCTTTCATCCAATGTGGTGTCGTCATCATCATTATTCAGATAAGAGTCTTTATTTTCCTGACGGTAGGCATTAAGTAATCCGGTCACACGATGGTCTTCGCCAAAGATTCTTTCGTAATTGATATTTCCTTCAAAATAATACTGACGGGCAATGCGGCGATAATCGCTGTAAGTCATATCAGTAGCACTCGATGTACGTTTAGAGATCAATGCTCCATTCTGCTTTCTTCCTGTGGCGTAATATAAGTCCGGAGTCTTGGTACGATACTGGTCAAAGTAGCCGGTATAGTTAAATGAGAATACGCCTCTTGCAGACAATCCTTTTGTGATGAAATCCAACTTCTGATTCAGACTGGCATTCATACGGGTGGCCTGTGTTTCACTGATCTTATACCCTGTATAGTTCAACTGTACATAAGGAGAAACCTCATCCGAGTTTCTACCAAATGATGGAAGAGTACCATTGGAGTATTTCACCGGAACGATTGTTGCCGGAAGATTAGCTTGCGCCGACCATAATGCATTGTTATTATCACCATATCCCGGAGAATTACGTTTAGTGATAATCGTTTCCATATTCAAAGAGAGTAGAGTTGTTTTAGTCATATTGGCGTCTACGTTCGCTCTGAAATTATATTGATGGTAATCCACATTAGTATTATGTTTACTTACCGACTTATCTTGTTTGAAAACAGCTCCTTGGTTCATGATACCCATACTTACATAATAACGTGCATTGGTACCACCACCAGAAAGACTCAGGTGATGTTGATTGTCAATCACATAGTCATTCAGAATCACATCTCTCCAATTCACATTCGGATAAAGATCCGGATCGAGACCGGAACGGAACAGTTGGATTTCAGAATTAGTATAAATCGGATTCTTACCTCTGACAACACGTGCTTCATTAGCAAGGTTTGCATAGCCCACTGCATCTACATACTCCGGCATGCGGGGAGAATAGGAATATGTGGCATTTGTCTTGAAGTTAACAGTTAACTTACCGGCTTTACCTCTCTTGGTAGTTACAATTACTACGCCATTGGCACCACGCACACCATATACGGCAGTTGCCGAAGCATCTTTCAAAACTGAGAAACTTTCAATATCGGCAGGGTCAAGTGTATTCAAGTCTCCTTCCACACCGTCAATCAAAATCAATGCTGAAGCGTTTGCACCAAATGTACTGATACCGCGTACCCAGAACTCAGAGAAGTTATTGCCCGGCTCACCACTACGAGTCACACCAATGATACCCGGCACACGACCTTGAAGCATATTGGATACAGAAGTGGCGGGAACCTGCAACTGTGCCGGATCAACAGAAGTAATAGCTCCTACAACAGAAACTTTACGCTGAGAACCACGACCTACTACCACTACTTCATCCAAACTACTGATACTTTGTTTCAAGACAATAGTCTCACGCTCTTTAGACTCTGTTATTTTAACTTCTTTATTCTCAAAACCTACATAAGAGAAAACAATGGTAGACTTGGGAGGAATATTGTTTAAACGGAACTTTCCATCCAGATCAGTAATTACACCAATGGAGGTTCCTTTTACAGCAACACTCACGCCTATAAGTTCAAATCCATCTTCACCGATGACAGTACCGGAATATGTCAACCCTCCCTGAGCGTATGCCATAGAAGAAAAGAGACTGCATATTATAAATAAGATGCTTATTATTTTTTTCATGATTAAATTCTGATTAATGTGTTTATTCTATTGAATACTTTCTTAATGCCGGCTCGTAGCGCATAGCAATCCAGTAACCACCATTCCCGTCATAGCTAATATCTTGAGGTCCATTAAATAAAGCAATATCAGGTGAACCATCATCGGTTCCATGTACAGTGGATGTACCCAATACAGTAGTTACATATCTTTTCTCCATATTCTCATCATAAGCGATTTTACGTATTACGTGACTATTATCCCCCTGACAAACGAAAATATTACCATCTTCATCTATTGTAAGACCACGTAAATACTGGAATTTTGCTTCATCAGCCAAAAAACCGTCTGTAGTTCCTGTATTATTCTGGTTAATCTGCTCGTAAGCATGTGTACCATCTTCTTTTACCCAAACTTTCAGAATCTTATTTTTATCAGTAGTTACATAGAAACAATCTTCAAAAGCACTATAAGCAATGTAAGCAAAAGGACCACCACTAAAATCATTATGTTCAAACAAAATCTCATTATGAGTCGGATTATCTACTTCAATACGTCCCAAACGACCATTAGCCGTTACATAATACAACCATTGATTATCACCATTCAAAGCCACAGCCCAAACATCGGTACCTGAACTGATATCACTTAGTCGAGAAGGAACCCATGCCTGCGATTTCTTATAAACATAAACGGTATTAGCACCATTAATAGTAGCACCATAAGCCAATGTTTTATCATTAGATACCGCCACTTTCCCAACCACAGGACCGCTTTGGATAGTAATTACAGCATCTTCGTCTATAGAAATATAACGCACACTATTATTATTCCATGCCTGACCTACAATACCCGACTGTTCATCAATGCAAGCTACACCAAACATCTGCCCAAAAGTTGCCTCAGCCAGACTTCCATCTTTACCGGCACCATCAGCTTGTACAAAATCACCGGCAATAGTAGATACATTCTCAGAAACAGAATACTTAAAAGTCTCATCAGCCACCACAGTCTGATCATTCACCTTAACCGTAATCTTATTGAAACCTTCTGCCTGACGTGGTGCCATACAATAAATCGTAGTATTATCTACTCCCACTACGGCAGCCTTGTTCTCCTTTTCCATATTATCAGTAAATAATACGGTTACCGCAGATTTGTCATTTCCAAAGTTATTACCTATAATAATCACTTTCTCTGCTACCCGACCGGTGTCCGGCGTAAAATAGTCAATAGTGACAGGTTTGTTCGGGTCATAGGAATCCGTACCTGATTCCTTGTTGTCATTACAGCACATCAGCACCAACGACAAAAACCCTAATAAGGGAAGAAATAGTCTTTTCATAACGTTTTTCTTTTTACATATTAAATTATTGGTTCACTAAAAATTCTTTATTGGCATATCAGCGTTATAAACGCAGGAAGATAAAACAGCACA
>ENA-ORCP01003147-ORCP01003147.1-human-gut-metagenome-genome-assembly--contig:-NODE-3147-length-12534-cov-3.227904_pt1 | contig 12534 bp, 6 predicted proteins | sample MGYA00242990_ERZ507991 | MGnify/ENA primary metagenome ERZ507991 (study PRJEB26167, sample SAMN06115496) | human gut metagenome | host: Homo sapiens | place: China:Henan | collected 2015-05-07 | study... | reverse complement strand
AAAGCTGTGAAAAATCACTCTCCTGAATATCCATTACCTTATTGCCATTAGTATCCAGCAGGATGGCGCAGGGCACCAATCTCCCGCGCATAGCCAATCACCTCGTCGCGCGGATTCTTCACGATAACATAAGTGTCGAACAGACTATCAACTGATTTTTTATCTGCTTTCCTATCTATATTTTTTTCCGTATGTTTATCTGCGTTTCCAATACCACTACAATACCTATGGTCTCACCGGGCATGATATCGAGCGAGACACCGCGCAGAACATCGCCGTGCTCATAACCGAAGCTGATGTTATTTACCGATATCTCGCCGGTAATATTCCGCTCTACCGGATGCTCGGACTCCTTCATATCACCCTCCTCGTCGACTATCTCATATATCCTGACGACCGAGACGGAAACATTTACGAGCTTGCGCAAAAAGCTCGAGAACCAAAACAGCGGCGAGTAGAGCATCGTAATATACGAGGATATCTGTTGCATATATCCGAGAGTCATATCACCGCGCAGAATACCGCGTCCCATATACCACAAAATAAAGAACTGGCCCGCGCCCATGAGGAACTGCAATATCGGCATGACCACACTGTACCACCGATCGGTGATCAGCTTCATATCGCGTTCCTTTGCCACATAGCGCTCATATCTAACCGATTCCGCACGCTCTCTGCCGTAGGATTTTACGACACGGATGCCGGAAAAGATATCGTGCATCACCGTCGAAGCATTCGCCGAAGCTATCCATGAACGAAGAAAGCGCGGCCATATAAAGCGGTTAAAGCGGTGATTCAGCATATAGATGAGCGGCATCGGCAGCAGTATCGCAAGCGCGATCGCGGGGCTGTAAGAAAACAGGAATATTCCCACGCCGATAAACATCACTGCCATCTCGATAGCCTGACCGATATCGTTAACGAGGAAGTTCTTCAGTACCGCCGTGTCGCTGCTGACACGACGCATAAGGTATCCGACCTTTCGTCTGCCGATATCGCCTATGCTCAGCTTCATAATACGGCTGAATATCAGATTGCGGAGGTCGACCGTCACCCGGTTGCCGGCACGTGCGAGCAGAACGCTGCGCACCACCGTAACTATGCGAGAGAGCACGCCTACGCCGAACATCATTGCTACCGTTACGAGAAAACCGCTGATCGGCGGCATATCGTCGGCATTTATATAATCGTCGGTAAGCACGCGCGTAAATATAGGAGAAAACATGTCAAAAGCCGGCGAAACAAGGTAAAGAAGCACCGATATGTATATTATAAAGTGACTCGAGCGCGCCTCGCGCCACAGCCGCCGAAAGTATTTGCCCTTTTCGGCGCAGCGGGGGCACACCGACGAGCCCTGCTTATACGGCATTCCGCATTTAGGGCAGACCTTTCGCGAACGCTGCTCGTAAGAATCGTCGTAAATGCCGCCATCTGCCCATATACCGAGCCGAAGAGCAGCCCCGGCATACAGCTTGGCATAGCTCATGTCAGCACGACAGAGCAGGTGCTCACCGGTCGAATCCTTATATTCGAGACAGACGCTGCCTACGTCATCGCGGCAGGTAAACACCGTACCGCGCTCTACGTCGATACGCGACGTGCCGCCGATCGCGCTGCCGTACTGCGCGGCATTGCCGCCGGATGTAGGTTCGCTGTCTGATCCTGCTTTGTTATAAATTTCCGGTTTATTGCCGGACTCTGTTCCGCCTCCGATATCCGCGATCAGGAGCAGCTGTCGTCTCTCACCGTCTCCGACGAGAAAGATCGCTCCGTCGCAGCGCTCGGCACCGCGAAGATCAAAGCCTATCGCACCGGCAGCACCGCCGATCTCCTCGGCAAGCTCGGGCAGCGCCGCTGCCGCGCGCGATTTTATTTCCGAGCCGAGCTCCATAGCCGCTCCCCCTTTCTTTTGTCGTTAATACCGATCTGCCGCGAGTACGGCATAGCATGGCACTGACGGTGCCGCTCGGTTATCGAATGCCGCTGTGCCTGACACTCATCACTGCGCCGCAGAGCCGTCGCTGCATATTATATGCACTGATCGAGTCGTCTCCGACTTGCGCTGTCGAGTGCGGCAATATCCTTTATCTCATATCTGTTTCCGCTCTGGTCGAGAATTATCACTCCGCCGCCGGAGGTCTTAATCAGGCTGCTCGTTGCGTCGCGCACGGATATCTCGATCTCACCGGCATCGGTATCGAGCCGCCACAGCTGCATACCGCGCTTGTTCGCTATACCGCCGATCCTGCTCACATGCGGCATATAATAGACAACATCAAGCTCGGCGCGCAGGAGCGCAGACTGATCCGGTTCAAGCTCCGAAAGCTCTGCCACCATACCTATCTCGGTGCCGTCCGCATCGAATACCGAGATATACGAATCCGGCACATCGAACGGAAATGCTCTGCGCAGCGAGACTCTGTCATAGCGGCGAAGCTCCTCTGCCGAGAAGCTATCCTCGGCACCCGGCATTGCATTTGCCGCCCGCCTGCGCGCTATGCGTTCAGCCGTCGCCGTATCAAGCTCGAGCGCGAGAAAATCCCCTCGCCGTGAAAAATGAGCGTTATCGGAGCCGAGCTCTATCATACCGGAAATATCGTCGAGCGTCTCCGCATCGGTCATCACGTCCTGCTCGGATATATTTTTTGTCATTTTTTCGATCGGAGCTGCCGACTTATTATCCGTCATACCTTCCGTCGAAGCCGCGGTGCTTTTTTTCTCATCCATTTTCGCCGTCTCCTTTCATTTTCGTCATATCCGCGCATTCACATAGCACAATATACACAGCTCCGCTTAACAGCCGTCAGCCCTCTACACCGATATTTTTAAGCGCCTCGAGCTGGAGCTTATACAGCTTTGCATATATTCCGTCGAGTGCTAGCAGCTCCTCATGCGTTCCCCGCTCCGGAATCCTGCCGCCGTCGACGACTATTATACTGTCCGCATCGCGGAGCGTAGACAGTCTGTGCGCGATAATTATCGTTGTTCTGCCGCGCGTAACGCCGCTTATAGCGCGCTGTATCAGCCGCTCCGTGTGCGTATCCATCGCAGCGGTCGCCTCATCCATTATGAGTATCTTCGGGTCGCGCAGCAGCGCGCGGGCGATGGATATCCGCTGACGCTCGCCGCCGGAGAGATCCTTGTTTCCGCGGCCTATCCTCGTCTGATAAGCATCCGGCAAACGCATGATAAATTCATGTGCTCCCGCGAGTCTTGCCGCATTGATGACCTCTGCACGGCTCGCCTCCGGGCGGGCATAGGCGATATTGTCATAAATGCTGCCGACGAAGAGGTACGTTTCCTGCGAGACGATCGCTATATTCTCCCTCAGATCCGCCATACATACCTGAGATATCGGCACGCCGTCAATGCTTATACTGCCTGCAGTCGGGTCGTACAGACGCATGAGAAGGTTCACAAGCGTCGATTTTCCCGCGCCGGTATATCCGACTATGCCGAGAGTTTCGCCGGCAGGGACGCGAAATGAGACATCCTCGAGCACACGGTGAACTCCGTCATACGAAAACCCCACTCCGTCAAACTCCACATCTCCCCGCGGCGCGGGCATGGATATGGGATGCTTTGCCTCTACAACGTCCGGCTCGGCATCAAGAATATCGGTAATGCGAGACATTGCATTGAGCGAGTCGGACATTGCGTATATCATGTTGTAGAAATACTGGATAGGTGCGTGGACCATTCCGACATAGGTAATGAATGTATAAAACTGACCGTAGGAAAGCTCCCCGTGCATAACGTACAGTCCGCCTACCGCCCATGCCGCCGCAACGCTGAGCGAAAGTATCACCGTCGCAAGCGGAAACGCGGCAGAGAAGAACACCGATGCATGCAGATCGGCATCCGCCTGAGCCTGACTTACGCCCTCGAAGCGGGCATTCTCCTCCTGCTCCTTGGCAAAGGTCTTGACAACGCGCATTCCTCCGAAAACGTCGGAGAGCAGCGCCTTAAGCGTTCTGTCTGCGGAAAAGCGGCGAGCATTATACGAGCGCATCTTTGAATAGGCGAGCCTCCACAGCAGCACAGCGACCGGGATAACGGCGACCGTCAGCAGCGTCAGAGGCACGCTGATGCACAGCATTATAATAAATATTACAAAGACCTGCGCAAGATTTACAAGCAGATACGGCAGTCCGTCGCCGAACAGCCAATATATAGTCCCTGTATCGCCGTCGACCATCTGCATCAGACCGCCGGTCTGCCGTCCGGTAAAAAACGCCACCGACAGCCGCTCAAATGAGGAAAAGACCTCTTTCTTCAGTTCATATATAAAGTCGGCTGACATCTTGCAGCTGACGAGCGCGCTTACGATAGAATTAACGGTGGAGAGGAGCTTTGTTCCGACGCTGAGCAGCAGCACAAGCCCTATCGCACCGAAAAAGCTGCCGCCCTCGGTCAGCACCTCGTCGACATAAAAGCCGGAGGTAATGTAAGGAGTAAGCACACCGAGTGCCGAGCTTATGACCATAAACAGAACGATAAGCGCCATTCTTGCGCGGTATCGCTTCATAAGTGCAAGGAAGCGATGCATAATGCTCGTCGGTCTCGCACAGCGGGAGCAGCGCGGAGGATTTCCGCTCATAGCGGCACCGCAGCGAGGGCAGATGTTTTTGACCTCACCGTCGGACGCCTCTCGCTCCGGCAGTTCGCCGCACTCGGTCAAAGATGCGAGCACGCGAACAAGCGCATCACCCGAGCTTCTGCGGTCAAGCGACATGCGCGCAAGCGTTATTCCGTCGCCTCCGCGCTCCGCCACTATCCGCAGTCCTCCCGGAAGCTCCTCTACGCGAAAGCCGCCGAGTCCCACACGGGATATGCTCGTCACCGCCGTAATATCAATACGGTGTCCCGGGAGCCTTCGCTCCCACGGCATAAGACCGATAAACCGACGCAGAGCGCGCGCCGGAAGTCTGCTGCCGGTTATCCGCTCTACTCTGCCGAGACGAACCGTGTACATAACAATGTCTATGCTGTCCGGAAGAACAAAAACGCGGCATTCGGATATCATACCCTCCGGCGAGCGGTCGAGCTCGGCGCAGTATATAAGAGCGTTCGCGTCAGCCACGCTTGTGTCAGGCACGGTCATACCGCCTGCCTGCTTCGACCGTCTGTCCGCACCGTCTCCGGCAATGCCGTTGAGCTCTATGCCGATTTTTGAATTACTTCCAAAGGCTTCGGCCGAATCGAGCCCGATTTTTTCAACCGCTCCGCCGTCCGCTTCATATCGGTACAGCGCTGCATACACCTCAAGATCGCGCGCACTCGGCACATATTCCATCCGTTCGGAGGAAGCCTTTTTCGCCTTATCGGTCGACTTGTCGTCCGATGATTCGCACGGGCGCGAGTCGTTGGTCTCATAATGCTCGTCCACAGATTTTTTCTTTTCCGCAGATTTTTCTTTTCTATCTACCATCGGCGCTTCCCCCTTTCGTTTTGCCTTGTATCATGTGCGGCAGAGTCCGAGTAAAAAAACACGCTCCAAACGCAAGCCCCATCATATCATTCGCATTTCATCCGCATACTTTAATCGGACGATCTCTGATGTCGACTTGCAAATACATCGGTATTTTCGCCGCAAGTCAAAACATGGAGACTTTACAAAACCGAAAAGTCTCCATTGTCTGTATTTATTCGTTATGATTCATATCTGCGGCATTGATAATCAATAATGAGATAGAAATGCCGCATGTTGTCACAAGATTCGTTTGGCTTTCGGTGCCGCCCGCCCCGGCACAATATCTATTTGCGTTGTGATTTACGCTTACTTCTTTTCTCGCTGTGAAAATACGCTGCGAAAGCCAGGTTCCTGCCGCTGCACGGTTCTTCTCTGCTCCTCGCGCCTCGCCTCTGCGCGCGCTCTGTCCTCACGGGACGGCATGCTTCGCTGCAAGTCGTTTCGTGCAGCATCGCGCACTCTGTCCTCCCGTCTGTCGCCGCGTACTCTGTCCTCACGCGAATCACCCCTGCGTATAGCATGAAGCTCTTCTGCGGGTATTCCGGTCGCATTAGCCACATCGTGCTTTGCACTGCGAAGAGCCGAGTCGAGCAGATTTTCGCATTCGGTGCCGAGCCTGTGCGACAGCTCGCTTATCTCCTCGTCTGCCCCGTTGACAGCGCTGCGAAGCATACCGCAGACATTGCCTATGACCAAGCCTACCTCGCGCTCTATGCGCTTAGCCATATCGTCTACCGAGCAGCCGAATGCCGCACCGACATTGCGGAGCTTTTCCTGCGTCCTGCGGCAGTCCTCCTCGGCATCACGGCGAAGCCCGTCGGCATCGTCACGTGCGCGCGCAAGCTCATCACGAGCTTCAGCGCGTATAGCCTCAGCCTCGTTCTGAGCGGCTGCAACGACCGACTCGGCATTCTCGCGCGCATCGAGCAATATCCTGCCTATCTGAGCGGATACCTTGTCATATGCCTCGGCCTTTTGCTTCTCCCCGGGTACCGACTCATTCTCTGCGCCGATTTGCGCCTCCGCCGAGCGCAGCTCCGTAAGCTCCTGCCTCAGCGAGTTGATCATATTCGCGCAGCGAGTATTCTCACTGCGAGCCTCTGTCAAAGACTCGGAGAGGACGCTGTTCTGCCGTCTGAGATCCGTTATCTCCGCGTCGTCGACCGCCGCGAGCTTTTCCTTCAGCTCCGCAATCAAGCGGTCACGCTCGGCGACCGCCGTACTCAGGTCGTGTATGCGGTCCTCATGTTCTTTTGAGGACGCGAGAAAGCTCGCGTTTGTCTCTCTTATATAATTATTTATATCGTCCTTGTTATACCCGCCGACCGCAGTGCGGAAGGTGGGTGCGGGCATCTTATCAAGCATTTATAATTCAGACCTTTTCAGTTATTCTTTTGTTCAGCACGAATTATAGCCTCAACGGTCGCAAGATCGTCGGGCGTATTTACACCGAGCAGCTCGCGCTCGTCGGTGGTGGTTGCCGAGCCGACCTTATCGCCGCACTCGAGCATTATCTTCGGCACATCGGTCAGATAGTATTCGCCCGCCGCGTTGTCGGCATTTATCTTTCCGAGAGCGTCTACCAATCGGTCGCAGCGGAATACATACAGACCTACGTTCAGCTCCTTTATTGCCCTCTCCTCGGGTGTACAATCCTTGTGCTCGCGTATACCTGTGATGTTGCCGTCCGCATCGCGGATGATCCTGCCGAACGGCAGCGCCCTCTCGCTGACGCAGGTCAGCATTGTGCAGCTGTTGCCGCTTGCCTCGTGCTCATGGCAGAGCTGCTCGACCGTCTCGCGCTTGATACACGGAACATCGCCGCTGAGAATGACAACATCACCCTTGTAATCCTTAAGCCCCGACTGCTCTATCGCGCAGCGGACCGCATAGCCCGTGCCGTAGCCGTCCTGACCCTGCAGCGCATAGCTGCGCTCCGGGAACGCCGCCTTTACCTCGTCAGCCATAAAGCCTACAACAACGGTAATATCCTCGTCGGGAATAAAATCAATGGAATCGAACACATAAGAGATAAGCGGTCTTCCGCAAGCCTCGCGGAGTACCTTCGGGCAGGGATGTTCATTATCGTACAGTCTCGTTCCCTTGCCGCCTGCCATGATTATAGCCTTCATTTTTATTTCCTTTCACCGCCGCGCGGCGCGCAGCGCCGTAGTATTTATGATATAAAGCAATCTTTCTCGCTAATGTAACAAGGGTATTTTAACACATATTTGTCAAATTGTAAACACTATTTTGTCATTTGCCGAAATTTCGGCACTTTTTTACGCCCCGAACTCGCGCAAAATGTATCGCCGCATTGAATTCGGACACAAAAAATGCGGGGCGCTCGGTTTCCCGCGCACCCCGCTGCATAAGCGAACAGACAAAAGCAATTGTTACATCAAGTGCTCTTGACCGATATTGGCTTATTTCACAATATACTTTACCCATTTTTGAACATTTGAAATATTCTCTTGTTCGTCAGGTTTATTCATCGCTTCTTGTGAAACGTCTCTGTAATAATAGTATGTGTATACCGGCTCCTGATAATACCATCTGTCAGCTTTGTTCTCTGCTACATACGTGCTGCGTCCAAGCCAAACATTTGCTTGACCGCAATGCGGACAGGTATAACCCTTCCAACAAGAATTTCCTGCAAAGTTTGAACTCTTGGACAGATCATAGGTCAAATCAATCTCGTGTCTTTCTCCGCTGCCGAGCTGAGAATCACTGCCCCACACATAGCTGTTTTTACCCGTACTGGTATTGTAGCCCCATCCGTATCTATGGTAAAATGTATAGTGCGTTGTCGTTGAAGCAACATATTGTTCGCTCCAAACATTTCTGTACCCGTTGCTCGGATTTGAGTATACCGGTCCTTGCGTTGTTCCCCACGATGTGCGCTTAGTATCATATTTAGTCCAACCCGAATACGAATCCGTAGATTGCTCGGTATATTCTCTAAGAGTATATGTCCATTTCTCGGCATCGATGCTTGCGTTCTCGGGCAAACTGTCAGCCGTCACCCATCCGGAGAGCCAGTGTGCCTTTACGGTAACATCATCCAGCTCGGAAATCACGGTATCTTCCGTAACCTGTGTACCGTCAGATGCATACCATCCGACAAAGCTGTAATAATCACGGGTAGGTACCGGCAAAGCTCCGATTTTCTCACCGTAAAATACGGTTCTTGAAAGCTCGGAGTCATCGAGCTTTCCGCCGTTGACATCAAAGGTAATTACACTCTGACCCAAAATGTACTTAGCGAATTCCTCCTCGGAAATCTCTTTCAGGCTGCCGTCCTTAATATTTGCATAGTCTTCACCGTTTATCGAATTAACATAGCCGAGGTTGCCGGTCACACCGAGATAACCTGATGCACCGTCTGCCGTCACCTGCGACTCGATAACAAGGTTCTTTCCTATGATCGCATAGCTCGAGTTTGTTTTAACTGCGCTGTCTTGAGAGAGCGACAAAATTGCGCCGTCCCTTTTTAGAATCACCGCAGTAGTATTGCTGTTAACAAACACCTTGCGCAGCGTAAGCTTTCCGGAATCAACCTTTATCGGTGTCCCGCGGCTATCGACTACCGTCAGCTCGTTCAAGGTTGTATTCTCAGCTGAAGAATCGATGCGGAAATCATTATAGGTCTTTGTTCCGCCGTTAATTTCAATGGATTCTATCTTGGGAACGGTAAGTGACAACGGTGTTCCTTCTGCAATATACGATATATCAAGGACAATATTCTGCGCTCCGCTGTCAAGAATTGCTTTTATAAATTCTTGCGTAATTTCTTTTTGCTTTGCTCTAATTTCCTCATCTGAAGCGTCGGGCAATTGCTGCACCGCCTCAGTGTAAGAGGCCAAAGAGTTAACAGCCCTTACGCTTATACTTTTCGCCCCGACAAATGCGTCTGTTCCTATCTTTACGACATTCGAGGGAATATTCATGTTGGTAAGATTTACACATCCCGAGAATGCTTCGTTTCCGATAGACGTAAAGCTGCCTACAACCTCTTCAAGCATGGTACAGTTCTTAAACGCGCCGTCGGGAATCTCCGTAATAAACTCACCTAAAGACACGGAACGAACGGACTTTCCGGCAAATGCCTTGCCGGATATTTCGGTCACCTTATATGCCTGCTTACCGTCGGAGACATAGGACGGAATAATAACATCCTTAGATTCTCCTACATATCCGGTAACCTTAGCCGTACCGTTCAGCGAATCGGTTATATACTGAACGCCGGTAGTTTTGGAGGTTCTTCCGCTGACATATTCAAAAACATCATACGGAATTTCAAAGGGCAGGCAGCTATACTCACAATCATCGAAAGAGCCGCCCTTAGGTGTATAATCCAGAAATTCTTTCACATTATCATCCATCACACTGAATGTATATGTAAAGTATGATTTTGCAGCATAGTCGTAACCGACAACGGCAAACACGTGAGCCTTTCCTACCAATATACTTCTGTATTTTCCTTCGATTCTACCGTCTACGCTGTAGGTCGAGGTCGTAGTTTTACTCTCGAGCTTGCTGTATGTAACAGACGACGAAGTACCCGTCGTGTTACTTGCGGTAGAGCTGAAGCCTTGAGTCTTGGTATCACTTCCACCCTTAGAATAGCTGTTGCCGTATCCCTTAGTAGTTGTAACAATATCGGACAGCGCATTTCTGACAGTCTGGCTTGTGCTGTGCTGCTGTGTCGAAGAGAAAGCACCGGCATAATTCCAACTGCTCGTATTCTCATCAATTTCGGAATTTACCGTAACCTTATCGGTTCCCGTCTTAGTAACCGTATTTGTGTTGTTATGGTATCCGTACTTAAGTCCTCCATTGAATTCAAATCCGTTTTCGTGTCTTATACCCGAAGATACTGCGTCCTTGTCGGAGCCCGATGCGGAATGATTATATTCATTGTCCTTGGACTTACTTGTATATCCATAAGAATCGGTTGCGCCGTATTCCGACGATGCGCCGAGGCTTACCTCGGTTTTATTAGTATAATTGCCGCTTAAGCTTGCATCAAACTGATGCCCCTTATCATTGGTCACGGTCTTTGTATCATAATCGTATACAGTCGATCCGTCCTCTGTCTTATGATAGGTCGAACCGCCGTTTTGTGCAGAAACACTCAATGTTCCCGCCGACGTCGTCGCCTCTGTTTTGCACTCCTCCGTTGTCTTTCCGATAGACTTTGCCCAAGTCTCGTTTACCGTGGTAACGTCATTCCAGTTCTCGGACAGCGTCCAAGTGGAGGAATTCGTCGTCATATCGGAAATAGTTTTAGAGATATTTTCCGCTTCCGAATTTGTGATACTCGTTGTATAGGTTTCGGACACCTGCTGCGACAAGCCGGCTACACTTTGGATCTCCCAAAAAGGCTTGTCGGCATTAAGAGGTATATTACGGATTTCACCGATCTCATATGTGAAATAAACAACATTAGTATTCTGATCTTCAAGAATGATGGGATTTTTATCCACCTTACTCACGGCAAGATTACGCTCGCTTGTATAATAGGGCTTAAGCGTGATATCTCCGGTAGTGCCTATTGGAATCGTTTTATATTCTGTACCGTTTTCATCAAACCAACCGAGGAATATATAATTTTTGAGTCTCGGATCATACAGATTAGAATTGCCCTTGCTGACTGTATATTTTTGCTGTTTTTCCGTCGGTGCACTATCGATAGGAGTTTGATACAGATTATATGTAATATTATACTCTATTTCGGTTACATGCGCGTACAGCACTTTATCTTCATCAGCCGATGCAGGTATTTCCTTAATCTGAGTGGCACCGGCATCTGGTCCGTCATACCACCCGACAAAATTATAGCCAAGGTTACGGAGGTATTTAGCGATATAAGAGGTATCAAGAACCAAACGCTCTCCGGGAACATACGAACGAACAAGCTCGATCTCATCAATGTTCAAGGTTTGAAGAAGATACGGATCTGTAAAATTATATGAAATCGCCCTTGTGTTCGGCGGAATAGGCTCTATTCTCTCATGTCCGCTGAGCCATGTATTGCATCTATCGCACCAAATGCCCTCGGTATAACCCTCGGATGTAGATGTTGCCGGAACAGCTTCTTTAACAATTTCATTATGCGCCGCTTTCAAGATCGTGCTTTCGTGCGAAACTTCATTTTCTGCGGCATCATCCGAGAAACACTTTCCGCACTTTGTGCAGCTCCAATAGGCTTCATTTCCGTTCTCCGTACAGGTAGCCTCCTTGCGCTCGAAGGCAACAAGCTCGTGGTTGCATCTTTGGGAAGACGGCTTAAGCTTAACACCATAACCGCCGGCGATATAGCGCCGGATATACACGGCATCGGTCGTGTTTATAAGCCCGTCGTCATTAACATCGGCGGCGGCCTCGTTTATCGTAACATTGTAGCCGCCGGCAACGAAGCGACGGAGGAAAACAACGTCTGTCGTGTTGACTATGCCGTCGCCGTTCAGGTCGCCGGGGATATAATCAATTATCTGAATCGTTCCGTTATCGATACCGACTCCGATAGCATTCATATCGTTGTCGATGATCGCGCCGCGGTTATAGGAGAGGCGAATGTTCACGAAATCGCCGTTCTCTGCGGTGTCCTTGACATGGAATGTGAGAATTGCTATCTCACCGTCCTTGACATCCTCCTCGGAGACGTTCTCCGCATCCCAAGGAAGCTGACAGCCGCTGCGAAGATCCTGCGGCGTTGTAAAGGTCATATAATCGAGCGCGTCCCCTTTTTTGACCGCCGTAAGTTCTGCCTTGTCCTCATCATATTCGAGCTTGAGCGTCATTCCCAGGATGCCCGGGTTGTTCTTGATTATCAGGCTGACCTCAACATCGCTGTCCTTCATGGCGTATGTGCTATAAACCGAAATAACGGCAGCGGTAGTTGTTTCGGCAGCACCGAAGGTCAGCACGCCGAGCGGCAAAACGGTGATTATCATCGTTATTGCCATAAACAATGATATCAGTTTCTTTTTCATGATGCTGTTCCTTTCTGTAATTATTTGTTCGGCTTATTTAACCGTAACGGAGCCGTTGATCAC
>ENA-ORCP01003139-ORCP01003139.1-human-gut-metagenome-genome-assembly--contig:-NODE-3139-length-12562-cov-3.846536_pt1 | contig 12562 bp, 11 predicted proteins | sample MGYA00242990_ERZ507991 | MGnify/ENA primary metagenome ERZ507991 (study PRJEB26167, sample SAMN06115496) | human gut metagenome | host: Homo sapiens | place: China:Henan | collected 2015-05-07... | reverse complement strand
AGACATCCGCGTCGGGGAAGACAGCATCTCCTGGGACCCACAGGTGTAACGCCCCGACAGACAATCAAACAACAGATCATGCCGGACGGCTGCCCTTCGGGGCAGCCGTCTTTTCGGCTCCGCACCACCGCACGGCCTCGCGCATACCCTGACAAAGGGAGAGGAAGTGGCCCCGATGCAGATGACACTTGACGCGCTGCCGGTCGGCGCGAGCGCCGTGGTGACGGCGCTGCGCTCCACCGGTGCACAGCGCCGCCGGATGCTCGACCTCGGCTTCGTGCCGGGCTCGTGCGTCCGCGCCCTGCACGTTTCCCCGTGGAGCGACCCGGTCGCCTACGGTGTGCGCGGCGCGGTCATCGCGCTGCGGCGCGAGGACGCGGGCGGCGTGCAGATCGAAATGCTTTGATTTTTCAGGAGGGATCGCCCCATGCCGAACGAGGCGCATATCATTGCTCTGGCGGGAAACCCGAACGTGGGCAAATCCACCGTGTTCAACGCCCTCACCGGGCTGCGGCAGCACACGGGCAACTGGCCGGGGAAAACCGTCGCCGCGGCGCGCGGCGATCTTACATACGGCGGCGAGCGTTTCACGCTCGTCGATCTGCCGGGGACGTACTCGCTGTTCCCCAACTCCGCCGAGGAGGAGATCGCGCGGGACTATCTCTGCTCCGGCGAAGCGGAGGCCGTGCTCATTTTGGCAGATGCGACCTGTCTGGAGCGCAGTCTGAACCTCGTGCTGCAAACGCTCGAGGCGGCGGACATTCCCGCGGTCGTGTGCGTGAATCTGTTGGACGAAGCGGCAAAGAAGGGCATCGTGCTCGACCTGCCCGCGCTCTCCCGCGCGCTCGGCGTGCCGGTCGTCGGCACGGCAGCGAGCTGCGGAGAGGGGCTGGACGAACTGCACGCGGCGCTGGCCGCCGCCGTCCGCGAAAAGTCTCGGCGGAGAGAGACGGCGGTCGAATATCCCCGCGCGGTCGAGCGCGCGGTGCGCGTGCTGGAGCCGGCACTCGCGCCGTTCGCGCGGGAGCAGAGCCGCTTCTACGCGCTGCGGCTGCTGGAGGACGATGCTCTGTTCTTCACCCGCTTCGGCGCCGATCTGCCCGCTTTGGCGGCGGAGCGCATCGGGGCGGTCTGTGTCCGCGCCTGCGCCGAGCTGGGGGAGCTGACCGGCGACGCCCTGCGCGACGCGCTGGTGGGTGCGCTCTCCGCCCGCGCCACGGAGCTGGTGCGGCTGTGCGAGCGGCGGGACGAGACCGCCGCGCAGCGGCGTGACCGGCGGCTCGACCGCCTGCTTACCTCCCGCGCGACGGGCATCCCCGTGATGCTCGCGCTCTTCGGGGCGATCTTATGGCTGACGGTCGAGGGCGCGAATGTGCCGTCGCAGCTGCTCTCACGGGCGCTGTTCTCGGCGCAGGAGCCGCTGCGGGGGCTTCTCGCCTTCCTGCCGCCGTTCTGGCGCGGCGCGCTGGTGGACGGAATGTACCGCACGCTTGCGTGGGTCGTATCGGTAATGCTGCCGCCGATGGCGATCTTCTTCCCGCTCTTTACGCTGCTCGAGGACGTGGGCTATCTGCCGCGCGTGGCGTTCGTGCTCGACCGCTGCTTCGCCCGCACCGGGGCGCACGGGCGGCAGAGCCTGACGATGTGCATGGGTCTCGGCTGCAACGCCTGCGGCGTCACGGGCTGCCGCATCATCGACTCGCCGCGCGAGCGGCTCATCGCGATGCTGACGAACAGCCTTGTGCCGTGCAACGGGCGCTTTCCGCTGCTCATCACGCTTTTGACCGCGTTCCTTTCCGGTGAAGCCATGCTCGGCGCAAGTGCCGGACTGCTCGCGGCGCTGGTGCTCTCCGTGTGCGTGACGCTGCTCGTCTCACGCCTGCTGTCTGCCACGCTGCTGCGGGGAGAAAGCTCCGCCTTCTCCCTCGAGCTGCCGCCCTACCGCCGTCCGCGCGTGGGGCAGGTGCTGGCGCGCTCGCTTCTGGACCGGACGGTATTCGTCCTCGGCCGCGCGGTGACGGTCGCCGCGCCCGCGGGCCTGCTCATCTATCTGCTGGGGAACTGCACCGTGGGCGGCACGACGCTGCTCGCGCACGGCGCGGCGGCGCTCTTTAGATATGGACCTTCCTGCTATAACATCTGAAACTCCTGTTCCACTGACATTAATCGTAATATCTGAAACATCTCCGTCATATTCAGATGTATCAATGATCACTGCAATACCAACACGGTTCTCAAGCACCAATGTTCGTCCACTGATCTTTACAACACCGGAATTTGTAACTGAGCTTCCGGAATTTGTAAATCCTGTTAATGAATGCTTTGCACTCGCATAGGTCTGATAATCATCAAAATCTGCATTTGCCAGATCTGAAGTGTTATATCCAAAATAGGTCTGAGCGGATGCACCATAGTTTACCAGATCAACCAAGAGTGTCTTTAATACACTGCTTGTGCCTTCCATTGCGATCAGCCGTTTTGCATAATCAGCAACACTGGTTGTATAAGCCTTGCTGTAGCAATTTGTCATTCCACCATCACTGGTACCTTCAAGCGTTGCTGTTATATCTTTCGTCATTTCCTTTGCTGCAATCCCTGTAAACTCTCCATACAGATATGTCTTGCCATTTACAGTCTTTGTAAGTTCTTTTGACAAGCCCGATGCTCCCTGTACTGTTCCGGATGCATCCCGGTACACAATTGTCGCATTCTGATAACGTTCCAGAACAGCCGGATCTACCAGATATACCAGAGAAATATCACTATCCAGTGTGATCGATACCTGTTTTATATTCAACAGTGAATCCACATAACCTTCTGTCAGTGGATACAGATTCAGGTCTTCAGAACCAACAACTGAATTCTCATCATATATTCTTCCCTTGCTGTCTACCCATGCAATATAGGAAGGGTCTGCTGCCTCCGGATATACGAGTTTTGCGCCCTCCTCCATAAAGCTTGAACCGCCGCTGATCACATTATTGTCTGTATCATAAAATGTTACTTTTCTTGTAACCTTGGTTTCTGAACTGAATGTCAGTGAACCATTGTCCGTTTCTACAAAAGATTTCCATTCGGATGTATGGTATTCTTTCTTCTCAGCATCTGTCAAAGAAGCTGCATATCCATTCAATTTGTAAGAAGCATTACCGGCTGCGATCTCTGACGACTCCATGAATGCACAATCGGTAACATTGCCTGCTACAGCTATCAGATTCATCGGTTCCATAGCAGTATTTGCAATACAGTTTGCAACTTTATTACCGTTACCATTTCCTCTGAAAATACCTGTTGTAGTACCTGTTGAACCATCTGTTAATGAAAACTTACCATTTGCAAAGCAGTTAACTATCGTTCCTGAAGTCGATGCCTCTCCTGCAAAAGCACTACAGGTTGTAAAAGCAACCGCAGTCATTGAACCTGAATAGATACAGTTTGCAATCAGACCATTATTAATTCCAACAAATCCACCCGTATATACAATTGCACCAGTGCCCTTGATCGTTCCCTTAAATACACTGTTAATAATTTGGGAACCATTTGCCTGATAAACATAACCACCAGACGGTGCCTGTCCATTCAACTGAATGTCCGCAGCAACCACACAATCCTTAACCGTACTTCCTGTAAGCATACATGCCAGACCACCGATCAATGCACCATCACTTACGATTGAACAACTGCTACCAATCGTACATCCGCTGATCTCGGTCTTCTCAGCCAGACCGCATAAAATACCACTGCCCGAACTCGATTCTCCGGAAAGTACTACATTGCTCATCTTCAGATTCTTGATCGTTGCTCCCTGTGTCTTTCCAAATAAACCAAACGGAGCTTCAGGACTATATTCTGCAGCCGTTATACTTGCCGTAAGTCCTGACACTGTATGTCCCGCCCCGTCAAATACTCCCGTATATGGATTAGCTGTACTACCGATCGGTGTCCATGTGGTTCCTGCCGGTATCGTAATATCCGCTGTCAGCTTTACACTTGCATATGCCTCTGCCGTACCTGCATTTACCGCTTTTGCAAAAGCTGCAAACTGTTCATATGTACTGATCTCCACTGCCGTACTCTCAGTCGCTGCATCTACAACAAATGCCCCAGCCTGTCCCCCTGCATACGGAAGTCCTGCCGGATTCATTGAGAAAACAGTAGCTGCTGCCGCAACGCAGGCAACGGTTCTCTTCATCTGTCTTACAAATAATTTATTTCCCATACTTCCTCCTCCATATCTCATCTGAATTCGTACGCTCATACCATTCACTTTAGCAGATTTTGTTATTAACTTCAAGGAATATATGGTTTTCTTTGGTTATTTTTTCCAAATTTATTTAAACATTCCAAATATTTTTATCTATATAATATAATTTTGTGAAAAGAATACTCACTTTTACATTCTATTTTTAACAAATTTCATACATATAGCTGTTTTGGAATCGATTCCCTCTAATATCTTTTCAGGATCATACCAGAAACATGTCCGTTTTATTTGAGATAATCATTTCTCAAAATCTGGTTCACACGTTCTACTTCTTCCCGAAGCCCACGGGAGGACATCCGAAGTGCGCCCTGCCCCATGATGATCAACTGTTCCAGTCCATCTGAGGATGCAACCGTCACTTTATACTTTCTGCCAAGCTCATGTGTCGTCTTTTCTATATACATATCAGCAGTCTCTGCTTCCTTCGTATAGACCACATGGATATTTCCATGCTTTGTGATGCTGCCCGGATTCTGCTTCACCTTATAAGCATCAAATACAAGGATCAATTCACAGCCGACATACCCCTGATAATTCGACATAATATCGATCAGCTTATCTCTGGCACTGTCAATGTTCACCGCCGCCAGTGCTTTCAGATCATCCCATGCAAATATCACGTTATACCCATCAACTAACAGATATTCTTTCTCGCCCTTTTGCTTCCTGTATGCCCCAGGTCTGGCAATTCCGGTATCCGCCGTCTTTGATCCGGCAGACAGTGTCTGCGCACCGGTAGTTTTGCTTTTACCATGTTCTGCCGCCTTTTTCACATACCAGTCCGCTTCCGATACACCCTTATTATACCGATTGAAACCCGCTTTATTATAAGCTGCATTTTCCCGGCTGTTTGAACCATAGGTACGGACAAATATATCCTCTAACTCTTTCTCATCATACACCGGCACACCTGCGTCCTGCCGCTCACGCGCCATCCGCTTCCGGTTATCCTCGTCTGCCTCAGTAGGCTCTGACGTTATATTCCGCAGGACATCTTCCATTCCTGCAAGTGCAAATCCCGGATCTTCTTTTACATGCATCATATCATACACATCGTACCAGTCCACGATATATCCGGCTCCATGTGCACAGAATACCGATGATGCCGGATTTGCCAAATCAAGCTCCGGATCATAGGTACTTGCCGCCAGCACTTCATCTTCATTGTGGCATGGCTCATATCCCTGCAGGGTACAGGATAACTTTCCCTGTCCTCTGGTATATGCCGTTACATCCTGCTGGTACTCCTGCATCGTAGCAACCGGTGCAGTTCCTGTCAGGATACTCATTTCGCCCTCGATCTCCGGCTGTGCAAATCGTCCATGCATCCGCGTGATATCATTCATCGCCCGCCCGGTCATCTCTGTAGGGATCTCCAGCCGGAATGCATACACGGGTTCTAACAGTCTGCATTCCCCCATCATAAGCCCCTGCCTTACTGCACGATATGTTGCCTGACGGAAATCACCGCCCTCTGTGTGCTTCTGATGTGCCCGTCCTGCGGTCACTGTGATCTTCATATCTGTGATCGGTGCGCCTGTCAGCACGCCCCGGTATTCCTTTTCTTCCAGATGTGTCAGGATCAGTCTCTGCCAGTTCTTATCGAGTACATCCTCACTGCATATCGTATCAAACTGCATGCCACTTCCCGGCTCCAACGGTTCCATCAGTAAATGCACTTCGGCATAGTGACGAAGCGGCTCAAAATGTCCGACTCCCATTACCGGTTCTGCAAGTGTCTCTTTATATATGATCCTTCCCATACCAAATGATATGAGATAGCCAAATCTGTCTTTTACGATCTGCGTCAGCACCTGAAGCTGCACCTGTCCCATAACCTTCACAAAGATCTCTCCGGTCTCCTGTGCAAACTCCACATGTAACTCAGGTTCTTCTTCCTCTAACTGCCTGATATCCCGGAGCACGACAACTGCATCCTTGTCCTCCGGATAGCTGACTTTATAAGATAACACAGGTTCCAGTCCGGCAAATACATTTTCCTGTTCACATCCAACGCCCTGACCTGCGGATGTCTCACCAAGCCCGGTGACCGCACATACCGTTCCGGCAGAAGCCTCCTCTACCGTCTCGTAACGCGCACCGGAATAAATCCGTATCTGGTTGACTTTTCCTTCGGTTCCCTCGATCTGCTCTCTGCACTTTAAGCTTCCTCCGGTCACCTTCATATAGGTAAGACGTTCCCCTTTTGCATCTCTCGATATCTTGAAGATCCGTCCGCCAAATTCTGCATTATATGCAGGCATCACCATATAGGTATTCATCGCATCCAATAATTCCTGCACACCGGAGAGTTTGAGTGCCGATCCCCAGAAACAAGGAAATATCTTTCTGTCAAGAATTGCTTCGATGATATCCTCTACCTCAACCATACCACTATCCAGATAGGTATCTAACAGTCTCTCGTCTGCCATCGCGATCTGTTCATCTCTGTCCCCGGATGAGAAATCAACGCAATCCCCATCCAGCTTTTTTCGTATATTTTGGAAAACAGCATCTTTATCTGCCCCATCCATGTCCATCTTATTTACAAATATAAATGTCGGGATCTCGTACCGCTTCAACAGCTTCCATAATGTATCGGTATGGCTCTGTACCCCGTCCACACCATTAATGACAAGAATCGCATAGTCAAGCACCTGTAAGGTTCGTTCCATTTCCGCCGAGAAATCAACATGCCCCGGCGTATCAAGCAGTGTGATCTCCATGCCATCATATGTAAATACCGCCTGCTTGGAAAATATCGTGATCCCACGCTCCCGCTCCTGTGCATCCGTATCCAGGTAAGCATCCTTATGATCCACCCGTCCAAGCTTACGGATCTTGCCTGCCGTATATAACATGGCTTCCGATAATGTAGTTTTTCCCGAATCAACATGGGCAAGAATACCCACCACCAACTTTTTCATATCTGTATTTACCCTGTTTCTGTCCATCATATATCATATCGAGCATATAGCTGATGGATATTTTTCCACCCATCCCACATTTCATACGGGTCAGACTTCCTTCTTCTTATTCTTTCTCTGTTTTATAACTGCAAACTTCGCTGCATAGGCCGCGCCCAGTGCACATGGAAATACAAATGTTGCAAAACGGTATAGCAGTGCCATAGCTCCTGCTTTCGCACTTCCCACGATCGCACCAAACATTGCGATCATTACAAACTCACTGGAACCGATTCCTGCAGGCGTAGGAATAACTGCCGCCAGCATGACTGATACCGTCGTGATCGCCAGTGCCACATCCGGCGAAAATGCACCGTTCTTGTACAGTACGATATACGGAATCATAAACCAGCAGGAAAATTTACAAATGTTGATCAGCAGAACGCCAAGCAGCAGCTTCCAATGGCGCAGTAATTTCTTTGATTCCGTTTCCATGATATCACACTGTTCTTTGATTTTATCAAACTTTTCTGTAAATCGTCCTCTGTAATTCACCAGATTCATCAGCTTCTTTAAGATCTGATGGAACCATCCGGCACATACAAACAACAGTAAACATATCGTAATAATAACTGTAGCCACAAATCCAATTCCAATATATGCTTCATATTCCGCAAAGGTTTCATTCATATAATGGAAATGCAGCAGATACAGGATCACCGCCATGATTCCGATGCCTAATTTGTGCACTGCATATTCAATCATATACATACCAAATGCTTCTGATGTCTTCACTCCATACTCATTCAGGTAAACCAGAGCCGACACACCCGCTCCGCTTCCAAGCGTCGCCGTTCTGTAAAATGACACAAAATATGTCATTCCAAATGCCTGTCTGAATGTAAACGTCGGATTATACTGTCTGGCAAATAACATCGTGATCGTACTCTCAAACACACCATACAGCAATGTCGCCACAAGGATCAGCACGACGATCCAAGGGCTTGTCTTCACAAGCTGCTTTGCGATCGGTCCTGCCATATCCCGGAACACATATACGATCAGGCCAAGAAGCACCAGCACAAATGCCCACTTTATAATACTTTTCTGTGTTTCTGTTAATTTCTTCATACTCAACTTATTACTCCGTATTTTCTATCTATTGTTACCCAACTTCCATATATGCAGCATCCTCAAAAAAATCATTTTGCTCCGAAACGAATCTTACGACATCAGAAGATTTTAAATTTGGAGTATTTTTAATATAATCAACTAATAATTTTTGTCTTGTTGGTTTTTTCGCTGCATAATTTATCATTGCTGAAACAAAATCATAATAAGAATCATCAATAGCATTTAATAAAGCTGTTAATTCCTCCATATTCATCCTCCTTACATCTCAATACGCATATAAATATTGTATTCATTATAGCCATGGTTCTCAAAATAATACCAATATGGTCTGTTATCAATTCCATATGATGCATGAACTGCAAAAGGTTTATTTTTATATTTACTGTAATTCGTATTTATTTCACTATAAATCTTCGCATATTCAATATGGTTTAAAACAAAAGCATTGTAAATAAATTTCATATTTCCTCTTTTCTGCTTTATTCTAAACCGTTACTTTCCGCACAATTACACTATACCATATCCACACGCTCACCGACAACAACAAACACGCCCCACCACATTGCTGTATGGTGAAGCGTGTCTGTTTTGAGATAAATGATTATTTTGAAAGGATATTATATTCACATGTAAATCTTATTGGTTTTATCCAAAGAGCGGAGTTGAGTAATATCTGTCACCACTGTCCGGAAGGAGAACTACGATTGTCTTTCCTGCATTTTCAGGACGCTTTGCAAGTTCCTTTGCTGCTACGAAAGCTGCACCGGATGAGATACCAACGAGAATACCTTCTATACTTGCGATCTCTTTGCCGCCTTCAAATGCTGCATCATTGTCGATTGTGATGATCTCATCGTAAATTTTTGTATTTAATGTATCCGGTACAAATCCTGCACCGATACCCTGAATCTTATGTGCTCCTGCAGTTCCCTTTGAAAGAACCGGTGATGTAGCCGGCTCTACTGCTACAACCTTAACATCCGGATTCTGCTGCTTCAGATATTCACCGACACCTGTTACCGTTCCGCCTGTACCAACACCTGCTACAAAGATATCAACCTTTCCATCTGTATCATTCCAGATCTCCGGGCCTGTTGTCTTTCTGTGTGCTTCCGGATTTGCAGGATTTACGAACTGACCTGCAACGAAGCTGTCAGGGATCTCCTTAGAGAGCTCCTCAGCTTTTGCGATCGCACCCTTCATACCCTTTGCACCTTCAGTCAGAACGATCTCTGCGCCGTATGCTTTGATGATATTTCTTCTTTCAACGCTCATGGTCTCCGGCATAACGATGATTGCCTTATACCCCTTTGCTGTAGCGATAGATGCAAGACCGATACCTGTATTTCCGGATGTAGGCTCAATGATCGTAGCGCCCGGCTTTAATGTGCCCTTTCTCTCAGCATCTTCGATCATCTCTTTTGCGATTCTGTCTTTTACGCTTCCTGCCGGATTAAAATACTCTAACTTTGCAAGGATCTTTGCATTTAAGCCTTCCTTTTTCTCAATGTGATTGAACTCTACTAATGGTGTATTTCCGATTAACTCTGTTGCGTCTTTATAAATTTTACTCATAACTTTAATCTCCTATTCTGATTCTATTATTCGTTTTGCAGGTGACCGATGATCTTCGATCACCCATATTTTTTTATTATTTTTATGTTCAATTATCTACTGTTTTTATTATTGATTATTCTGCGATTGCCTTAAATGCTTCATCCAGATCTTCGATAATATCGTCGATGTTCTCTGTTCCGATGGACAGACGAATTGTATTCGGCTTGATACCCTGATCTAATAACTCAGCCTCGTTGCACTCTGAATGAGTGGTTGATGCCGGATGGATAGCAAGGGATTTTACATCTGCAACATTTGCAAGGAGCGAGAATAACTCAAGCTGATCGATAAATGCCTGTGCCTCTTTTGCTCCGCCCTTGATCTCAAATGTGAAGATTGATCCGCCGCCATTTGGGAAATATTTCTTATATAATGCCTGCTGTTCAGGATCCTCTGAGATGGATGGATGATTTACCTTCTCAACCAGTGGCTGATCTTTCAGATACTGTACAACCTTAAGTGCATTTTCAACATGACGTTCTACACGTAAGGATAATGTCTCAAGTCCCTGAAGGAAGATGAATGAATGTACCGGTGAGATAGTTGCTCCCATATCTCTTAACAGGATTGCTCTGATGTAAGTAACAAATGCAGCAGGTGCTGTATCCTTTGCAAAGCTTACTCCATGGTAAGATACGTTCGGCTCTGTTAACCATGGGTATTTGTCACTGGATGTCCAGTCGAAGTTACCACTGTCGATAATGACACCACCGATCGTTGTTCCGTGTCCACCGATGAACTTGGTAGCGGAATGTACAACGATATCTGCGCCGTACTCGATCGGGCGAACGAGATATGGTGTTGCAAATGTATTATCTACGATCAATGGAATGTTATGTGCATGTGCGATCTTTGCGATTCTCTCGATATCTACAACCTCTGAGTTAGGATTTCCGAGTGTCTCGATCTCGATACCGGTTGTATTGTCCTGAATAGCAGCTTCGATTGCATCATAGTCAAATGGATCAACGAATGTTGTCTCGATTCCAAAATCCGGAAGTGTATGTGCAAGAAGGTTATATGTTCCACCGTAGATGTTCTTTGCTGCTACGATGTGGTCACCCTTATGTGCAACTGCCTGAAGTGCATATGTCAGAGCTGCTGCTCCCGAACCAACTGCAAGTGCTGCTACGCCACCCTCTAATGCTGCGATTCTCTTTTCGAAAATGTCTTCTGTAGGATTTGTAAGTCTTCCGTAAATGTTACCTGCATCTCTGAGACCAAATCTGTCTGCCGCATGCTGGCTGTTATGGAATACATATGATGATGTAAGATAGATCGGAACTGCTCTTGCATCTGTTACAGGATCCGGTGTTTCCTGTCCTACGTGTAACTGTAATGTTTCAAATTTTAAATTTCTTTCGCTGTATGATTTCTTTGCCATAATTTTTAATCTCCTGTTCTTTTCTCCCGGCTGATGTACGTATCCGTTTCTTCTATCATTATGTACTGCCGTTTTATTATCTGTCATTTTATCCTGTATTCGTTATTCGCTCCCTATGCCGGAGCTTATCATTTCGTCATTCATGGATATTCTTATCCGGGCTTACTCTAGCGACAACATCTGTAAATTCCGCCCGCTGATAGCGTTTGTCTGGTAGTACACATTCGATTGTCTTCATTCAAATATTGTGGTTGATAATACTTGTTCAACATACCTTTTACCTCGTTCCCGCTTATTCCTATCAACAAACTATGATTTAGCTTATGCATGTATATTACACCTCTATTCCTACTTTGTCAATAGGATAATAGAAATATTTTTCAGAAAATAGAAAAAGATGCCAAACCACAGGCTTTATCCCGTGGTTCAGCATCCTTTATTTTAACTTATCGGTTTATATTTATTTGTTACATACAACTGCTTTAAGCATTATTTAATTTTGATCTTAATAGTTGCTTTCTTACCGCTTCCATCTGTTGCAGTTGCTATGATCTTTACAGTCTTCCCTTTTCCTGCTTTCCTGGTAGTAACAACACCCTTGGAATTTACAGTTGCATACTTCTTGTTACTGCTCTTATATGTCAGCTTTTTGTTTACTTCCTTTCCAGGAGTGACAGTTGCTTTTATTGTTACCTTTTTACCGGCAGTTACTTTTGTTTTTGATGCTTTTAAGGTAATTTTCTTAACAGCTTTCTTCATGATCTTTATACGGTAGGTTGCTTTCTTTCCGCTTCCATCCTTTGCAATCGCTGTTATCGTTACCTTCTTGCCTATTCCTGCTTTCTTTACAGTTACAACGCCCTTGGAATTTACAGTTGCATATTTCTTATTGCTGCTCTTCCATTTTACTGTACGATTTGCTGCAGTCTTTGGAGTTACGGTTACTTTCAGCTTAATCTTCTTACCTGCTGCAATCTGCTTGGACATTCCTGTGATCTTGATCTTCTTCACCTTGATCTTTGTCCACTTTGCAGTTAATGTCAGATTGGCTTTAACCGGAGTATCAAACTTATATGCAGTTTTTCCTGTATACCAGCCTGCAAATTTATAACCTTTTCTTGTTGGATTTTTCGGCTTACTTACTGACTTACCTTCTTCTACCTTCTGCACCTTAACTGCGCTTCCACCTGCTGCTTTAAATGTTACGGTATATGTCTTTGTCTCTGGATTAACCGGAGTATTATTATCTTTATTGTT
>ENA-ORCP01003114-ORCP01003114.1-human-gut-metagenome-genome-assembly--contig:-NODE-3114-length-12627-cov-9.182072_pt1 | contig 12627 bp, 10 predicted proteins | sample MGYA00242990_ERZ507991 | MGnify/ENA primary metagenome ERZ507991 (study PRJEB26167, sample SAMN06115496) | human gut metagenome | host: Homo sapiens | place: China:Henan | collected 2015-05-07... | reverse complement strand
TGCCTCCCGTAGGAGTCTGGGCCGTGTCTCAGTCCCAATGTGGCCGTTCAACCTCTCAGTCCGGCTACTGATCGTCGACTTGGTGGGCCGTTACCCCGCCAACTATCTAATCAGACGCGAGCCCATCTCTAAGCGATAAAATCTTTGGTATCAGGAAGATGCCATCCCGATACGTTATGCGGTATTAGCAGTCGTTTCCAACTGTTGTCCCCCTCTTAGAGCCAGGTTGCTCACGTGTTACTCACCCGTCCGCCACTGATCCGAGGAGCAAGCTCCTCTTCACCGTTCGACTTGCATGTGTTAGGCGCGCCGCCAGCGTTCGTCCTGAGCCAGGATCAAACTCTTTGTTAAATGGTATATTCAAGCTTTCGCTTTAAATATCAAAGTTTGATTGCTCTGCTGAACGCTAACTTGCTATCTATTAGCACGTTATTTTGTGTTCATCCAGAATTTCTTGTTATTCTCTTAAGAATCTCAAGGTAATGTTTTTAATTCTGTACTGTTCAATTTTCAAGGAACTTTGTGCCGCTCTTGCGACAGCTTATTTATTTTATCACATTCATTCGAGTTTGTCAAGCACTTTTTTGAAATTTTTTAAATTTCTTTTTTCACAGTTTTGAACTTTTTACCAGTCGGTCACCGTGCTTCCGCCGTTTCTTCCTTCCGGTTTTTTCGGTCCATCTCCGTACCCTTGACTGCCATCTTTCTCACTGTTCAAGCGGTTTCAGGCTTTCTCAAGTACCCTCTGTTTTTGTGCCCTCTCGTTTGAGTGCTTGTCTATTATATCACGGAAAATAACGTTTGTCAAGCATTTTTTGAATTTTTTTGCGAATTTTTTTGCATTTCTGCTATTTGCTATTTATTTCCTGTAAATAGGGGTACATCTTGATAACGATAGGCTCTTTATTACTATATGTAGTTTTCTTATTTCGGTTACACATTTAATGTATTTTCTTTTGCTTATTGCAGATACTCTTTATAAAGGTAAATTCTGAAAGGAAGTTTAGTGTTTAATATGGAATACATCAGACAATTGAATCCGTTTTATAAAATGATGTCGGTAACTGTTATCATCTTTCTTATAAGCGGTATTTTTTCGGCTTTTGCGGAAAACGGAAATAATGAATCGGTCACGGCTTATTCTCAGAAGGGCTCACAGGGCTCTGAGGTCGAGGCTGTGCAGCAGACGCTCAAGGACAGAGGATTATTTAATGCCGAGGTTACTGGATACTTCGGAGAAAAGACAGAAGAAGCTATTCTCAGATTTCAGAAGCAGCAGGGGCTTGCGCAGACGGGAGTTGCCGATAATGCAACGCTGAAACGGCTTGGTATATCTATAGGTTCTATCCCTCCTGCCACCACTGCAAATATAAATCTTCTGGCAAGGATTATTTCTGCTGAGGGCAGAGGCGAGCCTTATATCGGTCAGGTGGCGATCGGGGCTGTTATTATGAACAGGATCGAGCATCCGTCATTTCCAGATACACTTGCGGGTATTATCTATGAAAACGGTGCTTTCACTGCTCTTGTAGACGGACAGTTCAATGAACCTATAGCGGATTCTGCATATGACGCCGCCCGTGACGCTTTATCCGGCTGGGATCCTACCGGCGGGTGCATTTACTATTATAATCCGAAAAAGACAAGCAATCAGTTTATGATGAGCAGGCCTGTGCAAAAGGTTATCGGGCAACATTATTTCTGCACATAAAACAAAGGAGAAGCAACGCTTCTCCTTTACATATAGTTATATCTACGGTTTTGTTTACAGATTGTTTATAGATTTGCTTCTCCGACAGAGTTATCTATCTTTCTGAGCGTGGTTATCATAAGCGTCAGCAGGCAGGATATTACCGATAAAACAACTGAAACAACCGTGCTGAGAATGAAATTGTTCATATCCGCCTCACTATATGAACTCATAAGAAGCGTCTGCATGGTAAACGGATTATACTTATCTATATCAAGTGCCTGCAAAATCAGCGGAACTACCGTAGATCCGGCATACACTATTATTACCGATATACCGGGTCTTCCTGTGGAAAGGCCTGCGAGAAAGTACACAGCAGTAATAAAGAACATATATATCGCACCGCACACCGAGGAGAATACAATATTGCTTATAATCAACTCATTGTTATAAATGAGGTTGCTTATACCTCCCGTTATCATTCCGCCGATAAAAGACATTATCCCTATTGCCAGCGGATAGACTATAAATTTAGGCATTACATAGCCGGAAGGTGAAAGTCCGGCACAGGTTGGTATTATTACCGAGCGTTTTTTCTGTTCACCTCCTGCGGCTGACATAAGCAGTAACATTATCACAAGAGAACCTGTTGATGTGAGCGAACTTACTCCGGTTTTGAAGCCTACCGCCGCCATACTTCCGCCGTACATTTCAGAGATTGAGCCCAGCATATTGTTTATTGACGATGCCGAATTCTCAATCTGTCCCTGCGTTTCGCCGCCCATCTGCTGACCCATATCCGAAATCTGATTTGCCATAAGCTCCATTGACTTATAGGTAAACGGATACAGAAGCGATATTGCTACGATAGTAATAATAACGCCTAACAGCTTGAATCCTCTTGTAAAAAGCATCAGCTCTTTTTTTATACCGGCTTTTATCATTTTCTGTTTCCTCCTTAACCTATAGTTTCCATATAAATCTGTTCAAGCGTCTTATTTTCGATGACGAAAAGTGAAACGGTAAGCCCGGCAGAATTCAATAAATCAAATAAACGATGAGCGGTTTCCTGCTCGTTTATATCGGAGGCAAGAGGTATCTCAAAAACGGCTCTTTGCCTGTCAAAATAGAAATTGCCGCCGGTAAGGGTGCTTACGGGCTGTATTGCGGCTGTGGGGTCGCCGAATATGCCCATTACTATTTTCTTGCCCGCTTTGTCGTACTGCTCCTTGATTTCGGAAATAGTTCCTTCGACAGCCATTCTGCCGTCACGGACAATTCCTATTCTGTTTGCCGTTCTTTCAACATCGGACAATATATGTGTGCAAAGAATTATGGTAGTGCCCATATCAGCTAGATTTTTGATTATGCTCATTACCTCTGCTCTACCCTGCGGATCAAGTGCAGAGGTCGGCTCATCAAGAATAAGCAGGTCGGGATGGTCAAATATTGCCGCCGCTATGCCGAGCCTTTGATTCATACCTCTGGAATAGCCTTTAATTCTGCGTTTTCCGCCCTCAGCCATTCCTACTATATTGATAACTTCATCTATACGTTTTTTCTTGTCATCATTATAGGAACAGCACGAAGCAATATAATCAAGATATTCATAGCCGTTCATATATGTAAACATTGACGGTGTTTCAGGCAGGTAGCCTATCTTGCAGTTTTCTTTTCCGAAATTTATCTCGCCGCTGTCTTTGGGGATAATATTTGAAACTATGTTCATTGTTGTGGTTTTTCCGCAACCGTTTTTACCGAGAAATCCGTAAATATCACCGGTATTTACATTCATTTCAAGACCTCTCAGCACTTCAAAAGCACCGTAACTCTTATGCAAATTTTTGATGTGAAGCATTTTTTCTGCCCTTTCCCTGTTTTTTTAAGGGTGAATTAAATTTACCTTGATATTAATTATAGCACATTAACTAAATTTTGTCAAACAAATTCTGCCTGTGCCTCAAAGCTGACCTTACCGTCCGGGAATCTTCCCTCCGCAGTGCAGATTTTATCGTTTATTTCAAGATAAAGTCCGACAGTTTCTCCCTGTCTGCACTCATGTATAAAATTTATCCTCAGCGTTTTCAAATGCTTGTCTGTAAGCTCCTGCGGTATTATATCGCTCATAAGCCTTAAATAAACTCCGTTATTTACATGGCCGTTGGCGTCAATGTCGCTGTAGACGAATGTATAATCCTTTATTTTCTCGGGAGCTTCCGCCTTGAATTTTATTACTTTTGCTTCAACTTCATCTTTGCAGGGAATCTGCTCGTAGATATATTCGGACGGTCTGCATATTTTATGCGAATGGGGATTTACAAGCGCCCACATAGTATCGACATCGCACAGAATATTTCCGTCCGTGTCTTTGACAACGAATTTTCTTGTAAACTGAGAGCCTTTTGTTCCGCCCTCCCACGTTGTCATATACAATTTATTATTATACTGCGGTACTTTTTCAAAATGAACTGCGGCACGGGTGAGAAGGAAAACCTGGCCGTCCTTCCACATCTGCTCCCGTGTTATATTTCTGCTGCGAAGATGATTTCCGGCAAGCTCGGCGCACCACGCAAGAAGCACCTGCGGCTTTATGTCGTACTTTTTATCACAGTCGGCAAATTCGGGAATATATTCAACGGTATACTTTCTGCTATCCATAATGACCTTTCTGTTAACAAAACGAGCCACAAATACCTGCGTATCCGTGGCTCTGTAGCTTACTTGTTATCCTTAGGAACTATTCTGTCGATACCGCCCATATACTTTCTGAGAACCTCGGGTATCTTTACGCTGCCGTCAGCGCAAAGGTTATTTTCAAGGAACGCAATAAGCATTCTGGGGGGAGCAACAACGGTGTTGTTGAGTGTATGTGCAAAGTAGTTTCCCTTATCCTTGCTCTTTACTCTTATCTTAAGACGGCGAGCCTGTGCATCACCTAAGTTTGAACAGCTGCCCACTTCAAAATACTTTTTCTGTCTGGGTGACCACGCTTCAACATCATAAGACTTGACCTTAAGGTCGGCAAGGTCGCCTGAGCAGCACTCAATGGTTCTTACGGGAATATCCATCGATCTGAACAGGTCAACTGTATTCTGCCACAGCTTATCGAACCACATAGCGCTGTCTTCGGGCTTGCAGACAACTATCATTTCCTGCTTTTCAAACTGGTGTATTCTGTAAACGCCTCTTTCTTCTATGCCGTGAGCGCCCTTTTCCTTACGGAAGCAGGGTGAGTAGCTGGTGAGGGTATAGGGAAGCTTTTCCTCCTCGTTTATTGTATCTATGAACTTACCTATCATAGAATGTTCGCTGGTACCGATAAGATAAAGATCTTCGCCTTCAATCTTGTACATCATTGCATCCATCTCGGCAAACGACATGACGCCTGTAACAACGTTACTGCGAATCATATAAGGAGGAATGCAGTAGGTAAATCCTCTGTCAATCATAAAGTCACGGGCATATGCTAAAACTGCGGAATGAAGGCGTGCTATATCTCCCATAAGATAATAGAAGCCGTTTCCTGCTACTCTTCTTGCACTGTCAAGATCTATACCGTTGAATCTTTCCATTATCTCGGAATGATAAGGAACTTCAAAGTCGGGTACTACAGGCTCTCCGTATCTCTTTATCTCAACGTTTTCGCTGTCATCCTTACCTATCGGAACAGAAGTATCGATGATATTGGGGATTATCATCATTCTTTTCTTAACTTCTTCGCCCAGCTCTTCTTCCTTCTTCTCAAGCTCTTCAAGCTCATCGGAGAACTGCTTTACCTGAGCCTTTATCTGCTCAGCCTCGTCCTTTTTGCCCTGTGCCATAAGTCCGCCGATCTGCTTTGACAGCTTATTTCTGTCGCCACGCAGATTATCAGCCTTCAGCTGAGCGGCTCTTAATTCTTTATCAAGCTCAATAACCTCGTTAACGAGTACGATTTTTTCATCCTGAAACTTCTTTTTGATATTTTCCTTTACAGCCTCGGGATTTTCTCTTAAAAACTTAATGTCTATCATTTGATATGCCTTTCTTTTAAAATTATTTACTGTTTGCAAGCCGATTTACAATATCGGTCAGATCTTCATCGGTATAGAATTCTATCTGAATTGTGCTTTTTTTCTTGCCGGGTACTATACTTACGTTAGTTTCAAGTGCCTTGGCAAGACTTATTTCTGCCTCCGTATAGAATGTATCCTTTTTCTTTTCGGGCTTTTCTTTTTTATCAAGAGCCTTTACCATACGTTCCATTTCACGCACCGAAACGTCCTTACCTGCCGCTTTATAAGCAAGCTCGACCATATCCTTGGTTTCACTCACTCCCAGAAGGACCTTGCAGTGACCTGTTGAAAGCTCGTTATTTGAAACCATCTCGGCTATTATAGGAGGCAGATTAAGCAGTCGCAGAGAGTTTGCTATAGACGATCTTGCCTTTCCTACTACTCTGGCGACTTCCTCCTGCGTCATACCGAACTTATCCATAAGTTCTTTGTAACCGTTTGCTTCTTCGATAGGATTCAGATTTTCACGTTGCAGATTTTCGATGAGGGCAATCTGCTGAGCCTGAAGGTCGGTAAGTTCCTTGACAAGAACGGGTACTTCTGTAAGACCTGCCATTTTTGCGGCACGCCATCTTCGCTCACCTGCGACTATCTGATAAGTGCCGTCGGGCATTGAGCGCACAAGCAGAGGTTGAATGACGCCGTTCTGTCTTATCGAGTCAGCCAGTGTATTGAGAGCGGTTATATCGAAATTTTTTCTAGGCTGAGATTTATTAGGCTCGATATCGGTAAGTTTAAGTGTGCTTACGCCTTCATCGTCTTCATCGAAGCTGTTATCATCAAAAATACTGTTAAACCTTTGATTTAAAACACCACGTTTTGCCATACACCCTCCTTAATCATTTAGTTTCTTTATTATCTCACCGGCAAGCTTCATATAGCTTTCTGCGCCTTTTGAGCTTTTATCATAATATATAACGGGCATACCGTGGCTTGGTGCTTCGGAGATACGCACATTTCTCGGTATAACCGTATTGAATATAGATGACGGCGGGAAGTTTCTTTTAATATCCCTCATAATTTCATTTGATTGTAACAGACGCTTATCCAGCATAGTGAATACGATTCCCATAAGGGAGAGATTCTTGTTGGAGGTTCTTTTAACCTTTTTCACCGTTGAAAGCAGCTGTGCCAGACCTTCAAGGCTGTAATGTTCGCACTGCATTGGCACAATAAATTTATCGCTTGCAATGAGGGCGTTTATTGCCAGTATACCGAGTGACGGAAGGCAGTCAACGATTATAATATCATAATCATCCTTAAGCTGTATCAGAGCTTTTTTAAGCTGGTGATTTCTCTGTTCAATCTGCAGCAGATGCATTTCAGCCTCTGCAAGCTGAGCGTTTGCAGGTATAAGGCTTACATTTTTACAATTTGTAGCGATAACCGCTTCCTGCGGACGCACATTGGACATTACGACATCGTAAGAGGTTGTTTTAAGATTTTTCTTTGAGATTCCGTAGCCGGAGGTTGCATTTCCCTGCGGATCAAAGTCTACCAAAAGCACTTTTTTTCCTTTTGCGCCGAGAGCTGCACTGATATTTACAGCCGATGTTGTCTTGCCGACTCCGCCTTTCTGGTTTACGATAGAAATAATTACTCCCATAGTACCTCCTTCAAACGTTACTTATAACATTATATCACACTATGGGAGAAAAATAAAGCCTTTTTACAAAAAAACATTCACAATTGTTCCACATGGAACATTTTTATGAACGTTCTTCATTATGAACATCAATCGTGAGGAATTCTGATTATATACTCAAGATAACCGTTTTCCTCGTGTTTTTCGGAAATAAACTCAATCCCCGATTTTTTCATTGTTTCAAGAGTTCTGTTGATGTTGTTTATATACAGACGCTTGGCAGTAAATGTCCATTTCGGCTTATCTGGCTTCTTCTTTACAAGCAATTTGTCTATGTATTTTTCTGTTTCACTTACATTCAGTCCATACCTATATATATGTTCCTCCGCCTTTTCCCGCTGTTCCTCAGGTAATCTTATCAATGCTCTTATCTGCCGCTCACACAAACCGTGCTCCAATGCTTTTGCTAACAGCTTGTCGGATAACTTCAGAAGCCTTATCTTATTTGCTATCGTACTCTGCGCTTTTCCGAGTTTTCTTGCCAGCTCTTCCTGAGTATACCCGTAATGATCCATAAGCCTTTGCATTGCAACAGCTTCCTCTATGCAATTAAGATCGCACCTTTGTATGTTTTCTATTATTGTAAGCACAGAAGATTCTTCTTCATTTCTGTCCTCAACAATTACCCTGACCTCATTTATACCGGCAAGTATACACGCTCTTAACCGCCTTTCGCCCGCTATAAGTTCATATCCGCCGTCAGATTTTTTTCTCACTGTAAGCGGCTGTAACAAACCGTTCTCTTTTATGCTTATCGCAAGGCTTTCTAATTCTGCTTTATCAAAATACTTTCTCGGCTGATTCGGGTTTAAGTTTATTTCTCTGACATTCACTGTAATAACTTGTCCCGTAATTTTCTTATCCTTAGTAAATAACCCCATTATTTCACCCCCAACCTAATTTTATATCAAACTTATTACTCGGGCAATAAAAAAAATCCGCCGTTTATCTGCTAAAAACGACGGAATGCTTAATATTTTCACTTTATTAAAGTGGTTTCTTCTTAATCATCGAAGGATTTCTCGGATATTTTGTCGGAGTCTGACTTACTTTATCTATAATAAATAGTCGTCTGTTGTCGCCATTTGTTATTGTATAGTCTTTTATTTCAGCTATCTTTCCTCCAAGCACTTTAACTGCCTTTTCGCACAGGGTTTCATCCTCATTTACAGACTTAAGAGCAATGAACCTGCCGCCCGTTTTTACATAAGGAATGCAATACTCACAAAGTACCGGCATAGCCGCAACAGCCCTTGCCGTTGCAAAATCAAACGCTTCACGCTTTTCTTTTGCGTAGTCCTCTGCTCTGCCGTGAATCACCTTCGCATCAACTCCGGTAAGCTCGCACGCTTTTTCAAGGAATACACATCTTTTATTAAGTGCCTCAAGCAGTGTTCCTTTAAGATCCGGTCTTACTATCATAAGCGGAATAGACGGGAATCCCGCTCCTGTACCTACATCAATAAAACTGCTGTTTTCTTTAATATTGATCATACTGAACGGCAACACGCTGTCTATGAAATGCTTCACCACTACTTCTTCAAAATCGGTTATTGCTGTCAGATTGACATTCTGATTGTACTCAACAAGAAATTCATACAGCTTTAACAGCTTATCGGCTTTATCCTGCGATAATTCAATATTGCATTTTTGAAATTCACTGATTATAAATTCAATTCTCTCCATGTTTTCTCCCTGAAAGCCATATCAGAAGTACAGATACATCGGCAGGATTGACACCTGAAATTCTTCCTGCCTGACCTATATTCAGCGGTCTGTATTTATTCAGCTTTTCCTGTGCCTCAAGTCTTAAGCCCGATATAGTCTTATAATCAATATCTGTAGGAAGCTGTTTTTCTTCAAGACGTTTCATCTGTTCGATTTTTTCGGTCTGAGTTTTGATATAACCTTCATATTTAATGTTGATTTCCAGCTTATCTATTATATCGTGTTCAAGCTCAGGTGCATTCTCATCAAACTGAGCCAGATCTCTGTAATCAATCTGAGGACGTTTTAAAAGTTCTATAAACTTGACTCCCTGCGTAATAGGCGATGTACCTTTACTTTCAAGCATTTTATTGAGCTCCTCGCAAGGATAGATAGTAGCTTTCTTTATTCTGCTCGTTTCATTATCAAGTATATTCTTCCGCTCTAAAAATCTCTGATAACGCTCGTCCGATATAAGACCGAATTTGTGTCCTATCGGCACAAGTCTGTCATTAGCGTTGTCCTGCCGCAATAGAAGCCTGTACTCACTTCTGCTGGTCATCATTCTGTACGGCTCAACACAGCCCTTTGTAACAAGATCGTCTATAAGCGTACCGATAAAAGAAGTAGTTCTGTCAGGTATATACTGTTCTTTGCCTTTTATCTTCATTGCCGCATTCATACCGGCAATTACGCCCTGTGCGGCGGCTTCCTCATATCCGCTTGTACAGTTGAACTGACCTGCACCGAATAATCCGGAGATTTTTTTGAATTCGAGAGTAGGGTATAATTCAAGAGGGTCACAGCAGTCATACTCTATTGCATAAGCCGGTCGCATAATCTCAACGTGTTCAAGACCTTTGATAGTTCTTAAAAACTTTATCTGAACATCTTCCGGCAGCGAACTGGACATTCCCTGAAGATAATATTCATCGGTATCAAGACCCATCGGTTCAACAAAAAGCTGATGCCTTGGCTTATCTGAAAATCTTACGATCTTATCTTCGATGCTTGGACAATATCTCGGACCTACACCCTTTATTCTTCCTGCGTAAAGAGGCGACCTGTCGAGATTATTGAGTATAATTCTATGTGTTTCGGCATTAGTATAAGTAACGTAGCACTTGACTTTGTTTTCGAGCTTGAATGTGTTGTCAAAGCAGAACGGAGTAATATAATCATCGCCGTCCTGTTCTTCCATCACAGAAAAGTCTATAGATCTTTTATGAACTCTGGCAGGAGTACCGGTCTTGAATCTTCTCATAGAAAGACCGAGATTTCTAAGGCTCTCTGTCAGCTGTAAAGCCGCAGATACGTTATCCGGTCCGCTCTGATAATTCAGCTCACCGATATGAATCTTACCGCCGAGATAAGTTCCTGTGGTGATGATGACACAGCCGGCAGGATAGAAAGCACCAAGCCTTGTTTTTATACCGGTAATTTTTCCGTTTTCGGCACACACTTCTGTAACCTCAGCCTGTTTTATATCAAGATTTTCGGTATGCTCAAGCACCGACTTCATAAAGGTATGATATTTTACCCTGTCGCTTTGTACTCTGAGAGAATGAACGGCAGGACCTTTACCTTTATTGAGCATTCTTGACTGAATAAAAGTAGCGTCTGCGGCTCTTCCCATTTCACCGCCGAGCGAGTCAAGCTCTCTTACAAGTTGACCTTTGGCAGAACCTCCAATACACGGATTACAAGGCATATTTGCAATAGCATCAAGACTTAAAGTAAAAACGGCAGTCTTACATCCAAGTCTTGCGGCGGCGAGTGCCGCCTCACAGCCGGCATGACCTGCACCTACAACTATAACGTCATAATAATCAAGTTCGTACATAAATAACCCCGATCATAAAAATGTTCTATGTGGAACAATAGGTATTTTTCCAGAAAATCAGCCTGTCACAGAATTTCTGCCGACAGGCTGATATACTTATTCTTCTTCGTTTGTTTCAGGCTCGTCTTCGATAACTTCAGCTTCTGCCTCTGCTTCAGCCGCAGCTATCTCTTCATCACTTGCCTGCTCTACTTCTTCAATATCCGCAGTTTCATCATGCTCGGTTCTTGTAAATGTTACAACTCTATCCTCATCAGACAGCTTCATAACTCTTACGCCTAAACCGGTTCTTCTCATCACTCTGAGATCGTTTGCACGGATACGGATAATAACACCGTCAGTGCTGATAAGTATGACATCATCGTCAGCCTGTATAGAACGTATACCGCAGACATATCCTCTGTCATCCCTTATCTTGTAGTTCTTAAGACCGTTACCGCCTCTGTTCTGCATACGGTAATCACTCAGCGCACTGAGCCTGCCGTATCCCTTATCTGTTACGGTAAGTATTCTCATATCATCACTGTATACCTTGGCGGCACCAACAATATAGTCGTCCTCACGCAGTTTTATTGCTCTTACACCTGCGGCAAGTCTTCCCATACTTCTTATTTTATCTTCACTGAAATGTATTGCCATACCAAGATGTGTAGCAACTATAATCGAGCTGTCACCCTCAGTAAGATGTGCGGCTGCTATTTCATCCCCCTCTGCAAGCGTAATTGCTCTCAGACCGTTCTTTCTCACGTTTCTGAAATCATAAAGCGGCGTTCTCTTGATTTTTCCGTACTTTGTAACACAGATGAAATACTTATTCTCGGCAAAATCACTCGTTTTCATCATTGCCGCAATACGTTCGCCTTCGTCAAGCTGTAACAGATTTACTATGTTTGTGCCTCTGCTCTGCTTGGAACCCTCAGGTACTTCATAGCACTTCAATTTATACATATTACCATAATTTGTAATAAATAAGATATTGTCGTGCGTAGAGCTTATGAACATATCCTCAACGAAGTCCTCTTCTCTCTGCTTCATACCCGATACGCCCTTACCGCCACGCTTCTGCAAATTATATACATCTACAGGCTGACGCTTGATATATCCAATATTAGTATAGGTAAGTACACATTCTTCTTCGGGGATAAGGTCCTCTATATCCACTTCTCCGCTTACCGGCTCAATGGCGGTTCTTCTCTCATCGCCGTATTTTTCCTTGATAGCTGTGATCTCTTCCTTGATTATTTCTTTTACTCTCTCATCGCTTGAAAGTATATCAAGGAAGTCATTTATCTTCTCCATAATTTCGGCAAGTTCGGAAATAACCTTGTCACGTTCAAGTCCTGTCAGCTGTCCTAATCTCATCTGAACAATAGCGTCCGCCTGCTCTTCGGAAAGTCCTATCTCGTGTTCAAAATGAACATCCTTATAGTTCTCACCCATAGCCCTCTGCAACAGCTTTGCAAGATCGTCTTCCTTGAAACGCTCCATCAGACGCTCTTTACCTTCCTGTACAGACTTACTTGAACGCAGGATGGAAATTACCTCGTCAATGTTATCAATAGCAAGCAGAAAGCCCTGTAAAATATGTGCTCTTTCTCTTGCTTTCTTAAGATCAAATGCTGTTCTTCTTGTAATTATCTGCTTCTGGAACGCTATATAGTTATCCAATATCTCAAGAAGTGTCAGC
>ENA-ORCP01003112-ORCP01003112.1-human-gut-metagenome-genome-assembly--contig:-NODE-3112-length-12629-cov-8.403999_pt1 | contig 12629 bp, 15 predicted proteins | sample MGYA00242990_ERZ507991 | MGnify/ENA primary metagenome ERZ507991 (study PRJEB26167, sample SAMN06115496) | human gut metagenome | host: Homo sapiens | place: China:Henan | collected 2015-05-07... | reverse complement strand
GGGCGCGAAATACCCGCAGGCAAAATCCCGGCGCGGCATGCGCTGTGGTTCGTGGCCGTCAATGCCCTGCTGTTCGTTGAAAAATTAATAAAGCTATGCCAAAAGTAACTATAAGCGTAAGCATAAGCTCCACCAAATAAATAAGGAATATCTTTCTCTTGCTTGCACCACATATATTCATAATAGCAAAAGGTTTCTTTCTATATGTAAGAACATAAGAATACACTCTACTTATGTTTAGGATAATCATAATAATAACTGCAGCTGTAATGCCATAAGCAAGCTGTATATTTTGAACTTCATCAAGAACTCGTGGTTCTGGCGGAGAAAATTCTTTTTCATCACCAAAAAGCTCTTTCATTTTTGCTGTGATTTCTTCACATCTTTTAGGAGAACAAGCTTCTTTTGTGAAAACATACATACCAGACGACAGAGAAAATCATAAAGACAAGAGAGTGGACCAAAGAGCAGCTTCGGGCACTCGGGTTCGTATTTGGTGATTCCAAAAGCAACTTTATTTTTGCCATGCATCCGGATGTTTCCGGTGTGGAACTGTTTGAAGCACTGAAGAAAAACGATATTTATGTGCGGCATTTTGGCAAGCCGGCACGGATCAACGAATATCTGCGTATCACAATCGGTACGGATGAGCAGATGCATAAACTGATCGATTTTCTGAAAAAATATTTAAATAAATAAAGCGAGGATTTTTTATGTTGACAAAATACTTGTGGGTATTTTTTGTTTCCATGGTACCACTGGTGGAACTGCGCGGTTCCATTATTATTTCGCAGGGACTGCAGCTGCCGGTACTTTCTTCTTATATTGTGGCAATTATCGGAAATATGCTGCCGGTGCCGGTGATTTATCTGTTTGCACGGAAAGTTCTGGTATGGGGAGCGGATAAACCGGTGATTGGAAAGTTTTTTTCCTGGTGTCTGGAGAAGGGAGAAAAGGGCGGAAAGAAATTACAGGAAAAAGCAGGCCGGGGGCTGTTTATCGCACTGCTCCTGTTTGTAGGAATTCCGCTTCCGGGAACCGGTGCATGGACAGGAACACTGGCGGCTAGTATTCTGGACATGGATTTTAAATCAACAATTATCGCCGTCATGCTCGGGGTTCTGCTGGCAGGAATTATTATGATGGTGCTCAGTGTGGCAGGATTCGGCATGTTTTTGAAATAACCAAGGAAGTAATTAATCAATGAAAGACAAGAAAAAAACCAAGACGATTCCGCGTCAGGTGCGCTGGGATAAGCTTGATAATACAGCACATCTTTTCCCGTCCATTGCGGGGGAGAGTATGACAAACGTGTACCGGATCAGTGTGACCTTAAAAGAAGAGGTTCAGGTGGAATTTCTGCAGCAGGCGCTGGACATGATTCTGCCGAAATTCGATGGGTTTAATCTTCGGATGCGCACAGGCGTATTCTGGTATTATTTTGAAGAGAACGGAAAAAAGGCGCCGAAAGTCACGGAAGAGGCGATGTTTCCATGCCGGTTTATCCGGCAGAACAAAAACCGCAATTATCTGTTCCGTGTGACCTATTATAAGTCAAGAATCAATCTGGAAGTGTTTCATGTACTGACCGATGGCATGGGAGGCATTAATTTCCTCCGGGAGCTGACGTATCAGTATCTGCGTCTGGTGCATCCGGAACTGGCGGAAAAAGAAGGAAACAAACTGAGCGGAGATACCTCTCTCAGCAGGGAGGACAGCTTTGTCCGCAATTACCGCAGCAGCAAGCCAAGCGGATTTAATAAAGAAAAAGCATATCTGATCAAAGAAGATAAACTTCCGGCCGGAGAATTTGGTGTCATGCATGGGCGGATGCCGGTCTCACAGCTGAAAAAGGTAGCACATGGCTATCATGCATCTTTGAATGAATATTTTATTGCAGTCTTTGTATGGAGTGTGTATAAAGAACTGTTACACGGGATGCCGGGAGGAAAACCGATCCGAATCGCAGTGCCGGTCAATCTGCGGCCGTATTTTGATTCGGATACGACAAAAAACTTTTTTGTTATGGTATCTGCAGAATTCCGTCCACAGAAAGAGTCCTACACGTTTGAGGAAGTACTTGCATGCATACAAAGCAGCCTGCACTCCCAGATCAATAAGGAACATTTAGAGGATCTGTTTTCTTACAGTGTATCCAATCAGAGGAACCTGCTTATGCGTCCGGTGCCGTTATTTTTGAAAAATATTGCCATGCGTATCGTATATGAAAAATCCGCAGTGGCAAATACAACAACGATCACAAACATCGGTAATATCAAGATCAAAGATATTTACCAGCCCTATATAGAAGGTTTTTCGGCTTTTATAGCCATGTCAAAAGGGCAGTATCTGAAAGGAACGATCTGTTCTTACCAGGATACGCTGGTATTTACATTTAGTTCCATCTTTTCCGAGGCTCTGGTACAGAAGGCATTTTTCCGCAAGATTGCGGCGGATGGTGTGGATGTGGAGATTGAGACGAACGGAGTATATTATGAATAAATGCAAAAAATGTAATGTTGTCATATTGGACGATACGGACCGCTGTCCGCTCTGTAAACATGTGCTGGAGTCGGACGGGATACCGGGAGAGAGCCGGTATCCGGATGCCATTGCAACGGCGCGTAAATTCCGGTTTGTGGAGAATCTGGTACTGTTTATCTCCATTGTGGCGGAGTGTCTGCTGATTGCCATCAATTTCCAGGTGGACAGGGAAGTGGCATGGAGCCTTGTAATTGGTATCATTCTTTTATATGGAAATGTGGTGCTTCGCATGGCAATTCTGGGAAAATCCGGATATCTGGCCAAAACCGTCTGTCTGGTACTTCTTGCCATTGTAATGCTTCTTGGAATTGATTATCTGACCGGATACCGGCGCTGGTCGTTAGACTATGTGCTTCCGGGGGGAATCATTGCCATTGATCTGGCGTTGTTTATCCTGATTCTGATAAACCGGAGAAACTGGCAGAGTTATATGATGTCGGAACTGCTGACGATATTGCTGAGCATTGTACCGGTGGTATTGCTGCAGATGAGAATCATTCATTTTCCATATCTGGCATGGGGGTCCCTCGGGGTATCGGTATTTTTATTCCTTGGAACACTGATTCTTGGTGATCAGCGTGCACGAACCGAACTGAAACGGAGATTTCATATATGATAGAAAGCGAAGCGAGTGTAAAAGGACGTGTGGTGGCAGAAATGCTGTCACATTTTACCAATGATTTGAAAATCGGAAAAAAAATAAAGAGCGGAGAGCTGCGCAAGCGGATGATAGAGCCGCCATGGATTCCACCGGCAATGTTTAACCTGACCTGGTCGATACCCTGCTGGACGGCATGGAGTCTGTCGGCTACACCGTCTAATTTCCGCCTCACGGACTTTTTGCGGCCCGCACACGCGCGGTGTTGACACGGGCCGCCCCGCATAAAGGAGTCTTGCAAGGGGCATCCCTTCCACCTACGGACGGATGCCCCTTTTTTGCAAGACGGTGATGACATTTTTTTGACAAAAATGTGTCCGAACTATTATGCGGCGTACGAGATATATCCTTATAAAAGGAGGATCCCCGGATGAAAGAAAGCAAAGCGCCCTCTCTCGGGCGTACCCCGGCCCAGAAGTTTTTTGACAAATGGCAGGGCCTGTTCTACCTGATCCCCTGGATCATCGGCTTCGTCGTCTTCAAGGCCATTCCGTTCGGCCAGTCTCTGTACTACAGCTTTACGGATATGGACTTCTTCAACGGCATCCATCAGTATGGCATCATGAACTATGTGGACGCCTTCTCCACTCCCAAGATCACCAAGGCGCTCATCACCACCTTCAAGTACAGCTTCATCACTGTGCCTCTGAAGCTGGTCTTCGCACTGTTCATCGCCTACATCCTGAACTTCAAGATCGCCTGCGTGAATGTGTTCCGCACCGTCTACTACATCCCCTCCATCCTCGGCGGCTCTGTTGCGATCGCCGTGCTGTGGAAGGCCGTGTTCCGTGATGACGGTCTGGTCAACACCCTCATCCGTATGCTGACCTTCGGCCACTTCCAGGGTCCCTCCTGGCTGAGCGACCCCAGCTACGCACTGTGGATCATCTGCTTCCTGCGTATCTGGCAGTTCGGCTCCGCCATGGTGCTGTTCCTCGCCGCTCTGAAGGGCGTGCCGGCCGACCTGTACGAGGCCGCCACCATCGACGGCGCTGGCAAATGGAAGCAGTTCTTCTCCATCACCGTCCCGATGATCACCCCCATCATCTTCTACAACCTGGTCACTCAGATCTGCCAGGCTTTCCAGGAGTTCAATGGCCCGTTCATCATCACCAACGGCGGTCCCCGCGGTTCCACCACCCTCATCTCCATTCTGGTCTACAACTACGCATTCAAGTCCAACCAGATGGGCATGGCTTCCGCACTGGCATGGATCATGTTCGTCATCGTCTGCATCCTGACGATCATCGCCTTCACCAGCCAGAAGAAGTGGGTCTACTACTCGGATGAAAGGTAAGGTGTGACAGTATGGGAATGAAAGCATCCAACGCCATTGCGACGTTTTTTAAGTACTTTGTCCTGATCCTGGTTGGCCTGATCATGATCTATCCCCTGCTGTGGATGGTCAGCGCTACCTTTAAGGACAACAGCGAGATCTTTGCAGGCATCGGCCTGTGGATCAAGAACCCCACTCTGGAGGGCTACAAGAACGCGCTGAACAACTTCGGCGGTTCCATCAACATCCTGCAGGCCATGCTGAACACTTACAGCTACGTCCTGCCCAAGGTCATCTGCACCGTGGTCTCCTCCTGCATTGCAGCTTACGGCTTTGGCCGCTTCGACTTCCCGGGCCGGAAGATCCTGTTCAGCATCATGCTGGCCACCCTGTTCCTGCCTCAGGTCGTCCTGAACGTGCCTCAGTTCCTGCTGTACACCAAGTTCGGCTGGGTCAACAGCCCGTTCTATCTGGCCATCTGGGTCCACTGCGCATTCGCAACTGAGACCTACTTCGTCTACCAGCTGGTGCAGTTCATGCGCAACGTCCCCCGCGACCTGGACGAGGCTGCCGCCATCGACGGCTGCTCCTCCTTCCAGACCCTGTACAAGGTCATCGTCCCGATGCTGATGCCCGCTCTGGTGTCCTGCGCACTGTTCCAGTTCATGTGGAGCTGCAACGACTTCATGGGTCCCCTGCTTTACGTCCAGACCCCTGCAAAGTACCCCATGTCCCTGTTCGTCAAGCTGTCCATGGACGGTGATACGGGCTTTGCCTGGAACCGTATTCTGGCCCTGTCCCTGATCTCTATCCTGCCGCAGCTCATCGTGTTCTTCTGCGCACAGGATCAGTTCGTCGAAGGTATCTCCGCCGGTGCTGTCAAGGGCTAAGCTGAAGCCCCCGCCGCTCGGATCATCCCGACAAACATGAATGCCCCCTGTGCCTCTTCCCATAGAGAGGACGCAGGGGGCATTTTTTGCGGAGGTATCAACCTCTCAGTCTCGCTATCGCTCGACAGCTCCCCTACCGAGGGGAGCCTCTGGCGAAGAGGTGAAGCTTTATGAAATGCCAAGGCCTCTCCTCGATAGGAGAGGTGGCACGCCGTCAGGCGTGACGGAGAGGTTTATTTCCTACTTTTTCTATATTGCAGCGGCCCGACGCCCATCGTCTCCCGGAAGACGCGGCGGAAGTGGGCCGCAGAGGCAAAGCCGGTCTGCTCGGCCACGCTGCCGATGCTCAGCTCTGTCGTTTCCAGAAGCTTCTGTGCCGCCTCGATGCGGCGGGCGTTGATGTAGTCCACGATGGACTGCCCCGTCACCCGCCGGAACAGCCGGCTCAGATAGTAGGGCGAGATGTAGAACCGCGCCGCCACCTCGGTGAGGGAAAGCTTCTGCTGGTAGTTTGCCGCAAGGTAGGCGCAGATCTGCTCCACCGTCTCGTTGCGGGGGCGGGCGTCGGCGGCGCTCTGCGCCCGGTGCTCCTGCTCCACATAGTGGAGCGTCAGTGCCAGGTACAGCCCGCCGGGATACTCCGGCTCGCCCATGGCGCTCCGCATCATCTCCAGCAGCGTCCGCAGACGGCTGGCCCACTGGATGCTGCCGTAAAGGGCCATCTGGCTGCCCGGTGCAAAAAGGCGGAGGAAATCTTCGCCGGTGGCGTTCTTCATCTCGTGGAGGGCCGCCTGTGGGAAACTGCATCCCAGCATTTCCGGCTGGGTGTGACCTGCCTGCGATACCGCCCACGCCCCCGGCCCCAGCAGCAGTGCGCAGCCGGGGCTGACCAGGAGCGACGTATCCCCGCACTGGACCGTGCAGCTGCCGCCCGAAAACAGAACGATATGGCACATCTCGGCAGGCAGCTCGAGCCGCCCGCCGGCCAGCTTGAGTGCTCCCGCCGTGATCTTCGCGTTGAGTTTTTCCCGTTCGGCGCGCATCCGCCCTTCCCCCTTCTTGCTATGCCTGCCCCGCCGGGGCAGTGCTCTGATCTTCTTATCCCCAGTGTACCATGCCCGCCCTCTGCGGGCAAGCCGCAAATCTACGCAAATAACTCAGGAGGCTGTAAAAATGAATCTGTCTCTCATCCGTTCCATGACCCGCAGCGCCGTTTTCGAGCTGGAAAACGGCAAGTGCTTCCGCCCGGAGCACCCCTTCGCCGTGGCTCTGAACGGCAAGACCATTTACGAAAGCTGCAACACCAACGTGTTCTCCCTCTTCTCCCTGACTCCGTCCACCGCCTACACCGTGGAGGTGGACGCCGAGGGTGAGCACCTGAAGCTGGACTTCACCACCGAGGCCGAGAGCTTCTTTGTGGACGCATCCCGCTACGGCCTCGTCGCCGACGGCGAGACCGACAACACCGGCAGGCTGCAGGCTGCTCTTTCCACCTGCCCCAGGGGCGGCACAGTGTATGTCCCCGCTGGCCGCTACCGCACCGCCAGCCTCTTCATGAAGAGCTGCACCACCCTCTACCTCGAGAAGGGCGCTGTGCTGCTGGGCGACAACGACCGCACCCACTACCCCATCCTGCCCGGCGTCATCCCCAGCGAGAACGAAGTGGACGAATACTACCTCACCGGCTGGGAGGGCAACCCGCTGAACAGCTTTGCGGGCCTGCTGAACATCACCCAGGTGCATGACGTCGTCGTCACCGGTGAAGGTACACTGGACTGCGACGCCCAGAACGGCGACTGGTGGGTCGACCCCAAGGTCAAGCGCATCGCATGGCGTCCCCGCGCCGTGGCGATGGTGGACAGCGAGAACGTCTGCCTCCACGGCATCACCGTGCAGAACAGCTACTCCTGGACCATCCACCCCATCTTCGTCAAACACCTCGACCTGCTGAACTTCAACATCAACAACCCCTACAACGCCCCCAACACCGACGGCATCGACCCCGAGAGCTGCGAGTACACCCGCATCATCGGCGTGAACATCCACGTCGGCGACGACTGCATCGCCATGAAGGCCAGCAAGGTCTTCCTCGGCATGAAGCTCAAGAAGAGCTGCGAGCACACCGTCATCCGCAACTGCCTGCTGGACAAGGGCCACGGCGGCATCGTCATCGGCAGCGAGATGAGCGGCGGCGTCAAGGACATGGTGGTCACCCAGTGCCTCATGGACCACACCGACCGCGGCCTCCGCGTCAAGACCCGCCGCGGCCGCGGCAACACCGCCGTCATCGACGGTCTGGTGTTCCGCAACGTGGAGATGCGGGGCGTCAAGGCTCCCTTCGTCATCAATATGTTCTACTTCTGCGACCCGGACGGCCACGGCCCCTATGTCCAGTGCCGCGAGGCTCTGCCCGTGGACGAATACACCCCGAAGCTCGGCACCCTGACCATGGAAGACATCGTGGCCACCGACGCACAGTTTGCGGGCTGCTACTTCGACGGCCTGCCCGAGCAGCCCATCGAGGGCATCTCCATGAAGAACGTCACCATCACCTTCGACCCCGACGCCAAGGAGGGTCAGGCTGCCATGGCCGACAACCGCCCGCTGGTCAAGAAGCTGGCCATCTACGCCGAGAACGTCAAGAACATCGAGCTGCACAACGTCAAGATCGAGGGCTACGAGGGCGAGCGCCTGCGCTTTGCCAACGTCGGCCATTTTGAGGAGGACTAAGCCATGACTCATGAAGAGATTTTGTCCATGCTGGGCGATTATGTGGACTACCTTATCGCCAATTCCAGCGCCGAGGCACCCATGTGGAACATCGAGAAGGTCCGCAGCGGCAAGCCCAACAAGTGGAACTACATCGACGGCTGCATGATCACCGCCTGCCTGAGCCTGTACAAGACCACCGGCGACGAAAAGTATCTGAAATTTTCCAAGGATTTCATCGACTGGTTCGTGCAGGAAGACGGCTCCATCAAGACCTACGACCCGAAGGAGTACAACCTCGACAACGTGAATCAGGGCAAAAACCTGTTCATCCTCTACGACATCTTCGGCGACGAGAAGTACCGCAAGGCCATCGACACCATCCGCAGCCAGCTGCTCACCCAGCCCCGCACCAAAGAGGGCAACTTCTGGCACAAGGACATTTATCCGTGGCAGGTCTGGCTGGACGGCACCTACATGGCCCAGCCCTTCTATATGGAGTACGAGACCCGTTACAACAAGATGCAGGGCTGCATCGACAGCTATAAGCAGTTCATGAACATCAAAAAGCACATGCGGGACGAGAAGACCGGCCTGTACTACCACGGCTACGACGAGAGCCGCCAGATGTACTGGGCCGACCCCGTCACTGGCTGCAGCCCCAACTTCTGGCTGCGGGCTATGGGCTGGTTCCTTGTGGCCATGGTGGATGTGCTGGAACGGATGGATGAGCAGCTGTACAACGAGTACCGCGGCATCATGGCCATGCTGAAAGCGACCGTCGAGGACCTGCACAAGTTCCAGGACGAAGAGACCGGCATGTTCTGGCAGGTCATCGACCACCCCGGCGTGGAGGGCAACTACCTTGAGACCAGCGGCACCGCTCTGTTCGCCTACGCCGTGCTCAAGGGCGTGCGTCTGGGCTACCTGCCCAAACGGATGGCCGCATGGGCCGAGAAGGCCTTCTACGGCACCTGCGACAAGTACCTGTCCCGCAACCCGGACGGCAGCCTGCAGCTGGACGGCATCTGCCTTGTGGCCGGTCTGGGCGGCAAGGATCACCGCGACGGATCGCTGGCCTACTACTTCAGTGAGCCGGTGGTCTGCAACGACGCCAAGGGCGTCGGCCCGCTGGTGCTGGCCTACACCGAAATGATCGCAAAGCGCTGAATCTGACCATAAAAAAGATCCGTGGTGCATCTGCACCACGGATCTTTTGCGTTCTGCGGTCAGCCGTTTGCTTCCCGCTCTTCTTTCAGGATCGCAGACACATGCTGCAGCAGCTCCACAGCACGGCCCATTTCTTCGTCGCCAAGCTCGGTACGCAGGCGGGTGTAGCAGCGCTTCATGAAACCGCGTTCTTCAGCCATCAGCTCCACCGCCTTGCTGGACAGTTCAACATAGGTGCGGCCCGCTTCGCGGTCGGTCTGCCAGACCACAAAGCCCTTGTCCTGCAGATTTTCCATCGTTTTGGACAGCTCGGTCACTTTCAGGCCCATCGCAGCGGCAAGGTCGGCCAGATAGACCTTTTCGCCGGGATGCTCTGCCTGCTGCATCTTGATACAGTACAGCACCAGATAGTCTGCCCGCCGGATTGTGCTGAATACCTTATCCAGATCGAAATTGTGCAAGAAGAACCATTCTTCCGGCTGATGCTTCCATTCTGTGCTCATGGTGCGTTCTCCTTTCGGTTACCGTTCGCTGCGGCGCACATACTCATGGGTGCCGCCCAGACTCTTGTAGGCAGGGCGGATGATCTTGTTGGCGCTGAGCAATTCTTCGATGCGGTGGGCACTCCAGCCCATCACGCGGGCCACTGCAAACAGCGGGGTGTACAGCTCCATGGGGATGCCCAGCATATCATAAACAAAGCCGCTGTAGAAGTCCACATTGGGGCTGACGCCCTTGAAGATCTTGCGCTCCTGCGCAATGAGCTGGGGAGCCATCCGCTCGATCTTGTTGTAAAGAGCAAGGTCCTTGTCGCGGCCTTTCTCGTGGGCCAGCTGTTCCACATAGCCCTTGAACACCACTTCACGCGGGTCGCTGAGGGAGTAAACGGCATGGCCCATACCGTAGATCAGGCCCTTGCGGTCGAATGCTTCGCCGTGGAGCAGCTTTTTCAGGTAGGCTTCCAGTTCTTCGTCATCCTCCTGATCGTGCAGATTTTCGCGGATGTTCTGCATCATCTGCATCACCATCAGGTTGGCACCGCCGTGACGCGGGCCTTTGAGGGAGCACAGCGCCGCCGCCATGGCTGAGTAGGTATCGGTGCCGGAAGAAGTGACCACACGGGTGGTGAAGGTGGAGTTGTTGCCGCCGCCGTGCTCCGCGTGGAGCAGCAGGGCCACATCCAGCACACGGGCTTCCAGCTCGGTATATTTCATATCCGGGCGCAGCATCCGCAGGAAGTTTTCTGCCGTGGAGAGCGACGGATCCGGGCGGTGGATATACATGCTCTCGTTGTTTTCGTAGTGGTTATAGGCGTGGTAGCTGTACACCGCCAGCATGGGGAAGATGCCTGCCAGCTGGATGCTCTGGCGCAGCACATTGGGGATGGAAAGGTCTGCAGCCTTGGGGTCGTAGGAGGCCAGCGTCAGCACGCTGCGCGCCATGGAGTTCATGATATCGTGGCTGGGCGCTTTCATGATAACGTCACGGGTAAAGTTGGTGGGCATGGTGCGGCACTCACCCAGCACCCGGCAGAACTCATCCAGCTTTTCGGGGGTGGGCAGCTCGCCGAACAGCAGCAGATAGCCCGCTTCCTCAAAGGCGAAGCGGCTGCCGCTGGAACCGCGGATAAGGTCCTTTACATCGTAACCTCGGTAGAGCAATTGGCCATCGGCTGGATACTTTACGCCGTCCACATATTTGAACGCGCGGATATCGGAAATATTGGTCAGACCCGCCAGTACGCCCTTGCCGTTTTCGTCGCGCAGGCCCGCCTTGACGCCGAACTCACGGTAAAGGTCTTTTGGGATGCGGTCGTGCTGTGCGCACAGGGGCTGCTGCTGGTCGAAATAGCTCATCACATTCTGCAGATGATCCATAGTTGCTCCTTTCTCTTTTCCGGGCTGTATCCCACTAAATTTAAGTACCCTTTCAGATTACAAAAAGGATATTTCAGTGTCAAGGTACGTTTTGTAAACAAAAAGAAAACAAAATTTTCCGGCTGTGATGTGGGCGGCATTCATCGATTTCGTTCAAGTTTATCATCGCAAAAATGTGTCTTTTTCATGTCAATTTGGTAACAGTTCTTGTTTCATAGTATATTTTAACAATAAAGCTCTTGCTTTTTTGTCTGTTTTCCCGTATAATCTCCTTTGTCAGCCGACTGAAGCAGTTGGTTGACCGCAAACATGAAGAAAGAATTTAAAGGAGTATATTTCACATGAAACTCAAGAATGTTGCTATCGTTGCCACTGCTCTGGCTTTGGCTGTCGGTATGACCGCCTGCGGCAGCTCTTCTTCCTCCACCGCTGCATCCACCGCTTCTTCTGTGGCTTCCTCTGCTGCCGCTTCTTCCGAGGCTGCAAGCTCCGAGGCTGCTTCCAGCGAGGCTGAGGCTGCTACCGCTGAGTACACCGTGTACAACACCACCGGTGAGAACGTCACCGAGCTGTACCTGTACGAGGCAGGCTCCGAGGACAAGGGCGACAACCTGGCCGGCGAGAATGGTCTGGCTGACGGCGAGAACGTTGTCATCACCCGCGATGAGGACGCCGACAAGCAGGCTGACATGACCTATGTGCTGGAGTTCACCACCGAGGACGGCCAGACCCAGAGCTTCGAGACCCTGCACTACGAGACCACTCCCATCTCCCTGAAGAGCGTGGATGCCGCTGCAGGCGCTACCCCCATCGCTTTTGAGGCTCCCCAGAACTAAATTTCTGACATAAGCTTTTTGCAACACCGGACGGCCTGCGGGCTGTCCGGTGTTGTGTTTTTTACGAAAAAAGTTGAGAACACTTTGTGCCGGTTTCGGTTGCAAAAATACCGGAAAGATGGCGTTTTCCCTTGAAAGCAGGCGGAAAATCCGCTATCATAGAGGGAGAAAGAAGGAGCAGATTTCCTATGGCAGAAAAAGAGAGCAAAGGCATCAAAAAGTTTTTTGAAGAGTTCAAGGCATTCGCCATGCGCGGCAACGTGCTGGACATGGCAGTCGGCGTGGTCGTCGGCGGTGCGTTCACTTCCATTGTGAACTCGCTGGTCGGTGATATCATCAACCCCACCATCGGTCTGTTCTTCAACGCAGACTTCTCGGATGTTGGCATCCATGTCGGTGATGTGATGATCGGCATCGGCGCGTTCCTGAATGCCGTCATCAACTTCCTGATCGTGGCTTTCGTGCTGTTCGTGGTCATCAAGGCCATCAACGCCCTGCACAAAAAGCCCGCCGAGCCTGCCGCCCCGGCTGCGCCCACCACCAAGGTGTGCCCCTACTGCCAGAGCGAAATTTCCATCAAGGCTGTGCGCTGCCCCCACTGCACCAGCAAGCTGGAGGGCTTCCCGGAGATCGACGCATAACTTTCAAGTACAAAAAGCCGGAAACGAC
>ENA-ORCP01003104-ORCP01003104.1-human-gut-metagenome-genome-assembly--contig:-NODE-3104-length-12656-cov-9.453216_pt1 | contig 12656 bp, 9 predicted proteins | sample MGYA00242990_ERZ507991 | MGnify/ENA primary metagenome ERZ507991 (study PRJEB26167, sample SAMN06115496) | human gut metagenome | host: Homo sapiens | place: China:Henan | collected 2015-05-07 | study... | reverse complement strand
CTCTATTCCATGCTTTACACCATTATTAGCATATTTAAATGCATCCAGCCTGTCCTTATCCAGGTCGTTACACTGAATACGTTCTGCATAATCCAGCATTGCATGAAGACATGTTCCTACAGCATAGAATATTCCGTTCTCATCCTCAGTTGTGTAATCGCTTTTCTGCAATATTCGATCTACTTCTGTTTTCATTGCCGAATATGAATGTTCCATTGCATACATAAAATTATTCATAGAGTACTTCTCCAAACAATACAACCCTGTTATTCCAGTTTCAACAATCCCTTACTGTTTGCAATCATATTAATTATCATTTCTCTTGTCTTTTTACCGCTTCTATACTCTTCCAGTAATTTTAGCAGAACTGCTGTTTCAATTATCAAGCTTCCATTTCTTTTCGCCAAATTTATCTGTGTGTCTTTTACCGGTTCTCTTTCCTCAGGCGCTTTATTATTTTGATGATTCATAATCAGCAGCGCCTTTACACTATTAGGATCCTTTTCTTCATGCTCATCCAGATACCCCTGAAAATGAACATCCAGCTGTGATATATTTTCATTTTTTACATTATGCCTAACACCCTTTATTTCACCAATAAAGACATTATCATCTATTTCAAAGAGAAAATCTTCCTTTTTATTATCTACAAATCCCGAGAGATCACACCCCATTAGTTCCTCTAAAATTTCAAAAACGACTTCAACCAATCTGTCTCCGGATGTGTATAATATTGATTTCAGCCGCATGTTATCTGCTAATTTATTTTGGGAACATTCTATATCATTCTCTATTTTCTCCACCTCGTTTTGCCATTCTGAAATTTTTGTTTCCTGTTCAATATCATCAAACATTTTTATTTCCGAAATCCACTCCGGAGCAGCTTCCTCTTTCTCTAATATTCCAATTCCGTCAAAGAAGTTCATCAAACCATCCGTATCAACTATCTTAAGTGTAGTCATATAAGTCCTATTCTTTCGCATTACGGTTGGCTTTTTGCTCTTAATGGAACTTATAACAAAACCAATTTCCCAAAAAGCATTTCCCTCAAAGTAGAAAGCTGCCTCATACTCCATATTGCCTACATTAGATCTCGTATTTTCATATGTAAGCGATATGCCGGTAAAGGGATCAAATAGTCTCGACAAAATATCATTTTGTAATGAATATAGTATGTCTTTCAACTCTGTACTATACAAATACTCTTTGTCGTATTTATCATAATAAAGTACTTCATTTTGAGGCAATATAATCACCACATATGCATTCCGACTATTATTAATCATGCTTATTACACTTTTTAAATCTTTACTTACATTTATACTATTCACAGTTCCGCCATCGGAATACCAAATATGCGGGCTCGACAAATCAATAACATCAATTTCGTATTCATCTAAGGAGCGTATATCATGTAAAGAGTACTGATCTATCTTATCACCGTCATATCTTGTATCTTTACCATCATAGGTCACAACCTGTATCATAATGAATTTCCTCCCTGTTTTTTGCATCATGCTTTTACAATATGCTGTTCCCGTCTTCTTTTATATTTCACTATTTATATAATATCACAAGCTTCCCATCATGATAATTCGATTTATCGAAATATTTTACATTTCAAGCTTTCTGTCTTTATCCTGCCTAAGCAACTAAATTCAACTGCAAATAGGAAAAAGATTTTTCCACCAATGATAAAAACCTTCATCCAGATATACGAATCATAATCACCATGCTTCTCGGCGACAACGTTTTTAAGCCCCCACAGAAAAGTATCTACTTTTTGTGGGGGCTCACATTTATCTTACGCCATACCATGTACTTTTTTCCATTACCATCCTTAAAATGTCATCAAAGCCGTTAATACCGAGACAGCAATACCCATGATTCCTATTGCTATTGATATCATATTCAGTTTGTTATTCTTTTTGTTTTCTATGGATAATCTTAAGAATTCTTCCTCTGTTCTATTTATTACATTCCGGACCAGTATCTCATTGTCCGGCGTTTTTAATTTATCCATATCACCCAAAATTTCCTGCTGGTATTTCTCACATTTATTATAGGGATTTCTCTTCTCTAACACGTCTCTTGTACGTTTCAAAATACCAATATAGTCTTTTAATATTGCTGCTCGTTTGTATCCACAATCTATTCTAAATATAACAGCATCCATCCAGACAACCACATTTGCAAAGCGTTTTTTAATCTGTGGCTCTTCCTGTACATATTCATTATAGAATCTATTTATCTCATCTGCCAGATAATCCACATCATCTATAGAAGACTCGTTTATGCTCTTATAGCATATAAATTTTATGGCATTATAGGACTCTCTTAAATACTGTCCTTTATTATTTCCGAGCACAACTATTTCTGCCATTACTATAACGAATACTAATACTATATATGATGTCAAAAAAGTTACTCCATCCATATGCTTCCTTTGTAATCTCCCCCTTATTTTCTATGTATTTTACTTCTTCCATTCCACGATTTTCGCAAATGCAGGTTATATACCTGATCCACATGCTGATTGTCACCAATGGAACTTTACTTCTCTACGCCTTATAATCCAGCAGTCTAAGGATTTTGTATATGTCCTACTATATTGTTTCTGCAAACACCTCGTTATACAAAAAAACATTCTCCGGGAAACCTATCCATTGGTAGAAAAAGGATTCCGGGAAATAATTCCCCTGACTTAGAACATCATCAAATTTACCTTCCATTCCTTCTTCACGAAGCATTTCTTTGATAACTTCTATAGTATCACCATATATTGTCGGCCCATGCAGTCTTTTTACACTCCTGTGCATCGCAAAATCCATCATTCGTGTTTCTCCGTTACTATTATTTCCCCATAGCCATTGGAAAAATTTCGGTGACTCCGCCGTCATTTCATGAATTGCATTGGTCGCAACTACTCCGCCCCAGGCTTCTGACAATGTTTTATATTGATTACTTCCCTTCTGGGCTTCCGATATATAGGTATAAAGACGATTAAGTAAAATCATATTTCTTCTTGCATCAATCGGAATAAAGGTACTCAAAACAGCCTCTGCCCCCACGCGCTTAAACATATCTGCAACATTTACGGTTCCGCTCCCCCGTGGGCTGACATGACATGCACTTAGAATAACAACCGGCGGAACTCTATAATTATTGTCATTTGCCATCCAAAACTCATTGCCGATCATTAATCCTGCCATATTGGTTCTTCTATCATAGTGTCCATGAGCCGATATGTGCAAAATATCTGCATCCGAATTTTCCAAAAGAAACTGCTTCAAATCTGATACCGTTAATGTCTCACGATATACTACCTGCATTCTTGGATTATCCTTACTCAGCCTTTGTAAGGAATTTACAAGCCCCTCCGAACACTTTCGAATTCCACAATTCTGCTCATCATTAAGAATGCATTCCGCAAATGCAATTTTACATTGATGTCCATGATATATTTGTGAATGCTTGACCATTTCATCCTGAAAACATCTCGTCAAAGGGCTTAACGGTCTATATGATATTTCCTTATAGCACTGTAATGATGCATCTGCTTTTCCTACAATTGCCAATCCCAAAGGGAAATCAGAAAAAATTGTAATATGTTGTGCTCTGTTTACAGCCCATAACTGCTCTTGAGTAAACTTGCTTTCCAACATTTTTCCAATATCGCGCAGTGCTTTATGCACATATTTGTTATTGGTTTTATGTTGACAATTTATCTCTAATTCATTAAGTTTCTCAAAGAGTTCTTTTTCTACCGGCGGTAATTCGATTAGCAGTGCTCCTTTTGCAATCGCACGATGGATACCCAGTAATTTAATAACCTTTTTTTCGTTCTCCGGTAATATCTTCTCTAATCCACCATAGTTTATTTGATTTTGCGGTACTCCGGGCATTGTTATAACAATATTTATTTTTGATTTTTTCTCGGCTTCTTCCAAGCCTTCTACATACAGCTTTCTAAAACGTTCCTGCTCTTCTCCTTCAAAATCCTTACAGTGCATCAGGGCATTATGGTGTACCGTCTGATTCCATAACAATTTTGCACAAGTTTCAAAGATATCCAACGAATTAAATACCTTTCCATACACTTCGTCTGCTTTCCCATACTGCCTGGCTGTAAATAGTAACGGCAATGCCATTTGTTTTTCTTCCGTCAGTAAGTATTGCTTATCAATATCCTCCAATTTTGTTTCATTTCTAAAATTTCTATTTTCAAACAGCTTGTTCCACTGCTCCACAAGCAGACTTTGAGATAACTCTTCTATGGATACCGCACCTAATTCGCAGCTGCTGTTTCGTGCTTTTTGTTTTACCTCTTCTCTACAGCTCTCAGAATATATAATGCATGTAAACGATGAGCCTATATCAACTGAAGGGAACCTACTATCCGGCATAATAAATATATCCTGCGGAACATCATACGCCTTATCCAACACTTCGGTATCTGTATCATAGGTATCCAATTCTGTTCTAGGCATATGAAAACAATATTCTACCGCCGGCAATATAGCGTTTAATGCATCATCAAACAAATGCATTCTGCCTTCGTTCATTGCTTTTAATTTATTCATATCTGATATATGTAAAATAGGGTCTGCATCCTGTACATCTTCATTAAATAAGATTAAATACCTATAGTATTTGGGATCATTATCATTCATAGCAATATCCTCCGTTTTTTAACCTTCCATTGATTCCTGTCGTCTACATATGCTGAAATGCTTTTCTCTTTATATAATATCATATATTTTCGTTTATATTGTTTCGATTTATTCACACTCATCATTCGTTTTATCGAAATATTGCCATTTATTCAGCCCCTTTTATTTAAACAAAAATAAGCGATTCATCGGTATTTACAGGATCTGCAAGAATAGCGAAATGCATGATGTTTACAGATAAAATAGAATACTAAAAGAGCCAGCCATGAGAGGCTGGCTCCAATTATACATTTCTTCCTAAAAGAAAAAGGCCATTTTTCAATGACCTAATCTAATGCTATCAGTTCCTGTACATCGCAATACATATCCAACAAATCCAATATTCTCTTCCAATTCTGCAGCAGCATAACCGAATAGGCTTCTTCATCCCTGTCAATCATGTTTTTTTATTTCCGATAGTATCAATGCACCTTCGAATTATTCTCATACGCTCTTTTGCCTTACGAAGATACTCTTCATCTTGCTTTATCATAAAAAAACATCATGTACTGCAATGTTGTATTAAAATAAATCCACATTATTCTGTTTTCGGAATAATAGATATTTAGTTTTTTATAATAATTTTCACCCATCTCTTCTACAGCACTTCATCCGTCCATCCGATATCCTCACCGTCTCCGCTATCTGAGGAGTCATCGCCCGAACTTCCGCTATCGGAGCTTCCGCTGTCCGAATCACCGGAGCTGCCACTATCTGAGCTTCCGCTATCGGAAGAATCATCATCGTCATCATCGTTGGATGAATTATCATTACTTACCGGCTGCTGCGTTGGCGCAGGGGTTGCTGCCGGAGTCGTTACCGCCGGAGGATTGTTGCCGGTTGTCTGCGGTTTTGCTGTCTGAGCTGCTGTCTTATTGACAGCACTCTGTACCTGGGACGCAGATGCCAGTGTTGCCCCTGCCAATATGCCCTGCTTTGCCATCAAAGGTGAAATCTGCTCTGCGCCAGCGGTTCCATTCTGTACTGCCTCACGATTCTGTGTGATCAGTTCCTGCATCTTATTTCTTCCTGCTAATACCGGATCTGCCTGCTGCAGATCCGCTACAGGTGCCACATCCACCCACTGTTCGTTTTCATCCTGTTGCTGAAGTATGCCGTTCATAACACGAACCGCCTGCATATTGTGTGCACCTGCAAGTTGTTGCCGGCTCTGATTCGTTTCTGCGGTTATCGTATTGGTCTGTCCCTCTGCAAGCTGTACCCGCATAGCTTCCAGAGTACTGCGGGAACGATACAATGCCATTGCCAACACTACTGTTGTCAATGCAAAAATGCATGTGAATACTATCCACACTGTGTTTTTCTTATTTTTACTTTTCATCCAGAATAGCTCCTATCTTTACTTTTCCACGCTGTCTACAATATTTTTCAAAAATTTATATCCGGATGTTCCCGGTTTAAAATCTCCGCGGTTCAGGATCTGTTTGCAGACAGTATACATACTACGGGACATTTCCGGTCCATAGATCACCACACTGCTGCCATCCTTTTCCATCACCGCATAGGCCCGGAAGATGTACGACGTGTTATAGCGTTCCGGAGGAAGTTTTGTCAGAACGTTTGCGAACTGGTCTCTCCCATTCACTCTCCGGATCACTTTATCACTGAATTTGCCGTTTATTACACCGTATGTTTTTCCGCCTCCCAATTTGTTGCTTCCATAGACCATCGGATATTGTGCATGAAGATCAGGGCGCATGATCAGCGTTCCCATCTCCGTGATACGATACCCTGCCAAGCCGGAGCCGCTGATCAATTGTGACTTTTTCGCCGTATCAATACCGAAGGTACACCGTAAACCGGTATTTCCTGTATAACGTACGGAAAATCCATGATAGGAAAACAGATTCTCAAACTCCGGGATTGCTGTTGCCGTATAACAGCTTCCGTTATAGGAAAGTCTCCAGACATACATGCCTGTCGGTATACCGGATGCATTATATTGATATGCGGCTGCGGTCTTTGCCATTGTTCCCGGCTGGACAATGCTGTTTATTGCCACCAGCCGCCTGGCTTCGTCATTCTGCCATGCTGTGCTGGCAGCCTCCACTCCATCAATATAAATCTTAGCACTACTGTCATAACCTGCCGGAAGAGCCAGGACAACATTGCCATTTCCAACTTCAGGCTCTGTCACAGGCGGATCCGGGATTCCTTCCACCGTCTTCATTGTCTTCACAGAAGCAATACCATTGGTTGTAGCTCCGACAGCATACAACGTATTGTCTCCGCAAAAGATGTCAAAGCCATTGATATCTGTCCCTATAGTGGACGCAAGCTTCTGCCAGCTGTCATCCTTCAGATATGCTGCCTGCAGTGTCTTCTCATTTCCTGACGTCCAGAAGACATATGGTATCCTGTCCTTTACCACAAGTCTTACAACATCCTTGCTCTGAATATCCGTCAGTATATTTTCATTCCATTGCTGTCCATCATATGTAAGCATTGCTGTCGCGGCATTGCTATTGTTCGCTGCTGCCAGATATAATCTGCCACCTGCTACACATGCATCGACAGAGCTGGCTTTTCCGAGTCGGTCCATCGTATAAAGCTTCTGCCAGTATCCATTTTGCAACACTGCAATACAACCATTACCATCTGTTCCCTGTGCAAAATAATCACAATAAACCGCATACCACTTATTGTCATAAAAGAAATGTTTAGTTCCGGAGATGTTGGCCCCCGACACTGTCAATGGCGGAAGTAAACCATCCGGCTGCCATACATTTATCAGCTCTAACGTATTTTTTGCTGCATAGCTTATCCACAGGCTGTCCTGCTCATACAGCAATTCCATTCTCAGAGGATAGATTGCTGTCTGAGAGCGGTATATCTGCTGCACATTTTCTGCAGAGACCTGCCGCACACACAGATAACCCGAAGCATCCGTATAAGCCACATAGACCTTGCCAGCCACACTCAGAATATCCACCTGGGATCCCCAGCCAACATCTGCTGCAGCCTGCATTACTTTCCAGCTGCTGTCGGAAGCCTCCAAAGAATATATTTTCAACTGATTTTTTCCATTTTCATTCACAATGCCAGCCAGATACAGGCTGTTTCCTGTCGTATCCCCGGTAATAGCCGGAGAAGAGAGCCCATTGATGCTCTCCCCCTTCGGCAGCCAGTAACTGTCGGCCGAAAGTACCGGAAACTCTACATCAAAGGATACGCTGCCGTCTTCCTTAGTAACAACATTGTCAATCACAATTCCACTGTTGCTGCCATCAGAATAAAAAATAGTATCCGATGTATAATGAGCATTCAGATCACTGCTTCCCAGTGAACTGCGATACTGTCCGCCCACTGTAGCCTTAAATGCATTCTCTTGTGCCTTAGCCGGATCCGTTGTGTCCTTACGGAACACATAAATATAGTTATTTCCTTCTTTATTTGTATGATAATCAACCGCATTGTTCACCCGATAGACGATCAATCCGCTCTCCGGAATGTAGTAATCATAGTCCTGCTTGTTTTCCGGCTTTTTCCGGTATTCCACTACAAAAAACTCTGAATCGCTGCGGGATGTCTTCAGAATATACGCACGGTTACCGGATGCTCCTTCCGCCGGCCACAAGGTATATGTCCCACTTTCTTTTAACGTTTCGATATCCATCCACCTAAGCTCACTGCGCGTATAAGCCAATGGATAACTTGCAGTAAGGTTGGGTCCTGCCATCAGGTCCCACCAGCGACCTACCGGATCCCCAGCCTCTCCCGCAGTACGATACAGATCCGGTGCTCCCAGCGTGTGCAGAAATTCGTGCGAAGCCAAGGCATATCCCTGATCATAATTAGTTCCCAATCGAAGCATATTAGTCGGAAGAACATTATAAGCACCCACATGCCAGCCATGCAACAGTGTCTGGTTATCTCCCCAGTCCGCTTTGCGGGAACCAAACGCACCACTGGTATTGTTCTCGTCTACCTGGACAATAATCGTCAGATTATCGATATAATCGTCACCACGCATGCTGTCCAGCTTCGACGGGAAAGACAGTTCACTCATATTTTGTGCCGCTGTAATCACCTGCTGGACAAATTGCTCACCAGAGGGTGCATCCGGATAGTCCGATGCCGACCCTTGAATGGTGACCGGCTGGAATACACCATCTATCACCTGTGGGAAATAGGTATTTACCGTCACCTGTCCATCCGATATGGTTGAAATATATTGACTCAAGGACCGGTTCGGTTCTGATTCCGGACCGGTGTACATTTCCTGATATCTGCTAAAATTAGTCTGGAAGGTATTAGCACCGTCCTCGCTGAAATTCACCATCAGTACCAGATTATCAACCTGTGTTGCTGCCTCCGCCTGAACAGGTTTCCACAGCAGCAGGCCGCATACAAATAATGCTATACTCAATAAACTTTTTTTCATATGTGTCATAAATAACTCCTGTTGAAAAACATATCCCTGTGCCTATTCCCAGATATTGCAGATTCCCATCCGGACCGGTGCAAATGCATCATTGCCATCTTCTGCAGTCATAGCCAGGTAATAGATATTTTTCCCTTCCTGTCTGGAAGCATATGCCATCTGTCCTTCTTTACTCAGATATTCCGGGGTTGCTGTCTCGGGCCTTCCTTCCGCAGTAAAATCTCCGTCGTAGCTGACTGCCTGAACGCTACGGTTACGGAAAGCATCTGCTGCTCCGCTACTCAGGTCTGCGGTGCCCATATGTACCGTAAATGCTCCCTCCGGACGGTTATTCGAAGACAAAGTTCCCTCGTACCCTACATAGGTACCATCTGTCAGGCTCAGGCTTTCACTGATAAAAGAGCCTGTCCTTTCCGCTGCACATACATAATAACGGATTTCCGAATCTGTTGTCTGCACATAGAATTGTCTGCCATCTGCCAGCGGATACTCAATCGCTGTGCAATGCTGTCCCAGTTCATCCGCCAGAATCGTCATTCTCCACTCACCGTTGTCCACTGCTCCTGTATAGTTCCTCTGCCCGATCAGAAGATCTGACAGCATTACTGTATACCAGTCTTCCGTCAGAATACTGTCTACTGCTGTCTCTGCGTCACCTCCAGCCATAGCTTCCAACAGTACCTGCGCCTTACTCTGTACTTCTTCTGCATCCTGTGTCAGATCCACCGTGATCTCAGCCAGCTGCATCTGCCTCTCAGAACTGTAGTCCAGACGCTGCTCCCACTCCAGGGCATCCCTCTGCGCCAGGGGACTTTCAGTGTCTGTTGTAGTCTCAGTATTTGCTTCTGTTTCCTGTGTAGCAGTCTCCTGCATAGATTCCTCTGTTGCTGTCAATAGCTGAGTGTCCTGCGTTCCGCAGGCAGTTAATGACAGAGATAGTAACAGGGCTATTGCAGAAGTTGTTTTTATTATTCTTTTGTTATTCATTTTGTTTTCTCTTTCTGTATTTTTGTAGTAATACATGTATCGGCAAGAACAGAGGAATACACTATATCTAATCTTGTCTAAATTTATTTTATTTTTGGGTTTTATTTTTCATGTCCAAATTAATCTTACATATTCTATTATCTTCCTGGCACTTGCAAAAAGCAGCAATTTCTGAAAGTTGTTTATGTGTGAACTTCTTAAGAAATCTCTATAAATATTTATGTTCATGGCGGAATATGCCCCTACGCACCAACGACTCTATAGAAAGCAAAAGCCCTCGTAGTTTTCTCCAGAGAATTCGTCCGTTGTGAGAACATATTTGGGGTAGTTGTCGTGGATCTCCAACAGACGATCATAATCCCGTTTTTCTGTCTTTAGAGAACGAATTTCCTGCGTCACCTACACATAGAGCTTTTCGTTTTGTCGTACTGCCACAAAGTCAATCTCTCCACTGTGTTTTCAGCCGTTTCATAATTATTTTCAAGATTGTCGACTTACCGCAACTCTCATTAAGCATCAATTTGCTTTGCGATTTTAAACCGCTAAATTTATTTAAACTTTATTTTATTGCGGATCATAAATCAAGGTGAGGATTACGCATTCTCCCCAGTTTGGCAGTCATCAGATTATAGACGGTATATTTTAGTATCATTGATACTGATTTCCTTGACAATTATATCCATCTATTGTATTATAAAAAAGTATCAATGATACTAAATAGGAGGTGATACTAATGAGCATAATTGATACTACATCTTCTAATCAATTTATTAAATCACGTGAAGAAGTGAATACATTTTTAAATCGAGCAAAAGCTTGTTTAAGTGATGCATCATGGCATATTAATACTGAAACATGGGCGAATGGTCGAATTAACAAAACACAAACCTATTTGGCAGAAAAAAACTTAAAGGATGATGATGTTGAGGTTGTTGTTCTTGATGTAAACAAAGAAAAAGGAAAGATTTCTCTTTCTCTTAAAAACGTTACACCTAACCCATGGTTATCAGCAGCAGAAAAATATCCTGTTGGCTCAATAGTAGAAGGAAAGGTAGTAAGAATGGTTCCTTTCGGTGCTTTTGTTGAGCTTGAGGTTGGTGTTGACGGTCTTGTTCATATTTCTCAGATTGCTAACAAACACGTTGTTAAACCTGAAGACGAACTTAAAATTGGTGATGTAATCAAGGTTAAAGTTCTTGAAGTAAACACAGAATCCAAAAAAATCAGTCTCAGCAAAAAAGAGGCGGACGTAGAAACTGCTTCAGCAGCAGAGGAAACTCCAGCCGAATAATCATGTGATTTCTAAAGCCTGTGAGACAATCACAGGCTTTTTACTTAGATTTAATATTGCAAAAACAAAGTAAAGAGTATATACTACAGTTTGGGCTATTAACAGCAACAAACTTTTTATCTAAGGAGAGGTTATTTATGAAAAAATTAGCAATTTTAGCAGCAGCCGCACTTATGTGTGCATCTCTTGCAGCTTGCGGCAGCTCATCAAGCACATCATCAGCAGCAAGCACATCTTCAACTTCAGCATCTGCTTCGGCAAGTGCTTCAACAGAAGGCGAAGAAGCAACAACAACAGAAGGTACTCTTGTAATGGGTACAAACGCAACTTTCCCTCCATATGAATACTATGAAGGTGACAAGATTGTAGGTATCGACGCTGAGGTTGCTCAGGCAATCGGCGATAAGCTCGGTATGGACGTTACTATTGAAGATATGGATTTCACATCTTTAATTACAGCTGTGCAGACAGGCAAAGTTGATATGGTTATGGCAGGCATGACAGTTACACCGGACAGAGAAGAGAATGTAAACTTCTCAGACAGCTATGCAAAGGGTATTCAGTCAATCATCGTTACAGAAGATTCCGAAATAGCTTCACCTGATGACCTTGAAGGTCACAAAATTGGTGTTCAGGAATCAACAACAGGTCATATCTACTGTGCAGATAAATACGGCGAGGACAATGTTATAGCTTATACAGCAGGTGCTAATGCTGTTGAAGCTCTTAAAGCCGGCAAAGTAGACGCAGTTGTTATCGACAACGAACCTGCAAAAGCATTCGTAGAAGCTAACGAAGGTCTTAAACTTCTTGACACAGCTTATACAGAAGAAGAATATGCTATAGCTATAGCAAAGGACAACACAGAACTTCTTGACAAAGTAAACGCAGCACTTAAAGAGCTTAAAGATGACGGAACTCTTGATGAAATAATAGCAAAGTATATCAAAGCTGAGTAATTTAGAAGTTTCTGACAGGGACGGCATAAACCGCCCCTGTTTTTATAATAACCTTATCCGGTATCATTGCAAAATATAAAACCTGATTTGCATTTGTGTATTGGTGCTGAAATTAGAAAAGGGGAGTTTTATGTCTGAGTGGTTTTCAGCCAAAATTCAGGAAATTTTATTTGATTTTAACCAGAGCTTTATCGAAGACGACAGATGGCTATATATAGTAAAGGGATTAAGGGTAACAATTACAGTTGCCATATGTGCCCTTATACTTGGTGTAATAATAGGTATAATAGTTGCGGTTATCC
>ENA-ORCP01003098-ORCP01003098.1-human-gut-metagenome-genome-assembly--contig:-NODE-3098-length-12669-cov-3.210769_pt1 | contig 12669 bp, 7 predicted proteins | sample MGYA00242990_ERZ507991 | MGnify/ENA primary metagenome ERZ507991 (study PRJEB26167, sample SAMN06115496) | human gut metagenome | host: Homo sapiens | place: China:Henan | collected 2015-05-07 | study... | reverse complement strand
TATCGGCCATGTACCAGAAGGATTTCGCCCTGCATACACGATTGAATTTCCAGCAGCTTTTACAATGGGCGCTACCGGGAATGCATCGGTTAACTCAGCAGGACACGTATCTGTTGCACCATATTTAGGAGGCCTACGATATGCATATGTTGCGTTCTCTTATCCTGCTGGGTAATGAAATACAGGACAGACCAGCTGAACTACAGTCTTTCCAGACAGCGATGACGCATCAAAATGTAGATAAACACCGTAGTCTGGATTGATGGTAAGGTGACAAGCTGAATGACTGTAGTCATTCGCCGTGGCATTTGCTGGCGCTACCACAGCCACTCTCGGACGAAAACCTTCGGGCATTGTAGCAAACTGCGTTCCGTCACTAGTAAGCGCAGATGTACCGCGTACTAGCATACCAATCGTCACTTCCTCGAACTGATTACATGCGTACCAGCACAGGCCTTCGCCGTATGTCTGCCAGCCATTAGACAGAGGCAATTCATGTACTTCTGGAGCTGTGCTCTGTGCCAGTTCAATCCATGGATTACTCCACTTGCCTCCAGACGTAACGCATGAATAATATTCTTGGTCGGTCCAAATGTTGAGCGCGTAATCGTTGTATACATCTTTCGTGATGCAGATGAGCTGTCCAAACCAGTACCGGGTTTTGGGTACTCCACCTGTGGTACTAGGAGTCAGCAAAAAGGTGCCGCTTACGGATTGTTTTAGCGCCCATTTCTGCAGATTTTCGGGAGAGATCAACCCATAGTCCACATTGCGCTTTGCCATAGCCGCCCTTAAAGAAAGGAATGATTTTATGTTAACCACGCTCATACCTACCCTCGCCGCGTCGTCGATTTGGTGGGCGCTGGCGATTCATGATTACATCGAGACTATGCGCGGTTATGAGATCGAGGACGAGCCGGAATCCATCGAAATCAAAAGAAGTTTACCACCCACGGAACACAAGAAGGAGATGATTCAAGTGAAAAGTGAACGACATTGCAGCGTCATCGACGCAAAAGGTGAGTTTGTGACCTTTGTGCTGGTGCAGACGCACGATCAGACGAACGAGCGCGGCGAGACGGAAAGCGTGCAGGAAATCAAAAGCTACTCGCTGAAGGACGGCGAGCAGCTCGTCGACACGCAGCCGCCGGTTATGCGTCAGCACGCCGGCAGCATCGGCTTTATTTCGCCGATCTGGGACGGCAGTCAGTGGGCTGAGACCGCCGCGGCCGACGAGATCGCGGCATGGGAGCAGGCACACCCGGCGCCGGAGGTCAAGCCGGCACCGATGACCAACGCGGAGCTCGAGGCCGAGAACAAGCTGCTCAAGGCGCAGGTCAGCGCCGCGACCGAGCGCAGCGACTTTATCGAGGACTGCATCGCTGAAATGGCCATTCAGGTCTACAACGATGAAGTTTAATTTTCTACATTATTTAGAAAGGTTGGTAATTATGATGGCAATGTTTTTCGCACAGAGAGTGATTCTCGGCAAAACGAAGTTCGACGAGGTGCCCAAGGCACTCAAGGCCAAGGTAGCGGAGATCCTGCTCGACAGCGGTCTGCCTGAGCTGGTACCGTCCGAGTTCGGCGGCACGATGGAGGCTTGATGTGCCGGCGGAAGTAATTACAGCGGCGCTGTCTCTGGTCGGTACGCTCGTGGGAACGCTCGGCGGTATTGCGCTGTCGAGCAATCTCACGAATTACCGCATTGAGCAGCTGGAGAAGAAGGTGGAGAAGCACAACAATCTCATCACGCGCACGTATAAGCTCGAACAGGAGTTTGCCGTGATGGATGAGAAAGTGAAAGTGGCCAACCACCGCATTGACGATTTGGAGGATTTAGAACATGAAAGTTAATATTCCGGTACGCTTTCGCAATCCGTGGTTCTGGGTTGGCGTTGTTTCCGTTGCCATTACCGCCATCGGCGTGGATCCACAGACGTTTACTTCGTGGGCGGCGGTGCTGGACGGCATCAAGGCGGTACTGAGTAATCCGGTGCAGCTGTGCACGATGGCGCTTGCTATCCTGTCGGTATTTATTGACCCGACTACGGCAGGCGTGGGAGACAGCAAGACGGCACTCGGCTACGACAGGCCGAACAAGGAGAAGTAAGTATGAATATTCCGTTCTTACAGGCGAATTCGAGCAACTTTTACTCAGGCCGAGGCGGAAACAGCATTAAATACATTGTGATGCATTACACGGCGAACAACGGTGACACTGCAATGAATAATGCACAGTATTTCCATAATAACAGCGTACAGGCGTCGGCGCACTATTTTGTGGACGAGAACAGTGTTGTGCAGAGCGTCCGCGATTCGGACGGTGCGTGGCACTGCGGCGGATCGTTGGAAAGCTCGCACCATCCGCTGCATGGTATCTGTATGAACAGAAATTCTCTGGGCGTGGAAATGTGTAGCGACAAGGTGAACGGTAAGTTTATTATCACTGCACAGACTGTGGATCGTACGGTCGAGCTTGTAAAAATGCTTATGGCAAAGTACAACATTGACGCAGACCACGTTGTACGCCACTACGACGTAACCGGTAAAGACTGCCCGGAACCGTGGGTGCGTGATGAGAGCCAATGGAAGTCGTTCAAGGCTCGACTGACGGCCAAAGAAACTCCAAAGGAGGAAAAACCTATGACAGATAAAGAGTTTACCGCATATCTCAACCGCTATCTGGCGACCAAGGGCACACAGCAGCCGCACGACTATGCAAAGGACGCCTGGCAGGCAGCGACAGACACCGGTATTATGGACGGCACCAAGCCTCAGAGTCCGCTGACGCGCGAGCAGCTTGCGGTTATCCTGCAGCGGCTCGGGTGGGAGCAGTTCGGGCGGCGGCTCGTCCGGCAGCGGTACTTATACGCCGCTCGGCTCACATAATGACCAGACCATCAAGGACACGAGCGTGGAGGATTCCGCCCAGATGGCGGCAATCAAAAAACGCTATGCGGAAGCACAGGCGCGCGGTGACGCTGCGGCGATGAAATCTGCCCATGCGGACGCCGAGGCGCTGCGTGCGCAGTACGGCTATTCCGGCGGCTCGGACGGCTCGGACTACATCGGCAAGGGCTATGTGAGCGGCAATGTTCTGGGCAAGCAGATGAGCAATCAGCTCAATAGCGGCTTTGACGCCTACAAGAAGTACATGGAGGACGCTGCGGCACAGCAGCAGGCGGCACTCAAGGCTAAGGTGGATAGCGCGGTTGCCAGCCTGAACGGTCAGAAATACGACGTGAAGAAGCAGACCGAGGCCAACAACGCCGCTGCGGAAAAGGCGTATATGCAGAGCATTAAGCCCGGCGGCTCGAACGCGGAAACCCTTGCGGCAAACGGTTTGCTGACAAGCGGACTTACCGAATCCAGCCAGATCAGCGCGGGCAACGCCTACCAGAACGCACTGAATAGCAACGCGACCACGCAGACCGAGACGCTCGCCAAGATCGAGCAGGCCATCACGCAGGCACAGCTTACCAGCGATATTGAGGCGGCAAACGCGCTTGCCAATCTCTATAAGGAGATTGCCGTCAAGGGCTACGAGAATACGCAGAACATCGTTGCGGCAAATCAGTGGGGTCAGCAGTTCGGGCTTTCGCAGGCCGAGCAGACGGGTACTTACAATGGGACCCCGACGCTTGCCATGCGGCAGTATGAGCTGCAGAAGCAGCAGGTGCAGCAGGAGCTTGAAGCAGGCAAGATCGACATGGAGACGGCACGCAAGCAGATTGAGTATATCAATGCGCAGATTGCGTACATGCAGGCTCAGACTACCGGTCAGAACCTTTCCAACAAGTATTCTCAGTGGCAGCTTAACCAGCTTTAACTACGCCAGAAGGCGGCGATTTTCGCCGCCTTCTCTCTTTAGGAGGTTCATATGAGTTTTTACAGCGATTACGAGAAGAAGAAAAACAAGAACAAAACGTCCGCGCTGCTGAAGGTGCCGCAGGTTGTGCCGCAAAAGCCGGCAAAGCAGGACAACAGCCGCCGTGCAACGGCGGCGCGCAACCGGGAGCAGCAGCGCGTGCAGGCGCACCAGAATGCGCAGCGGCCTGCAAGCACTTATCTGACCGGCGGCAGCACGACAAGAAGTCAGCCGTATGCGGCTTCTCAGCAGCGGAACACGGTTTTTCAGCAGCGCGGGAACACGCGGCAGAGCCTTTCCGGTACAGGCAGCCGGAGCACGCAGCAGAACAATGTGCGGCAGCCCGCAAGCACCTATCTGACCGGCGGCAGCGTGACAAGAAGTCAGCCGTATGCGGCAAGTCAGCAGAATCAGCTGTTTTCGGCAAAGAAGGCGGCAGAGCAGCGGCGCAATCCACGGCAGAACGTTTCTACAGCCAGTAAGAGCAGCGGAGACGGCAACCTGCCGTTGACGCAGTTCCTCAAGAACTCCATGGACTGGCACAAGACCAGCGATCCGAACAGAAAGGCACAGCTGCACGCGCAGAACGACGCCTTGCGGCGCAAGCTGGGATACGAGTACAATCCGCAGACCGGTGCCTCTTTTGATAAGTACGGCCACGAAATGACTGCCGGTGTGCGCATGGCCTACGGCAGCACGCCGACCGAACGGCTGAATCAGGCAACTAAGTTACTGCATACCTCGGGCGTGATGGGTAAGACGGACAAGGCAACTGTCTACCCGACCGCCATGCAGGCGGCGCAGGGACTGGATGAGGACTATTTCAGCGGTCAGACCGGCTACAACGCACACAAGACGATGTATGACCTGTTTAACCGCTCGGATGAGACGTGGAGCAGCGAGGATACGCAGAGCCGCGACAGGGCGCGGCAGGAGCTTTCCAATGAAATGTACCGCATTATGAAGCGGTACGGCCTTACCTATCAGCCGCGCGACAACGCGAACGATATCATGAACCGGCTGAAAGCCGCCGGTGCGGACGAGCAGACGCTTGCGTATGTGCAGGAAAACATTGACCTGCGGCACGCGGCGGACCGTCTCGGCAACAGCCTGGAGGCAGTCGGCAAGCGGTGGATCGCTTCGCTGCCGTCCCTCGTGGATACCTCGCGTCAGGTGAGTGCGAACGTGGAGGAGAGCCGCCAGAACGAGGAATACCGCCAGCTTGAGGAGCAGGAGCAGACGCTTGAACTCACCCTGCAGGGCATGAACAGCACGGCGGCAGACGGCTCGGTTCCGGCAGATTATCAGGCTGTTTACGATCAACTGCAGGAGGTTAAAAAACGCAAGAACGAGCTGACCGTAAACAAGGGCGTAGACCCCAACAAATGGTCACAGCGCATGCTGCGCGAGGCAAACGAGGCACAGGCAAACGCCGAGGCCGGTTTAGCGCCTGCGCCGCGCTGGCTGACCGAACAGGGCATTTCCCTTGCGGGCAATGCGCCGGTGATGGCGGCAAGTGCGATTCCGGTCGTGGGTCCGGCGGTCGGCTCGATCATGATGGGCGGCCAGGCTGCAGGCCAGCGCTCGTTTGAACTGAATGAGCAGGGCAAGGGTGCGCGGGAGTCGCTGACGCGAGGGTTGACCTCGGGTGCGATCGAGGCGGCAACCGAAAGACTGCCGCTCGGTCAGATGAGCAAGATTTTGCACTCCGGCGGCGTGAATGCCGTAAAAAATATCCTCATCCAGATGGGTGAGGAGGCGACAGAAGAAAGCGCAAGCTATTTCATGAACTATGTTGCGGATCTGGCGGCAAACGATCCGGACGCAAAGTTCTCTCTTGCGGAGCTGACCCAGAGCGCCGCAGGCGGCGCGTTCGGCGGTCTGGTGTTTGGTACGGCGGGTGCGGTCACTTCTCGCGGTGTATACGGCAGTTCGACGGAAAATCAGCTCACCAATCGTCCTATGACGGAATATGAGGTACAAGCAGATACGCCTTATCTGCAGGTGGAGCGGTTCACCGAACCGCTGACGCAGACAATGGTTAAAATTGATGAGCAAATGCGCAAGGCCGAGACTCTGCCGGAGGGAACCATCAAACAGCAGTATACAGCTGCGCTGCAGGAGGACGCCCAGCGCGTAAGCAAGCAGCTGTCTATTCTGGAGAATAACCGTGCAGAGCTTATGCAGGCGAGGAATATCGCTGAAAGGTTTGGAGCAAAGTTTGAACTCGCAGACCTCGGCCCTGCGGGCGGTAAATATGAAAACGGTACAATTACAGTCAATCCGTATTCCTCGTCACCGGTGCGGCAGGTTCTGGTGCATGAATTAACGCACCATTTGGAGAACAGCGGCAGCTATAACGCATTGCAGGAGATGGCGCTGCATCTGTTCACGCAGGAACAGGGCGTTTCTGCGGATGTACTGCGCGATAATATCACTCGGATGTATGCAGAACAGGGTGTTACGCTTGACACACAAGCCGCAAACCGTGAACTGACGGCGGCGTTCTGCGAAAAGCGGCTGTTTCAGGATGACGCCAGCATTCAGCGCCTGGCACAGACCGATGTATCGCTTTTCCAGCGGATTCGCCAGTGGATCGCAGATACAGTAATTCGTCTGCGAGGAACAAAAGAGCAGCAGCAGCTCCTGGAGCTGCAGAGACGCTATGAAAAGGCTGCGCGTACGGTTGGCGCGGTGCAGGACAGAGGGGCACAGTACACGTTCGGCCGTGAGTACGATAACGAAACGCTTGCGAAAGCCGTTCAGATGGAACAGGAAGGTGCAGACAAGGACACCATCTGGAATACGCTCGGCGTTATTCGAGATACAAAGGGAAACTGGATCAATGAGATTGACGACAGCCGCATGAACTATGATGAGTTCGGCCTGCATCAGCTGAGAAAAGACCCGGATTTCCGACGGCTTGAAGAACTGGAAGATAAGGCGAAGGCGACTGCGGAAAACTTCGGTTTTTCTCCGGAAGAATATGCGGAATGGGAAAAGCTGCACGACAAATACGGCGATGCCGAATGGGACGATAAGTATCTGCTGCGCGATTATTTGAAGCACGACGAACTGTTTAAGCGTTATCCGTCTTTACAGGGCGTAAGCCTTGTATTTGAACCTATGAAGGTCGGAGAATTTGGATATTTCCAGGGACGCGATAACTCGATTCACCTGAATGAAGATTTTAAGAGCGTTCCTGAAAGTACGCTGCTCCACGAGATTCAGCATTTTGTCCAGAATAAAGACTACAGACCCGGAGGCGCAACGCCGGAATACTGGCGCTTGATGAATGAAAGCGCAGACGAGTGGCTTGACCGAAATCTGCTGCAAGACCGCAAGCAGAAAATCATTGAGCGCATGAACACGATTGAACAGCAGGTCGGTTACAGCGATTTTTATGACAGCCTGCTTGACCGCGAGGAAGCCGGTGAGCTGACAAGCGAGCAGGTTGACGCGCTGGATCGTGAGTTTGTTGCGCGCTATCCTGAGCTGGAAGCGCTGAGAAACGAGCTTTACAACGATGTTTATATGAAATTAAAGGAGCTCGGCAAGGGCAAACGTGATCCGAACGAACTGTACCGCAATACGGCGGGCGAGATCGAAGCACGCGAAAGCGAAAGCCGCTGGAACATGACCGCTGAGGAGCGCAGACAGAAAACGCCCGACCTCGGCTGGGATCGGGCGGTGTTCGCGGAGGATGCAGGTACCACCGCGGAAATCAAATATCCTGTTTATACCCCGGAGGCTATCCATGAAAATCAGCGAAAACTGCGTGATATGCAGCCGGTGACAAAACTGACAGGAAACGAGTTTGCCAAGGGCGATACAGACCTGATGACACAGGTTTTGAACTATTTCGATTCGCTCGGCAATTCTGTGTATTCGGAACAGTTTGGCGATGTTGCATTGACCAAGAGCAGCTGGCGTTCGGAACGCCGACATGGTATGACAGCGTTGAAAGCAAATACGTTTGCGGCTGTTCCCGATGTCATCCGCAACGGCGTAGTAATTGATTATATGCAGAAGCATGACGGCGCAGTGGATCGCATCGTTGCGGCGGCACCAATCCAAATCGGCACAGATGCAGACTATTATGTTGGCGTTATGCTGCAAAGAGACCAACAGAGTCAGCGCCTTTATTTACACGATGTTGTTGCATTAAAAAATCAAGGTCAGAAGAACAAAACACAAACGTGGCACCAGAATCCTGATGTATCACGAAGTTCTTCTAACCTTGATATATCCAGTATACTCCGAAATGCACTGGAAGGCAATACTTCTGTACAGAATACTTTCGGTTTCACGCCGGAGCAGATCGCAAAGGGAACGGTTCCGCTGACTGACGCAATGCAGTACGGCAAGACGCCGGAACAGGCGGTGATGGAGGCGAAAGCGAAGGCCGAGGGCGAGAGGGCGCGTAATGGTTATGAAAAAGGCGAAACCATGTCGTTCAAGACTGGGACCCGTGAAGGCTACCCCAGCGACACAGTTTCGCCTGACGGAAGTGATATCCCTTCCGTTGATAACAGTATATCCCCAAATGCGGAGAATGGCAATACAGAAGTTAAACCGCTCGGCAACTATGAGATGTACGGCAAGAGCAGGGAACAGGCGATGCGGGAACTGCAGAACAAGCTGACGGAAAAGCGCTCGTTCCTGCATGACGATGATTACAAGCAGGTGCGCGCGGTACAGTCCGCCGAGCTGCGCGAGACATGGGAGCAGGCGCGACCGGTACACGAGCAGATCGAGAAGTTCCAGAAGAACCACCCGCTTTCCACCAAGGATGAGCAGCTGCTGCAGGCCGCTATGGTGAATGGCGCAACAAACACGTTCAGCCAGTGCGACGATCCGGCAGCCGTCATGCACCGGTATCAGCTGCAGCAGGAATTGAATCGCCGGATGCAGCCGATCCGCGACTATCAGCGGGCACGCGGCGAAACTATGGCGCTGAATGCTGAGGATATGGCGGACACGATCGCGGAGTTTGCCAAGGACAAGAAGATTCCTGGCGCGTACAGCCGCGAGACCATGGAGCGCAACAGCTATGATATTTTTGGTAAGAACAACCGAGACAAGGCCGAACAGCTCAATGACGAGTATTTTGCGCCCGTCCACAAGGCGGTTGCAGACCGCACGAACTATGTGAACACCATGCGTCAGCAGGTGGCAGACCTGCACCTGAGCAAGCACGAATCCGCACTGGTGCAGATGGCGCTTGAGGGACGGAATGACGTTGCTGCCGAGTACATCAAGAACAACAAGATCAAGGTGACGAGCAAACTGCAGAAGAATGTGGCGGACGGCGTGGCAACGTTTCAGGCGATTTACAAGGAACTGTATGACTCACTCAACGAAACGCTGCTCTCTAACGGCATGGAGCCGGTACGCGCTCGCAAGAACTATGCGCCGCATTTCGTGAAGGACAAGCCGGACACGCTGCTTTCGCGTATTCGCTACAGCTTTGGCTGGGGCAAGGACAGCTCGGTAAATATCGGCACTGACCTTGCGGGCATTACAGATGATTTTTCACCCGGAAAGAAGTGGTTCGGCAACCTGCTGCAGCGTAAAGGTGAACTCACCGATTATGACGCGGTGGCGGGCTTTGACCGGTACATTGAAACCGCCGGTGATGTTATCTTTCTGACGGACAGCGTACAGCAGCTGCGTTCACTGGAGGACGCGCTCCGGTACCGGCTTTCGGACGAGGGCACGCGCGAGAAGGTAAATCAGATCCGCAACGACCGCAGTCTGAACGCGCTTGAACGGCACCAGAAGATTCAGGACGCCTACGACTCCAACATGGATAATATCCAGAAGCTGTACAACCAGAAGAAGCAGGGCATGGGCGGCTATGCTTCCAACCTGCACGAGTATATCAACAACCTTGCGGGCAAGAAGGCACGCGCGGATCGCGGCTGGGAGGAAATGATCGGACGCCAGATGTACACGGTGGCTAAGAACGTTGAGGGACGTGTGGCGGCGAACATGATCGCGATGAACCCCGGCTCGTGGATCACGAACTTTATCCCGATCACGCAGGCGAGCGGCGAGGTGAGCACGGCAAACCTCATCAAAGCCATGCGTGACACGGTGAAAAGCGCCGTGAAGGACGACGGATTCACGGACGGCTCGGTTTTCCTGACCAACCGCGAGGGCACGCAGTTCCTCGACCGGACACTGACGCGCAAAATCTCTGATATTGCCGGCATGCCGATGGAGGCAATCGACCACTTTACCAGCAATGTGGTAACGCGTGCGAAGTATCTGCAGAATATTCAGGACGGCATGGGCCTGCAGGAGGCGTTCGACAACGCGGACGCGTTCGCCGCCAATCTGATGGCAGACCGCTCCAAGGGCGCACAGCCGACCGCGTTTAACTCGGTAAACCCCATCCGCAAGGTGTTTACCATGTTCCAGCTTGAGGTCAACAACCAGCTTTCCTACCTGTTCAAGGACCTTCCGCGGGCAAAGCAGAGCGTACCAAAACTGGCGTGGGCGTACACGAAGGTGTTTACCGGCGCGTACCTGTTCAACGCGGTGTACCATCAGCTGACCGGCCGTGATTCGGCGTTTGACCCTATCGGCATGATCGCGGATGCGTTCGGCTTTGACCCGCTGGATGATGACGACAAGGACAAGAAGAAAAAGTCCGGTGTGGACATTGCGCTCGACCTCGGCAAAAATGTTGCGGAACAGGTTCCGTTTGTCGGCGGCCTGCTGGGCGGCGGCCGTGTGCCGATTTCGGCGGCTTTCCCGGATTTCGGCAAGCTGATCGAGGAGCACGAGAACGGTTACGACAACAAGCGCATTGCGCTTGACGCGGCAAAGAGCGCTGCCAACTCGGCGGCGTACCTGCTGCTGCCGTTCGGCGGAGGTGCGCTCAAGCGAACCGCCGAGGGCGCGGCAACCGTATATGCGGGCGGCAGCTACAGTCTGGACAAGAACGGCGAGAAGATCCTGCAGTTTCCGCAGTACGGCCAGAGTCCGCGCGACTGGGCACAGGCGATTCTGTTCGGCAAGTCCTCGCTGCCGGGCGCGCAGGAGTGGGCGGATGATGATTACCAGAGCCTTAATGCGGACGAGACAAAGGCGTTTGATGAATTGCGTCAGCACATGAACTGGTTCAAGGACGAAAACGGGAACACCATTGACAATTCCGAGGCGGTGTTTGCGGCTATTAAGGCTATGCGTGCCATTACGGACGAGATGAAAGAAAAGTACCCGGACGATTACACGGCGATTGCTGCAGGCAAGAAACGCGAAATGCTGTTTAACGACAACGATCTGAATGAGATTCAGAAAAAGTATCTTGACCGTGAACTGATCGGCAGTTCGGTCGGTGCGTCCGGCGACTACTCCTCCCGGGATATGTTCGACATCAGCCAGAAGGTGCGCGAGGCCCGTCAAGATGATGCGATGGAGGCACTCAAACACGGAATTTCCGTTGATGAGTTTGCAAACTGGGACGGCATTATCGAGGAAACGCTTGCGGATAACGAAGTAGATGCAAAGGATTTTGTCGAAGGACAGAATAACGAGCTGTACAAAAAGAATGAGGCACTTTTGGCAATCCTTAACGAGTACGGTAACAGCGGCGAACACACGGACGCGGAAAAGAACGCGTTTGCGGACTATCTGCTGATCTCTGCTATGGAGGACAGCGACAAGGAACGCTGGGACGAGGTAAAGGGTACGGTAAACGCGACCGACTTTGTGAAGTTTGCAAGCGACATGACGACGTACAACAAGGAGTACAAAGGTTCCGGACTGAGCAAGAGCGACGCTATGCAGTCGATCCTTGACGGTTACAAGAACCTTTCCGACACGCAGAAGGACGCGCTTTTTGGCGTGTACAGCGACAGTGCGTCCGGCAATGCGTTCCATATCTCCAAGTATGAGGAGGCTATTAAGGACAATTCGTTCTACTCTTACCTCAAGGACGCAGGCAAGAAGGAGCTGCGCTCACTGCTCAACAGCTACGAGAAACATGTGGCGGATAACGCCAAGCTGGACGGCTGGGAGGCCAAGGCGGCCGTTGCCAAGGAGGCCGGTATTTCGCCGGGCATTTACGCGTTGTTCCAGGTCGCGCTGCAGGAGGCGGACACGGACGGCAAGGGATTGAGCCAGGCAAAGGCCAAGGCGGCCGTTGAATCGGTCGGCGGTCTGACACAGGCACAGAAAGCGTATTTGTGGCAGAGCGCAAACAAGAGTTGGAAAAAGAACCCCTACGGCTCGGCGACGGTTTCCGAGTATAAGTATGCAGGCGGCGAGTTTGCAAACCCGGTTGCGGGCGGCACGATCTCCAGCAAGTTTGGTCCGCGTGACACGTTCGCGACAAGCAACGGTGCCTCGTCCTCGCGCTGGCACAAGTCGATCGACATTGCCGCGCCTGCCGGTACGGCGATTAAGTCGGTTCAGGGCGGCAAGGTAACCGCAAACGGCTGGGTCTCCGGTTACGGCTGGACGATTGAGGTAACACATGACAACGGCTATGTGAGCATGTACCACCACATGCAGAACCAGAGCAGCGTTGCGGTTGGCACGGAAGTAAAGCAGGGGCAGACGATCGGCAACGTCGGCAGTACCGGCAACTCGACCGGTCCGCACCTTGATCTGACAATTACCAAGGACGGCACGCCGGTTGACCCTGCGTCGCTCATCGGCGATTACAAGAATGCCAAGACCGGGTATGTTTACGAGGGATCGCCGGTTTACACGCAGTTGTCCTCGGCGGCAAGCAAGAGCAAAAAGAGTTCCGGCGGGTCGAGGAAGTCGGGAGGAAGCAGTTC
>ENA-ORCP01003096-ORCP01003096.1-human-gut-metagenome-genome-assembly--contig:-NODE-3096-length-12671-cov-5.947038_pt1 | contig 12671 bp, 9 predicted proteins | sample MGYA00242990_ERZ507991 | MGnify/ENA primary metagenome ERZ507991 (study PRJEB26167, sample SAMN06115496) | human gut metagenome | host: Homo sapiens | place: China:Henan | collected 2015-05-07 | study... | reverse complement strand
AAAGTCCACGCAGTGACTTGATTGGAATTATTTCATCTGTCGGCTTTGTCTATAGAACGATTAAAGATTAGTATGAGGCATTGTACAGCAGGAGCGTGAAACACCGCCTGCTATGCCCGAACTGTTTCTTTTGAGTGTCCGATAGCGTTATTAACGGCTATCTGCTTCTTGTATGCATAAATAAAGTATCCTATCTCTGCGGCAGCGGTAATTGCCCACGAGAAGCTGTAAAGGAGATACAGCGACGTAATAGTGTTGTAGTGGGCAAAAACAGTGTAGACCCAAACAACACGGAATACGCAGGATCCGAGAATTACTATAACAGTAGGAGCAACGCTCTTTCCGATACCTCTTGAAGCAGCAATGGTGCAGTCCATAAATGCGCTTATGGCATATGACCAGCCCATTATTTTGATACGTTCCATTCCAGCCTCGATAACAGCAGGCTCATTGGTGAAAAAGGCAAGGAACTGCCTTCCGAAAACGAGAAGAAGTCCGCCGAGAACAGCTCCCGATGTAAATGAAAAAAGCAGGCTTATGAAATAGCATTTTGTTATTCTGTCCTTTTTGCCTGCACCGAGATTTCGGCTTGCAAAGCTTGCGCAGGCTGTATGGAATGCTGCCATTACGTTGTAAATAATGGCATCTGCATTGGTCGCAGCGGAGTTGCCCGATACCATAACAGCGTCAAAATGATTTACACCCTTTTGTACAAAAAGATTGGCAACAGCGAAAACAGCATTCTGTATTCCTGCAGGGATCCCGAGGATAAGTATGCTTATGCAGGAGCTCCTGTCAAAATATTTTCTTGAAAGATATAAACGGCAGCTGTCATTGCGCCTGATAAGATGCTGTACAACAAGCACAGCCGAAACATACTGAGCGATAACGCTTGCAATAGCAACGCCGTCCGCAGCCTTTTTGCATACTATAACAAAGAATAAATTAAGTATGACATTGAGTATTCCCGCAGCAGTAAGGTAAAGCAAAGGACGCTTTGTTTCGCCGCAGGCACTTAAAACACCGTTGCCGAAATTATATACCGCCATTGCAGGCAGACCGAGCGAATATATTTTAAGATACAAAACTGCGCTGTCAATAAGCTCGTCCTTTGTGTTGAGCATTTCAAGCATAGGTCTTGCAAAAAGGTTTGATATAAGTCCGACGATAATGCCTATGACAGTGCAGACGATAAGTGCGGAATAAACGGTCTTGGCTGTGCCGTCGCTGTCCCCTGCACCGAGCCTGTGAGCGGTGCGGACATTTACACCTGCGCCAAGTCCGATGAGAAAGCCTGTAAAAAGCGATACAAGCAAGGTAGTTGAACCTACTGCGCCAAGAGCGATATAATCCGCAAATTTTCCTGCAATAGCAACGTCGCTGAGGTTAAAAAGCACCTCAAGTATCTGTGACAGCATAAGTGGTACGCTGAAAAACAATATATTTTTCCACAGCGAACCGTTTACCATATCAATAGTTTTCTGTTGTTTGGTTTCACATTTACTCATTTTACTTCCCCGGATCTTTTTATGCAATAATAATGACGCACCAAAAAGGTGCGCCAATTACTGATAATATCATTTTTTATAAGCAATGTCAACAGATTTTAAGAATTTTTGCTGTTCGGCTTATCAAGCTTCTTAGCGCAGACAATACCTGCTGCGAGCCAGAAAACAGGAGCGACGGTAACAGAGCTTGCGCTGAAAAAGCCTTGTATCATATATGCCGTAACAGCGGCAAGAAGTGCAGGACGATACCATTTTTCAGTATCCCCAAAAAAGCTTTTAAGTCCGCCGAAGGAGCGTTTCAGTACATAAACGATAAATACAAGATATGCTGCAAGTGACGGTATACCTCTTGTTGCGGCAATGTAAAGATATTCATTGTAGCTCTTGTCAATAGCGTTTATCTGAAGCTCTTCGGAAATATTCTGTGCCTTTGCAAGACAGTCGGGACCAACGCCGAAAATAGGATTTTCCTTGATAAAATCAAGACTTCTGCCCCAGGCTATCTCGTAAAGCGAGCGTTTGTCAACAGGAGAATAGCTGTAAACAATGAAAAGTCTGAAATAAGCGTCATAGTATGCAATAGCCTTGTCACGGATATAAATTCCCTGAACAAGCAGAACTATAACAAAAGTTATGACCATTGCACCTGCAAGAACAGCGTATCTTTTTAAAGGTGTTTTTAAAATGCCGTCCGAAAATTCGTTCTTGTCTTTGCTGTTCTTTATTAAAATGATGACAGCTGCAATAACAAATGCGCTGCCGATGCCGATCAAAGGCACTATTGACGAGGTGAAAAGACCTGTCAGCAGGAAAAGCAAAGCAGCAATACCGTAAACTCTTGCACGGATAATATTTTTTTCATAAACAGCACCGACAATTGCTATGCCCGAAACCAAAGTAAGGAACGAGCCGAAAAAGATAGGACTGTCGGACAAGCCGCTTGAAAGCATTACATCACGAAGCGCAATTGTTGGCAGGTCATCATACTTTGTGAGAAAATCCAGGTTGGGAATGTGCTGCAAGACTGCAATAACAGCCTGAATGATGCCTGCGCCGATAATAACGTCCATAAGGACTTTTACCGATCTTTCACTTGAAACAGTGGTGGCAAGCAGAAAAATGCCGAAATATGCAATAAGCGAGAGCAGACCTTCATAGCGTCCCAGCTCACCTTCGAGAGCGGTTCTGACCGTTTCGGAAGTGCCGTCCATATTGTTTGCGAAGAAAACGCTGTAATATGATGCAAATGCCCATACTGCCATAAAAATTATTGCCCAGTATATCTTGTTTTCCTTAAAGGTGTGTTCCTTTCGGAGCATTGCGATGATGAAAAACAAAATCGAACCGAAGCCTGTGAGATAAAGAAACGAGCCGAGGAACGAGGACGAGCTGTTCATACCTGTGATAAAAAGGTTGCCTATCTGCGGAATGAGTACGCACAGCATAAGCATAGCCCCTGTCCACTTCTGGAGGGTTTCGGGCTTCATATTAAGAATAAAGTTTGATTTTTCGGTAGTACCGAATATTGTCTTTGGCACAAAATCACTCCCGTAATAAAAATCCCTGCGTACCCATTTGAGTACGCAGGGTATAAATTTGCTAAATATTACTTAGCGTATTCAACTGCACGGCTTTCACGAATAATATTGACTTTGATCTGTCCCGGATAATCCATTTCATCTTCAATACGTTTTGCAATATCTCTTGCAACGATGACCATTTTTTCATCATTGATCTGGTCAGGGTAAACCATAATACGAACTTCACGACCTGCCTGAATAGCGAAGGATTTTTCAACACCCTCATAAGATGTGCATATCTCTTCAAGCTTTTCAAGACGCTTGATGTAGTTTTCATAGTTTTCGCTTCTTGCGCCCGGTCTTGCGGCTGAAATAGCGTCAGCAGCCTGTACGAGAGCGGCAACAACGGATTTTATCTCAACGTCACCGTGATGAGCTTCAATAGCGTGGATAACCTCAGGGCTTTCCTTGTATTTGCGGCAGACATCAACGCCTATCTGAACGTGTGAGCCTTCGATCTCATAGCTGAGAGCCTTGCCTATATCGTGGAGAAGACCTGCACGGCGGGCAAGATTTGCGTCAACGCCAAGCTCGGAAGCCATAATTCCCGCAAGGTGAGCGACCTCAACGGAATGATTGAGAACATTCTGACGGTAGGAGGTTCTGTAATGAAGACGTCCGAGGAGTCTTACAAGCTCATGGTTAAGACCGTGTACGTTGGTTTCAAGAACGGCACGTTCGCCCTCCTGCTTGATGATATGCTCAACCTCACGGCGAGCCTTATCGACCATTTCTTCGATTCTTGACGGGTGGATACGTCCGTCGGCAATAAGCTTTTCAAGAGCGATCCTTGCGACCTCACGGCGAGCCTGATCGAAGCAGGAAAGCGTGATAGCTTCAGGAGTATCGTCAATGATAAGGTCAACGCCCGTGAGAGTTTCAAGTGTACGGATATTGCGTCCCTCACGTCCGATGATACGACCCTTCATTTCATCGTTAGGCAGCGGAACGACGGAAACTGCCGATTCCGAGACCTGATCTGCGGAACATTTTGAAATTGCAAGGGAAATAAGATCTCTTGCCTTTTCCTCACATTCGTCCTTGAGCTGCTGCTCAAAAGCCTGTATTTTCAGAGCTTTTTCGTGAGTAAGCTCATTTTCAAGCATGGAAAGCAGGTGTTCCTTAGCCTGATCCATAGTAAACTGAGAAATTCTTTCGAGGATCTCAAGCTGTGATTTTTTGATCTTGTCAGCTTCTTCGAGCTTTTCTTCAGCCTGTTTGATTTTTTTCTGCAATATCTCGTCTTTTTTCTCAAGGCTGTCATTTTTCTTGTCGAGATTTTCTTCCTTCTGCTGAATGCGGCGTTCCTGACGGGAAAGCTCATTTCTGCGTTCCTTGGTTTCCTTTTCGAGTTCGGAACGGCTCTTGTGGATCTCGTCCTTCGCCTCAACAAGAGCTATTTTCTTCTGGCTTTCAGCTTCCTTTTTAGCGTCCTCAACGATTCGTTCTGCTTCTTTTTCTGCTGAACCGATAGCTGCTTCAGCCTGCTGCTTACGATGCTTTACACCGACATTGAACAGGATCACGCCCGAAACGGCTGCACCGACAACGAAAGCGATGATCGCTGCAATAATAACAGTAGTAGATGTTGGCACTTTCTTATACCTCCTCTTAATGCAAGGCATTGCGCACAGCCCGTGCGGCACTGCCTCAATGATAATTTAGGAAAATATCACTTCGGAGGTCAGAATAGCAGGAATTCAATTTTTTTGCGCCGTATGCAAATATCTTATTCCTAAACAGTATGTATAGAAATCCCCCATATTGCATAAACCAATGAAAACCTATGCATAATATTCGGCTTAAAAATAAAACGCACAGTAGTTTTACAAGGTTTTATACGGCTTGTAATTATCTTTCTGAATAATATCCCCTTATCTGAATTGTTCGATTTATTTCTGTACTCTGCGTATAATATACTCAATGTATAGAATTGTCGTTCTTACGGGAGCATATAGATCCGTAATGTGAAAAAGCATTACAGATGCGGTTTATGTCATAGTGACATTTGCCGCAGATGATAAAAATGAATATATGAAAACCTTCTATTCAGCCATAGAAGTAATAAAAAATAGAGCTGCAATTTATATTTCCGACAGATATGCTCTGTGTGGAGCTAAAGCGGTAAAGTGCGTAAAATAAAATGACATTTACAACCATTTAAGCAGGTTACAGCCTTAATATATTTATATTGCATTCATTCTTTTATTTTAATATAAAACGTTTAAAATGTCAAGGCAAATTATACATTTTGACACTATTTCATAAGATAAAGATCGCTAAGCTGTTAAAAACGACTATTGACAAAGTTATGCCGCCGTGCTATGATATGACAATGTAAAGATATTTACAAAGCGTTGAAAAAGGAAGGCATATGACAGTACAGCTCAGTCTGTATCAGCAGTCATCAGAGAGTTTCCGCCGTCGGCTGAAAGCGGGAACGGTTCGCAGTTGTATGCACACCGCCTTTTGAGCCTGCCTAATCGGCAGCGGCCGCTCGTTTATGAGCTTGCTCCCGTTACAGAGCTTCGTGAGGCACAGGATAATTTTTTATCGGTGCGAACATGGGTGGAACAGCGATATATCGCCCCTTGATTGAGTTCAAGGGGCGTTTTTTGTTTTTTCAATGCAAAAAAGGGTATAATATAAAAGTGAGAAAGGATGTATCAACAATGATCAAGCTTACACTCAAAGACGGCTCCGTAAGGGAAGCCGAAAACGGCGTATCGGCAGCAGAAGTTATCAAGGGTATCGGCATGGGACTTTATAAGTCTGCGTGTTCGGTAAAGCTCAACGGAAAGGTCTGTGACCTCCGCACACCTCTTACAGAGGACTGTTCATTTGAAGTCCTTACATTTGAAGATGAGGACGGCAAAAAGACATTCAATCATACAGCATCACATATGCTTGCTCAGGCAGTAAAAAGACTTTATCCTGACGTAAAGCTTGCAATCGGTCCTGCTATCGAGGACGGCTTCTATTACGATTTTGACTGCGAAAAGGCTTTCACACCTGACGACCTTGCAAAGATCGAAGCGGAGATAAAGAAGATCGCAAAGGAAAATATCGAGCTTGAAAAGTTTGAGCTCCCTGTTGACGAAGCAATTGCAAAGCTTGAAGAAATGGGCGAACCGTATAAGGTCGAGCTTTGTAAGGAACACGCAGACAAGGGCGAAAACATTTCGTTCTATAAGCAGGACGACTTTGTTGACCTCTGCGCAGGTCCTCACCTTATGAGCACAGGCACAGTAAAGGCTGTTAAGCTTCTCTCCTGCACAGGCGCATATTGGAGAGGCGATTCAAAGGGCAGGCAGCTTTGCCGTGTTTACGGTACAGCATTCCCTAAAGCAAGCGAGCTTGAAGCATACCTTGCAGCAAGAGAAGAGGCACAGAAGCGTGACCACAACAAGCTTGGACGTGAGCTTGAATACTTCACAACAGTTGACTGCATCGGTCAGGGTCTTCCTATCCTTCTTCCGAAGGGTGCAAAGGTCATCCAGATACTTCAGAGATGGGTCGAAGATACAGAGCAGGCAAGAGGCTATCTCCTCACAAAAACACCTTATATGGCAAAGAGAGATCTTTATAAGATCTCAGGACATTGGGATCACTACCTTGACGGTATGTTCGTCCTCGGCGACCCGCACGATGAAACAAAGGAATGTTTCGCTCTCCGTCCGATGACTTGCCCATTCCAGTATCAGGTATTTCTCAACAGAGCACGTTCCTACCGTGACCTCCCTATGAGATTGGGTGAAACATCAACACTTTTCAGAAATGAAGACAGCGGCGAAATGCACGGACTTATCCGTGTACGTCAGTTCACAATTTCCGAAGGACACCTTATCCTCCGTCCTGAGCAGCTTGAAGAAGAATTCAAGGGCTGTCTCGAGCTTGCAAAATACTGCCTTGATACAGTAGGACTTCTTGATAAGTGTACATTCCGTTTTTCACAGTGGGATCCTTCAAATCCGAAGAACAAGTACGAAGGCACAGCAGAACAGTGGGAAGAAGCACAGTCTGTAATGGCAAAGATACTTGATCACCTTGGAGTAGATTATACTATCGGTATAGATGAAGCTGCATTCTACGGACCAAAGCTTGACATTCAGTATAAGAATGTATACGGCAAGGAAGATACACTCGTAACAATTCAGATAGATATGCTCCTTGCAAAGAAGTTCGGTATGGAATATACAGATGTAGACGGCAAGAAGAGAATGCCGTACATCATTCACAGAACATCACTTGGCTGCTATGAACGTACACTTGCATACCTTATTGAAACATATGCAGGCGTGTTCCCGCTCTGGCTCGCACCTGAGCAGGTAAGGATCCTTCCTATCAGTGAAAAGCATAACGAATATGCTCAGAAGATAGCTGACAGATTTACAGCTCACGGTATGAGAGTGACAGTAGACAAGCGTGATGAAAATATCGGACCTAAGATCAAGGCATCAAGACTTGAAAGAATACCATACACATTTGTTATCGGCGATAATGAAATGGAGAGCAACACAGTTACTATCCGTTCAAGAAAAGAAGGCGAGCTTCCAAATGTGCCTGTTGAAGAAGCAATTGCAAAGCTCTTTGAAGAGAACGATACAAAAGCCCGTTAAAATAAAATTTGCATAAAATAAAAAAGCTGTTCCGTTTTTATGAGCGGAGCAGCTTTTATTTTGCCGTGTTCGTTAGTTTTATATTTTTTTGGGGGGCGGCGGCATAAAATTTGTCTTGAACCGTAAGATTGCAAGCCGCCGCGGTCGTCAGTGCTGTGCGGACTTATAGCAGCAGCTGACAGATACCTGCTTTTTACCGCCCCAATGCCCTTGGGAACAGTCCGTGCAATGCAGGCTTTTTGAAAACGTCCGGTGCAGTCAAAGCAAAAGTCGGCTTCCCAAATAAATACTCATAAAACAAAAACTGCCGCAGTAAAAACCGCGGCAGTTATTATACTAATCTTTAATCGTTCTATAGACAAAGCCGACAGATGAAATAATTCCAATCAAGAAAAGCGACTGCAGGCGGGCTTGCCGCCCGTCAAAGGAGCTTGACGCAGAGTGGGATTATTTCAGCCAAGGATTTGTCTATAGGTTGATTAAAGATTAGTATTGTATTACCGAAATAAAAATCAGTTGTTGATGAGCTTGTCTTCACCGTTCCAGCTGTAAAGCTTACGAATTTCTTCGCCGACCTTTTCAGATGGGTGCTCAGCGTGGAGCTTTCTCATAGCCTTGAAGTGAACCTGCTTGCCTGCCGGTGACATATCAAGGAGGAATTCCTTAGCAAATGTACCGTCCTGAATGTCGGAGAGGATCTTCTTCATTGTCTTCTTTGTTTCTTCAGTTACAAGCTTTGGACCTGTTACATAGTCGCCGTATTCAGCTGTGTTGGAGATAGAATATCTCATTCCTGCGAAACCTGACTGGTAGATAAGGTCAACGATGAGCTTCATTTCGTGGATACATTCAAAGTAAGCGTTTCTTGGGTCATAGCCTGCTTCGCAAAGTGTTTCAAAGCCAGCCTGCATAAGAGCGCAAACGCCGCCGCAGAGTACAGCCTGTTCGCCGAAGAGGTCTGTTTCTGTTTCTGTTCTGAATGTTGTTTCAAGAACGCCTGCTCTTGCGCCGCCGATACCGAGTGCATATGCAAGACCAATATCCTGTGCGTCGCCTGTTGCGTCCTGTTCAACAGCGATAAGGCATGGAACACCCTTGCCTGCCTGATATTCGCTTCTTACTGTGTGACCCGGACCCTTAGGAGCGATCATGATAACGTTAACGTCCTTAGGCGGAACGATGCAGCCGAAGTGAATGTTGAAACCGTGAGCGAAAGCAAGTGTCTTGCCTGCTGTAAGGTTTGGAGCGATTTCATTTTCGTACATTTCAGCCTGCTTTTCATCAGGGATAAGGATCATGATAATGTCTGCAGCCTTTGCAGCGTCTGCAACGGACATTACCTTAAGACCCTGAGCTTCTGCCTTAGCGGCACTCTTTGAGCCTGCATAAAGACCGACAACAACGTTTACACCGCTGTCCTTGAGGTTAAGTGCGTGAGCGTGACCCTGTGAGCCGTAGCCTATGATAGCAACTGTTTTGCCGTCCAGTCTGCTTAAATCGCAGTCCTGCTGATAGAAGATCTTATTCATTGTAAACTCCTCCGTTTGTAATATTTTATGAGTTTTATATTCTGAAAGCCAAAAATGGCATCGGAAACTTATTTTCTGAGGGTGTCTGCACCCTTCTGGATAGCGATAACACCTGTGCGGACGATCTCCTTGATGCCGTAAGGTCGGATAAGCTCTTCAAAACGCTGAAGATGAACTGTTGTATCGGAGATCTCTATTGTAAGTGTTGTCGTTGTCATATCGATTATCTTTGCACCCATTACCTCGCAGATAGTGAGTATCTCACTTCTCTGCTGCGGGTTTGCGGCGATCTTTATTATCTGAAGTTCTCTTGAAAGAAGCTCGCTCGGTGCAAGTGTTTTTACCTTAATGGTATCAATAAGCTTGTTGAGCTGTTTTTCAAGCTGCTGGGCGGTGTGTTCGTCACCGTCCGCAACGATAGTGATTCGTGACATTGCAGGGTCATCGGTCTCACCTACCGCAAGGCTGTCGATGTTAAAGCCTCTTCTTGAAAACAGACCCGATACTCTTGAAAGTACGCCTGCGTGGTTTTCCACAAGAACTGAAATAGTATGCTTCATTGGAATATTCTCCTTAAGAATTAAAGTGTGCTTTCGTTTTTGAAAACGTTGCATTCAAGCAGATAAGGCTTGTCCGAGCGGCAGAGATGTTCGATTGCAGCCTCAGCTTCAGCCATAGTGCTCACACGCTCCGCCTCAATGCCGTAAGCCTTTGCAAGAGCGACAAAATCAGGATTGCCCTCGGTAAGATGAACGGCTATCTGATGATCCCCGTAATTTTTGGTCTGAAGCTCACGAACCATACCAAGACGGTTGTTTCGCATAATGATTATTTTAACGGGCAGATGCTCCTGAACAATGGTAGCAAGCTCCATCATCTGCATCTGGAAAGAACCGTCGCCGCATATAGCGACTACCGACGATTCGGGGGAAGCCATCTGAGCTCCGACGGCGCACGGGACGGAGTATCCCATAGTTCCCATACCGCCGCTTGTGAGCAGACGTCCCTTGCGTATGTCGAAGTTATTGCAGGTCCAGATCTGATTCTGACCTACATCGGCGACGCATACCGTGTTGTCGGGAAGTGCAGCGGAAAGCTTGCGGATAAACATTTTCGGGTTTACATAGCCCTCGGTCTCGTTTTCGGAAGGAACAGTGTTCTTGACCTCGTTGAGTTCAGCGAACCATTCTTTCCGTTCGGATCTGTCCATATACTTTGCAAGCTCTGAAAGTATGCTTTTGCAGTCGCCTACAAGAGGAATGTCCGTCGGAATATTTTTGCCTATTTCGGCAGGATCAATATCAATATGTATTATCTTTGTAGTTTCTGCAAGGAACTGCGGAGAGCGAACTGCTCTGTCACCTACTCTTGCACCGATAAGAAGCATAGTATCGCACTTCTGGACAGCAAGGTTAGCGGTCTTTACACCGTGCATACCGAGCATACCGAGGTAAAGAGGGTGCGACGAAGGGAAAAGACCAAGTCCCATCATAGTGGAAACCACAGGGATATTTGACTTTTCGGCAAGTGTGATAAGCTCCTGCTGTGCATCGGAGGAAAAAACACCGCCGCCTGCACAGATAAGAGGACGCTCCGAGCTCATAAGAGCCTCGCTGACACGCTTTATCTGCATAGCGTTACCCTTTACGGTAGGCTTGTAGGAACGAAGCTCTACGGTATCGGGATAGCTGAATTCTATCATAGTCTGCTGAATATCCACAGGCACATCAATAAGAACAGGACCTTTTCTTCCAGAGCCTGCAAGGTAGAAAGCCTCCTTGAAAATACGGGGAAGATCGGCAGCGTTCTTGATAAGGTAGCTGTATTTTACGAACGGTTCAGCCGCACCTGTTGTATCCACCTCCTGAAAAACGTCACAGCCGATCTGGTCGGTTGAGACCTGACCCGTGATACAGACAAGAGGGATACTGTCCGCATAGGCAGTGGCAATGGCGGTAAGAAGATTTGTAGCACCTGGACCCGATGTAGCAATGCATACGGCAGGCTTGTTGGTGATCCTTGCATAACCGCTTGCGGCATGACCCGCATTGGCTTCATGGCGGACAAGAACGTGATGTATATCTGATTTGGTAAGTTCATCATAGAAAGGACATATTGCAGCGCCGGGATAACCGTAGACGACCTTGACCCCCTCTTGTTCAAGACATTTTACCATAGCTTCGGCGGCTTTGATCATTTCAGTCATCCAATCACTCCAATACACATAAAATAGTACAGTAAATAAAACTGCTATACTTTATTATTATATAGTTCAAAGCGGATAAAGTCAATGCTTATTTTATGAAAACAATATTTTTCGGTATTTCGATTTTTTATAGAGGATATAACTTAGCTTATATATTGACATGTCTGACCCGAAATGCTTTACCGTTACTTTACAATTGCTTTGAGCCGTTTTTACATAATTGTGAATATTTAACTTGACTTTTTTGTGCAAATAAGATATAATATATGTGATAAGAATATTTCGAGGTAAAACTCCTTGAAGAAGAAGGTGTTTATTATGTGTAAAAATACAGATCCGATAATAATGGAAATGACAAACGATATAGTAAAGATGTGTTCGCCCTTTCAGGTGCTGCTCATATCAAAGAAAACCGATAAAAACGGTGCGCTGACATCATTTAAAATGTGCATAGTAGTGGCAGATTCCTATCAGGATCACCGTGAGCTTGAATCGGAGATACTGATAAATACGGACTGTCCCGTGCCATGCGATATAATCGTGTATAATATAACCGAGTGGAATGAGTGCGTCGATGACGACTGTACCTTTGCATACCGTGTCGACAGTGAAGGAGAAGTGCTGTATGAGCAGGAGTAGCAGTCACAGTACGGACAGCAAAAGATACTATGATTGGATATACCATGCTTATCAGGATATGCTTGCGGCAAAGCTGCTAATGAGCGACAACAGGCTGTATGGTCCTGCCGTGTTCCATTGTCAGCAGGCAATGGAAAAGGTGATAAAAGGCTATCTGCTTTATAAGACCCGTAAGCTTTTTGACGGACACAACGTAACATGGCTTTGCAAACAGGCTGCGCTCCTTGACGAAAGCTTCAGGCAGTGGATAGGAAAAACAACGCTCCTGAACCGTCTTTATATCGAAACAAGGTACCCTGCCGATATTCCGATGGATATTGACCGTGAGCTTGCGGAGGATATAATGACAGCGGCGGAGGAAATGTCCGAGTATGTCCGTGATGCAATAAAGTTTGACTTCAACAGCTATCATAAGCGTAAGAAATAAGTTTGGTGTTTTTATTATTTTTATTTGGGCGGCGGCACGTTACTATGCTTTATCGGCAGGTATGCGGTGCCGCCGCGTCGTTTCTTTTGCTGTATGACGTATGGTCGGTATTGATGACGTTCTGTGCCATACAGTTCATTAATCCCATATTTTGCCGGTGGAT
>ENA-ORCP01003090-ORCP01003090.1-human-gut-metagenome-genome-assembly--contig:-NODE-3090-length-12681-cov-7.343383_pt1 | contig 12681 bp, 10 predicted proteins | sample MGYA00242990_ERZ507991 | MGnify/ENA primary metagenome ERZ507991 (study PRJEB26167, sample SAMN06115496) | human gut metagenome | host: Homo sapiens | place: China:Henan | collected 2015-05-07... | reverse complement strand
GGCAACGCAGATGCCGTGCCGCAGCTGCCGGAGCGGTGCTTAAGCCGCAAGGCGGGAATTGTGCGGTGTTGCCTTAATATTGCAGCTTTATTATACCATAGGGATGCAAGCGGATAAAACTTTCCTGAAAGTAAAATAAAATTTTTCCTGAATGGAGAAATACGGTATGGTGTGCCACATCGCGCCGTGGTATGCTGGAAGCACACAAGGGAGGGCATAAACCATGAAACTGATGCTTGCACAAAATATCCGCACCCAGCGCAAAGCCCACAGCCTGACGCAGGAAAACCTTGCCGAGGCGATTGGCGTAACAGTGGGGGCAGTGTCCAAATGGGAGAACGGCACCACCAGCCCCGATCTTGTTACCCTGATGGGGCTGGCAGACCTGTTCGGTACATCAGTGGATGCCCTGCTGGGCTACCAGCTGGGCGGCCACACGGTGCAGAGCACGGTGGAAGAGCTGCACACCTTACAGCAGAAAAAAGAGTACCAGGCGGGCACGGCCAAAGCCGAAAATGCCCTGCAGCGCTACCATAATAATTTCGCCATTGTGCGGGCTGCGGCAAATATCTATTATATGGCGGGCTTTGAACAGAACAACGCCGCCTGGCTGCGCCGTGCGCTGGAATTGCAGGAGCGGGAGATACTGCTGTTTGAACAGAATACCGATCCCTGCATCAGCGAGGAGGTCCTCCAATGCGAGAGCGCCAAAATTTATGACCAGCTGGGCCAGAGCGAAAAGGCGCTGGAAATTTTGAAAAACCACAACGCGGGCGGCATCAACGACAGCCAGATCGCGGGTATCCTATGCAAGATGGACCGCCGGGAGGAAGCCATGACCTATGTGGGGCGCACGGTGTTCCGCTCCGTTTCGGACCTGATGATGGTCATGGGCCCGGCGATTGAATATTACCTCGGCGTGGGGGATGTGGAATCCGCCCGCCGCTATGTGGAATGGCAGGCGCAGGTTTACGGCGGGCTGACCCGGCAGGGCCACCCCAACCTGTGCACCCGCATGCAGGCCATGGCGCTGACCGTGCAGGCCATCATCACCGCGGCCAATGATAAAAACAGCGAAAACGAGACCAAAGCCCTGCTGCGCCAGGCAAAAGCGCTGGCTTTGCAGTATGACGCCACCCCGGATTACAAGATCACCCATGTGCCATACTGTGAAAAATCCAATTTTACTTCCGCCGCGGATGATTTTGGCGCTAGCACGCTGGACGGCATTACCGCACAGATTGATGCAAACCGCGTCGAAACCCCGGTGCTCGCCCAGTGGTGGCAGGAGGTGTGCAATGAAGGCAATAGCTTGTGAGCAGGGGCTTGCCGTCGCCATGCTATGGCTGGCCGGTCAGTTGACCATCTGGGGAATCCGGCTGGAAAATACCGCGCAGCAGCGCGCTGCCGCCCGTACTGAACAGCAGGCGCAGCGCCGGGCAGCCGCCTGCGAAGATTCCCTTGCGGCCCGCCGCCTGGATGTTTACCAGGCCTGGCGGGCAGAATGGCAGGCAGGCCAACCCCTGCGCTGACGGCAAACAAAGGGGCAGGGGAGAGCGCGCCGCCGCTACGTGCGATAATTTATGAATAGCATGTAAAATCATACAGAATCATGGAAGGCCAGCCTTTTTCGGGCTGGTCTTATTTTTTGCGCCATGGTATAATGTCCCTAAGTCACGAACAAAACTGTAGAATAAGGAGAGAACGAACCCATGAAATTTTCCGAAATGCCCTATGAGCGCCCGGACATGAGCGCCCTGAAAGAACAGTTTGCCGCACTGACCGAGCGTTTGCAGAACGCCCCCGACTATGCCGCTGCCCGCGCCGCTTTTTTGGAGGAACAGGTGCTGAACAAGCATGTGGATACCCTGTTCACCCTGGCCAGCGTGCGCCATACCATTGATACGCGGGATAAGTTCTATGATGAAGAGATGGAATTTGCCAACAGCGCCATGCCGCAGATCCAGCAGTGGCAGGATTCCTGGACCGCTGCTATGCTGGCAAGCCCCTACCGCAAAAACTTTGCCGAAGAATACGGCGACCTGATGTTTGTGAACGCCGAAATTGAGCGCAAGGCATTCTCGCCCGATATCATGGAGGAACTGCAGCAGGAAAACGAGCTGACCCAGCAGTATGGCAAGCTGCTGGCCAGCGCACAGATCCCGTTTGAGGGCGGGGTGTACACTCTGTCCCAGCTGAGCCCGTTCAAGAATGACCCGGACGATGCCCGCCGCCTGGCCGCCTGGAAAGCCGAGGGCCAGTGGTATAAGGACAACCAGAAACAGCTGGATGATATTTATGACAAGCTGACCCACCTGCGGGATAAGATGGGCAAAAAGCTGGGATACGAGGGTTACACCACCCTGGGCTACTACCGCATGGGCCGCAACTGCTATACCAAAGCGGATGTAGAAAAGTTCCGTGCCGCCGTGGTCAAGTATCTGGTGCCGCTGGCGGACAGCATCTACCGTGAGCAGGCCAAGCGCCTGGGCAAACAGTACCCCATGAGCTTTGCCGATAATGCCCTGATGTTCCGTTCCGGCAACCCCGCCCCCTGCGGCGATGCCGATGCCATTCTGGCTCAGGGCAAAAAATTCTATGAGGAACTTTCACCCGAAACCGGCGTCTTCTTTAACACCATGCTGGACAATGAGCTGCTGGACGTGCTTTCCACCCCCGGCAAGGCGGCGGGCGGCTACTGCACCAGCCTGTGGGATTATCAGGTACCGTTCATTTTTGCCAACTTCAACGGCACCCAGCATGACGTTGAGGTGGTCACGCATGAAGCGGGTCATGCCTTTGCCGCATACACCAACCGTGACCGCGTGCCGTATTCCACCGTGTGGCCCAGCATGGAAGGATGCGAAGTCCACTCCATGTCGATGGAATTCTTTGCCTGGCCGTGGGCGGAGGGCTTCTTTGGCAAGGATACCCGCAAGTTCCTGTACAGCCACCTGGCCGGTGCGCTGACCTTTATCCCGTATGGCACCATGGTGGACCATTTCCAGCATATCGTGTACGAAAAGCCGGACCTGACCCCTGCCGAGCGCCACGCCGCCTGGAAAGAACTGCTGGGCATTTATATGCCGTGGATGAAGCTGGACGGCGAGATCCCGTTCTACAGCGAGGGTGAGGGCTGGCAGCGCCAGAAGCATATTTACGAAAGCCCCTTCTATTATATTGACTACTGCCTGGCACAGACCGTCAGCCTGCAGTTCTGGGCGATGCTGCAAAAGGACCGCGCCAACGCGTGGGAGCACTACATGGCATACACCCGCCAGGGCGGCAGCCGCGTGTTTACTGAGCTGCTGAAAAGCGCCGGACTGGACAGCCCCTTTGAGGAAAGCTGCCTGCGCGGCGTGTGCGAAACGGCCAAGCAGTGGCTGGACAGCTATGACCTGACGGGGATCGAATAATGCAGCAAAAGAAAACCCGCCGTGGGCGGGAATACCTGAATGACTTCCGCAGGGATGTCAACGGCAGCTACCTGTACCAGGGCAGCTACCGCCGCTATACCGGCAGCATGCCGTATGCCAAACTGCGGGGCCTGCTGTGGGCGCTGTGCGGCGGGGCACTAGCGGCGCTGGCGGCGGCGGGCATGGTGCCCGCGCCGGGGGCCATGCAGCAATTTTATGTACTGCTGCCGTATGCCGGGGCGCTGGTGGCTGGCATCAGCGCGGTGTGGGCGCTGGCCCGCATGAGCCGCGGCGGGGCACGCCTGCGCAGCTATGTGTATGAAGAAACGGTAGCCAAACTGCCGCTGCGCTGCCTGTTGACCGGGGGGTTCGCCGCGCTGGCTGCAGTAGGGGAGTGTATGGATGTGTTCTTGAACAGCGGACAAAACGCTATCCGGTATGCAGTATTATTTGCAGCGCTGGCCGCTGCGGCTGCTGCGGCTGCTTTTGCCGCAGGGCACACCATCCGGGCGGCGGTTTATACCGAAGAATCCGACTCCGGGCGCGAAGAGTAAAAGACCTTGCACCATAACGCAGAATTTAGCCCGCTAAAGTGCAGCGCGGAAGAATTTTACAAAATTCAGCGTGCTGTTATGGTTATCCTGCTGACTTTTATTTAGATGTTGCCAAAACGGCGTTTTTTGGTTGACAGAAATTGAAAATTACGATATTATAACATAGTTATTGGTGACATTTGTTTGCGGTGAGGGAACACCGCAAATGCGGAAAGGCTTAAGCCTTTCTTATTTAACACTCCTTTTGGTAGTGTTAAAATTGCCGCCATTACCAAAATGATTTGGGAGGTTATACAAACATGAAAAACACCAAGCAAGTGCTTGCACTGGCCATGGCTGTTGCAATGGCTGCGGGCCTGCTGGCTGGCTGCGGTTCTTCCGCTTCCAGCAGCGCTGAGTCTATTGCTTCCGGCGAGGCGACCAGCGAAGCCGCTGCTACCGATACCGGCAGCAGCGATGGCACCCTGGTTCTGGCAGATACCGGCTTTGAGGGCAAGTTCAGCCCGTTCTTCGCCGCTTCTTCCGCTGACCAGCACGTTATCGACCTGACCAACATTGCCCTGCTGGGCGCTGACCGTAAGGGCGAAATGATCCTGAAGGGCATCGAGGGTGAGACCCGCGAGTACAACGGCACCGATTACACCTACTATGGCCCCGCTGACTGCGAAGTGACCGAGAATGCTGACGGCACCGTTACCTATGCCATCAACATGCGCGATGACCTGGTCTTCTCTGACGGCACCCCCATCACCATTGATGACGTCATCTTCAACCTGTATGTTTACATGGACCCGACCTATGACGGTTCCGCCACCCTGTACTCCATGCCCATTGCCGGCCTGGATGATTACCGCAGCAGCATGACCACCCTGTCCAAGCTGATTGCTGAGGCAGGCGAGGACAACACTGATAACAGCCTGTTCACCGCTGAGCAGCAGAAGGCTTTCTGGGATGCTGTTAACGAAGGCGGCGCTGCTTTTGCACAGGAAATCGTTGATTACTGTGTTTCTGCCGGCTACGCAGCTGACAGCAACGATGTTGCTACCGCTGCTTCCGCCTGGGGCTTTGACGGCCTGGCCGCTGACGCTACCGCTAAGGATTTCTTCCTGGCTATCGCAGAAAACTATGACTGGAACTTTGCTTCCATGGAAGCTGAGACCGCAGGTTCTGCTCTGTCTGACCTGATTCCGGCTGATGTTTATGCTTACTCCACCACCGGTGTTGCCACCGGCGCTGACGTTGACACCGTTTCCGGCATCGTCAAGACCGGCGACTACAGCATGACCATCACCACCACCGAGCTGTCCAACTCCATGATCTACCAGCTGCAGCTGCCTATCGCCTCCCTGGATTACTATGGCGACCGCAGCCTGTATGATTACGACAACCACTCCTACGGCTTCAAGAAGGGCGACCTGAGCAAGGTTCGTTCTGTCACCAGCGCTCCCATGGGTGCCGGTGTCTACACCTTCAACAAGTACAGCGACGGTGTCATCTACCTGGATGCTAACCCGAACTACTACGAAGGCGAAGCCCTGATCAAGCACGTCAACATGAAGGAGACCCAGGAAGCCGATAAGATCACCGGTGTTCAGGCCGGCACCATCGACATTTCCGATCCTTCTTACTCTCTGGAAGCTGCCAACCAGATCGCTACCATCAACGGCGGCGACTCTGATCTGGACGGCTCTGTCATCACCACCCGTCTGAAGGACTTCCGCGGCTACGGCTACATTGCCCTGAGCGCTGAGAACGTCAAGGTTGGCAACGACCCGGCTTCTGAAGAGTCCAAGGACCTGCGCAAGGCCATCATGACCGTGATCGCAGCTTACCGTGATGAGGGCATCAACTCTTACTACGGCGACACCGCAACCATCATCAACTACCCCATGTCCAACACTTCCTGGGCAGCTCCTTCCGTTACCGACGACGGCTACAAGATCGCTTACTCTACCGATGTTGACGGCAACGAGATCTACACCAGCGATATGAGCGGCGACACCAAGTATGCTGCTGCTCTGCAGGCCGCCCTCGGCTACTTCGAAGCAGCCGGCTACACCGTTGAAAACGGCCAGGTCACCGCAGCTCCGGCTGGTGCCAAGATGGAATACACCGTCAACATCGGCGCTTCCGGCAACGGCGACCACCCCTCTTTCCAGGTTCTGACCAATGCAGCCGCTGCTCTCAAGACCATCGGCTTCACCCTGACCGTCAACGACCTGGCAAACGCATCTGACCTGTACAGCTCTTATCAGTCCGGCGTTGCCGAAGGCTGGGTTGCTGCATGGCAGTCCACCAACGACCCCGATATGTACCAGCTGTACGACAGCAACGGTTCCACCAACTACTACAAGATCAACGATTCTGATCTGGACGAACTGATCGAGGCTGCACGCCAGACCACCGATCAGGATGCCCGTAAGGCCATGTACAAGGAAGCAATGGAGATCATCCTGGATTGGGGTGTTGAACTGCCGGTTTACCAGCGCAGCGAAGCTACCATCTTCTCCAGCGAGCGTGTCGACACCACTACTATCCCCAACGATATGACCCCGTACTGGACTTATCAGTCTGAGATCAACAAGATTGCTCTGAAGTAATTTTTTTCAGCGCAGCCTGTTGTTGAATTTATGGTGAGCAACCGCTCTCTGTACCGATCCGGTTAAGGGGGCGGTTGCTTGCTGTGGTAAAAGCAACGGTACATTTGCAGCCCAAATGTGGCCGTCCCATTCCCCCGGACAGTTCCCTCTGTCCGAGGGAGGGGGATGCCCATATTCGGTATCAAAGTAATGAGGTGTATCTGAAAACAAAGAAAATGACGAATGTTTCGCAAACATGAGGCGAATTTAAGGCAAAAAGCTGCAGGAATCCTTTGTGGATTCCAAGGCTTTTTAACGCAAAATTCAGTCGTGTTTGTAGAAACAGGCTAAGGCAACACCGCACAATTCCCGCCTGACGGCTTAAGCACCGCTCCGGCGGCTGCGGCACGGCATCTGCGTTGCCAAAATGCTCGATAAGACATCCAGTATTATCTGCGCTTTTGGCTTAGCATCTGCCGCACCTCGCTCGCCGTATCGGCACTTAGAATTATGCGGTATTGCCCTAAATTTTCGACTTTTTAGGTACACCATAGGCGAAGCTACAAGGCCCCGGCTCATGTGTATTTTGGAGCCATGCGGCGCAGCCATTAAAAACGCGGCCTCCCTGCCCGCGAAGGAAGGAACGATTTTTCAAGTGCGAAACTACGTCATCAAGCGTATCCTGCTTTCTTTTGTGATCCTGTTTTGCGTTACCTTCATCATCTATGTGATGATGCGCAGCCTGCCCAGCTCTTTTGCCGAGAACATGGCCATGCAGCTGTCCCAGGCACCGGGCGCAAAACCGTATCAGGAATGGCTGGATCAGCTCAACGCAGCCTATGGTCTGGATAAGGGCATCCTGCCCGGTTTCATGACCTGGCTGTCCAGCGCAGTGCACGGTCAGTTCGGTGACAGCTGGAAGTGGAACGTCCCTGTTGTTCAAAAATTCCAGGAAGTTATTGGTCTGTCTGTTGTCATGGGCGGCATCTCCTTTGTGGTGTCCATGATCATCGCTGTGCCCCTGGGCATCCTGGCTGCTACCAAACAGTATTCCCGTACCGATTACGTCATCACCGCTGTGGCTCTGGTGGGCATCTCTCTGCCCAGCTTCTTCTTTGCCACGCTGCTCAAGCTGCTGTTCTCTGTCAAGCTTGGCTGGTTTGACCTGTACGGCCTGGTCGGGCGTGATTATGCCCAGCTCAGCTCGTGGGGCCAGTTCTGTGACCGCGCCAACCATCTGGTGCTGCCCATCGTCACGCTGGTCATTGTTTCCATCGGCTCTACCATGCGTTACACCCGCACCAACATGCTGGAAGTGCTGAACGCCGACTATATCCGTACCGCCCGCGCCAAGGGCCTTTCGGAGCATGTGGTCATCTATAAGCACGCATTCCGCAACACCCTGATCCCGCTGGTTACCATCATCGGCGGTTCCCTGCCCGGCCTGTTCAGCGGTGCCTTGATCACGGAGACTCTGTTCTCCATCCCCGGCATCGGCTACATCTCTTACCAGTCCATGGTTGCGGGCGATATACCGTTCACCATGTTCTACCTGTCCTTTATGGCGGTGCTTACCCTGGTCAGCAACCTGCTGACTGATATCATGTACGCAGTGGTTGACCCGCGCGTGCGCATTTCTTAAAGAAAGGAGACTGCACCCATGAGTGAGAATACCCAGAACAACACCCCCAAAAAGGAGCAGTACTCCCTGAACGACGACCGCCGCGTTAAGGTGCTTTCGCCCGGCGCGCTGGTTGCCAAGCGGTTCTTCCGCAACCGTCTGGCCGTTGTGGGCCTGACGATGCTGCTTGCCATGTTCGTCTTTTCCTTCATTGGCGGCGTGGTCAGCCCTTACGGCCAGGACCAGCAGTTCTACACCTACACCCAGATGTCCAAAGAGTATGTGGGTGTGACCCGCAACGATAAACTGCGCTTTGTTGTTGCCGATGGCCAGGAGTTCGGCTCCATTGCCCAGAGCAAGGGCAACGAGGCCATCAAGAAGGGTGAAGAGACCTTTAGCTATAAAGATAACGATTACGAAGTGGAAACCCTGAGCGAGGACCTGTACGTCTTCCGCCAGGGCCGCACTGTGCTGGCTTATGCCTCTAAGGATATGGTCACCGCAGCGGACGGCGTGGCCGAGCTGAGCTTTGATGCCAAGCTGGCCGCCCTGACTGCCCAGGCAGCAGGGGAAACCACCTTTACTGCCGATGGCCAGGATTATGAACTGGACGCTGACGGCAATATTATCCAGAGCGGCAGCGAAGTTGCCTATATCGGCCGCTTTGTTGTTTCCGCTGCCGATGCCAGCGTGGTCATCAGCCGTGACTTCCGCGACCGCCTGGAAGAAGCCATTGACGATAATATTACCGAGTTCAACTACACCGATGCCGACGGCAACGAAGCCGAGTATGACATCGTGTACGATGCCAGCACCGGCGTTTGGAGCGTGAAGCAGATGACGGAAACCTATGTGTTTGACCGTTACGCAAGCCCCAACAAGGAGCACTGGCTGGGCACCGATACCAACGGTATGGACATGCTGACCCGCCTGATGTACGGCGGCCGCGTTTCCCTGATCATCGGCTTCATCGTTGTTGCGATTGAAGGCTCCATCGGTATTGTCATGGGCGGTATCTCCGGCTACTTCGGCGGCTGGGTGGATAACCTCATCATGCGTATCGTGGACGTGTTCTACTGCCTGCCCTCCATGCCCATCATCATCATTCTGGGCGCTGCCATGGACGCCATGCGCATTGATTCCTGGACCCGTATGATGTACCTGATGTTGATCCTCGGCTTCCTGGGCTGGCCCGGCATTGCCCGCCTGGTCCGCGGCCAGATCCTCTCCCTGCGCGAGCAGGAGTTCATGACGGCAGCTGAAGCCTGCGGCATCAGCGCATGGCACCGCATCTTCCGCCACCTGATCCCCAACGTTATCCCGCAGCTGATTGTTACCTGCACCATGAGCCTTGGCTCCACCATCCTGACGGAAGCCACCCTGTCTTTCCTGGGTCTGGGCGTTAAGTACCCGTTTGCATCCTGGGGCAACATCATCAACGATGTCAACAACGCTTATGTTATGACCAACTATCTGTTCATCTGGGTCCCGGCCGGCATCTGCCTGCTGATCACGGTTCTGGGCTTCAACTTTGTGGGCGATGGCCTGCGCGATGCCTTTGACCCCAAGATGAAACGCTGATGAAAGGAGACACACACGATGGCTAAACAACAGGACGGTTACCTTTCCGCCAAGGAGTCGCGGCGTATCTCCAAAGAAAACCGCCGCATTACGGACCAGTACGAAAAACAGCGCAAGCGCAAGAATGTGCCGGAATCTGAGTATCTGACCCAGATGAAAAACCCGGAAAACGCTGTTGAATTTGATAACCTGCACACCTATTTCTTTACCGATACCGGCGTGGTAAAAAGCGTGGACGGTGTTTCGTTTGAAGTTCCTGTGGGCAAAACTGTGGGCGTTGTGGGCGAATCCGGCTGCGGCAAATCCGTTACCAGCCTTTCGCTGATGCAGCTGCTGCAGCGCCCCCAGGGCCAGATCGTTCAGGGCGAGATCCGCCTGAACCTGGGTAATGGCAAAGCCTATGATGTTGCCAAAACTCCCGGCACGGTCATGCAACACCTGCGCGGCAACTATATTTCGATGATCTTCCAGGAGCCGATGACCAGCCTGAACCCGGTGTTCCGCATCGGTGCTCAGATCGATGAAGTCATTGCTCTGCATGACGGCGAAGGCAAGAGCAAAGAGGACATCAAAAAGCGCACCGTTGAAATGCTGGAGATGGTTGGCATCGCCAACAGCCAGGGTGTATATGAGATGTACCCGCATGAGTTGTCCGGCGGTATGCGCCAGCGTGTCATGATCGCCATGGCATTGGCCTGCAACCCCAAGGTTATCATCGCCGACGAACCCACCACCGCACTGGACGTGACGATTCAGGCCCAGATCCTGGACCTGCTGCGCAACCTGAAGGACCGCATTAACTCCTCCATCATGCTGATCACCCATGACCTGGGTGTGATTGCCGAGATGGCAGATTACGTTGTTGTCATGTACGCAGGCCGCGTGGTGGAAAAGGGCACCGCTCAGGAGATTTTCGCAAACCCGGCTCACCCCTATACCATCGGCCTGATGGCTTCCAAACCGATCGTGGGCAAAAAGGTGGACCGACTGTACTCCATCCCCGGCAAGGTGCCCAACCCGGTCAATATGCCCAACTACTGTTACTTTAAGGATCGCTGCGAGATGGCTCTGCCCTGCTGCGATGGTGAATACCCCTGCGAGATCAGCCTGTCCCCCACGCACAAGGTCAGCTGCTACCGCTACTATGAAAATAATCGAAAGGCGGGTGAGTGACGATGGCACAGGCAGAAAACGCAAAAAAGCTGGACTATACCCCCGTCACCTATGATGATCAGTATATTCTGATGGTCAACCAGCTTAAAAAATACTTCCCCATCAAGGGCGGCCTGATGTCCCAGACCGTGGGTCATGTCAAGGCTGTCGATGGCGTTACCTTCAACCTCAAGCGCGGCCATACCATGGGTCTGGTCGGCGAATCCGGCTGCGGTAAATCCACCACCGGCCGTACAATCCTGCGCCTTGCCGGCGAAAAAACCGGCGGTCAGGTACTGTTCAACGGCAAAGAAGTGTACGATATGACCGGCAGGGAGCTGCGTAACCTGCGTACCAAGATGCAGATCATCTTCCAGGACCCGTTCTCCAGCCTGTCCCCGCGTCTGCCGGTTGGTGAGATCATCGGTGAGGCTGTGCGCGAGCATAACCTGGTGCCCAAGGCAGAGTTCAATGATTATATTGACCAGGTCATGGATAACTGCGGCCTGCAGCCCTACCACAAAACCCGCTATCCGCACGAATTTTCCGGCGGCCAGCGCCAGCGCATCTGCATTGCCCGCGCCCTGGCCCTGAACCCGGAGTTTGTTGTGTGCGACGAACCGGTCTCTGCACTGGACGTTTCCATTCAGGCCCAGATCATCAATCTGCTGAAAGAATTGCAGGATAAATATAACCTGACCTACCTGTTCATCTCCCACGATCTTTCTGTTGTTGAGCATATTTCGGATACGGTCGGCGTTATGTACCTGGGCAACCTGGTGGAGTACGGTGCAACGCCGGATATCTTCAACCATCCGCTACATCCCTACACCAAGGCACTGTTCAGCGCCATTCCTATCCCGGACCCGACCATTCGCCGCGAGCGCATTGTGCTGCAGGGCTCCATTCCGTCCCCGGCCAACCCGCCCAAGGGCTGCAAGTTCCATACCCGCTGCCCCTATGCGACCGAGCGCTGCAAGACCGAAGTGCCGCAGCAGCGTGAGGTGGAACCCGGCCACTATGTTGTGTGCCACCTGTATGAAAAATGAAGCATAACGAACCCTTTGAGGATGACGGCCGCACCGTGGCCGATATGAGTGGCATTGAGCACGACAGTATCTGGCTGCCGCGCCGCCGCAAGCAGGGCCATACCCCCGCGCAGCAGCCCCAACAGGCTGCTGACCGTCCCTGGGAGGAAGACCCCCAGCTGACCGGTAAGGAGCGCCTGTGGGCGATCCTGGGTGCGCTGAAAGCTACCCTGCTGATTTGTGGCGTCTACCTGCTTGGCCTGCTGGCCCTGCTGGCGCTGCTGTTTACCCTCTGGCATTAAAAAATACCCCTGCCTTTGTTTTGGCTGCGTGATAGCTGGAATAAGGACGGGGGTGTTTGGTTTTGTGGGGGAAGGGCAACTTGCCCGGGAAGGTGGGGGCACCCGACCCCGCCGAGAAACGTAAATATTTGCTGCAAACCTACAAACATTTGTAGGGGACGATGCTTGCATCGTCCCGCGGATGAGCCGATGCGGTGTTGCCTTAGCATGTGGTGGATGATTTATGTTCCTCAAGGACGGGATGAGGGCATCCCACGCTACAGTGCCTAAATAAAAGTACAACACAAAAGCGCACCGCACACCCTATCCAAGGGGTTGCGATGCGCCTTTTATTATTCATTGCTTTCTTGATGGAAAATAATATTATTGTGTTATGGCAACACCGCACAATTCCCGCCTAGCGGCTTAAGCACCGCTTCGGCGGCTGCGGCACGGCATCTGCGTTGCC